>Ga0070741_10002264_pt1 | contig 52795 bp, 40 predicted proteins | sample Coa_R1_4_FD_66440 | JGI IMG/M metagenome (GOLD analysis project Ga0070741, IMG submission 66440) | Surface soil microbial communities from Centralia Pennsylvania, which are recovering from an underground coalmine fire - Coalmine... | ecosystem: Environmental > Terrestrial > Soil > Unclassified ... | reverse complement strand
CTCGGGTCCTACTAATCCTCGGGTTCGCACACGCCATTGGCTTCCGACCTGCTTCGCCCTCACCCGCCCACCTATTTTCATCCCTGATGGTGCCCCGCCGGGGCATCGGTACTAATCCCTAGACCCTTTTCCTAGGCATTTTGACTTAGAGCGTTCGTCCTGGTACCTTCCTGGCGACGAGCAGGCAGGCTTAGCATGCTTGTCCACCACCGTCCCTGGAGGACCGCATGCGCCCCATCAGCCGGCTCGCCTGGCTTGCCATCCCTGCGATCGCGTTGGCCGTCGCCGGATCCGCGGCCGCGGCGGGCTCAGCCACCTCCACCCCTGCGACGGGAGCGGGCTCGGGTATGGCGCCGTCCACCAAGGCCGTCGGCACGCCAGGCGTTTTCGGTTACCACGGCCCCATCGCCGGCCTGATGCCCGTCCAGCCCAACCTGGCCCTGCCGCGCTTCGCCAACCCGGGCCCTGCAGGCATCAAGATCACCGGCGGCCGCATTCCCGTCAAGTACCACGGTGGCTCGTTGATGAACGTCACCAGGACCCACGCCATCTACTGGGATCCGAACGCTACCATGAGCTCTCAGTACACCGGCCCTATCGATGCCTTCTTCACAAACGTGGCCGAAGATAGCGGCAAGAACACCGGCTTTTATTCGGTCATCACCCAGTACGCCGACAGCCATAAGAACAAGATCGCCTACGCCTCCACCTTTGTTGGCAGCACCAAAATGACCAATCCCTTCCCAACGGGGAGCTGCGCCAACTACGCCGCGGGCACCTCGGGGACCATGACCACCGCCTGCATCACCGACGCCGACGTGCAGTCCGAGATTGACCAGGCGATCACCAGCAAGGGATGGACGACCAGCGCCAACGACATCTTCTTCCTCTACACCCCCTCGCTCGTCGGCGAGGACGCCGGCAGCATCGGCAAGGCTTACGTCGACTTCTGCGGCTATCACAGCGCCTACACCGGCGCTCATAACACCACCATCTACGGATACGAGCCCTACACCGGCCCGACCTTCGAGTTCTGCGGCAGCTCCGCTGTCGACCCCGCCTCGGCCATCACCATCACCACGCATGAGCTCAGCGAGGCCGCGACTGACAGCTTCTACAGTGGCGGAGGTTATTCCGATGCCAAGGGCAACGAGGTCGGCGATAAGTGCGTAGGGAACTTCCAGACGGACACCATCAACGGGACGCCCTACGACGTGCAGTTGGAGTGGAGCAATGCGGCTATGAACTGCGTGCGGACCGGCGGCCTGCCCGCGGCCCTCGCCGGAGGCCAGCTGCTGCTGGGTATCAATCAGGGGGAGATCCTGCGCTACAGCGCCCTGGGCCGCCTCATGACCGGCACCCGGCCCGAGACCGACTCCACCGTCACCTGGGGTGGCATGGTCAGCACCCTTACCAACCAGCTCCTTGCCCTGGACAAGGGCACCAGCAGCCTCTACCTATTCGACAAGCACGGCCAGTTTTCACAGAGCTTTGCGGCCTCGGTCGTCCTCACCAGCCCGCAGTCGATTGCCGTCAACCGCCATGCCGGCGCACACCACGGGAACTATTACGTCGGCCAAGCTGGCGGCGACAAGGCCATCGTCGAGATTGACGCCAGCGGCGCTCAGGTTGCGCGCATCGCCGCCCCGACCGTCGGCGCTGGCGGTACGAACTTCATCGCCCTGCGCAGCGACGGCTGCACCATACTCTACACCTCCCTGAGCCTGACCATCAAGGCGTACGACGTCTGCGCCGGCAGCGCCAAGACGGACTTCGCCGACCTCAGCGGTGTGTCCGGCATCGGCACCAGCCTGCGCCAGATTCGCAACCTGCCCGACGGCGGCGTGGCCGTTACTGACGGCGTCGAGGTCTATCGCCTGGCCAAGACCGGCGGCACTCCCACCGTCACCTTCGCGCCCTCGGCCGCCGACCCGGTGAACGACTTCGCCATCTCGGGCCAAACACTGTGGACCAGCGGCAGCTCAACGGTCCATAAGTTCCAGCTGAGCAGCGCCAGCGAGGTCAGCACCTTCCAGCTCGCCGACAGCAGCGCAGCCTCGCTGTACGCCGTGGGGGAACGCTAGACGAGCTGGCTGGCTATTGGTTAGGAGCTGCTGGCGGTTGTCAGCAGTAACCGTCCTTTCGGAACTACCCGCCGGCAACTGACGGCGCATCGGTGACGCCCAGCACACACAGCCGGTGATGGAAAACACCGGGTTCGGGTGACGCGGGGCACAGCCTGAAGGGGCCTTCCGGACGTACCGTAACTTCATGACCCCTTCTAACAACCGGCGCTCGCAACCCCACGCCGAGCTGCCACAAACACACCCGCAAGCCCCAGACGACGCCGAGCTCGTCCTTCGCGCCAAGTGCGGCGAGCAAGATGCCTTCGGCGAGCTCTTCCTCAGATACCGCGAGCGCGTCTTCGGCTACCTCTTCAGCCGGCTGGGCGGCGATGCCAGCGAGGCTGCGGACCTGACGTCTGAAGTTTTCACCAAGGCCTTCGCCTTCCTGCCCAACTTCGAGCTGCGCGGGGCCCCATTCCTCGGCTGGCTCTATCGCATCGCCCACAACATCCTGGTGGACCATTGGCGGCGGGCGTCGAGGCTGCGGTTCAGTGTCCTGGACGAGCGAGCGGCGCTGCCGGAGTCGGGCGGTCCCAGCCCGGAGCGCGTTCAGAACCTCGTCGTCCTCGAGCAAGCCTTCAATCAGCTGACCCCCGATCAGCGCAGGGTTCTGTCGCTGCGCATCGTCGAGGACTGCACCGCCGTGGAGACGGCCCGGCGCCTGCGCAAGACACCCGACGCCGTGAAGCAGCTCCAGCGCCGCGCCTTGGCCACCATGCGCCGCACCCTGGAAGGTGCTCCGCCCGCCGCCTGACCGGCGCCGCGGCCGAGCATGGGACTACTTCGCCTTCAAGCGCGCCTTGGCGATGGCTTCTCCGCTCGCTTCGCCAGCTTCGGCCGACACTTCCAGCCGCTCGACCCACTTCACGCTGGTAAAGCAGGCGCCACCGGGCACCACGAGACGCCACGGTCCGCCATGCTCGATCGACAGCTTCCCACCATCCAGCTCGGTGGCCAGCAGCGCGGAGCCGCACTCCTCCAAGGGAAGAGGCACCACGTACGGACCGGCGACGACTCGCACGAAGCGCGCTTCGCCTTTCGGCTTGGCCAGCGCCAGCACATCCGACAGTCTCAGCCCGCGCCAGGCCAGGTCGGGGATGGTCCACCCCTCCTCGCAGCGGAAATCGTTCTTCAGGTCCAGGAGCGGCAACGCATCCAACGCCGCCGCGTCTCGTGGCCCGGGAGCCTCCACCAGCCCGGTGATCTCCAGGCTGGGCTCCTCCGCTCGGCGCTTTGCCGCCGCGGGCACTCGATGCACGGGGAGCCCTTCACGCGCTTCGTCCATGCCTTCAGGGTAGCGGATCGCGCTGCGCCGTGACCGTGGAACCGTCGTCCTGGACAAGTCGCGTGCGCCACGCCGGTGGCTCGCCGGGATTGGGCGTCTGCCGCTCATCGTCCTTCACCGGGAAGAGACGGTCGAGGCCGTGGTGCACGATCCACAAGATGCCGCCCAACAGGATCAGCCCGATGAGGCCCCAGAGGCTGTAGGCCCAAACCGCGTTGTCCCGAATCAGCGGCGGGGTGAGCCCGGCCAAGCCCGATAGCGTGCTCGACCAGTGCGGCGCGCCCTGCTGGCCGAAACGCTGTCCGGCCACGATCACCATGAACCCCAACCAGACCACAAAGCCGGCGACGACCAAGACGCTTCTGATGATTGGCGGCCGGGAGCGCTCGGGAAGCTCGGCCAGCTCGCGAAGGAAGTCCCGGCGCTGGGCGACGTCCCAGCCATCCCACACCAGCGTCGCGCCCAATTGGTAGGCCACGAAGAACAGCAGGCCCACCAGCAATCCGCCGACAGCCTGGAAGGGCCACTCCTTGAGCACCGCGCCCAAGAGCAGCGGCACGTGGGTATGCACCCATACCTTCACGGCGAGGATCCATCCCGCCGGGGCCGCTACGTGGATGGCGTGATTCACTGTCCCAAGCGTGTCTGTGAGCCCGCTGACTCCCGGCAGCTGCCGCAGCATGTTCCAGGCGCCATGGCCGTAGCCGTCGAGGTCTTGCCAGCGAGCTGCCAGCGACGCGGCCAGCAGGACGTAGACGCACAACCGGGCGACGACCAGCGCCGCCATGCGCCACATTCGCCGCTGAACCCACAGGCCCTGTCTCTGCTCCTGCCAGGCGCGGTTGCCGCGCTGCCACCAGAAGCGGGAGGACTCAAAGGCCAGCTCGTCTATCTCCTGGGCGATACGCGAGATGACCTCCTCGTCATTGGCCCAGTAGCCGCCATGAGCGGTGGCAAAGTCCATCCAGTTCGTGACGCGCAGATCGACCGGCCGGCCATTCTCGGTGACTAGGGTCCCCTGCGCCTTCACCCGCGTCTCCAGCGCGCTGCCCTTCGGCGGAACGAAGATCCACCATCGCGTGCCGCGTCCCGACACAAACGACCCAAGGTCGCTCATTCGATCTCCGGCCCATGCCAGCAGCCTTGGCCGGCCTTCGGCTGTCGACGGTGGTGCCGGCTCCAGCGGCGGCAGCAGCGGGCCCAGCGGCACGGGATCGTAGGTGGCCCAAAAGTCGGCCCAGTACACGTCCCGGATGCGCCCCTGAAGCCTGAACTGGTCGGACGCCAGCAGCCAGGCCTTGTTCAAGCCGGCGCCCACCGAGAAGAATTTCCCCACACGCTGGCACAGGCTCGGGTCCTGCCAGGCTTCGGAATGCGCCAGGGCGTCGAACGAGGCCACGGCCCCGGCCGAATGGGCGATGACGTAGACGTCCTCGCAGCCTCGATCGACCAGCCAGGCCACGGTTTCCTCAATGCGCGCACGAACGTTGGCCTCCTGGACCAGGTCCTCAACGAGCGCTCGCATCTCGGCGACGTTGGCGGTGAGGAACGAACGCAGCGCAACCGTGAGCGCGAAATCCCGCACCGGTTTCCATGGCACCTGGGTAAGCAGCAGCAGTATCGGCGCGGCGGCCAGCACCGGAACCATGAGCAGGCACGACAGCGCGATGACAAACGCCATGTTGACGAAATCGATGTAGCGCACCAGGAAGTGCGGAATCGGACGGTATTTGTTCCCGCCCTTGTCTTTCCACGGATGAACCAACCACCACAGGCGGTCCCACAGGAATCGCACGAAGTCGACCACTAATGCCAGCGCATGCTTCAGCACCCACCCTGAGATCACGCCCAGCGGCGCGGTCCTGTAGCTCTGCGCCCACCACGCTTCGGCCACCACCCAATCCAGCGCCGTGCCGGCGTCACCGTAGGCGGGATCGCCGTCCACATGCAGGGTGATATGCGGGGGATACTCATGAGCGACGAAGCCGTCGTCGGCCGTGGCGAAGGCGAGGCCGGCGTTTGCCAAGTAGGCCTGCGGATGGCGAACGTTTGCCCACGACCACGGGGCCCTGCTCCCGTGCTTAGCGAAGTAGGCGAGGTCGGCCGCGCGGTCACGCGCTCGGGCCCAGGCCAGCACCCACTCCAGCAGCGGCTGCGCGATCTCGACGAGCGCATCGCTCTCCTTCTGGCGGCCAATGCCATGAACGACGACGATGCCCTTGCGCTTGCCTGCCGGCGGCTTCTCGTATTGATGGGCCAGGCCCACCAAGGGCTTGCGGGTCACCACGTCCTCCAGCGCCCCACACGCTGCCTTCGGGCGGCCGGCCATCCGCTGCCGCTCGCCGTTCGCAGCCGTGCGGTGTTTGGAGCACGTTAGCATGCGGGCGTCGCCAACGCAATACACCCGGCAGGCGGCTGGAAGCGGAGGAAGACTCGCGCCGAGCCGCCTCAGTTCCCCTATTCGCGCCCGACTCGCTGCTTCTCCGAGTGCGGCTGCACGTCTTCCATCACCTGCTCCTGCTCCTCGGGGCTGCTCACGTCCTGGCCGTGGCGCGCCTCCCGATGCACCTTCATACCGTGCAGCACCCCAGGCAGGTCGTCAGCCGCGGCCCGCTGACCGAGCGCAACGTAGGAATTCACCTCCGCGCCCAGGAGGAGAATGAACGAGATCACCCAGAACCACAGCGTGAGAATTGCCAGCAGGCCGGCCACGGCTCCGAACTGGCTTTTTCCGGCGAAGTGGGTGGTGTACACCGGAAATACCAGCGTCGCGGCCTCGAACAGCACGGCCGCAACCAGCGCGCCTCGCCAGGCATGCGACCAGCGGATGTCGAGGTTCGGGACGACCACGTAGATCAACGCGAACAGCACAAAAGCGAAGGCCGAGCCGATGATGAAGCTGCCGGCCGCGAACAGCGGGCTGAGATCGAGGCCAGGGCCAACGCTTTGGCTGAGCTGCTGATAGGCGCCGCTGATGCTCGAGGCGGCGAACGACAGCGGCGCGAGGACTGCAAAGATCGCAACCATGCCCACGGACATCAGCTTCTGCCAGATGAAGTCGCGGTCCTTGGTGCGGTAGATGATGCTGAAGCAGTTCTCCATCACGCCGAATAGGCTGGACCCGGTCCACAGCAGCGCCAGCAGGCTGACCACCGCCGTAAAGCCGGAGGACTGCCGGAAGTTCTCCAGCACACTGTTGAAATCGAGGTTGAGCCCGTTCTGGCCATTGGCCGCCACGGGGACCGCGCCGTTCAGGCTGCTGCCAACCTGCTGCACGATCGAGGCCGGCAGAAACAGCGCCGCAAGGGCGAGGACTCCCAGCAGCAGCGGGAACATGGCGCCGAGGAAATTGTAGGCGAGCATCGCACAGAGGTTGGTAACCCAGTCCTTGCCGACCTTATCCAGGAAGGCTTTGCCATGTTGAAACAGCGTCGGCTCCTCCAGCCTGGTACCGGCACCCTGCACCGCTCCGCCCTCGCGACCGAGGGCAGCGTGGTCGGAGCTCACCTCCGCCGCTCCCGCATCGGCTCGCAGACGCCCCTGCCCGGCATGCGCTGCGGCGTCTCCACTCCATCGTGGCCTGGCATGCAGTCCTCCTTGGCGCCGCCGGGGCGCATTCGCCGTGCCAGCACCCGCAGTCGAAGCGCTGGACAGCGAGGGCCACAGCATCCGGGAATGCGCGGCCAGCGACCGCCGCCGGGCAGTGTGGCGGGATTGCCTGCTCCGCCTATCCCGTGCCGAATCGCCAGCAGATGCCCGGCCAAGAGCCGGGCCCGACTGCAACACCCACAACGGCGACCGCGGGCTCTGCTGCTGTCTCAGCCTCCGCCGCAGCTAGCGTCGGCGCCCCGACCGCACCATGACGCGCTCGATTGCCTCCGTGGCGAGCGGCCAGCTGGCGGCAGCGGCCGCTAGGCCGCTGCCTCTTCGGGCACGCCGCTGAACTGGCTGTTGTAGAGCTCAGCATAGAAGCCGTTCCTGGCCAGCAGCTGCTCGTGCGTGCCCTGCTCCACGATGCGGCCGTGGTCCATGACCAGGATCAGCTCCGCGCTGCGGATGGTGGACAGGCGGTGCGCGATCACGAAGCTGGTGCGTCCACGCATGAGACGCCGCATAGCCTCCTGGATATGCACTTCAGTGCGTGTGTCGACACTGCTGGTGGCCTCGTCAAGGATGAGGATGGCCGGATCGGCCAGGAACGCCCGGGCGATGGTCAGGAGCTGCTTCTGTCCTTGGGACAGATTCGAGGCATCTTCTCGCAGCACGGTGTCGTAGCCGTCGGGCAGGGTGCGAATGAAGTGGTCTGCCTGGGCGTCTCTGGCGGCCTCCACGACCTCTTCCGGCGTTGCCTCCGGGCGCCCGTAAGCGATGTTCTCGCGGATCGTCCCCGAGAACAGCCAGGTGTCCTGCAGCACCATGCCGAACAGCCGGCGGAGATTGCCGCGGGCGAGGTCACGGATGTCGATGCCATCAACTCGAATAGCCCCATCACCGACGTCGTAGAAGCGCATCAGCAGGTTCACCAATGTCGTCTTGCCGGCGCCCGTGGGCCCAACGATAGCGATGGTGTGCCCTGGTTCGACATCGATGTTCATGTCCTGGATGAGCGGCTGGTCCGGCTTGTAGCTGAACCGCACGTGCTCGAACTGCACCGCCCCGGACGGTTCGGTGATGACCGCTGCGTTCTTCGCCTCCGGCGGCTCCTCTGGCTCATCGAGCAGATCGAATACGCGCTCGGCCGACGCCAACGTCAGCTGGATGGTGTTGGCGATGCTGCTCAGCTGCATGATCGGCTGTGTGAACTGGCGGGCGTATTGAATGAAGGCCTGCACGTCGCCGATAGCGATAGACCCGCCCGCGACCATGACGCCGCCGATCACCGCCACCAGGACGTAGCCGAGGTTACCGATGAAGTTCATCACGGGCATGATCATGCCCGTGGCGAACTGCGCCCGCCAGCCCGCCTGGTAGTAGCTGTCGTTGAGCTGGTTGAACCTGCTCACCGCTTCGGATTCGCGCCCGAAGGCCTTCACGATGCGGTGGCCGGTGTACATCTCCTCCACGTGCCCGTTGAGCTGGCCGAGCGACATCTGCTGATTGCGGAAGAAGGTCTGTGAGCGCCTGGCGATAGTGGCCGTGATGAACAGGCTCAGCGGCAGCGTCAGGGCGACGGCCGCGGTGAGCGCGACGCTTATAGACAGCATCAGCGCGATAACGCCAACGACGGTGATCACGGACGAGATCAGCTGCGTCAGGTTCTGCTGCAGCGTGCTGCTGATGTTGTCCATATCGTTCACGGCTCGGCTCAGGATCTCGCCGTGGGTCCGCGCGTCGTAGAACCTCAGCGGCAGCCGCTCGAACTTCTCCTCGACCTCCTTGCGCATGGCATACACGGTCTTCTGCGCCACACCCACCATCAGGTACTGCTGCAGGTAGAGAAAGGCCGCGCTTATCAGATACAGCCCGAGCATGATCACTAAGACGCGCCCGATGTAGCCGAAGTCGACCGCGCCGGCCCCATGGCTCGCGGCCACGATGCCTTCGAACAGCTTGGTGGTAGCGAGCCCCAGCACTTTGGGACCAACGACGTTGAACAGCGTGCTCAGCGCCGCCGCCACGAGGACCGCCAGAAGCTGGTAACGAACCGGCTTGAAATATCCCAGGAGCCTCTTGAGCGTGCCTCGGGTGTTCTTGGGCTTCTCGACCGGTATGCCCAGCCCCGACATCGGACCCCAACGGCCCATCGGGCCACCCTGGCCCGGCGCACTCCTCGCTCCCCCGCGAACGACCATCTACGCCGCCTCCTGCAGCGTAAGCTGCGACTCGACGATCTCACGGTACACCGGGCAGGCTGTCAGCAGCTCCTCGTGCCGGCCGATACCCACGACGCGTCCTTCGTCGAGCACGATGATCCGGTCGGCGTCCATGATCGTTCCCACGCGCTGGGACACGATGAACACGCTGGCGGTGGCCGTCTCAGCCTTCAAAGCCGCGCGCAGACGGGCGTCGGTGGCGAAATCCAGTGCAGAGAAGCTGTCGTCAAAGATGTAGATCTCGGGACGTTTTACCAGCGCTCGCGCGATAGACAGGCGCTGCTTCTGGCCCCCAGACACGTTGATGCCACCCTGGGCAATGGGCGAGTCGAAGCCCAGTGGCATCGCGGACACAAACTCCATGGCCTGGGCAATGGCGGCGGCGCGCTCGATTTCGTCGTCTGTCGCGTCCTGCTTGCCATAGCGAATGTTGTCGGCAATCGTGCCCGAGAACAGCACCGCCCGCTGTGGCACCAGGCCGATCTTGTCGCGCAGCTCGACCTGGGGCATGGCACGCACGTCGGTGCCATCGACTAGGATACGCCCGGCGGCGACGTCGTAGAAGCGAGGGATCAGGTTCACCAGGGTCGATTTGCCGGACCCGGTACCCCCGATGATGGCTGTGACCTCTCCAGGCCGGGCCGAAAACGACACGTCGCGCAGCGCAGGCTCTTCGGCACCCGGATAGCTGAAAGTCACGTGCTCAAATTCCACGCAGCCTCGCTCGCCACCGGCTGGCAGCGGCGCAGCCGGGTCCACGATCTCGGGAGTGAAGGCCAGCACCTCGTTGACGCGACCGGCAGAGGCCGCCGCGCGCGGCAGCATCACGAACATCACGGTGACCATCAGCACCGACCACAGGATGAACATGGCGTACTGCAGGAAGGCGATGAGCGCCCCGATCTGCATCTCGCCGGCGTTCACGCGGCCGCTGCCGAACCACAGGATGGCCACGCTGGTGAGGTTCAGGGTCAGCATCATGGCCGGCATGAGGAAGGCAATGATGCGGTTCACGTGAATGGCTGTATCGGTGACGTCCATGTTGGCCACATCGAAGCGGCGGTGCTCGTGGGCATTGCGGTCGAAGGCGCGGATGACGCGGACCCCGCCCAGGATCTCGTCCAGGATGAGGTTGAGCTTGTCGAGCTTGACCTGCATAGCCTGAAAGAGCGGGATGGCCTGCTTCATGATGACGAAGAACGTCAGCGCCACTACAGGCATGGCCGCCACCAGTACCCAGGTGAGGCTGGCATCCTGCGTCGCCGCCAGAATGACACCGCCGATAACCATCATGGGCGCCGTGATGGACATGTTGAGCAGCATGGTCAGCACCTGCTGGATCTGCATGGGATCGTTGGTCGTCCGGGTGATGAGCGAGGCGGTGCTGAACGTGTCGAACTCGTGCAGCGAGAACTGCTCCACGTGTGCAAACAGCTTCTCGCGGACGATGCGGCCGAAGCCGGTGGCGATGCGCGAAGACAGGAAGCTGGTCGCGATGGCGCAAACCATCGCCCCGACGGCGATGAGCAGCATGACGCCGCCGATACGCAGGATGTGGCCCGTGTCACCCTTCACGATACCGGCGTCAACGATGTCCGCCATGAGCCTGGGCAGGGTGAGATTGGCGAGCGACTGCAGAAAGGCCAGCGCCAGGACAAGCCCGAGCGCCTCGCGGTAGGGCCTGATGAAGCGCAGGAGCTTAAGCATGGCCGGCCGCCTCACACAGGGCGCCGTGCAAGAACAGATCGACCAGCTGACGAGCGGCGATGGGTGGCTCACCCGCGCCGCGCTCCTGGATGCGATTGCCAAAGGCCAGGCCAAGCAGCAGCCGTGCGGCGGTGCGCGGCTCGAGCCGCAGCGCCGCGCGCTCCGGCTCGAGCAGGCGGGCAATAGCATCGCCGATGCGTTCCATCTGGTGCCGGGGATGCTGCGGCTCATCGGGCGAAGGACGGTGTTCCGGCTGCCAGCCCAGGTCGCGAACGATGCGAATAAGCGCCCACAGCCGGTCCTGATAGTCGTTGGTCGCCGCCAGCCCGGCGACCAGACGGTCGGCCAGGGGGACGTCCAGACGGACCTGGCCGATGCGGGCCACTTCATCGTCGGCGCTCATGGCGGCATGAAGGGCGCTCGATAGCAGCTCGCGCTTGTCGGCAAAGACGCGGAAGATCGTCCCCTCGGCGATCCCTGCCGCGCGGGCGATCTGGCCGGTCGTCACCGCCGCTCCGCGCTCCCGCAGCAGCGGAATCGCGGCCGCGACGATTGCCTCCCGCCGCGCCTGCGGGCTCATGGCTAGGGCCCGTCGGCGGGCAGCCGCTCGGCCGGCATCGCCGGCCGAGAGCAGTTCGTTGGTCATCGCCCAATTATATGAGTGAGTGCTCACTCATATCAACCAACGGACGGACGAACTCAGGCACCCTGCCGCCGAAGCGGGACTTTCGGGCTAGTGCATCGTTACACGACCTTTATGGGCTATTTACTCTAAGTACTTCGTGCACGTATGCTCATGAGGCCATCGATTGCGGATGGCTGGGGGAACAGAACCAGCGATCGGCAGCCCTGGGATCTCACGTGCCGTGACTGGCTGCAGCCGGCAAGCAGTCGATAGCGAACAGGCGATTAGGAGGGGGATGATGTCGTTTCACAGCATGCTCCAACGGTTCACCCGTTGGTACAGGGCAACGGCCAGCGTGGTGCTGGCCAGCTCATTCGCGTTAGGCGCCTCGACGGCGCTTACCGTCGCCCCGGCGACGACGGCACACGCCGCGAGCACCGGCGGTGCGGTGTGGCTCACCGGTCACGACCCAGACTACCACTGCCTTCATGATGCAGGGACTGGCGTCAATTCGGCCGGCGCCTCCTGCCATTACCTGGCAACGGCCGTGGCTTACGTTCAGCAGGGCTCGACGCTGCCTATCCTGGCGCTCGATAGCCCCGTATCCGTCCAGTCCAGCTGGGGCGCCAACATCATGAGCGCGTTGACCAGAGGCGGTATCTCCGCATCCTCGATCGTGGAGGTCGACCCGACCAGCGCTGCTTTCGCCACGACCGCCTTTGTGGACGGCTCGGGCAATCCGCTGTACAGCGCCATCGTCACGGAATCGGCCGCGACCTACGGCAGTACTTTGAGCGCCCGGTCCAGTGACTTTTCGGCCTACCTCAATGCCGGCGGCGGCATTGTGGCCCTGGCCAGCAACAAAATCTCAGGCTATTACAGCTTCCTGCCCATAAGCGCCACGGCGGTTACCGTCGCCAGTCCCTTCGCGCTGACGGCAGCAGGAACCGCTGCTGGCCTTGTCGACCCAACGCCCGTAAGCGCCAGCGACATCAACTGCTGCGCCACGCACAACAGCTTTGCTACACCCGCGGCCGGAAGCCCGCTGCAGACGCTCGAAACCGACCATAACGGCGTTCCCGAGACGCTCGCGGCGCAAGGCATCAAGATCAGCAACGGGCACTTCATCGGCATCTCGCTGTCCCCGCTGTCCGGACTAGCCGGGACTACTATCACCGTCACCGGCAGCGGCTTCAACGCGGGTGACACGCTGACGGCCACCCTGGGGACCAGCCCCACAACGTCTCTCGGCACCTGCACCGCCGACGGCAGCGGCAACGTCTCCTCCGGCTGCACCTTCAGCGTACCTTCGGGCGTGCTCGCCGGAACCTACAACGTCACGGTTTCCGACACACATGGCGACACCGTCAGCACACCGTTCAGCCTGCTTGGTCCGCCGGCACTGTCGCTCTCTCCAACCACGGGCGGAGCGGGCACCGTCGTCACCGCCTCCGGCGGCGGCTTTGGCACCAACAAAACGCTGACCTTCACCATCTCGGGATCGGGTGCCACGATCGGGACCTGCACCTCGACCGGCACGGGCGCTGTGCCTAGCGGCTGTCACATCACCGTGCCGACCAGCACCACCCCTGGCTCCTACACCATCACGGTCGGCGACGGCAGCGTCACCGCCACGTCGCCATTCACGGTCCCCACAGCCAGCTTGAGCCTATCCCCGACCTCGGGCATCCCTGGCGACCCAGTTTCCGGCAGCGGCGGTGGATTCAACAGTGGATCGACTCTGACCTTCACCATCGACACGACACCGGTGACCACGCTTGGCACCTGCACCGCGGACAGCAGCGGAAATCTGCCCAGCCCGTGCAACGTCACGGTGCCGTCGACCATACCCGCGGGCTCCTATAACGTGACCGTCTCAGATGGGCACGGCCACACCGCCACCATGCCCTATACGGTGATCTCACCTCTGCCTCCGCAAGCCGTGGTAGGTAAAGCCGGAACCACGTTCCGCATCAAGGGCGCGAACTTCGGCAAGTCGCTGCCGACGGTCACCTTTACGCCGGCCAGCGGCGGCTCGGTAACGACCGTCAACACGCAGTGCAGCGGCAAGGGCGCGGTCGGCTGTGTCAAGCGCGAGGCCGATAAGACGGTAACCGTGAGCGCGCCCAGCGGACCGACCGGCCTGCAGAAGGTGGGCATCAGCGGCGCCGACGCCATCGGCTTCAACTTCTACTTCGACTACGGCCCCGCCATCCTGTCTATCTCGCGGAGCGGCGGCGATGCGGGCACCACGGTGCGCATCAAGGGCGGCAACTTCGGAGCCGGCCTGCCCACGGTTTCGTTCGGCAGCTCAACGGTCAGCGCCGCCTGCTCCAAGGGCGTCAAGAACGGCTGCATCACCAGCCACAACGACAAGTCCATCAGCGTCAAGGCGCCAAGCGGACCCACCGGCCTGCAGCACATCTCTGTAACCACGTCCGGCGGCTCCGCGGCCGATGACTTGACCCGCATGGGAGCGGACTTCGGCTACGACGGCGTTATCACGGCGGTAAGCCCGCTTGTCGGCGTGCAGGGCACGGTGGTGCACATCAAGGGCGCTGACTTCGGCAATTCGATGCCCACGGTGACCTTTGGCTCCGCACCCGCCACGGTGAAGACCCACAGCAACACGCAGATCACCGTCGTGGCGCCCGTGGGCTCGGGCACGGTAGACATCACGGTGACGACCTCAGCTGGAGTTGCCAGCGATGAGAGCGTGACCGGAGCACAGTTCGCCTACGCCGCTGCAGTCTCCAGCATGTCGCCCCTTAGCGGCAAAGCCGGCACGGTCATCCGCATCAAGGGTGCGAACTTCGGGACCGCCCTGCCAACGGTGACCTTCGGTTCGACTACGGTCAACCAAAGCTGCGGCAAGGCGCTGAAGACAGGCTGTATCGTTAGCCACAACGACAAGCTGATCACCCTGAAATCGCCATCCGGCAGCGGCCTGCAAACCGTCACAGTCACCATCGGCGGCACACCCGCCGAGAACTTGACCGGCCTGCCCCTGGTATTCGACCTTGGCGCCGGCATCACGGGAGTCAAGTAGTCTCAAGCTAAGAGAGAAAGGGGCCCGCACGATTCGTCGTGCGGGCCCCTTTCGTTGTCTTCGGGGATCAGGCAGCGCGCGCGGATCCACGAAGATCCCGAGCCAATTCTGTCCGACCCCGCGTACGAAGCTTGTATGATTCAGCTGCGCATGAGGCAAGCGGTCTCCTCGCCTACTGCAGGCGAACGCTCATAAGCTTCCTCCCCAGTCAGCAGACCTGCCATAGTTCACGACAGAACCCGAGTATTGATTGGGCGCTCCAGGCATGCCCGGGCCAAAATGCCGCGACCAGAGCGCGGCGGTTGGCATTTGCCAATGAGCAGCCGCTCACAGTCATTGGGGCAACTTCTGGGCCCGGCGCGAATGCGCGAGCAACCCAGCGTCTTCGCCGCAGGTTGAGCCTCTGGGTTGGCCAATTGACCCCGTCGCCACAGAGTGGTTGCCGTCGCAGCATTCAGCTGGTCGCTTTCACACTGCTCCTTTTGACAGGCTTCTTCTACCGCACCTTTCGGTTGTCAGAAGTCCCTAACGGTCTCACCTGGGACGAGGGCGCGGAGGCCCAAGGTGCTGCGGCGGTGCTGCAGGGTCATCTTCCGCTTCTTTCAGCCGGTCCTGCCGGCCAGCCAGCCGCCGTCACCGCACAGCAGATCCACGCATACACCGAACCGCTGTTGACCTACCTGCAAGCGGGAGCGTTGGAGATGCTGGGCTGGAGCCCCTTCGCAGTTCGCTTGCCGACAGCGTTCCTTAGCACCCTGGCGCTTGCGGCCACCTATCTGACCGCGCGCCGACTGTTCGGCTGGCGGGTGGCGTGGTTGGCGACGCTGCTGCAGGCGCTTGCCCTATGGCAGATCGTCATGAGTCGCATGGCGATCCGGCCGGCTACGCTGATGCTGTTCTCCGCTCTGACGCTGTATTGGATGGTGCGGTGGCTGCGGGACGGCGGTGGCAGCAGATCCGCGGCCGCCTGCGGTTTCTGCGCGGCACTGGGCACCTATGCCTACACCTCAGGCCGATTTCTCATAGTTGCCGTGGCGCTGTGCTGGCTTGGCGCTGTGCTCACCACCTCCGTTAAGCGACGACTTGCTCGTCAAGGCGCGGTCAGCATCTCGATTGCGGGAATGACGTTCGCGCCGCTGGGCATCTATTTCCTGCGGAACCCTGACACCTTTTCGAAGCGGGCGGGCGAGCTGTCGGTCTTCAATTCGGCCTACGGGCCATGGCTGCTCAACTGGCTTCATAGCCTTAAGGCCACGGTACTGATGTTCTCGTTCGAGGGCGAACCCGGTTGGGATAAGAACATCGCCCATCTGCCAATGTTCAACCCAATCGTCTCGGCCCTCTTCGTCGCCGGCCTTCTGCTGGCCGTGATTCGGCTCACGCGGCCGGCCTACGCCACGGCCCTTGTGTGGTTGGTCGTCATGGCCGTGCCACTGACGTTGACTATCAAGGATCTGCCCGATTGGGGCCGCGTTAGCGGCATCGCACCGGCGGTCTTCCTCTTCCCTGCCCTAGCGGCAACCGAGGCCTGGAAGCACTGGCGCGGCACTGTGTGGCTGCTCGCGAGTGCTGTGCTGCTAGCTGGCGTGACCTACTACCAGTACTTCGCGGTCTGGGAACACTCCACGGTCAAGGCAGAGTCGTTCCGGCCAGAGGTGCTTCAGGCAGGACAGGCAGCAATCGCACGCTTACTGGGGCCAAATGCGCCCGCGCTCGTCTATTATGGTGCGCCCGATCAGTACGACGCAGTGGCCGGCTTCTTAGCCTTGGGCTTGGGCATCGAGCACCCAGCGTTGGCATCGCGCCTGGTCTACTATGATGCGTCGCTCACGCAAGTCTTGCCGCCGGCAGGCTCAGAAGGCTTCGTCCTATCGCGTGGGCCGGCGGCACTGACCAGCTTGCCAACTCCAACGCATATGGATCACCAAGCATTCGAGGACGCCTTCGTCTTCTTGGGTTACGACCTCCCGCAACAGGCAGCCCCGGGGGACACGGTGACGCTGCTGGCACAATGGCAACCGACTCGAACGGGTGGATCGGCGGTCACGCTGTTCGCGCACCTGGTCAACTACGACGGCCAGCACATGCTGGAGGGACTCGATCAGGACGGCTTCCCGAGCAGCGCCTGGCATGGCGCCGAGACCGTGCAATCGTCGTTCCCACTGACCGTTCCAATGGCGGCCCTTCCCGGCGCCTACTGGCTGGAATTCGGCGCCTATGCTCCTGACGGACGACGTCTGCACACGACCGAGGGGCAGGACAGACTCCGGCTCGGACCCATCGTGATCGCGAGCCCTTCCGCCGCGGCCGCGCAACCTGTTGCGAAGCTCGGTGAGGAGGTGGACGTGCTGCCCGCCCGCCTGGCGGTCAATGGAGGGGAATTGCAGATTGACCTGCCGTTCCTGCCCTCGCGCTCACTCGACACGGACTATTCGATCTTCGTGCACGTCCTGGATCGGGAGGGGCATCTGGTCGCGCAGTCTGATGGGCCCCCAATGGGGGGCGCTTGGCCCAGCCGCTACTGGCTGCCCAACATGCTCGTGAAGGAAACGCGCCGGGTGAGCCTGCCGCCTAGCCTCCCTGCTGGCCACTATCAAGTCGACGCCGGGCTCTATCGTCTTGACACTGGCCAACGGCTGACGGCATTTCCGCCAGGCCCGGAGCCCGGGAGCCTGGCCCTCGGCGACCTGACGCTGCCATGAGCCTTGCCGGTAGCCCTGGAGCAGCAACAACACGAACCGCTCAGGTGCCCGCGTTGGCTATCGAAAACCTGTGGTCGGGCGGAGAGGATTTGAACACGCTCCGCTTGCTGTTCCTTGCGATAATCGACGTTCCACGAAGGAAACGAGCTCGAAGTTACCGCCTCAAAACGGCGCCACACGCCACGTCCCAGAGCAGGTGGTGGACAGGGTGGTGGACAAGATTCAGCAGATAAGTAGCAGCCAAATCGCCGCAACAGCAAGCACTATTTGTCCACTATAGTAACCTGACGGCATTCAATCTAGCAGCCAAGGGGAGCAGGAACTCATGGCCGGCGGCCCGTCATCTGGTCGATGCCTGCAGACATGGCCTTGGCTTGCACTTCTCCAGTTGCCGCGGGGCTTGTCATCCTGCTACTCCTCTCATTTCCTTGAAAGCCGTCGTCCTGGTCATCGCGGCTTCTGAGAGGTGAACCTCCGGATTGGGCCCAAACTCATCGGTCCCGGCTTTCCGGGAAGGCCCGGATTAGGAAGCGGCGATTGTGTCGGGCAGCCCGAAACGAGCGAGTACAGTCGGATCCAGCTACTGTGACATGACCTGAAGCTCGACACCGAATGCCCGCTGCAAACCGTGTCGACCGTCATCCGTGAGATGAACCACGCGGCCTCGCTGCGCACGCCTCAGCCAATCCATGGCCAGTAAACGTTCGAGCAATGCCGCACCCAGCCAGCCACTCAGGTGATGCTGCTGCTCCGTCCAGTCAACACAGTATCGGACGACCGGCCGCGCATGTGGGCCCGCCAGGTCAATACCGAATCCCGTGAAGACGCTCGCTCCCTTGGCCGTGAGCCGGTAACCCGAGTCGCGTCCTGCGACAGCGAGGCGGTCGCATAGGGCAGCTTCCGGATGGAACAAGCCATCGCCACCCTCGATCAGCCCTTGCTTGAGGAACGCGGCCATCAGCGCCACGCCGAGACGTCCGGCCAGATGGTCGTAGCAGCTGCGGGCACGCCGTAAAGCCTCGGCTCGCGTGCCGTCCCGCAGCGATCGGACAGGAACGGCCGGCGCCAGCTGAGCAAGCGCCTCAAGGGCGTACGCGACGGCCGGGCCGGCGAGACGGAAGTAGCGGTTCCGGCCATACGGCTCTACCCGCAGTAGGCCACCAGCAACCAGATTCGAAAGATGCTGACTGATTGTCGAGGGCGCAACGCCCGCTTCGTTCGCCAGCACGCCAGCGGGCAACGCTCGGCCATCGCCCAAGGCGAGCAATATCCGGGTGCGGGTGGGGTCGCCCACGAGAGCGGCTACCCGGCTGAGGTCCGCGTCGCCTTCCATCCCTAGACAATAACGGCGAGATGTTTCGGCCGCGGCCGAAGCGTTGCCGGGCCAGACTCCACGTATGGCCCATCGCCGGCTGGCGCTGCCGACAGCCTCGCTCGGCTACTTCATGGTGATCCTGGACGCCACGGTCGTTAACGTCGCAATACCCGCATTGCGCGCGAGCTTTAGCACAGACCTGGCGAGCGTCCAGTGGGTCGTCGACGCCTACACGCTCATGTTTGCGGCGTTCCTGCTCACGGGCGGGGCGCTGTCGGATAGGTTTGGCGCCGGGCGCTTGTTCGTCACCGGAGCGGTGCTGTTCTCAGTAGCTTCCCTGGCTTGTGGCGCTGCTGCCACGCTGAGCATGCTCGTCGTCTTTCGCCTGATCCAGGGCGCCGGCGCGGCGCTGGAGGTCCCAGCGTCCCTGGCCCTGGTACAAGCCCTCCACGAGGACACAGGCGAGCGCGCCAAAGCGGTAGGACTGTGGGGTGCCGTGGCTGGCGTCGGGGCCGCCGCCGGCCCGCTCGTTGGCGGCTTGCTTACGTCTGTCACCAGCTGGCGAGCCGTGTTCTTCCTCAACGTCCCGATCGGCGTTGCCATTGTTGGCCTGGCCAGGACCTCTCTGCCTGTGGTGAGGACGAGCAATCGCCGCGTCGATCTCCCGGGCCTAAGCCTCGGAATTCTGACGCTCGCGGGCCTGACCTCTGCGCTCATCGAGGCGGGCAAAGGCGGTTGGGCCTCCAGTGCTGTACTAGCTGGCTTCGCTGTCTTCGTCGTGGCAGCGGTGCTTCTGGTCGTCGTGGAACATCGGTCAGAGGAGCCGATGCTGCCGCTGAGTCTGTTCGACAACAGAACCTTCTCAGCCGCAAACGTGGTCGGGTCGCTGATTAATCTCGGCTTTTACGGACAGCTGTTCGTCATCAACCTGTATGTGCAGGAGGTATGGCAATACTCCGCTCTCCGAGCTGGCGTGGCCCTGTTGCCCGAGCTGGCCATGGCGACCATCGGCTCCGCGCTTTCGGGGCGGTTCACCAGTCGTACCGGGAGTCCGCGCCTGACCATGCTGGTTGGCCTGCTGCTGGGTGCGGTTGGCCTGTTCGGCCTAGCCCTGGCGGCCCGCGGCGGCTACGCTGAGCTCATACCGTGCCTGATCGCAGCAGGATTCGGCATGGCCTTCACCATGCCGGCAGCCACGACGGCGGCCGTCGAAGGTGCACCGAGGGATCGGGCGGGCTTGGCTTCAGGTGTCCTCAACGCTGCGCGCCAGACGGGCGGAGCCGTAGGCATCGCGCTGCTTGGGACGCTGGCCGGCGGCGCAAACGCGAAAATGGGTTTCGAAGTGGCGATGGTGGCCGCCGGAACGGCCTTCCTGAGCGCAGTCCTCGTCGTACTGGCTTTGGACGGCGGTCACATTCCGCCGGTTGCCGCCGCGCCATATACGTCCTTCGTGGCGACCCCCAGACATGATGTGTCGAAGCGCTAACCCTGAAGGCGCTGCAATAGCAGCTCGGCGCAATCGACAGCGCTCGCTGGTTTGGCTCCTCACCGTTGCGGCCGAACCAAACCCGGGGCGAGTGGCGGGAAGCTCGGCTGGCAGGTCAGTCCCTTCGCACGAGACGTGGCCGGAATACCCGCGGATGCTCACGCGTCTCGGCGGATGGGTCACCTCAGGCCGTTTGCACTGTCCTGTGCCGATGACATTCCGCATAAGATGGGTCGCCATTGATGGAAGTGACCATGTAGAGCACTACGTGCTGTGGCACTGTTCGGTGCTTTCGAGGGCCAAAAATTCCGCAACACGGGACGTCGAGTCAAAGCTGGACAGGCTGTTCGGCTCTTACGGGTGGATCTTCTCACCCCGCTCTAGCATGCCGATAAACTGGTCCAGCCGCCGTGCGCGGGCTGCGGGTGTGGTGGCGTGGTGCAGCCGGTAGAGGATCGCATACCGGTTGCGTGACTCTAACGTTGCGAAGAAGGACTTGGCTGCGGGGTTGCCCTCCAGCGCTTCGGCCAGATCCGCCGGCACCTCGGCGGTTCGCTGTGAGGCGTAAGCGGCCTGCCACCGCCCGTCGGCCCTGGCGGCCTCTATTTCGCGCAGACCCGCGGGCTTGATACGCCCCGAGGCGACGAGCGCCTCGGTCTTGTCGCGGTTCACCCGTGACCACTTGCTGCGAGGTCCTCGCGGGGTGAAGCGCTGCAGCCAGTATTCCCCGTCGAGTGGCTGCTTCTGGCCATCGATCCAGCCGTAGCACAGGGCCACTTCAAGCGCCTCAGGATAGCTGACGCTCGCGTGGCTCGCCGACTTCTTGGAAATCTGTAACCAGAGACCGCAGGACTCGGCATGGTGCTCATCCAGCCACGCCTCCCACGCTTCGGCGGAATCGAACAAAAGAACTGGCCGACCGTCCATGAGCGCCACTGACCTTACAATGGTAAAGCTGGAAAAGCACCGCGGGGGCCAATCATGGCCGAACCGGCGACCGACACAAGGCGCAGCGACTGAATTTTCGATGCCCCTTGAGGAACTGTCAGATTGCGGCCAGCCCTGAAGAGCGATGTCCTTGCCGGTCCGGCAAACTTACGGGTTACGTCACAGCCGTCAAGGGATATCCATCGTAGCTCGCCTGCTCATAGCCAAAAAGAAAGAGCAGTTGTTATTGGCAGTCTTGTTTCCTCGCGAGTGTGGCACCTGAGGGGGTCGGCATTGAGCCGTCACCAAAGGACGCGATTGCCGCTCCGTGCAGATATCGACGCCCCGCAACGCGCTATCTGGTGGACAAGATCGCTACTGAGAGCCCATTCTGAGCTTCTATGAAAGCCGCGTGAGTTGTCAACCCCCGCCATTGGCCGGTGTCGGCGCCCAGGGAAAATGTCCGCATGAGGTGAACAGCGATTCTGTCCGCTAGTGCAAGAAGGACAGATTACCTTGGGACAGCGGGAACAAAGACGAGCATTGGTAGTGACGCGCTGCTGCTGGGCATATCCCCACGACACCTGCGACGCATTCAACGTCGCTATGAGCAGGAGGGAGTGGCCGGCCTGGTCCACGCCAATCGTGGGCGTGCTCCGGCGAAAACCGTGGTCGGGCGGAGAGGATTTGAACCTCCGACCCCTTGAACCCCATTCAAGTGCGCTACCGGACTGCGCCACCGCCCGTATCGACTTAAGAGAATAGCAGGGCTCGACGGACGAAAAAGGGGCGGCCCGCTGCGCGGACCGCCCCGGAGACGCTTGGTTCTAGGCCGCTACCGGTGTCGCCGCCGGCCGAGTCAACTCCACCTCGTCGAGGTACAGGTGGCCATTGCACTTGTCGCAGCGGCTCGGCGATGGCCGTGTGGGGCCGCTGTAGTGTGGGCCGGGGACGAAGGAGCGGACGGACACCTTTGCCGGACCGTACTTCACGCCGGACACTTCACCCAGGAAGTGACTGCAGACCATGCATCGAAGATCCGCTCGAAATTCCATCTGTCTTCTGCCCCTTTCTTCGTTGCTGTTCGCTCCACCGGGGCCGCAATTGCTGTGCCCTGGCAGGTTGTCATCAGCATAGGTGCCCCTTTGCCTCAGCGCTATCGGCCTGAAGAACACTTCGTGGACGGCAAACAGTCGAAGTCCGCATCCTCCATTAGGAGGAGCGAGGGATCGGCCGAAAGGGGGAACAGCGGCTTGCGCGGATTGTTCTAGGGGCTACGGGTTAGGGTTCCAGCCAGTCTCACGGCGCAGGTCACCAGCGAGTCCGCGTCCATCTCACTGCCCCCTGGTCCTATCCACTGACCGTCGCCCTTACAGCGCAATCAGCTGGCGTTGGAGCGCCAGGGTAACCGCCTGGGTGCGATCGCTGGCGCCGAGCTTCTGGAAGATGTTGGTTACATGCGTCTTCACCGTGCTCTCGCTGATCACTAGCTGGGTGGCGATCTCCTTGTTGGCGGCGCCGCGTGCCATGCAGCGCAGCACCTCCAGCTCGCGCTCGGACAGCGTCTCTTCCGGCGCCGGCCGGCGCGACAGCTCGGCGAAGCGGTTCACCAGGCGGGCAGCTACCGTGGGCTGCAGCAGCGACTCGCCCTGGGCCACCACTCGCACGGCGCGGAACAGCTCCTCGCGCGGCGCGTCCTTGAGCAGATAGCCCCGCGCGCCTGCCTCGATCCCCTGAAAGATGTACTCATCGCTGTCGAACGTCGTCAGCACCAGCACCTCGGTGCCGGGATGGCTGCGCTTGATCTCCCGGATGGCTTCCACGCCATCCATGCGCGGCATCTTCAGATCCATCAGCACCACGTCAGGCTTCAGCCGGGCCACCTTGTCCACCGCCTCGCGCCCATCAATCGCCTGGCCCACCACCTCGAAGTCCTCCTCCCGGCCGAGCATGGCCGAGAGGCCTTCACGAACCACCGGGTGGTCGTCCGCCACCAGGATGCGGATCGTCTTCTGCGCCATCGTCTCTTCTTAATCTACAAGGCCAGCCGCTCGGGCAGCGGGCGCCGCACCCATAGGAACACGTGGATCACCGTCCCGTCACCGGGGGCGCTCTCCAGCGTAAACACGCCGTTGGCCAGCTGGCAGCGCTCGCGCATGCTGATGAGCCCGAAGCCGCCGCCGCTCGAGCTGGGCCCGCGCAGGGCCGCTGGGTCGAATCCGCGGCCGTCGTCGCGGATGGTCAGCGACACACCGGCCTGCTCCCAGGCCAGCGTCACGTCCACGTGTCTGGCCTGGGCGTGCTTGCGGATGTTGCCCAGCGCTTCCTGCGTCACGCGCAGCAGACAGGTCTGCGCCTCCACCGCCAGCGGGTATGGCTCGCCGGTGGCGGTGAAACCCACCTCCGCCTCGCCCTCGGTGCCCAGGCTCTGGACCTCCTGGAAGATCGCACTGTCGAGCGTATTGCGCTCCAGCGGACCCGGCAGCAGGTTCCACACCGATCGGCGAGCTTCCTGGAGGCTGTCGCGGGCCAGCGTGCGTGCCCGGTCGAGGTGCGTCTGCGCCGTTTCGGGCTCATCGTGCAGCACCTGCTCGGCCGCCTCCAGCTGCAGGATGATTCCGGTGAAGCCCTGGGCCAGCGTGTCATGGATCTCCCGAGCCATCCGGTTGCGCTCCTCAGCGCGCGTGATGTCGCGCTCGCGCTGCAGCGATTCGGAGCGCCCGATGGCGATGATCGAGTAGTCGGCCAGCAGCGTCAGCAGGTCAACGTCGTGTCCCTGGAAGTCGCGTGGCTGGGCTGAGCCCACCCCCAGGAAGCCGCGCAGGCTGCCGTGCCGCAGCATGGGCACGATGAGCACGCCCCGCACACCGCGGCGGCCCAGCGTCGAGCGCATGGACCAGCCGCGCTCCTCGTATGGAGGACGCGGCGCCCCGGCCAGGTTCAATTGAATATCCGGCAGCAGCACCGGCTGGCAGGCGCGCAGCTTCTGCGCCACCATGGGGCCGTGGCCCAGCTCGAATTCGCCCGCAAACTCGGGGCCCAGCTCCTCACCCACACCCGGCTCGCCGCCCCGCAGCAGGCCGGCCGAGAAGCGATAGCGGCTCGATTCGCCCTCGAACTGCCCCAGCCAGGAGATCTGCGCATCGAGAAGATCGATGGCCGAGGAGACGATGAGCTCCAGGACGCCACGCGGATCGTATGTACCGTTGATGGCCCGGCCAATCTCGACCAGCTTCCGCCACTGGGCGGCTGCTTGCCGCGCTTGTGGTAGAACGAGGTCATCCCCGAATGTAACGGGCTGCCTGGGCATGCGTGTCAGACTATAGCGCCGAGGTCGCTGCGCTCCCAGTGAAGAGTGAAGAGTGAAGAGTGAAGAGTTAGAAGCCAAGAGTGGCCGGGGGCAGCCAGCTGCGCTCGGCTGCCACGTCGGGCCTGCCACTCCGCGCGCCCCCCACTCGTCACCCTTCCCACCACGCCGCGCCATTGATGCGCGGCACTCCTCACTCCTCCGTTCTCCTTCCTCACTCCTCACCACAAGCCGCGCCCCTGGCGCGCGCGTCCCGCACCCTTCACTCTTCACTCTTCACTCTTCACTGGGAGCGCAGCGACCGCACTCTTCACTGCGAGCGCAGCGACCGCACTCTTCACTGCGAGTCACGAAGTGACGAGCCCCCTCCTCTGGTGGCTGATGGCCGAAGTGCTCGGCCTGGTGGCCCTGCCGGTGTGTTTCTTCCTATTCAAGAGCCTGCCGGACCGCGGCTACGCCTTCAGCAAAATCCTGGGGCTCCTGCTGCTCGGTTATGTGACCTGGCTGGTGGCCGAGCTGCAGTTCGTCGACTTCAGCCAGGCCACGGTCTACGCCTTCCTGGTGCTGCTGGCTGCCGGCTCTGCCTGGCTCATCCGGCACGACTGGCGTGAGCTGCTCGACTTCGTCCGGCTCAAGCAGCGCCTGATCCTGGGCTATGAGGCCATCTTCCTGGCCGCTTTCGGCTTCCTGGTATGGTTCCGCGGCTTCAATCCACAGATCGACGGGACCGAGAAGCCGATGGACTTTGCCCTCATCAACGGCATCCTGCGCTCGGGGCAGTTTCCGCCCGAGGACCCCTGGATGTCGGGCTTCAGCATCAGCTACTACTACTTCGGCTACTACCTCGACGCGCTGATGATCCGGCTGACCGGCGTCATGCCGGCCGTCGGCTTCAACCTGGCGCTGGCGTCGATCTTCGGCCTGACCGCGCTGGCCATCGCCGGTCTGCTCTACAACCTCACCGGCCGGCTGTCCGCCGGCGTGCTCGGCGCCTTCCTCACACTGCTGGCGAGCAACGCCGACGGCTTCCTGCGCGTGCTCAGCTACCGGACGCTGGACCCACAGAAGTTCTGGTGGTGGTGGGACAGCTCCCGGGTGCTCAAGAGCGGCTGCGGCGGACAATGCATCGACGAATTCCCGCAGTTCAGCTTCATGCTGGGCGACCTGCACCCGCACGTGATGGCCCTGCCGCTGGCGGCGTTGGCCCTGGGGCTGGCGCTGGCCATGCTGCGCCGCGCCGAGCCCCTGCGCTGGCAGCGCTCCGAATGGCTGACGCTGCTGGTCGTTCCCCTCGCCGCCGGATCCCTCGGCTTCGTGAATACCTGGGACCTACCCGTTTACCTCGGCATCGTGCTCCTCGCCGTTATCCTGCGCCAGCTCGTCGGCCCGCTCCCCGGCGCGTCCGTCTCCCCCGGCAGCCGAGTCGAGATCTCCAGCGGAGCCCCTTCGTCTTCGACTCCCGGCCCCCAGCCCCCGGCCCCCACCCCCCGGCACTCGGCACTCACCTCTCGGCACTCATTTGATTGGCGTGCGCCGGCCTGGATCGCGGCGCTCGCCATCGCGGCCTACCTGCCGTTCTACGTCGGCTTCCAGTCCCAGGCGGGCGGCATCGGGTTGGTCGACGGACAGACGACCCCACAGGAGTTCCTGGGTATGTGGGCCATCCCCGTCCTGCTGGCGCTCGGGCTGCTGGTCACCGTGATCCGCCTGCCCGATCGTGATCTGATGGTGCTGGCTATCGCGAGCGTGGGCATCGAAGTCATTACCAGGCACTGGCTGGTGTCCATCATGCTGCCGCTGGCGCTGGCCATCGTCTGGCACGTCGTGCGCCAGCTGCGCTACCGCGAGTGGGACCCGGACAAGACGTTCGTGCTGGGGCTTACCGCGATTGCCTTTGGGCTGTTTGCCGTATGCGAAGTCGTGTTCCTCAAAGACACCTTCAACAACCGCATGAACACCATCTTCAAGTTCTATTACGAAGCGTGGCTGCTGCTGGCCATCGCCGGAGCCTACTCCATGGTCCACATCTCCCAGCGCCTCAAGGCGGTTCCGGCGGCTCGCTATGCCTGGCTGGGAGGCAGCGCGGCCGCCCTGGTGATGGTGTCGCTGTACCCCATCGCCTCCTTCTACACCAAGGCCGAGGAGCTCAAGCCCGCCTGGACGCTGGACGGCAGCGCTTTCCTGGCCACCCGCGCTCCCGGCGACCTGGCGGGCATCCGCTGGCTGAATTCCACCGTCGCCGGCGACCCCGTGGTCGCTGAGGCCACGGGCGACGAGTACAGCGCCTTCGGCCGGTTTGGCACCTACACCGGCCTGGCCAGCATCCTCGGTTGGGCCGGGCACGAGCTGCAGTGGCGCGGCGTATGGAAGGAGCAGCCCAAGCGCATAAGCGATCTCACCGCCCTGTACAGCACCACAAATACGGACGAGATCAAGAACCTGCTGCGGCAGTACAACGTATCGTATGTGGTAGTTGGCCCGCTCGAGCGCCAGAAGTACGGCAACCGAGACTACAGTCAGTTTCAAAACGTCGGCCAGGTCGTTTTCAATGAAAACGGCACGACCATATACCGCGTGGACGGCCAGGCTCAGGCCGGTCCCAGCTTAGTGGGAGTGAGAAGTGGCAGCAACGGTTGATCGACCCGCGGTCAGATCCGTACCTCAGTCGTCGTCGGTAGACGAGCCCGGGCGGCTCGATCTCGATTTCGGCCGGCCGCTGCGGCTGCCGCCCATCACCGCCGAAGGTCTGGGCTGGCTGGGGCTCATCGCCCTGGCGTTCATCATGCGCATCTGGGAGCTCGGCACCCGCGCCCTGCACCACGACGAGAGCATGCACGCCTTCTACGGCTGGCAGCTGTTCCACGGAGGTGGCTACCAGTACAACCCCATGCTGCACGGCCCCTTCCAGTTCCACGCCATCGCGCTGATGGACTTCCTGTTCGGGCCAAGCGACGCAACCGCGAGGCTCACCGCTGTGCTGTGCGGCACCGGCATGATTGTGGCTACCTGGTTCCTGCGACCCTACCTGGGCCGGCTGGGCGCGTTCCTGGCCGCGGCCATGCTCACCATCTCGCCCTCGTTCCTGTACTTTTCGCGCTTCACCCGCGAAGACATCTACGTCACCTTCTTCACCTACCTCATGGTGGTGGGCATGTTCGGCTGGCTGGCCTCGCGCCGGCCGGGCTACCTGTACCTCGCCTTCATTGGCACCGCGCTGGCCTTCTGCACCAAGGAATCGACCTTCATCACGCTGTTCATCTTCGGCACGTTCCTGATCCTCACGCTGGCCTGGGAAAACGCCGACCGCCTTCCCGTGCTAAGCGCATTCACCACGGACTCGCCCTGGAGAGGCCGGTCAGACACGGAGGTCATGACCGAGGACCGTCCGGTGAGCGTCGCCCTGCGGGCGATCACCCGGCACATGTGGATCGTGGGACTCGTGAGCTTCGGCATCATCGTGGTGCTGCTGTACACCACCATGCTCACCAACCGGCATGGCCTGCAGGACGCGTTCAGCTCCTCGCTGAGCTACTGGCTGGGACAGCAGGGCGTGGCGCGCGGCAGTCAGCCCGGTTACTACTACGCGCTGCTGCTGCCCGCGTACGAGCAGGTGCCGGTGCTGTTCGGCCTCATCGGCATCGGGGCGCTGGTGTTCCGGCGCTGGATGATTGGCTTCGCCGCCGTAGTCGTCGCCGGCGGCCAAGCCCTGGCGGTCATCAACGGCGGACGGATGATGATGCCCGTCCTCGCACTCACCGCCTTGATCCTGGGCTGCGGCGCCGTGGCGCTGGGGCTGTCCAAAGGCCGGCTGTTCGCCACCTTCCTGGCTTACTGGTCGATCATGGCCTTCATCATCTACGGCTGGGCCGGTGAGAAGATGCCATGGCTGGGAATGCAGATGGCCCTGCCGCTGCTGCTGATGGCGGCGCTCTTCCTGGGCCGCTATCTGTCCACGCGCACATGGGACGAGTGGCGCGTGGTGGCGGCGGCGGGAGCGGGGCTGCTGACCCTGTTCACCATCCACGCCGACTGGCCGCTGAACTATATCCGCGGGGATATCCCGCGCGACTTCCTCATCTACACCCAGACGTCCCCTCAGGTGAAGATGGCGGTGGCCCAGATCGACCAGCTATCCAATCTGCTAACCGGCGGCACCGACCTCAAGGTGGTCGTCCATAACGACGATACCTGGCCCTTTGCCTGGTACCTGCGCGACTACAAGAACCTCAGCTACGTCAACAGCATCACCTCGCCGCCCGACGCACCTGTAGTTATCACGCCCACGGACGCCGACGCCGAGGTCAAGCCGCAGATGAGCAACTACGTGGGCAACCGCCTGCACCTGCGCACCTGGTTCACCGAGGATTACCGTGACCTGACCCTGCGCAAGGTGTTCCAGAGTGCGACCGACCCGGCCATGCGCAAGACCCTGTGGAATTGGCTCACGCTGCGCGAAACGCCCTCGCCGCTGGGCACCTACGACTTCGATCTGTGGATCCGCAAGGATCTGGCGCCGGGCCTGGCCACGAACTTCGGCTTTGCCCCCGCCCCGGCGGCTCCAGCGCCTACCACGGCGCTCGGTCCCGACCCCTTCGCCGATAAGACGCAGAAGATCGCCAGCGCGCAGCAGTTCGCCGCGCTGGGCACGGGCGACGGCCAGCTGACCGGCGCCCGCGGCGTGGCGGTCGGCAGCGATGGCAGCATTTACGTGGCCGACCAGGGCAACAATCGCATCCAGAAGTTCGACGCCGGCGGGAAATTCCTGCTCAAGTGGGGCAGCAAGGGCACCGGCGACGGCCAGTTCGATTCGCCCTCCGGAGTGGCCGTGGACAAGAACGGGCACGTGTGGGTGAGCGACCTCTGGAACCATCGCATCCAGGAGTTCGACGCCATCGGGAAGTTCCTAAGCAAGTTCGGCAGCTATGCCGCCGCCAGCGGCCAGGACCAGCCCGGCAAGTTCTTCGGCCCGCGCTACGTGGCCGTCGGCCCCGACGGCTCGGTCTACGTGAGCGACACCGGCAACAAGCGCATACAGAAGTTCGGGCCGGACGGCAAGTTCCTTCGCGCCTGGGGCCAGGGTGGCACAGGCCCCGGCCAGTTCGAGGAGCCCATGGGTCTGACGGTGGACGGCAGCGGTAACGTGTACGTAGCCGACACCTGGAACAGGCGCATTCAGAAGTTCACCGCCGACGGGCAGTTCATAAGCACGGTATCCGTCGGCAGCTGGCCCAGCGCGCAGGCCAGCAATGGCGAGCCGGGCCTGGCCGTGACCTCCAACGGCGCTATCCTGGCCACGGATCCCCTCCGCGCCCGGGTGCTCCAGTTCGGACCCGACGGCCAGCTCCAGACTGCCTGGGGCGGAGCCGGCAACGACCCCTCGTCGCTGCAGGCCCCCACCGGCATCGCCCTGGCCGCCAACGACAACATCGTCGTATCCGACAGCCTCAACAGCCGCATCGTCGTCTTCCCGCCAGCGAAGTGAGCGACGGCGGAGAGGCCAGGACCGTCGCCGTTATCGGAGGCGGAGTGGCCGGGCTGACGGCCGCGTACGAGCTGTCCAAGCGCGGGCACAAAGTGGTGCTGTACGAAGCTGCCCCCGGCTTGGGCGGGCAGGCCGGGACGTTCGAAGTCGAGGGGGCGCGGCTGGAGCGCTTCTATCACCATCTGTTCATGTCCGACCTGGACATGCTGAGCCTCGTGCCGCAGCTAGACATCGCCGACAAGATGCTGTGGATCAAGCCGCGTATGGGCCTCTTCCACGCCGGCCAGGTGCACGAGTTCGGCACGCCCCGGGCTCTGCTGACCTTCCCCCATCTCGGCCTTCCGGCCAAGACCCGCTTCGCGCTGGCCACGCTGTTCCTCATGAAGTTCAACCGCTACCAACTGTTCGAGGGCACATCGGCCTGGGAGTGGCTGCGCAAGGTCGTTGGCCGGCAGGCCTTCGACGTGGTGTGGGGTCCGATGCTCGAAGCCAAGTTCGCCAAGTACGCCCGCGACGCTTCCATGGTCTGGTTCTGGGGCAAGATCGCTCTGCGCGGCGCCTCGCGCAGCTCCGGCGCCGAGCAGCTCGGCTACTTCAACCTCAGCTTCCAGGTGCTCATCGATGCCTTTCGCTCGCGTCTGGAGGCGCAGGGCACGGAGATTCGCACCAGCTGCCCCATCCAGGAAGTGCGCCCGGCCGAAGACGGCGCCCTTACCGTGCAGGTGGAGGGCGAGCAGCGGCAGTACGACCAGGTGGTCGTGGCCATCCACAACCGCGACTTCATCCGCATCGTGCCCTCGCTGCCGGACAGCTACGTCGGCCAGCTGAAGCAGATCCAGTACGAAGGCGGGTCGTGCCTGCTGCTGAGCCTGGAGCATTCGCTCTCGCCCATCTACTGGATGAACATCAGCGCGCCGGACATGCCCTTTACCGCCATCGTCGAGCACACCAACTTCATGCCACCCGAGCGCTACGGCGGCAAGCACGTGGTCTACCTGAGTCGCTACCTCCCACCCGACGACCCGCTGTTCACCGTCTCGAAGGAAGAGCTGCTGAGCATCTACGTCCCGCATCTCAAGAAGATCCAGCCCGCCTTCGACCCCTCCTGGATCCGCGAGAGCTGGCTCTTCCGCGACAGCCAGGCCCAGCCCATCATCAACGTCGGCTACAAGTCCCTGCAGCCGGCTTTCACCACGCCCATCCCCAACCTGTACCTCACCAACACCACCCAGATCTACCCCGAGGACCGCGGCACCAACTATGCGGTGCGCCTAGGCCGCCAGGTAGCCGCGCTCATGCTCGGCAAGTCCGGCGCCACCTCCTACGTGCCCATGATCGGCACCGGCAGCAAGCCTGCCCCCTTCGTAGTCCCCGACTGACCGCCCGCCCGGACCGAGCTGCAGAGCCCCGACAGGGCGTTTGGTTGCCCAACGCCGAGGCAATCTTGTTCGAGATCGCGTGTAAGAGCAGGCCGGAAGACTCCGGCTCAGGCGTCCTCGCGGTAGGCGATCTCTTCCTCCCGCACCTGGCCGTCGACGATGCGGAACGCCCGGAGATCGGGCGGGTCAGTCTGGAGGGAGGCGATCAGGTAGAAGGCGTCCGGCCAGTTCGCGGCCAGGCTCACGTCCGTGCTGGACGGAAACGCCTGGGTGTGGGTGTGCGAGTGGAAGATGCCGAGCAGGTCCCAGCCCTTGCTGTACAGCTCGTTCAGGATGCGCAGCTGATCTTGGGGATCGACCACGTAGCGCGTGGGGCTGCGCTCGGCGTTCCGCGCCGGAAAGAACCTCACTGGCCGCCCTGCCTGACCGGCAAGGATGCCGCACGCCTCGTTGGGCAGTCCCTCCTGAGCGTGCCTGAACATGGCTCTGGCCAGCTCACGGTCGAGCATCATAGGGTCGAGGATGAGGCCGGCGAGCGACGCTCGGGCGGGAGCGGCCGGCTTACCACCAGAATTTCTTCTCGGCGCTCTCGTCGTAGCCGCGTGTCCACAGCTCGCTGCTGAGGTACTTCCAGCCACCGTCGGCCAGCAGGACGACGATGTTGGCGCGATCGACCTTCTGCGCGTAGCGCAGCGCGGCGTGGACCACGGCCCCGCAGGACACGCCGGCGAAAATGCCTTCGTCACGGGTAAGGCGCTGACTGGCGGCGAAGGAGTCTGCCGTGGTCACCATGATCTTGCCGTCGAGCTCGTTGACGTCCAGCACCGGGGGCACAAAGCCATCCTCCAATGAACGCAGTCCGGCCACCAGCTCGCCCTGGTAGGGCTCGGCGGCAACGATCTTGACGTTCGGGTTGTGCTCCCGCAGCCGCCGTCCGGTGCCCATGAGCGTCCCGCCCGTGCCCAGGCCGGCGACGAACACGTCGACCTCCGGCAGCGCTTCGATGATCTCGGGACCGGTGGTCTCGTAATGGGCCAGCGGATTGGCAGGATTGCCGTACTGATACAGCATCAGGCAGCTCGGGTCCTCTTCGGCGAGCTTGCGAGCCAGCACGATAGAGCCGTTGGTGCCCTTATCCGCGGGCGAGTACACAATCTCCGCGCCGAAGATCTTCAGCAGCCGCGTGCGCTCGTCGCTGACGTTCTCAGGCATCACCACCCGCACCTTGTACCCTCGCCGCCCGGCGATCATGGCCAGCGATATACCGGTGTTGCCGCTCGTCGGCTCCAGGATGGTCATGCCCGGCCGCAATTGCCCGGCGCGCTCCGCCTGCTGCACCATAGACCGAGCGACCCGATCCTTGACACTGCCGGTCGGGTTGTGGCCCTCCAGCTTGGCAAAGATGCGGATGCCCGGCTTGGGACTGAAGGATTGCAGCTCGACGAGAGGGGTGTGACCGATGGCCTCGACGATGTCCCGATACAGCCCGCGGCGCTCTGTGGTCACCGCGCCGCCCGCCATGGCCGGCAGTATGGACACCACGTCGCCATCGGCCACCGGCGTGTCCAGCTTGTTGAGGAAGCGCACGTCCTCGTCATTCACGTAGATGTTGACGAAGCGGTGCACCTGGCCGTTCTCGTCGCGAATCTCGCGCGAAAATCCGGGATATTGTTGGTCGAGGTTCTGCAGCAGCTCCTGAACCGTAGACCCTGTCGCCTGGAGCGTCCGCTGGCCGCCGGTTACCTTCTGGACCAGCGGCGGGACGCGAACCTCAACGGCCATCTCCTAGAGTATGCCCGAACCTGCCGTCAATCAGGCCGCTTTGGTGCCTGGCGCAGCTTCACCGTCGTCGTCCAGGGCGCGCTCCACCGACGACTCACGGTGCGGCATGCCGCAGAACTCCTCGTAGTCGATGAGCTCGGTAACGGTGGGATTGTCGCCGCAGACCTTGCACTCCGGGTCTCGGCGGATACGCACTTCGCGCATTCGCATCTCCAGCGCGTCGAACAGGATCAGCCGGCCGTTGATGCTTTCCCCGATGCCGAGGATCAGCTTGACGGCCTCGATCGCCTGGACCACACCCACGAACCCGGGCAGGATGCCCAGCACGCCAGCTTCAGCGCAGCTCGGAACGGCGCCGGGAGGGGGGGGGTCGGGATAGAGGCAGCGATAGCAGCCCTTCCCAGGGAGGTACACCGTGGCCTGCCCTTCGAACCGGAAGATGCTGCCATCCACCAGCGGCTTGCCCATGAACACCGCGGCATCGTTGGCCAGGTAGCGCGTAGGGAAGTTGTCGCAGCCGTTGAGGATCACGTCGTACGGCTCGAAGATGCGCCTGACGTTGTCGGACGTCAGCGGCTCTTCGTGGCCAATGACCTCGACCTCCGGATTCAGCTCCGTCAAGTGGGCTTTGCCGGACTCCACCTTCGACTTGCCAATCCAGCTGGTGCCGTGCAGGATCTGCCGCTGCAGATTGCTCACGTCGACGACGTCGAAGTCGACCAGCCCAATGGTGCCCACCCCAGCGGCGGCCAGGTAAAGTGCCGCCGGCGAGCCGAGCCCACCTGCGCCGATGAGCAGCACCTTGGCCCCCTTGAGCTTGCGCTGGCCAGCGCTGCCAACCTCAGGAATGATCAGGTGCCGGTGATAGCGGCGAATGTCTTCAGGTGTCAGCAGCGGAAGGCTCATGTGGGATTGCTCCGAGGGGGATTGTTTACAAAATCAATCAACAAAATCTACTTTATGATGGCTCGCGTTTGCAGTCAAGCAAAGAAGGCCGGCGGAGTCTGCCGCTTCAAGCCACCTTGCGACCGAGAAAGGCCAGCAGCCGGGCCTGCTCGTCGGCTCCCTCCGGCGGCGTCAGCTCCGGTCCGAAGCCACCGGGCGAGCGCAGCATGTCCGCTGGCGCCGCCCTCACCAGGGCGAACGCCTGGCTCACCAGGTCAGGGTCCAGATGCACCTCTTGGCCGGTCGCCGTCCCCAGATCCCAGCTGTGAATGGCCGTATCGATAATGAACAGCTGCAGGAGCTGACGCAGCGGAACGTCGCCCATCAGACGGCTGGGGATGGTGCGCTCCAGCGCTTCCGGAGTGAGCGCTCTCGTCGTTCTCTCACACGCGGCAACCCACGAAGCCAGGGGATCGGGACCGGCCATGTCGCGCGGCCGCGACCAATCCACCGCCGGCTGCTCGCCGGTTTCCGCCCAGCCGGCGATCATCCACTGGATGCCAATGCCGTGGCCAGCCACGTCGATAGCCTTCCACAGCTCGCAGGGGGACTGAGCTTCCCACTGATGCGCCGGCACTGCCCGGATCACCGCGTCGAAGGTGTCCGTTGCCCGACGATAGCGGTCGAGGGTCTCACTTACGGGATTCGAGTCAGCCATCGGGCAATAGTAGCGTCCAAACGCCGGCGCCGGGTGCCGCACCAGTCGCATCGATCAGCAGCCTGCCCCACTGCGACTCAATCGGTAACATGAGCGCGAGGAGTAGATGATGAATCCACAAGCCGGGATCCTCGAGCCGCCGCCCAGCGCGGGCAGGCATCTCACATTCGATCTGAAGCATGCCGGCAACATTCGGGCCGCGCTCCAGCGACTGAAGTCAGCGGCGCCGCCCAGCTGCGTGGTAGGCGTTGGAGCACCGCTGGCCAAAGCCCTGGGAGCCAGCATCGAGGGACTGCGATCCTTCCCTTCGCTGCCCGGCTGCGGGCTGCAGCCGCCGTCCACCCAGAGCGCGCTCTGGGTTTTCGTGCGCGAGCAATCGACATCCGAATGCTTCGACACCGCCCGAATGCTCGAACGGGAGCTGATCGCCGACTTCGCGCTGGTCGAGGAGGTGGGCACGTTCGTTTATCGCGGCGGCCACGACCTCAGCGGCTACGAGGATGGAACCGAGAATCCCCGGGGAGCCGATGCCGTCGCGGCGGCTATCGTCGCCGCAGGGCCGCTCCAGGGATCGAGCTTTGCCGCCGTCCAGCGCTGGCTGCACGACCTGACCGGCTTCCAGGCTCTGTCCGCTCTCGAGCGAGACCACACCATCGGCCGAGCCTTGCAGGGCAACGATGAGCTTCCCGATGCGCCGGTCTCGGCACACGTCAAGCGGTCGGCCCAGGAGAGCTACGATCCGCCGGCGTACATGGTCCGCCGTTCCATGCCCTGGAGCGAAGGAGGCGAGCACGGCCTGTATTTCCTGGCCTTCGGGGAATCGCTCGACCGCTTCGAGCGCGTGCTCACCCGGATGATCGGAGCCGAAGACGGGGTGGTGGATGGTCTGTTCGGCTTCACTCGCCCCGTCACGGGTGGCTATTATTGGTGCCCTGGGCAATCCGAGGGACACCTGAACCTCTCTCCACTCGGCCTGTAAAGGCCCTTCCCCTCGACGGCCAGGAGCTCAGACAGGAGTAAGGGAATGAGCAGCGTACGGGTACTGGTAGGGACGCGCAAGGGGGCTTTCATCCTGACCTCGGATGGCAAGCGCGCCCAATGGGAAGTTAGTGGCCCGCACTTCGCAGGCTGGGAGATCTATCACGTCAAGGGCTCGCCGGCCGACCCCAATCGGCTCTACGCCTCGCAGACCAGTGGCTGGTTCGGGCAGCAGATCCAGCGCTCGGATGACGGTGGCAGGACCTGGGAGGCGGTTGGCAACGAGTTCGCCTACGAGGGCGAGCCTGGCACGCATCTGTGGTACGACGGAACGCCGCGCCCTTGGAAGTTCACGCGCGTCTGGCGTTTCGAGCCATCGCCGGCCGATCCGGACACCGTCTACGCGGGCGTAGAGGACGCAGCGCTGTTTCGAACCACCGATGGCGGCAAGAACTGGAAGGAGCTGCCCGGGCTGCGCGGCCACGGCACCGGGTCTTCGTGGCAGCCAGGCGCGGGCGGCATGTGCCTGCACACCATCCTGCCGGATCCGGGCAACTCCGAGCGCATGTTCGTCGCCATCTCCGCTGCCGGCGTGTTCCGGACTGACGATGGCGGCCAGACCTGGCGGCCGATGAATCGCGGCCTCAGATCGGAGTTCATGCCGGATCCCACCGCGGAAGTCGGCCACTGCGTGCACCGCATCGCGCTGCACCGCTCCCGACCCCAGGTGCTGTTCATGCAGAAGCACTGGGACGTCATGCGAAGCGACGACGCGGGCGAGAGCTGGCAGGAGGTCAGTGGCGATCTCCCAACGGACTTCGGCTTCGCCATCGAGGTTCACGCCCATGAGCCGGAGACCGTCTACGTCGTCCCCATCAAAAGCGATGGCGAGCACTTTCCACCCGACGGAAGGCTGCGCGTGTTTCGCAGCCGCAGCGGCGGCAATGAATGGGAACCGCTAACGAAGGGCCTTCCTCAGCATGACTGCTACGTGAACGTCCTGCGCGGAGCCATGGCCGTGGACAGCCTCGATTCCTGCGGTCTGTATTTCGGCACCACGGGCGGCCAGGTGTACGCCTCGGCCGATTCCGGCGACAGCTGGTCGCCCATCGTGCGCGATCTGCCCGCCGTGCTGTCGGTGGAGGTGCAAACGCTGCCGTGATTCGGGTGATGCTGCCCGCTCACCTGCGCACCCTCGCCCGCATCGACGGCGAGGTTCAGCTGCAGGTCGACGGGCAGGTAACCCAGCGCACGATCCTCGACGCGCTGGAGGTTCGCTACCCCGTGCTGCGCGGAGCGGTCCGGGACTATGGCACGCTGCAGCGACGCGCGTTCGTGCGCTTCTTCGCGTGCGAGCAGGACCTGTCGAACGATCCGCCCGACGACCCGCTGCCCTCCGCCGTGGCCAGCGGGCGCGAGCCATTCCTGATCGTCGGCGCCATAGCGGGCGGGTAGGCAGGCGGCCGCCGGCCCTGGATCTGACCAGGCGAGGCCGAATAATCGCGTGAATATCTGAGACCGAGCACGATGGCAGGCTGAACCTGCCGACGCGCCAGAGTCTCTAGATCAGCCGAAAGCGGTCGTGACCGTCCGAGGCGGTTTGGAAGTCGATGGTGTGGCCACTGAGCGTCTGAGCCACCTGCTGATCCGCGATCAGCACGGGGCGTTCGTTGCGCCGAACCACCTCATCCCCTTCGCGAACGGTATCAATGGTCATGCCGTAGCTGTCGGCGTCCGCTACGATACGCACACCCACGTCCTGGGGTGCCTCGTTGCCCGTCAACATGGCTTCCAGCGCGCCGGCCGCGCGTTCCGTTACTTCGACCATTTTTCTGCACTCCTCGGTTGGGGGAACTGCGATCCAGGCACCAGTTTGATTCGACCGTTCGCGGCCGCGCTGCCCGGGTCTCGGACGTGGCTGCACAACACGTGCCACTCGAACGCTGCATCGGGCTGCGGTCCTCCTTCACCACGCACAGCGGAGCGGGTTGCTGTGGAGTCACCTGGCGTGAGCTGTGCGAGCCCCGGGAGAAATGAAAACGCAGCCTGACACACGCGGTCATGAAGGAGCAGCCGAAGGACGATCGGCAGGCACGCGAGATCAGCTGGTGCGGCCTTTGACAGCTCCGGTGAGAGACGCCCACGGCAGCCGCTACACAGCTAGCGTCCATGGACAGGAGCGCGACGATGGATCGTGGGAAGGATGGCTGGAGTTCACGGGCATCGATGGCGGCCTGGTGCTGCGCACCGACCGCGAGACTACTCAACGGACGGTCGACGATCTGGCGTATTGGGCGAGTGGCCTGGAGCCCGCCTACCTGGAGGGAGCGTTCAATCGCGCCCAAGCTCACACGCAGAGACGAGAAGACGTCGCTGACCGTAAACGGCGGCGTGCAAGCTAATTCAGCCGCGCACGACTCCCTGTCGGCGCGTTCATGCGCCGTCCGGCAATCTCCCTGAAAGCTGTAGAAGCGGCGGCCTGCTACGTGCAACTCGCCCAAGCGATGCCTCTTACTTGTGGGCGAGGTGCACGATGACAGGCCCTCGCCCCAGCACTAGGCTGGATGCCAGACGAACGTGTTTCAGATTGCCGTGCTGCTGTGGCTAGTGCTCGTGGCTGTCTGGATCGCCGCACCCGCCACCGAATTCTGAGGAGCGGCGCGCTCCAGAGCCGCCCCTAGGCTGACCAGCGAGCCGTCCTCATATGGTGGGGCCACGAGCTGCAGGCCAACCGGCAGCGCGCCACCCTCCACGGCGCACGGCAGCGAGACCGACGGCCAGCCGAGCAGGCTCCAGGGGATGGCGTTCCGGGACAGCAGGGTGAAGAAGCGTTCCGCTTCGGACACTAGTGGGGCCGTCACGAGGGCGGTGGGCATAGCCAGCGCGTCGAGGTCGTGATCGACCACCAGCTTCAGCATGCGGCCAGCCAAGTCCGCCCGGAAGCGCTGCGCGTCGAGGTATTCGGCAGCGCTGATGTCGTCCGCCATGCGCAGCTGATCCGCCGTCTCCGGCCACAGCTCGGCCAGATCCGTTTGCAGCGAGCGATGATAACTGAGGGCCTCGGCTCGGCTGATGACGAGGCCGGCGGCGTTTGCCAGCCGAAAATCGTCGCCCCCCGGAGCGGGCAGCGGGACGAGCTCGACGCCACTGGATTTCAGACGCTCCAGCTCAGCACCCACGGCCGCGCTGACCTCCGCGCTTGCACCGGCAAAGCCATCGGCCGGCACGCCGACCCTCCAGCCAGCCACTGCAGCCTGCGCAGCCCCGGCCAGCTCACGGAGCAGCGGCGAGGCACACGACACCACACATGCAGCGTCGGCGACGGAAGCCGCCAGGATGCCCACATGGTCCATGGTCCAGGACAGCCAGACGATGCCCTCCGCCGGAACGGCTCCGTAGGTCGGCTTGAAGCCGATGACGCCGCACAGCGCCGCCGGCACCCGAATAGAGGCACGCGTATCCGTGCCGACCGAGGCCAGGGCCATGCCGGTCGCAACGCTGATCCCCGAGCCGCCGCTCGACCCTCCTGGGATCCTGTCTCCGTCAAGGGGATGCCTGGCCTGGGGTGTGGTCACACCGAGCGCAAGCTCATGCGTAGCCACCTTGGCAACAATCACAGCTCCCGCTTCTCGCAGCTGCCGCACGGCCTCAGCGTCCACTTCGGCTACACGGCCGTAGGCCGACGAGCCTGCCCCAGTCGGGGCACCTGCGACGTCGATGTTGTCCTTCACTGTCATGGGAATGCCGTGCAGCGGCCCGCGCCAATGGCCGGCCGCTAGCTCGGAATCGAGCCGCTGCGCGTCCCGCCGGGCCTCCGCCTCCAGGAGGGTGACCACGCCACGGGTGGCCGCGCCGAAACGGGACACCGCCCGGAGCGAGCGTTCGAGCAGATCCTCACAGCTCAGCGCTCCGGCGCGCAGCTCTGTGCCGGCCTCGAGCAGCGGGCCACTCGGCGCAGCCTCACCCTTGGGGCCCATCCGGCTCCGGATTGCCGCCCGCTGGCTGAGTCTGAAGCCGATAGCCGGCAGCAGTGTCGAGGACGGCTGATAGCGCGCCAGGTCTCGCCTGGCGGTGGCGAACGCCTCCGTGGTCGGGCTTGGACTAGAGAGAGCCATGGCCGTGATCCAGCTCCGTATGCGCTGCGGTCATTCGCTCGGCGGCCGATCCGGAGGCGGATGTTGCGGACGCAGCTACCCCCGACCAGCACTTCCGGCGAGGAACGGTCCACGAGATCGTTTGAGCCTTGCTGTCGAAGCCACGCTGCGAGGAATGATCCAGCATCTCAACCCCTTTGACTGAATTGGGCGGCGCTGCCCCGGGCGGTCGGTTCCGCCCAGCCGCCCGGAGCCCCAACGGCTCCGTCGCCGAGCGCTCGGCGGGCTCGAGCCCCCAGTCGGCGCGCAGCTTGCTGGGGGCTCGATGATGACCGACTCGTTACTTGGGAATGCTGCCGATGATGCCGTTCAGCAGCCAGTCCATCGTCTCCAGCTTGCTGACATCCGGCTGCTCGCCCTCGATGCGGACTACGCCCGACTGATCCTTCAACGGCCCGGTGAACGGCTTGAGCTTGCCGCTGGCGATGTCGGCCAGAGCAGTCGTGGCGGCCGATTTGACGTCGGTCGGGACGGCGGGGCCGAAGGGCGCCAGTACAACCACCCCTGAATCCAGGCCCGAGCGCAAGGTGCTCGGCTTGTAGGTGCCTTTGACGGCCTGCAGGATCAGATCCGTGTACGTGGGGCCCCAGTTCCAGGAAGGCGCCGTGGCCCAGGTCTTAGGTGCCAGCGGCGAGGCATCCGCGTGATAGCCGATGGATAGGGCGCCTCGGCGCTCGCTCGACTGCACGATGGCGCCCGGACAGTCCTGGTGCTGGCTGATGACGTCCACACCCTGGTCGAGCAGGCTCTGCGCAGCCTCCGTCTGCTTGGCGGGATTGCACCAATCGGCGGTGAACACCACGTGCATCTCAGCCTTGGGATTGACCGACTTGGCGCCGAGGGTGATCCCGTTGATGTTCAGCAGCGTCTGCGGTATGGGAAAGGCGGCGATGAAGCCCAGCTTGTTGGACTTGGTCATCTTGCCCGCTACTATCCCGGCGGGGTACTCGGCTTCCCAGATCTCCCCAAAATAGGACCCCACGTTGGCAGGCGTCTTGTCGTCCAGGATGCCTCCCTGGTGCAGGAACAGGACGTCGGGGTGCTTGACCGCCTCCTTACTGGCGGGGTCCAGATGGCCGTAGCTGGTCGGAAAGATGATCTTGGCGCCCTGCTGGATCATCTGCTCCATCACCCGCTCCGCCTCAGCGTTTTCGGGAACGTTCTCGGCGTAGACGGTGTCCACCCAGGGCAGCGCCTTCTCGACGTACTGGCGGCCCTGGTCGGCCGCGTAGTTGTAGCCGAAGTCATTCTTCGGCCCCACATACAGGAAGCCGACCTTGAGCTTCTCGCCCGGCTTCACGGTAATGGCCTTCGGGCCGCTCGCCGCCGGCGGCGTCGCGACGACGGTGCCGGGCACGTAATCCCCGCCCGCCGGGCCCTTCACGTCCTTGACGGGCGAGACGGAGTTGGGCGGGAATGCAGCCAGCTCGGCCGAGCCGGCTGCGCTGGCAGCCGAGGCGGCCGCCGACGCGGCCGGCTTGGCGCTAGCCGCTGTCGAGGCGACAGGTTTGGCGCTGACTTCGCTGGCCGCGGAAGCGGATGGTTTGGCGCTGGCGGCAGGCGGCGCAGCCGATGCCGGCGCGGTTGCTGGCGAAGCGGTCGTACCGCCGCACGCCGCCAGCAGGAACACGCCGGCCAGGGCCGCTCCTCGGATTGGATCGCGTAGGTTGGCGCGAGGGAATAGGTGCACTCTGATCTCCTGCTTTTCTTTGGTCTTGGCTCTACGAGCCCTGGAAACTCAAGCGAAGGCCTTGGGGCATCGAGAATCGGCGGTTGCGGCTGGTCAGCAGCAGCACCACGATGGTCAGGATGTAGGGGGCCATGTTCAGCACGAAGGGCGAGACCGGCACGCCGAGCCCCTGCAGCTGAAGCTGCAGCGCGATCGCGCCGCCGAACACCAGCGCCCCACCCAGAGCCCGAATCGGATGCCAGGTCGAAAAGATCACCAGCGCCACGGCGATGAACCCCCGACCGTTGGTCATACCCTCCACCCAGCTGTGGGTGTAGGCCAGCGACAGGTGCGCCCCACCCAGACCTCCCAGCAATCCGCCGATGAAGACCGCCGCATACTGCACCGGCCTCACCTTCCAACCCGCGGCGAAGGGAACCCTGGCGTCTTCGCCTACGGCTCGCACGATGAGCCCCCAGCGCGTGCGAAACAAGACGAACCACACCACCGGGCAGAGCAGGTACGCGGCGTACGACAACAGGTCGTGCCGGAACAGGATAGGTCCCAGGTAGGGCAGCTCCGACAGCAGCGGCACCGGCACGGGGTTGAGGCCGGTGACGTTCTTGCTGACGTACGGCGCGCCGATCAGCGCAGTCAACCCCAGGCAGAAGAAGAGCAACGCCAGTCCGCTGGCTACCTGGTTGGCGCCGCGCGAGATGGTGAGATAGGCATGGATGAGGCTGACCACGCCGCCCAGCAGGGTGCCCACGACGATCGCCAGCAGCGTGTTATCCGTCTCCACGCCGACGATGAAGCCGCCGCAGGCGCCCACGAGCATGCAGCCCTCGACGCCCAGGTTCAGCACTCCCGCCCGCTCGGCAATAACTTCGCCCAGCGTGGCAAACAGCACCGACACCGCGGAGCGCACCGCTCCGGTCAGCACGGCCAGCACGAAGGCCAGCGCCATCAGGCGGCCACCACTTTGCGCGACCGTCCCAGGATGAAGAACAGCAGCAGCCCGGTGAGAATGTCGATACTGGCCGAGGGCAGATTGACGTTCACCTGCATCACGTCACCGCCAACGACGATGATGGCCAGCAGGGCCGATGTCGCCACCGTCCAGAGCGGATTGTGGTTGGCCAGCCAGCTGGCCAGGAAGCCGATATAGCCGTAGCCGTTGGAGATGCCTGGCCTCAACCGGCCCTGGATGGCCGACACTTCGCACATCCCCGCCAGCCCCGCCATGCCACCGCCGATGGCCATGGCGACGAGCAGATAGCGGCCGACGGGAATGCCACTGCGGCGCGCCGCTTCGGGGTTCCCGCCCACAATACGCACCTCGAAGCCCCAGCGTGTCCAGCGCAGGACAAAGTAGGTGAGCGCCACACCGCCCAGCGCCAGCACAATTCCCAGGTGCACGCGACTGCCGAGGAACGTGGGCAAACGCGCGGCGTCCACGAAGGGTGCGGTGAAGGGCCAGCCCTGCGCCGACTGCTGCTTCCACGGGCCGTGAACGAAGTGGTCCACCACCAACGTGCCGACGTAGTTCAGCAGCAGCGAGGAGATCGTCTCGTTGAGTCCCGCCTTGACGCGCAGGAAGCCGCAGATGCCTGCCCAGCCTGCCCCGCCGGCAAAGCCGGTCACGATCAGCACCGGGATCATCAGCCAGGCGGGCAGGCTGGTGAGATTGAGCGCCGCGAAGCTCGCCAGCCACGCGCCCATGTAGAGCTGCCCTTCGCCGCCCACGTTCACCAGGCCCACCCGGGCCGGGACCGTGGCGGCTAGGGCGCACAGCACGAAAGGAATGAGCTTGACCAGCACCTCGCCGATGCTGTAGCCGCTGCCGAGCGCACCGCTGAAGATGGCAGCATAGGCGCTCAATGGATTCTTGCCCAGCAGGAGCAGCAGCAGCGCGAAGGTCGCGAAGGCCAGCAGCAGGCTGCGGCCGACGCCCAATGGCGCCCGCCAGTCGAAACCGCCCAGCAGCGAGCTGGCGGCCACTGACGGTATTTCCTCCGACGACGAGAGTGGGGCAGCTGGCGGAGCAGCGATCGTCTGGGCCGTGGCCGTACCTCAGCTCGCCAGCGCCAGGCCGTCAGGTTCGAGCCGGCCGCGGGTCATGAGCAGCCCGATCTGGCGCACGTCGGTCTCGGCGGGCCGCAGGATGCCAGCGACCTGACCACGGTACAGGACCATGATGCGATCGCTCAGCTCCATCAGCTCGTCCAGGTCTTCGGATACGAGCAAGACGGCGCTGCCGCCGTCACGCGCCGCCAGCAGGATCTGGCGCACCACGGCAATGCCATGAACGTCCAATCCGCGGCTGGGGTAGTAGGCGAGGAGCACCGCCGGTCGCCGGCTCAGCTCCCGGGTAAACACCATGCGCTGCAGGTTGCCCCCGGACAGTGTGCCAGCAGGCACGTCCATGCGCGGCAGCCGCAGCCCGTAGCTGGCGGCGAGCTCGGACGCTTCATGGCGGCAGCGAGCGAAATCGACCGAGCGCCAGCCTGGCCGGTCGAGCTGCCGGGTATCTCCGATGGCGAGGTTCTCGACGACGCTCATTCCCGGCACTACCCCCATGGTGAGCGGGTCTTCGGGGACCGAGGCGATGCCGGCCGACAGCCGTTTGGCAGGGCTATCGGCGGTGATATCGCTGCCATCCAACAGCACGCGGCCGTGGCCTATGGGCCGCAGCCCCTGGATGACTTCGCCCAGATCCTTCTGGCCATTGCCGGCCACGGCGGCCAGTCCCAAAATTTCGCCAGGCAGCAGCTCAAAGGTCACGTCCCGCAACCCCGCACCGCCGCGGTCGTCCGCGGCGGCTACGTGCTGCAGCTGAAGCACCGGCCGGGCACCGGACTCGAGGTGGTGATCCACCCTCATCGATTCCCGCACCACGGCCACGTCCTCGCTGCTGGCCGAGCCCAGAATCAGGCCTACCAGCTCGTCCTCGGACGTGTGGGCGCAGTCCACGCTGCCCACGACACGCCCGGCGCGGAGCACGGTGACGCGATCGGCGATGGCCAGGACCTCGCGCATCTTGTGGGTGATGAATACGACGGTGTAGCCGTCGCCAATGAGACGCCGGAAGATGCCGAACAGCGCCTCAACCTCCTGAGGGACCAGCACGCTTGTGGGCTCGTCGAAGATGAGGAAGCGCGCGTCGGCCAGCAGCAGCTTGAGGATCTCGACCTTCTGCTGATCGCCGATCGACAGCTGCCAGACCTTGTCCTGCGGGGTGATGCCGAACCCGTAACGCTCCGACACCGCACGGATCCGCTCCGCTACCTGGCGCCAGGAGATGATGCGTCCGCAATCCCACAGCCACAGCGCCACGTTCTCAGTGACGGACAGCGCGGGGATGAGCATGAAGCTCTGGAACACCATGCCGATCCCGAGATCGCGCGCCTGATGCGGAGAGTTGATGCTTACCGCCTGCCCATCTAGCAGGATGGCGCCTTCATCGGCGCGGTAGTAGCCGTACAGGATCTTCATGAGCGTGCTCTTGCCCGCGCCGTTCTCACCGAGCAGCGCATGCACCTCGTGGGAGCGAAGATCGAGGTCGATAGCATCGTTGGCGACGATGCCGCCGGGGAAGCGCTTGACTATCCCGCGCAGGGCGAGCGGAGCGTGTAACGCCACCTCGCCGCTCGTCGACAAGCTCTCATACATCGTTGTATACAACCTACGCGGGAATCCCTTGGGACGCATCGGGCAGAGGGCACGAATTTCGCTTTCGCCACTTGTGAAACATGCACAGGTCGGCACCCAAACAGCGCCGCGGCCCAAACAGTCACCTGTATCGAGTGCGCAAGGCGCCCAAACGGGCGCGGCCGGAGCGATCGAGCGAAGAGGCTCTGTTTAGCTAGCTAGCGCGCAGATAGATCCGGGCTAACCCTTCGGAAGCCAAGGTCTTGATGCAGCTGCGGCTGGCTCGGATGTGGCTTTCCATGAGCTGCTGCGCGTCGCCAGCGTCGTTCCGTCGAATGGCGCTGAGCATGGCGCCGTGTTCGCGGAACGTCGTCTCGACACGCTCGGCGTCGGTGAAATCGATTCGCCGGATGATGCGGATGCGCTCGTTGATGTTGCGGAGGTGCCGCAGCAGCTCTTCATTGCCCGTGGACCGGGCGATCGATTCGTGGAAGTCTTCGTCGTACAGGAGCATCGCCGATGGGTCGGATGAAGCATTGCGCTGCGGCCGCGACCAGAACTCCTCGAGGCGATCCAGCTCGTCCCGTGGCATGCGCTCGCACGCCAGCCTGACGGACAGCCACTCGAGGGCGATGCGCACTTCATAGGTGTCGTCGAGCTCGGCAATGGAAAAGTCGCGCACCGTGTAGCCGTGGTGTGGTCGGTTGACGACCCAGCCTTCACGCTCGAGCTTGAGCAACGCCTCGCGGATGGGGGTGCGGCTGGTCGAGAACTCCTCGGCGAGCTGCAGCTCGGTCAGACGCTCGTTCGGCTTGAGCTGAAACTCGATGATCCGCTCCCGCAGCGTCCGATAAACGCCCAGCGCCTGACCGCTGCCATCCCCACGTCCGCTATCCATCATGGGCAGTATACGGACTTGTGTGCAATCCTGTCAGCGCACTTAGGGCAGGCAGCACGAATGCGCGTTTGTCCTTTTGTCAATGTTGCACGGTGACAGCTCTCGGGGCCATTTGTACACTGGCCTGCATACAAAAGAAGGAGCTTGGATGACAACCGTCACCGCCGAAACATCGCCCTACCGCTTCGACATCGCCACGACCGCGCTGCTGGTCATCGACATGCAGAACGACTTCTGCTCGCCCGGCGGCTACGGGGCGCTCATGGGCTACGACGTGGCCCTCACACGAGCCCCCATCGAGCCCATCAGTCGCGTGCTCGACGCCGCGCGGTCGGCGGGCATGAAGGTCATCCACACGCGTGAGGGGCATCGCCCCGATCTGTCGGATTGCCCGGCAAATAAGCTCGAGCACAGCAAGCAGATGGGGGCAGGCATCGGCGACATGGGCCCGCTCGGCCGGATCCTGGTTCGCGGTGAGAAGGGCCATGCCATCATCGATGAGCTGCAGCCGCTGCCGCAGGAGATCGTTCTCGACAAGCCAGGCAAAGGCTCCTTCTACCAGACCGACCTCGACCTGATCCTCCACCGAGCCGGCATCACCCACCTGATCTTCACCGGGGTCACCACCGACGTGTGTGTGCACACCACGCTGCGCGATGCCAACGACCGTGGCCTGCGCTGCCTGCTGCTCGAAGACTGCTGCGGAGCCTTCGATCCCGAGCTGCACGCCGCCGCGGTGAAGATGGTGAAGATGCAGGGCGGGATCTTCGGCTGGGTATCCAACTCGACTGAGATGGTGGGGGCGCTGGCTGGAACGCCGGCGTTGACCGCGGCGTGAGCGATCCCGGCCTGGTGCTGGTGCACCACAACGCGCCGAACGATCCCGGATTCCGGCGCTGGCTGGAAGACGAATACTTTCCGGCCATCATGCCCCTGATGGGCGTCCAGCGGGTAACCCGCCTGCACTCAACGTCACCCGCGGCAGTGCTTCGTCCGTACCTGACGGTGCTGCATACCGACGACGTTCACCACACGGTTTCGGCCACGCTCGATCCAGCCTGGCAGGCGCTGGCCTCCGAGGCCATTGAACGCGGCGTTGCGCGCCGGGAGATCGTCCCCTACAGGCAGATCTTCCAACTCGATGCACGCGATCCTGACGTTCGAGGAAGGCCCTGACTTCGTGCGGGGAGGCGCGCCGAGTGTGGTCCGTGGAGAACAACAGCTGCCAACTGGGCCATCGTGGCTTCACTGCCGTCAAAGGCGAGCGCAGGACTGCCCGCTTCCCGCGTAACGAGCCGGAAGCCCGGGTAAGGCGGCTGCCATCCGTGGCGCCGCCTTACCCGGAGGACGCTACTTCTGGATCAGGTTGTGAACCGGAAAGATCTCAGGCTCGGGCACTTCCAAGCCGGCGGTCTCGATCGCCTGCTGCATGGGCTCGCTGTTGAAGAAGTCGTTGAAGGCTTCCTCCGATTCCCACACATCCATCACCATCCAGCCATCTTCCATCGGGCCGGCGACATGGACGAGATGACCACCGGGCATCTTGCCGTCGGGATGGACCTGATTGAAGACCGACTCGTACTGTTCCTGGGTGCCGCCGGGGATCTCGACCACAACTCCAACTGGCATGCCGTGTCTCCTCATCCGCGTTTGTCGGCCAAACATGGCCGCAGGTGCAGACTATCCCCGGCATGTCATGGGCAGATTAACTACTGGTAAGGGCTTGGTAAGGCGCGCTGCCAGAGCAGACGCGGTGCGATGCTCAGGCGCCGATCCGGCCGCGCAGCCTGGCTCCAATCCGTCGCTGGACCTGGCGGCCGACGGCCAGGGATACGAGGGCGGTCGCCACTAACGGCACCACCGGCCGCCGCAAGAGGTGGTGCAAACCGTGTGCCCGACTTCTTCCGATTCTGGCCCAGACCTTCGGCCTCATGGCGTACCTCCTCGAACTCGACACTTTCCTGACGTCGAGCGTGCCGGCACCCCAGATGCTGGAATGACCGAACATCATCATGCTGGCGCCCGATGGGTTAACTGCGTCTCAAATGTCCGATAACGAAGCCGATCATCAGCGGATGACCGGCAAATGAGACTCACACGAGGCCGGTCCGGGGCGTTTGGCCGTGCGCCGAGGGCACAGCACATGGCCACGCGCAGGCCGTCGGGACACGCAGCTCGTCAGCGCTCGGCGCCGTGTTCAATCGGCGTCCGATCTGGGTCCAGGCGTTCACGGCAACGTCACGCTCTGTTTACAGTCCCACTCCTAACCTTGAGGAAGGTGAGATCCCAAGCGTCGACTGGATGATGCCCAAAGTAGTGCTTCCCGCTCTGGACGCCGATGCGCCTGACTTCTCGCTGCCGGCTTTCACACCCGCCGGCGAGCGCACCATCAGCTTGCGCGGTCTGCGCGATCGATGGGTCGTGCTGTTCTTCTACCCGGCGGACTTCAGCTTCGTCTGCCCAACCGAGGTGAAGGGCTTCGCGGCGCACTATGAGGACTTTCGCTCTGCCGGTGCGGAAGTGCTGGGCGCCTCGCCTGATGACGTGGCATCTCATCGCGACTGGGCGGCGGAGCTCGACGGCATCCCTTACCCGCTGCTGGCCGACCGCGGCAACCTCGTCGCACAAGCGTATGGCGCAGCCAGCTCAGCCGACGCTCAGCCGGACCGCGCCACCTTCATCGTCAACCCTGAAGGCAAGCTGGCGTTCGCCATGAAGGTTGCCGCCAATGTCGGCCGAGGCGTGGCAGAGACGCTGCGCGTGCTCCAGGCGCTGCAGACGGGGCGTCTGTGCCCGGCCGACTGGCAGCCGGGCGAAGCCAACTACGACGTTCCGGCGTCCGGCTCGCTGGCATAGGCCGGCATGGCGCTCGTACGAATCAGCCTGGCGCGCTCCCGCCTGGAACGGGGCGGCCGCGTCCGCGAGATGGTGTTCGGCCTGCAGGATGCGCTGCTGGCCACTATCGGGCTCGTGGCCGGCGTCGACAGCGCCAGCCAGCAGGACAGCCGCATCGTGATCTTCGCCGGGCTGGCCCACATGGTGGCCGGAGCAGTCTCCATGGGAGCCGGCGAATACCTGTCGGCAGCGGCGCAGCGTCGGGTGACCGCCGCCGGCGCCCGGGCGGCGCAGCAAATCGTAGGGCCCGAAGAACCGTACGTCGCTCAGGAAGGCGTACTGGCCGCGCTCGAGAAGAAAGGCCTCAATCGGGCCGACGCTTACCGGGTAGTCGACATGCTGTCACGCAGCCCGTCAGCGCTCGGCGCCGTGTTCCGCTCCACCGTGCTGGGGCTGTCCGGAACGGAAGCGGAAAGCAGCCAGCGGGAGGCGATTGCCGGGGCGCTGGTCATGGCGTGCTCGTTCGCGGCCGGCGCCATACTGCCGGTGATCCCCTACTTCTTCTGGTACGGACCGACAGCGCTGGTGCTGAGTGTTGCCATCGCCGTCGTGGCGATCTTCGCCGTCGGCTGGGCCATTGGCGCCTTCTGCGACGAGCCGCCGTTGCGCTCGGCGCTGCAGTTCTCGGCGATCGCCCTGGGAGCCGGCGCGCTGGGCTATGCGGTCGGGCTGGCCATCTCGGCCGTCTCCGGAGAGCGGGTCCCCGCCGGGTAGCGCTATCGGCGCGGACTAACGGCCCAACTGCTGCCGGAAGAAGCCCACGGTCTTACTCCAGGCGTCCTGAGCGTGCCCCTCCTGGTAGCTGCGCCCACCACGAATGGTGAAGGCGTGGCCAGCCCCCGAATAAACCTCCACCGCTGCGTCCTTGCCGGCCGCTCGAAGCCGTTCGCAATAGGTCAGCACCTCGTCCAGGGGAACTGCGGCATCCTCGTCGCCATGGATCATGAGCAGCGGACAGCTGAGCCGATCGGCCAGCTGGAAGGCCGAGGCCACCCGACCCTTCGGCGAGGGACTGCTGCCAGCTTCCGGCTCGCCCTGGGGTGAACCGTAATGCGCCACGGCGGCCTTCAGTCCATCCAGGATGGACGCCGCCTGAAGCGTCAACGTCCCCCCGCGGCAGTAGCCCATGATGCCGATGCGCTGCCCATCGACAAACGGCTGGCCGCGCAGATAGTCCGAGGCGCTGGCAATATCGTCGAGGATGACCGCGTCCGATGGATAGGTGCGCTCAGGATTTGGCGGAACGCGTGTCTGCCAGCCAAGGGCAAAGCCTACGAACCCACTGCCGGCAAGCTCCTTGGCAGCGTCCTTGAATGAGGGCTGCAGACCATTGCGCGCGTGCAGGACGATAATGGCGGGGTATGTGCCGGCGCCTTTGGGCCGCGCCAGATGGGCTTCTATGGCAGCCCCATCCCGGGCCGGATAGGTCAGATCCTCCGAGACGACGTCGGACAACGATTCGGGCGCGCTCGCCTGGTCACTCGACTCTATCGAAGCCACCTCCTGGACACTTCTCCTTCGCGGAATCTCTACACATGTATACCCGCGAGGGCTCGGTACGTTATGGAACTCCGGACACGCCGAATGGGATCGTCTGACCGGATATTGAACGCCGCCCACGCGCTTGGCCTGATGGCCGGTCTGCTCCTCGGCTTGACCAGCTTGGCACGACCAGCGGCGGCTGAAGGCAATCCGGCTGTCGCCTACATCGAAGGCGGCGACGTCTGGGTGAAGACGTTGCCCGACGGCCACGATCAGCGTCTCACCAGAGACGGCCGCAACCAGCAGCCGCGCTGGTCACACGACGGTCGCTGGCTGGCCTTTCGTAAGACACTGCGCGACAGCCAGCAGCTGTGGGTGGTGGTCGACGAGGAAGGCCTCAGCCCTGCGCAACTCGCGAGCGATCCGTCTTTCCTGCAGTTCGCCTGGTCGCCGACCGACGACCGGCTTGCCTACGTCGCGGGCGGCGGGCTCGACGTCGCCGAGGCAGGACGCAGTGAGGTGCGGCAGATCGTCGCGCCCCCTGCGGATGGCGACCAGGCTATGGGCGTCAAGAGCCTGGCTTGGAATCCCGAGGGGACTCGGCTCGCCTACGTCCAATACAGCCGTCTGCAGCCCGACGCTCCCGGTCAGCGGCAAGCACCCTATGCGGCGCTGCTGACCATTCCCATCGCTGGTGGAGTGCCCACCGAAGTGCTGAATCAGGGCAGGCCATCGAACGATGGCTTAGTGTTGGCCGGCTGGGCCGCCCACCGCATTCTCTTCTGGCCCGACCCCGGCTTCTCAGCCTCAGCTTTGGCCGACGGCGTTGCCCTCGAAGCCGTTTCGGACAGCGCGGCGAGCTCTTCTTCGTCCGAGGCCGAAACCCTGGTATCCAAGATGCTGATTCACCCCGATTTCCTGGCGCCGGCGCTGGACGACCACAAGTTGGCTGTGGTGGCCGGCGGGCTCCGGTCGACCTGGTTCGGCAAGACCGTGGACGCCCTGGATCTCCGCGACGGCAGCCTGGTCACGCTGAGCGATCCGAACGCATCGGCCTTCTCGCCGGCGTGGTCGCCCGACAGCAGCCAGGTCGCCTACGTGCAGGCACCGGCGATCGAGACCTGGGGGATCGGTGGCCAGGCGGCCAGCGGTCTGCGTCGTATCTGGACAGCCAGCGCAGATGGCCTGAGCCGGCGGCAGCTCACGACCGACGACGGGTATCAAGACGGACAGCCACGCTGGTCCGCCGATGGCCGGCAGATCGTCTTCACTCGCGCCACCGTTCTTGGCGGCCACACCAGCCTGTGGTTGATGGCGGACGATGGACAGGATCCCCGGCAGGTCGTGGCCGACATGACGCTTGGCCCTCAGCCGCCCGGAGCCTCACCGCCTCTGGGCTTTTACGGCTGGGTCAACTGGGGTCTCTATTTCGACTGGTGGCCGGGCTTGCCGGGACCTCCACCGTCGCTGGCTTCGACCGCCGCTCCCACATACCGGCCGCTAGCCATCGCCGCTGTGGGCACCCTCGGGCTCGCCTGCCTCATCGGCATGAGCTTGCTGCTGCGCCGCCTACGCCGCTCCGAGCTGCCCTAGCCCGCACCCTTGGGTACGGCCCTCGTGCTGGCAATTCACTCTAGGTAATTCCGCACCTTTTTTCGGAGATTTGCCTCTTTTTTTAGAGCTTGCTCCATAGCGTGAGACCCGGGAGAGCTCGCAGCCGTCTGGCTGCGAGCTCAGGCTACGGGCCGCTTGACCGCGTGGCCGCATGAATCGTCTGACGGGCAGCTCAGGGGGCATGATTAATGGACAGGCTACGTTCGGGCGCGCTGCTGCGGCTTGGTTCTCGGCTCCTTTGGATGGCCGGCTTCGCATTTCTCGCGGTGCTCGGCACCGTCCGCGTGGCCAGGGCCGCAACCTGCACAGCCGACGCGATCAGCTTCAGCAACCAGCCGACGACGACGGTCTCTATGCAAGCAATCGATGGCGGCACCGGAGTGAAAGTGCAGCTGATGGCCGGCGGCGCTGCCTGCGCCCAGTCCGGCGTCCCCATCGTCATGGCAATAGGCACGAATCCGGCCAGCGGCACACTGTCCGGAACCACGTCGGTCAATACCAACGGCTCAGGCATTGCCTCATTCACCAGCCTCAAGATCGACAAGGCGGGCAGCGGCTATACCCTGCACGCCACCAGTGGTACTTTGCCAGCCGTCGACAGCAACACGTTCGACATCACGCCCGGAGCAGCCAACAAACTCGTCTTCACCACCCAACCCGGCGACGCCGCCAGCATGGCCTTGCTGAGCCATCAGCCGGTGGTTGTCCTGGAAGATGCCCAGAATAACGTGCGGACCACCGACTCTACCTCCACCGTCACCCTGGCGCTGAGCGGGACCGGCGCCACCCTGGGCGGCACCCCATCGGTCACCGTCAGCGCCGGCGTGGCCACCTTCACCGACCTGTTCGTCGATAAGACCGGCACC
>Ga0070741_10002263_pt1 | contig 52817 bp, 44 predicted proteins | sample Coa_R1_4_FD_66440 | JGI IMG/M metagenome (GOLD analysis project Ga0070741, IMG submission 66440) | Surface soil microbial communities from Centralia Pennsylvania, which are recovering from an underground coalmine fire - Coalmine... | ecosystem: Environmental > Terrestrial > Soil > Unclassified ... | reverse complement strand
AGCTCGATGAAGTGGTTCGACCAACCTGAAGAAACCGTGCTCGCGCCCATTGCGTATTCGAGCGTCAAGTCCCAGCCGATGATCCAGGCGAAAATCTCACCCAGAGTCGCGTAGGCATACGTATAGGCACTGCCTGCAAGGGGAATCATGGCTGCGAATTCGGCATAGCAAAGGCCTGCCAGTGCGCAACCCAATCCTGAAAGGACAAACGAAAGCGTGAGCCCCGGCCCCGCATAATGCGCGCCGAGCCCAGTAAAAACGAAAATGCCCGCGCCGATGATCGCGCCCACGCCGAGCGCGCTCAACTGAAATGCGTTCAGAGTGCGTTTTAGGCTGTGCGCGCCTGTTTCTTCCGCCTCCGCGCACAGCAGATTCATTGGTTTCTTGGCCAGTAAATTAGCCATCAGCTTAGGTTCTCCTCAAACGGCGGGCGCTGCGAGCGCACTCGGCCGCGAACGCCAGGCATAGTACACCGGAATACCGAGCAGCACGATAATTAGCCCCGGCCAAGTATATTGCGGTTTATAGAGCAATAACACAATGTCGATAAAAATTGCCATCAGGATGTAAATTGCTGGCAGCACTGGATATCCAAAGGCGCGATAAGGCCGCTCGGCATTCGGCTGCTTGAGTCGCAGCACGAACAGACCCGCGATCGCCAGAATGTAGAACACCAGCACAGCAAAAACCACGTAGTCGAGCAACTGGCCGTAGCTACCCGAAATGCAGAGAACACAGATCCAGACCATCTGCACCATCAAGGAAGCGACCGGCGTCTTGTAAGTGGGATGCAGTTTTCCAGCTCCGCGAAAGAACAAACCATCCTTGGCCATGGCGTAGTAGACGCGGGCGCCGGAAAGAATCAGTCCATTGTTGCACCCAAAGCTCGAAATCATGATGGCAACCGCCATAAGGTAACCGCCAATGTTGCCAAACATCTGGGTCAGCGCGGCGGTGGCCACGCGATCTTCCGTTGCGTACTGGATTCCCCTCTGCAGAATTGTTGCGCCATCCGGCGAGCCGTGGAGAGGCAGGACATTGAGGTAGATCACATTGCAGGCAACGTACAAAGCGATGACCACGCCCGTTCCCAGGGCGAGTGACAAAGGAAGGTTTCTCTTGGGATTGATGACCTCGCCCGCGGTGAAAGTCACGTTGTTCCATGCGTCAGCGGAAAACAGAGAACCGACCTGCGCGACGGCAATAATGGTTAATGTACCTACCAGGACTACTGGTCCACCTACTCCGACCTGAATCGGATGAAGAGACCAGGCTCCGTGCCAGAAGTTGGCGCCGAAATTTGCCGCCAGAGCCTCTGCGTTTCGGCCGACAAACAAACCTACGAGGACGAGACCCAGCAATCCTGCAACTTTCGCGAAGGTAAATATGTTCTGAATGATCGCCCCGGTCTTCACGCCAAAGATGTTGATGATCGAGAGCACAATGACCATCAGGACAGCCATCAGGTTCTGCGTGTTCAGCCCAACGTCCATGTTGCCGAGGACCATCGATCCAATACGAATCGGAGGTACTTTCCAGGCATGAATGAGCCAGTGTGTGGAGGAAATTGAAGGAAAGAAGACGCCGAGGAACTTTCCAAAGGCAACTCCTACTGCCGCAATCGTCCCCGTCTGAATTACCAGGAACAAAGTCCAGCCATAGAGAAATCCCCATAATGGCCCCAGCGCTTCGCGGAGGTAAACATATTGTCCCCCGGCGTGCGGCATCATGGCGGCCAGTTCGCCATAGCTCAATGCCGCGGTAATCGTTAGGAATCCCGTCACAAGCCATGCGCCGATCAGCAATGCCGGTGAGTTAACTTCGCGGGAAATCTCCGCCGAGACCAGAAAGATTCCGGAGCCGATCATCGAGCCCATCACCAGCATCGTGGAGCTGGTGAGCCCGAGGCCTTTGACAAATTCGCGATCAGTGGAAGGAGGTGCGGAAGTCGTACTGCTGGTTGTTAGCGGCTTGATTTCGACGCTCAGGCAATTCTCCAAAGCAAGAGGCTAGTGACTCGTGGCTGGTGTTCCGCCATGCGACTAGCCACTAATCACTAGCTACTGACCACTAACTTTACCCCAGAATACGTAAAAAATCTTCTGCTGATTTTGCGGGATCGCGCACCAGATCGGATATTACTGCTACTGAGTCCGCCCCGGCCTCGATGACTGACCTGCAATTCTGCCGTGTGATGCCGCCGATAGCAACCAGAGGTTTGCGGGTCAGCTGGCGCGCATGTCGCACACCTTCCAGTCCGACCACGGGATCAGGGTTCGTCTTGCTCACGGTCGCGAACACAGGACCAATGGCAATGTAATCGGCGGTTGTTTGATTGGCTTCTATTACCTGTTCCGGATTGTGTGTAGAGACGCCAAGCCAGCGATCTGTACCAACGATCTTCCTTGCGCTATCTGGCGAAAGATCGTCCTGGCCAACGTGAACACCGTCGAACTCCGCCGCGAGGCATAGGTCTGCACGGTCATTCATAATCAAGGTCGCGCGGGAACCGACGCAAGCTTTGAGCTTGCGGGCATCGGCAAGCATTCTGCGCGGATCATCGGACTTGTTTCGATATTGGATGATGGTAACTCCCGCTCCAACCAGTTGCTCAGCTGTCTCAAAGAGCTTCGCTGAATCCGCAAAGCAAGAGGCGTCGAGAATCGCATAGAGTTTTGGAAGCGACTTCGCTGGAGTCATGCCCTAATCAAGTCTCCCTGTCATTCCGGGCGAAGAAGACTATTCGCGTATACGAATGATTGTCGAGTCGAGGTTGGTTAAGTGCGGACACTGGCATTCGGCAGTTCAGCAAACGAATTCAGCTATATTCGACCCATGAGCTCAGAAAACAGTGTTGCAAATCGATTTCAGCGCGTTTCCTTAGTCGCGACTGGTGCAATAGCAATTCTCGTACTTGCGCTGATCCCATCCCTGTACAGCGCAGCCGAACCCCATTCCCATTCCGCTCGCCTCGTTTTCATGACTGACTTCGGCGTCATCGACGACTCGGTCGCGATCTGCAAGGGAGTAATGTACTCGATCGATCCCGATCTGAGCATTGTCGATTTGACGCACCAGGTCACGCCGTATTCAATTCTCGACGGCGCGAGATTCCTGTTCGGAGCCACACCCTACTTCCCTGCTGGGACTGTGTTCGTTACGGTTGTTGATCCAGGGGTGGGCAGCGCGCGCAAGGCAATCGTAGCGAAATCGAAACGCGGGCAATACTTTGTACTTCCCGATAACGGCCTGCTCACGCTAGTCGCTGATCGCGACGGCATCGCAGCCGCGAGAGAGATTACTAATACAAACTGGATGATCGGATCAGCGCTTTCTTCCACCTTTCATGGCCGCGATATTTTTTCTCCTGTGGGAGCTCACCTTGCGCGTGGCGATAACTGGGTCGAAGTTGGTCCCGAACTGGCGGTCTCAAAGCTCGTCCGACTGGATTTGAAGCCGGTGCAGATCGACGCCTCCGGGATCCACGGCGAAGTCATCGCCATCGACGGGCCATTTGGGAATCTGCTGACGAACATCGACACCAAAGATTTCCTGAAGCTCGGCTACAAGCACGGAGACCAAGTTCAGCTCAGCCTCGGCAATAAGGGTCTTACCGTTCCCTTCGTCCGCACATTTAGCGACGTCCCCGTCAACACTCCGCTTTTGTACATCGACTCTCGCGGACATGTTGCGCTGGCAGTCAGTCAGGGCAACTTTGCCTCGGCCTATAAGATTCAACCGCCAGCGCCACTCGATATCAGGCGGCCCTCGAGCCCTTGAGAAGGCTCATCAGTTCAAATCCGACAGCACCGAAGTGGTAAAGCCACCGCCGCTTCCATCGAGCGACACGACCGTTCGAATCTGACCTGCACTGAACGAAGTTGAGGTGGTGCTAACGATCACGTTTTTCGATCCACTTTGCGTAAATTCAATTTGGTAGCTGCCAGCCGCGAGTGTCTGATAGTCGGAGGCTTCTTGAAATGCCAGTGTAGTAATGCTGGGATTAACGGTCGAGAGATCGGTATTCGGCGCAACGATATACACATCAACGGTTCCCATAACGCTGGACGCATTGATGACCCGAATTTGAATATTCCCGGAAGAAGGCGTTGACTTGTTGTCGGCAAAAACGGTCGCGCCAAAATCGGTTGCCAGAACTGTATTGTTGCCACTATTCAGACTTATGCTCACGTTCAGGAGCGTGTTTCCCGCCGACTGAACCTGAAGCGAGTGCGAACCGGAACTCGAGGAAGAATATCCAGAAGCGGTTCCGAAGCTGACCCCGCTCGCAACTGTATTGTTGTCGAGCAGCAGGTTAACGCTCGATTGACCATCCATGGCGTTCAACAAGCGGACCTTCGTACCGCCGGATCCGCACCCGGTGCTGGCAAGAACGATGAATGCTGTGAACACACCACTGCACAACGCGAATTTCGAAAACCGATTCACGAAACGCTCCTCAGGATTGGTTTGAGCTACTTTGTGGACTGATGCGGAGCGCTTTGAGGAAAGTTGCTGAACTCGCGTAAAGAGTAGTCAAGCTTCAGTAAAGCGATGTAAAGCCGGTAAATGCAGATGTCTTCATGCGCGATGCGATCCCTGCTCAAGAATTCTTTAGCATGCCAAAACCTTTTTTCGTGATGGAGTAGAGAGTCAGAACTCAAACGCCAACCCGGCTGTCGGAGTAATAGGAAGAGCTTCGGCGGTTGTCGTCGTCAGTCCGCCGTTCGGCAAGAATACCTGTGATGTCACGATCCGGTTCGCGTGGTTGGTAAGGTTCAGGATCTCTCCGTAGAGCGTCAGTTGCCGATGAACAAATGACCAGCTCTTGACTACGCGGAAGTCTGCGCGCAAATAGGGATCGAGGCGAACCACAGGCGCCGGAGTATACGTTCCATCTGGTTGCAATTCCAGGCCGCTCACTATGGGAAATCCTGATCCGTACATGAATTTGCCGCTCATGTTTACGCTAGGCCGCAGGCGATAGGTGGCAAATGCATTCAGCGAGTTGCGCTGATCTTCTCCAGTGCTGAAATAGGGACTGAGGGCGAACACGTGCGTCACCGGATTGAAATACGTCTGGTTCTCGCGCGCAAAGACCAGCGTGTACCCCATCCATCCGGAGAGCCGGTTCGCGCTGCGGCGTTGGGCGATGAACTGAACGCCTCGAGAGTAATCGTGCCCGCTGGTTTGCATTCCGAATGGGAAACTCGATGGACAGATGGGGGGACTGGTATGCGCTAAATCGGTATTGTTACGATCAAAAGCCTGTACGCGGAAGCGGCTATTCTCACCAACGCGCGTTTCGATCGCAGCAGTGTAGTGACTGGACTCGCTCCACGCCTGTGAACCGCCGAAACAAAATGGTTGCGGGAGAGCCTGCACCGGTGGAAAGTCGAACTGAAGATAGCGCGCGTATCCGAGTTCCAGACGCGTGTCACCCACGAGCTGGACTGATGTGGAGACCTGCGGCGAAAAACGATGCGGCGGGAAGCCAGCTTCAGCGTCGTACCGCACGCCCGCCAGAACATGCAAACGATTCCCAAAGAAGCTGGATGACTGCTGCACGAAAGCGTCCGGTTTCAAATTCACGGGAGTTTGCGTTGCATAGACAATGGATCCATTGGACTGAAGAGAGCCTACGACAAACGAATCGCTCAGTCGCCGTAGTGTCCATCCTCCCTCAAACAAGTGGTTATTCGCCCAACTCCAGTCAACATTTGTGCCACCAGACCATTCCTGATACGCATGGTCTTGTTTATTGTCGCCGGCGTACGTTGAACTGACTGGCTGGCGGATGAAGGCAGCGCGGCTGTCAAGCAACAGGTGCGGACTCAGGCTCCATCGCCAGCCAGCGCGCGTGAAGTAAAAGTCCGTCGCCCCTCGCTCAAACCCGCTGCTGGACGCGCCCGTAAGCTCAAGGTTGGTGTGCCCCGCGAGAGAATACAAACTGAGGGCCTGGCCAGGTGCAACGTCATAGTTCAATTTGAGGTCGCCATCATAGAACGATGCGTCGTTAAAGCCGGAGCCGACGCGGTCCCTCACCAGCCATCCGATGTAGCTCTTTCGAAAAGACGCCAACCATGCGCCGCGCTGCGATCGGCCGAGCGCTCCTTCGCCGAGGAATTCGCTGTCTGCGATGCCCGGAGCCGCGCGAAACATGGGTCTAGTACGGCTCCCCTCACGAGTGTGGATGTCCACTGCCGCCCCCGTCTGATTTCCAAACTTCTCTGGATACGACACGGGCAACAGCTTCACTTCCTGCACCGTCTCGCTGGTCAGCAGGCTGAGAGAGGCGCCATCCTGCTGGCTGGGAACGTTGTGCAGTGGAGGTGGAATAAGCACATCGTCGAGATAAATGCCAACGTCTGCAAAGGGAGCGCCCATCACCGAGAATTCGGCGTACAGTTCGTTGTTGCCGGCCGCCGACACACCCGGCAATGCCTGAATGGCACGAAACGGGTCATCGGCCAGCACGGTCGCAGCCTCTTTGATTTCCGAGCTGTTGAGGTTCAGTTCAGTGACGGGAGCAGGGTCGGCGTTCTGAAAGACATCTCCCCGAACCTCAACCTGATCGGTACGCCGGAAATTGTCAGGAGCGAGACTGACGTCGAATTCTTTGACGTCAGTGTCGGCAGCGATTGAAAGCGGCGTTACGACCAGCCGGAAGCCGACCGCGCTGAAGCGCAGGTCATAGCTGCCTGGCGCCAAGTTCTTGATGGAAAATGTGCCGTCGTCGGCGCTGACTGTGGTGTGGTGGGCGCTCAGCACGGAGACTTCAACACGCCCGAGCGGGCCGCCGCCGATGATATTTGTAACTTTTCCGCGAACTTCAGCCGCTTCGGCGAGTGATGCCGCGCAAACCACCGCAGCAGCGAATGCGATGCGCAAACATTCTCTCCAGTCTGGGGAAGACGTGAATAGAACGTTCAGGGTAGCAGAATTTGCAAACCTTGTTATCGATAGCTTTGGTTACAACTGACTCATCTTCGCCAGAAACTCGCTGTTGGTCTGCGTTTTCGCGAGACGCTCGATCAGGAGTTCCATCGCCTCGACTGGCAAGAGTGGGTTCAGCACTTTGCGTAGCACCCAGATGCGGGCCAGATCATCTTTCGGGATAAGCAGCTCTTCTTTTCGCGTTCCGGAGCGCTGAATGTCAATGGCTGGGAATGTGCGCTTATCAACCAGCTTCCGGTCGAGGATGATTTCGCAATTGCCGGTGCCTTTGAATTCTTCGAAGATCACATCGTCCATGCGCGAACCGGTGTCGATCAACGCGGTCGCGATGATGGTCAGCGATCCACCTTCCTCGATGTTTCGTGCCGATCCGAAGAAGCGCTTCGGACGCTGCAATGCGTTCGAATCCACGCCGCCTGAAAGCACTTTGCCGGAGGGTGGAACAATCGTATTGTAGGCGCGTGCAAGACGTGTGATCGAGTCGAGCAGAATGACGACATCGCGTTTGTGCTCAACCAGGCGCTTCGCCTTTTCGATCACCATTTCGGCAACCTGAACGTGACGCGCTGCGGGTTCATCGAATGTCGAAGAGATGACTTCGCCTTTGACCGAGCGCTGCATGTCCGTGACTTCTTCCGGCCGCTCGTCGATCAGAAGAACAATGAGCACAACTTCGGGATGGTTCGTCGTAATCGAATTCGCCACATTCTGCAGCAACATCGTCTTGCCGGCGCGCGGGGGCGAAACAATTAATCCGCGCTGACCCTTGCCAAGCGGGGTGAGTAAGTCCATCACGCGGGCACTGATGTTCTCGCGCACGGTTTCGAGTTTCACTCGTTCCTGGGGATAAAGCGGGGTAAGATTGTCGAAAAGAATCTTGTTGCGCGCTTCTTCGGGCGATTCGAAGTTGACGGCCTCGATCTTTACCAGCGCGAAGTATTTTTCGCCTTCGTGAGGTGGACGAACCTGGCCGCTGATCGTATCGCCGGTCTTCAGGTCGAATTTGCGGATCTGCGACGGGGACACGTAAATATCGTCGGGGCCCGGAAGATAGTTGTAGTCCGGGGACCGCAGAAAGCCGTAGCCGTCAGGCAAAATTTCAAGCACACCTTCGGCGAAGATGTGGCCTTCTTTTTCGCTTTGCGCCTGCAGGATCTTGAAGATCAGGTCCTGCTTGCGCATGCCGCTTGCGCCCGGGAGATCGAGCGTGCGGGCGATTTTGGTTAGTTCAGTTATGTTCTTTTCTTTGAGTTCTGCAATGGTCATTAGCTCACCTGCGAGGAGATCGAAATAAGGAAGGTATTTTCAGGGAGATTCAAGGCTACTTCAGGCAGGAGGGCAGGGGCTGCTTCTTAAGCAGCCCGCCGTTGTGCCTCTACAAAATGCTCCGGTTCTGATAGGACCGTCTGCTTCTCTGAGCTTGCAATCCGATCCAGAACTTCGTTCATCGTTTCCTGGATTCTGGTATTAGGCTTATGAAACTTGCGCGTCGCCTTCGAGGCAAGCTGGCAAAGCATATAACGGTTCCGCAAAGTATGTAGTGCATCAAAAACACGATCAGAGCGCATGGGGGTTGTCCTTCCTCTCTTTTGGATTCATTGACGTGGCGAGCTCCGTTGCCCGAGAGCTGGCGAAACGCCTACCTACCAGAAAACTGTAAGATACTGAAAACAGATGAGTTCTACAGGAAAAAGCTCTGGCTACTTTGTATAGATGCTCCGAGGTGGCCGAAAGTTTCTCGGTTACATCGACCAGAGCCTTCCGAGCGGAGGTTCATCAGGAATCTGGCCCAAGACCTTCGGAACGCTTTAACTTACAGCCTAGGGTCGGCTGCGTCAAGGTTTTTTATCAGCGAGCTTGTTAATAACTAGGACACTCAAGACCGCGCTCCGAATCAGGAAAATTGACACTACGCCCAGAAGACCCGATCCAGGCTCCGATACTGAATCGCCTCGGCAACATGCTTACTTTCAATAGCTTGCGAACCCTCCAGGTCGGCTATGGTGCGAGCGACTTTGAGTATCCGGTCATGCGCTCGCGCCGTTAAGCCCTGCTGAGTCATCGCGCGTTCCAGCAGCCGTTCGCAATCAGAGGACAACTCGCAGAAAGTGCGGATATGACGCGCCGTCATTTGTGCATTGGAGTAGATTTTGTGCTTCGTGACAGCGGAGAACCGTTTCAACTGGATTTCCCTCGCGTGCTCCACCCGAGCGCGAATGTGCGCAGAACTCTCCGGCTCCGCAGCAGAACGCATTTCTTTGTAGTTCACCGCCGGAACATCGATGTGAATATCGATCCGGTCCATTAAAGGCCCGGAGATTTTCTGCATATAGCGCTGGATCATAGGCTGTGTGCAGTGGCATTCGCGTGATCGGTCATTGAAAAATCCGCACGGACACGGGTTCATTGCCGCCGCCAGCATGAACCGCGCCGGAAAAGTCAAAGACATCGAGGCGCGTGCGATGCAAACGGTGCCATCTTCAAGCGGCTGACGCATCACTTCAAGCACGTTGCGCGGGAACTCGGGCAACTCATCGAGGAATAAAACGCCGTTGTGCGCGAGTGAGACTTCACCAGGGCGCGGCACAACTCCGCCCCCAATCAACCCCGCATCGGAAATCGTATGGTGAGGCGATCGGAACGGCCGCAATCCTACAAGTCCGGCACCAGGATCCAGCACACCCGCCACGCTGTGGATCTTGGTTGTCTCCAGCGCCTCTTCAAAGGTGAACGGCGGCAGGATGGTTGGAATGCGCTTCGCCAACATAGTCTTACCCGATCCAGGCGGACCGATCATCAGGATGTTGTGCCCGCCTGCGCACGCCACCTCTAACGCCCGTTTCGCAGTCTGCTGCCCGCGAACATCCTTGAAATCGACGGGGAACTGTTGGGATTCGCTTAGCAGTGCCTCCCGGTTTACGGCGAGCGGCACGATGCCATTGCCGGAATTTACAAAGTGGATCACGTCGACGAGCGACTTGACGGGATACACCGACACGCCACTGACCATCGCCGCTTCTTTGGCGTTGAGTTCGGGAACAACCACGCGAGAGATCTTGCGTCCTCGCGCCTCGATGGCGATCGGCAGCGCTCCTCGAACGCTGCGAATGCCACCGTCAAGTGAAAGTTCTCCCACAAATAGACAATCAGAAATTTCCTTCTTATTTAAGCCGCCATAAGCCCCAAGGATCCCGAGCGCCATAGGCAAGTCGAATCCAGACCCTTCTTTCTTTATGTCCGCGGGCGCCAGATTAATGGTGATGTGGGTCAGTGGAATGTCGTAGCCGCAGTTTTTCAGCGCCGCGCGCACACGGTCTCTGCTCTCACGCACCGCGGCGTCGGGCAGTCCGACCGTATGAAAGTGATCTTCGTCGCACTTGATGCCCGACACATCCACTTCAACTTCAATAATGTTGGCGTCTACGCCGTAGACTGCCGCACTGAGAGTCTTATAGAGCATGAGCAGGTCGCGACGAAAAGCCCGGCTCAGGCTATTTCACTCGGGGTGAGCTCATCTGTGACGGATGTCACACTCGCAGCAAGCTAGGTGTTCGAACTGTTGAGGAAATCAGACGGAACGCTCTAAACGCCGACCAGTTCTTCTGTGGGTTCGTACTCGACGATGTACCCCGCGATTGCGCTAGCTGCAACCGTAAGAGGGCTGGCCAAGTACATCTGCCCCGGCCCGCTGCGCCCAGGAAAGTTTCGGTTTTGCGCGCTGATCACAACCTGGTCCTGCCGCGTGGAGACTCCCGGCCCGGCATTGATACATGCCCCACAACTCGGCTCAATGACATGGGCTCCAGCGCGCTCAAAAATGTCGAGATATCCCTTTCGTATGCAGTAGTCCCGCGTCTCCTGCGAGCCGAACTGAATGTAGAACTGGACAGATTCGGCAACGCGCTTGCCGTGCTGCAGAGCGTCGGCCAGAACTCGCGCATACATGTCCATATCCTCGTTCTTACCGGCAGTGCAGGTGCCACCGTAGGCGAGTTCGACTGGAACCGGCGTGTTCAGATCGCGAATGTACTTTCCGTTACCTGGATCTCCGGGTGTGGCAATCATGGGCGTGATTTCCGCGGCATCAAGTTCGATCACCTCCGCGTATTCGGCATCAGGATCGCTCTGCAAACCTTCAATCATTCGTTCTGCATCTCGGCGACTCATCCTTCGTCGTTCGACCAGAAACTCGACAGTCTTTTCATCGGGAGCAACGATGCCGGTGAATCCGCCAATCTCTGCCGCCATGTTCGTCATGGTCGCGCGTTCATCGACGCTCAATTCCTCAATCGCCTCGCCTGAATACTCGATCACCTTGGCCAAAGCCTTGCCGCTGCGAACGTAGTCCAGACTGAGGATCTTCAGAATCAAATCTTTCGCGGTTACATTCGAATGCTTCTTGCCGCGCACCACCACCTTCAGCGACTCCGGAACACGCACTCGAACATCTTTCGTTATCCACGAATTAAATACATCAGTCGTGCCAATCCCGAACGCGACGCAACCAATCGCGCCCGAATGCGGTGTATGCGAATCCGAACCGACCACCAGTTGCCCCGGCAGCGCGTAACTTTCAAGAACAACCGAATGGCATATCCCTTCCGCGCCCTTGCGGTCCTTCAATTCTCCATGCAGCCGAATGCCCTTACGTTCGGCGAATTCAACCTGCTTCGACTTGAGTTGCGTCGCCAGGTCAAGCAGTCCCATTTTCCGCTTTTGTTCCGAGAGTACATCGTCGAGAAACGTAAGGTGGTCGCGAAAAAATAGAACGGAATCCGGTTCGTTCACCGGAGCATCGCGGCCCACCAGTTGGTCAAAAAAAATCGCGGCCATGGGTGTGACGTATTCGTGGCTGAAGCGAAGATCCGTGCGAGCAAAACCAGCATCGCCCGGCTTCACCGCGGGAACACCACCCTGCCCAGACCGGGAAATCATGTGACTTGCGAAAATTTTTTCCGCCAACGTCATGGGACGTCGCATAGTCTCAATCGCAGGCAAAGAAACCTTGTCCTGCATCCGAGCCACATTGAACTGGAACAGGCCGCCATGCTCGATGATCTGACGAGTGATCTCGTCTTCGCCTTCAGTGAACTCCGCGAGAGAAATTTCTTGTCCTGAACGGATTTTGTCGATCAATGAAAAATCCGTCGACGTAAGCACGCCGAGGTTCTGACAGTTCTGCTTGTAAATACGTTCAATATTTTCGGCGATCACCAGCTTGATCCCCGCACACAGCTCTGCATAAGGGGACTGCTCACGACTCGATCCCTTGCCCCGCCGCTTCCCGCTGACTGCGGCAACGAAGCCGCCGCGTTTCACATCTCCGCGCTGGATAGGAACTTCGTTGCCGCACTTCAAACCGGTGTAGGGAAATTCGCCTAGCGTTTCATCGAAAAAGAAGCAGATGTGCGCGGGAGTAATTTCATCCGTAGAGATATCGTCGCGAAGTTTCGGATTGTTCTGCGGATTTTTCGTGTCCCAGGCGAGGTCCTCACCGCCCAGCTGTCGCTTAAGAAGTTCAGGATCTTCGGTAAGAAATAAAATGCGGCCTTCAAGCCGCACGGTACTGGGCCGTTTCTCGGTTCGTTTGTTGAGCAGAGCGTCAATCACAGCTGACTCACACGCCAAGAACTATATCTATTTTACGCCGTCTACCTAACCGCACTTTGTGTGAGCTGTCGGTCAGGCTGCGTCCTTTGCGAACTTCGCGAATCCTTTGCGCACTTTGCGGTTAAAGGGCTTATTGGTGCCCACGCTTCCGGTCGTACTTCTCGCCAGCGGCGATGGCCACCACAAGCCGGTTTTCCTTCGGTGCGAGCGGGCACGTGGCATAAGGCGTCACAGCACAAGGCGGGTTATACGCGCGATTAAAATCCAGCACAACTTTGCCGTCGACGACGGGGTCGGTGTCCAGGAATCTTCCGCCTGGGTAGGTTTCGGTCTTCGCGGTGAGATCACTTATGACGAAGCTCAGCCCCTTTGCTGGATCGCCACCCAGAGCGGCTAACGTAAAATCCTGCCCGTTGAGCCTGAAGCGTACTTCGCCCGCGATCGGAGTTGGCGTGACGTCTCCGAGGACATTGGGGACATCCCCGATTTCTTTCCGTCCCAAGGCACAAAAGTCCCGATCACCCGGTACGTCATGTCGAGAGGAAAGAACACCGGACCGGCATAATTTCTCACCGCTTCGCTGTTCAGATCCTTCACTCGAATGCCAATGCGTTTTCCTCGTTGAATGACATAAAAACGCAAACTTCCCATTTCGATCACGGTCGGATCGCCGGTGATGTCAGCCTGAAGTTTGGCACTGGTTTGCGACTTGCCGCCGATTTTTGCGTCGACGCCCTTTGCAAACTCGACTGAAACACCGTCTCCTTGCAGATTGAAAGTACCTGCATGTGCCGGTCCAGAGGGAAGGACGACGACGTTGTCGTTTGCGCTTCCGAAAGTGTTCTCGCCCGGCTTCAACCAGAACAAGCCAGCTAACACAAGCCACTTCTGTTTCAGATCGTCAACAAGTTCGGCTTTCCACTTCTCGAATGACCGAACATAAGCAGCATCTGGCGGCTGAAGCGCAAATGCAGGCAGGAGGAATGTCCCAATCGACAACACGCAGGAAAGCATTCTCCGCTCACACAATAGCCTGAAGGCCAAAGGCGAACGTCGTTCGACGCAGGGCGGACGACGCACGACGCGGTCATTTCCTCGCATATTCCCTTGGATCGGGCAGGCCCTCCAGACCGCGCCCATCGAAGATTGCTTGAAACTCAGTCACCAATGCATCGTGTAGTAGCCCATTCGATGCCAACGTCTCACGGCTGTTCAGTTGAAAAATACCGCCCTGAAAATCGCTGACCCGCCCGCCTGCCTCTTCAACAATTAAGACGCCCGCCGCCGTGTCCCACGGATTCAGATTGAATTCCCAGAACCCATCGAACCTTCCGCATGCAACCGAACACAAGTCCAGTGCAGCCGAACCGGGTCGCCGCACCCCGTGGCTTCTCAGCGTGATCTGGTGATAGAAGTGAATGTTCGGGTTCTTGTGTCGCTTGTGGCTGGGAAAACCAGTCGCAACTAAGGATTCAGCCAGCTTCGCTACCTTCGAAACGTGGATCGGACGTTCATTCAAATAAGCGCCTTTGCCGCGCTCAGCCGCAAATAACTCGTTGCGCGTGGGATCGTAGCAGAGGCCTGCAATCATCTCTTCCTTATGTTGCAGCGCCATTGACACGCAAAATACCGGATATCCGTGCGCAAAATTTGTCGTGCCGTCGAGCGGATCGACGTACCAGCGATATTCGCTTCCGGTATCTTTGAAACCCTCTTCTTCTCCGAGAATGTCGTGTCCGGGAAATTGCGCGTGAATACGTTCGCGAATCAGCGCCTCTGATTTGCGGTCTGCAATCGTGACCAGATCAGCCTCGCCCTTGTACTCGATCTTTACGCTCTGATCGAAATACTGCATGAGCAAGGCCCCAGCCTCGCGCGCAATGGCAGACATTCGTGGGATGTATTCGAAATTGGGTGAAGAAGAGGGCAACACACAGTTTCGCAGATGCAAGCGTATGAAGGCAAAGTGACGGGCATCCACCGCCGACACACTCTTCCTTTTAACATCAGTTGTGGAAGAGCGGGCATTTATGGCCGCGTAAGAAGTGCCTCAATGAGAAACGGGTTCACCCCTGCTGTACTGAAGTCAAGGGCTTTGCGTCAGCGTCTCAGCGAAATCCGCGGGTTCGGAGCTGGATCTTGTAAAGTATCTAGATCGGCATGCGTTTAGTTATCAAAATCGGAACCAGCCTGATCGCTCCCGGCGGGCGAATCGATACAAAGCAACTCCGCTCGCTGGTGGATCAACTCGACCTTCCTCATCACGAATTTCTGATCGTGAGTTCAGGCGCCATCGCCTCCGGAATGGCGCATCTCGGCCTAGGAGACCGTCCGTCGAACGTGCCACTAATGCAGGCCTGCGCGGCGGTAGGACAGAGCGCGCTGATGCACACATACGAGCAACTGTTTTTTGGGAAGAAAGTTGTCGCGCAGTTGCTACTCTCAAGCGACGACTTCACTAACACCGCTCGCTATAAGAATCTGCAGAACACATTGAATCAACTGCTACGCCTGGGTGTAGTTCCGATCGTGAATGAAAATGACAGCGTTTCCGTCCGCGAACTGGTTGGCGCGTTCGGCGACAATGACGAACTGAGCGCGTTGCTTGCAGCTGCTGTCGAAGCCGACTGGCTGCTGCTGCTGACCGATGTTGATGGATTTTACACTCCCAATGGGAATCGCCCTCAGCTAGTGCGTACGATTCGTGCCGTGACCCCGGAATTAGAAGCGCTCTGCAACGGGCACGGCAAGCTCGGCCGCGGAGGCATGCGTTCCAAGCTTCGGGCAGCGAAGGCAGCGAGCGAGGCGGGAGTGAATGTCGCAATCGTGAATGGGCGTGATCCTGACGCGATTGCAAAAGCTATTGCCCGGAAAACTGGAACATACTTTCCTCCTAAGAAGGTCAAAGCGTAATGGTGGCGGTCGCGGTTTCAACGCGAGAGAAGCTGGAGAACGCCAAAGGCGCATCGAGCGCTCTCGCGCAACTTTCAACTGAACAGAAGAATGAGCTGCTATTCGAAATCGCCGGCGCTCTGGAGTCGCGTTCAGCAGAAATTCTGCGCAGCAACGAAGAAGACCTTCGCATCTCTCGGCTCTCTGGTGCAATGCGCGACCGCTTGCTGCTAACTCCAGAGCGGATTTCAGGCATGGCTGGCGCGGTCCGCGATGTGGCGGCTCTTCCCGATCCGGTGAACGAACTACTCGAAGAATGGACACGTCCAAATGGCCTGATCATTCGCAAAATCCGCGTACCGCTCGGAGTCGTAGGGATCGTCTACGAATCGCGACCGAATGTCACAGTTGATGCCGCGGTGCTTTGCCTCAAAACCGGAAACGCGGTGGTGCTTCGTGGCGGAAAAGAAGCCGCACACAGTAATCAAGTTCTAGCTGAGATCATGTCCGCGGTTCCGGGTGTCCCCTCGGGTGCGATCGAATTGCTCGATTCCGCCAGCCGCGACACAGTGCAGGAACTCATTCGCGCTCGCGGGCTCGTCGACGTGGTGATCCCTCGCGGCGGCCCGGGACTCATCACCCACGTCATGGAGAATGCGCTCGTTCCCGTGATTGAAACCGGCGCGGGTAATTGCCACATCTTCGTGGATGAGTCGGCGGATTTTGAGATGGCGAATCGGATAATTCTGAATGCGAAGACGCAACGGCCGTCGGTTTGCAATGCTGCGGAAAAGTTGCTGGTCCATGAACGCATTGCTGCCAAATTTGTTCCGCAGATCGTCGCGCAGCTGCTCAATGCGGGAGTCGAAGTCCGGGGAGATGAAGCAACGCGTCGCTTGGCGCCAGGAGTTACACCCGCCTCCGAGCAGGATTGGGGCGAAGAATATTTGCGCTTGTGTATTGCCATCGCCGTAGTTCCCAACCTCATCGGCGCAATCGACCACATCAATCGTCACTCCACCAAACATTCGGAAGCAATCATTACCGAAGATCGCGCAAGTGCAGAGAAATTCTTGCGACTTGTGGATTCAGCGGCTGTTTACTGGAATGCCTCAACGCGATTCACTGATGGCGGCGAATTCGGCTTCGGCGCCGAGATGGGCATCAGCACACAGAAACTTCACTGCCGCGGGCCGTTTGCGCTGAGAGAATTGACTTCTACGAAATATCTGGTGCTTGGCACCGGGCAAGCCCGCCTTTAGCCTACTGTCATTCCGCGAACGCCTTTAGGCGCGAGGAATCTGCTTTTTGTTACAACTTGGAAGCAGCAGATTCCTCACGGCTGAAGCCGTTCGGAATGACCTTACTTCGAAATGTTCAGGAAGATCGGCAGCTACGTGACACTCGCTTCGGTATACGTCCCATATACCTGCCGCAGCGCGTCGCAGATCTCGCCAACGGTCGCGTACGCACGAACGGCTTCGATGATGTAGGGCATCGTATTCACTGACGACAGATTCCCATTCGACTCCTCCCTTGGCTCGCGGGCCGCAGCTTTCTTAAGTTCACCTAAACACCGCTGCACCTCTTCGTTTGATCTGCGAGAACGCAGCGCTTTCAGCTTCTGTGATTGATGCTGCGCAACTGTTTCGTCGATATAGAGTGTCTTTGGTGGCTCTTCTGCTATTGTGAACTCGTTTACGCCGACGATAATCTTCTCTTTCGCTTCAACAGCGCGCTGATACTGATAAGCCGCTTCCGCGATTTCCTTCTGCGGATATCCTCGCTCGATCGCCTTCACCATGCCGCCCATCGTGTCGAGCTTGCCGAAGTACTCGAAGGCGCCCTCTTCCATTTGCAATGTCAGGTTTTCTAGGAAATACGATCCGCCGAGGGGATCAACTGTCTGCGTGACGCCTGATTCATAGGCAATGATCTGCTGTGTGCGCAGGGCAATGCGTGCGGCCTCTTCTGTTGGGAGAGCCAGCGCTTCGTCGTATGCATCGGTGTGCAAAGACTGCGTTCCGCCCAATACCGCTGCTAACGCCTGAATCGCGACGCGCGCGATATTGTTCATCGGTTGCTGTGCTGGAAGCGATACTCCGGCCGTTTGCGTATGGAAGCGCATGAGCCATGTGCGCTGGTTCTTCGCGCCGAAGCGGTCTCTCATCACCCGGTACCAGATCTTCCGCGCTGCGCGATACTTTGCAATCTCTTCAAAGAAATCATTGTGCGCATTGAAGAAAAAGCTCAGGCGTGGACCGAAATCATCTACATTCAAACCGCGCCGACGCGCCCACTCAACGTATTCGACCCCGTCATAAAGCGTAAACGCCAGCTCCTGCAGCGCGGTCGACCCCGCCTCGCGAATGTGATATCCGCTGATCGAAATGGTGTTGAAGCGCGGCGTGAATTTCGATCCAAACTCGAATGTGTCTATTACCAGCCGCATCGAAGGCGCCGGCGGATAGATGTATTCCTTCTGCGCAATGTATTCCTTCAAAATATCGTTCTGAATGGTGCCGGAAACCTTCTTCCAGTCTGCGCCCTGTTTCTCCGCAACTGCTAGGTACATTGCCCACAGGACTGATGCCGGCGAATTGATTGTCATCGAAACCGTAGTCTTCTCGAGATCGATTCCGTTAAACAGAATCTCCATATCCTCGAGAGAATCTATTGCGACACCACACTTCCCTACTTCACCTTCGCTTGCAGGATGATCCGAGTCGTATCCCATCAATGTTGGCAAGTCGAACGCTACCGACAGCCCGCTGCCGCCGTGCTCTAGCAAGTATTTGTAGCGGCGATTCGTCTCCTCAGGCGAGGCAAATCCTGAGAACTGCCGCATGGTGAAGAGTTTGCCGCGATACCCGGTGGCGTGAATACCGCGCGTAAAGGGAGGCTGGCCCGGGTAGCCGAGATACTCTTCGTAATTCCAGTTTTCGGGGAGGTCAGCTTGCGTATAGAGGCGTCGAATCGGAACACCTGAAACAGTGGTGAAGCGAGCGCAGCCATGATCGTCGACATTGACGCCTGTTGCCGCACCAATGGGCCTTTCAGGAGATTTCTCAAGCGCCGGAAACAGCGTCTTTTCTGCCCAGTGCTTCTCGGAATCCGCCGGACTACGATTTTCGGTTAGGTCCGAAACCGGAGACTCCGTGGTTCGAGCCCCGGAATGCTGCGTCCTCTGTCTCTCCGCCATTAACGCGCCTTTCCGCTTCGATCATAGGAGACGCGCTGCGCTGGAGCAAGCAAAGCCAGCGACCACTTGGTCGGTTGCCGCCTCTGTGGCTGTTCTCTGTGCTTAGGTTTTTAAAAGCATTCACCACAGAGGACACAGAGTCGCACAGAGAAATCACTGAAGAGATCTCTTGCGCGCAAGTTCCCATGCCTTCGCATACTTCCAGGAAACATACACAGCGTGATACGCGTGCAACAGAAATCCTTCTCGGCCGTCGAGGAACCCGAGCCGGAAAAAGTAATTGTAGATGAATGTCAACGCCGGGCGGGCAACGATGTTCAGGATATTGAAGCTGCGGTGGCCTTTCGCAATCGCGACTTCAGCTCCGGAAGAGGAGTAGCTGTTCATGTGATCGATGTAGCTACGCAGCGACGGGTAAGCCTTGTGGATGAGGGCGTGCTTTAGCGTGCCAGTGGGGCCGCCAAGTCTAATCGTGGGGTGCGCACCATACTCTTCGAACTTCCCTGCTCCAAGGCGAATTAATCGCAGCTTTGGATCGGGATAAAACCCACCATGCTTAATCCATCTGCCTAGGAAGAAATTCCTGCGTGGAATCCAAAAACCGTCCAGACTTTTCGCCGAATCCAATTCTCTATTTATTTCGTCCGCTAGTGCGAGTTCGAGTTCTTCATCCGCATCCAACTGGAGCACCCAATCGCCCGTCGCCTTCTCCATCGCGGAATTCTTCTGAGCCGCGAATCCTTTCCACGGCTCAACGAAAATCTTCGCTCCATACGACCGCGCAATTTCCAACGTACGATCCGTAGATCCGGAATCTACGATGATGATTTCGCCCCGCCCGTCGCGCACCAGCGGCACCACGCTTTCGAGTGTGCGCGGTAGATTTTCTTCTTCGTTGAGAGTGATCAGGGCGACGGAGATTTTCACGCCCAATGAATATACCGCGAAGAAGCCGCTGCCTATACCTCTCGCCAGCTGTGATCGTGAAAAGCGCGCGCGGAGCCAGAGACTCCGCGCTCTTCCATATCGACGGGTCTACTGTCCGCCCGATGCTGACGCAACGTTCGAGCTGACTGGCTGCTTTGCCAACCGGACAAACTTGCCCGGTTTCGGCATTGCATAGGTGAGAGTTAGTCCAGAGTCAGCCAGACATAGCGCGCGGACAAAAGTGCCGCTTGCTGATTTCTCCAGCACCAGTCGCGTACTCTCAGCCGGCTTCGCGCCGCTCACGCCTTCCGCCAGCACCATGCCACTCCACAGTGAATCGCTCGATCGGACGGTGAGCATGGCCGACGGGCCTTCCCCGTCCGCGACAGCGAATTCATATTCCCCAGGCGCAAGCAGCAACTTGCCCCAATAGGTTTCAGTTGTAAGTTTGAACTTTCCACGCAGAACCTCCGCGCTTCCGAGAGTCGAAAGCAGACTGACTGCGCACAACGTAAGGAACAAAGCTCGAACTGCGAAATACTTCCCATTCGGTTTCATATCGTCTCCTGTTGAGCTGGAAAGACACGACGGCGCAAGCGCAGAAAGCGTTCAGAGCCGAAGAGTCTTCAGTTGTCGGGATTGACTACGAGGTCCGGATGGAACTTATTGCCCAACCCTGGGCTGCGGTCGAACTTCTGAGTTCGTCGTCCTACCGCGATCCTGCTGGAAGACATAGTTAGTGTTTCAGAGCGCAACATCACAGTCCAATTGAAAAAATCTATCGAGGAGAAAAGACATGAAGGGTACTGAAGCCGTTAACAAATTGAATCATTGAGTCATCAGATCATTGAATCATTGAACGATTTGAAGTTCACAGTAATTTTCACTGATTCAATGGCTAAATGATCCAATAACTACGACGCAACTCCCGCTGGCCCGGGCACGGGCGGCTGATGAGCTGCCGCCGTCGCGGCTGCGGCCTCATTGAGAATCCGGTGGTGAATTGTGAACAGCGCAAGCTCGAGCCGATCTGATACGCCAATTTTGTCGTAGACGTTGCGCAGGTAGTTTTTGATGACCTGCTCTGTCGTTCCGAGTTGTGACGCGATTTCCTTGTTCTTGTAACCCTGAACGATCAGCGCGACGATGCGGAGCTCTTTCGCGGTGAGCCGATCCCGCACGCGCAGTCCGACCATATCGTTTTCGGTAAGTTCGCTCGGAACAGCAATATCCTGAATCCAGGTCTCTCCGCGAGCGACTTTGCGCACACAGTCGACCAGCGCCGAACTCGTCACGTTACGGTACACAACGCCATGCGCGCCCGCTCCCATATATTTCTGCGCGCTTTCGCCGGTATCGCCGAGGACAACCACCCGCGTGCGGACTTTGTTCGCGGCCTGCACCACAGCATTGAAATCGCCGTGGAAGCCGCCGGCAACCACAAGGACCGCCGCGCGGAATTTATCGAGAGCCATGAACATCTGCTCTGACGTCTGCGCCTGCGCCACAATGCGCATCTCGTCCTCTACCGCCAGCACCTTGGCGATGCCCGCGCGAAAAATTGCCTGGTTGTCGGCCAGAATGAGTTTCAGCATTGGCTTAGCACCTCGTGATTACGGCTGCCGAACAAAATCGTACGTATCGATCACGCACGCAACCCCATGCGCCTCGCCGCCTTCTTCGGCGTCTTTCCTTACCACTCGCCCCTTACACTGCACGACTACGTTCTCGGTCGCACCGGTCAGCTCCGGCGGCAACGCAATCTCAAATTCGACATTCGAGCCGACCTCGAGCGCGGGATTGCCGCGAATGTAAACACCAGCAGCGCTCATGTTACCGGTAACGCTGCCCTGGCTCTGCCCATGAATCTTGATCGGCAGTTCGAGCGGAAATCTCTTCCCCGTCCGTGCTTCGGACACAAGCCCTCCTTTTTCGAGACCCTCTAACTCTAAGGCCTCATTGGCGTGAAAAGCCAATTCCATATGCCCTTCTCCTGGGAGCTCGATGACCTTAGGGCGTTATACCACGGATTTTACAGGGCATAAAGGGGATAGTTAACCTTCTAGATAATGGCAGCGGAGGTTTCAGCAAGAATTTCCAAGGTTGCAAGGTTGCAATTTAGAAACCAGGCTTACAACCTGCTATCCTCCAGTGCATCAGGAGCAGATAATGTCAGGCTTCAATGGTCTGCGCGTGCTTTCATTTGAGAGCCGCCGCGCGCAGGAGATCGCACAACTCATTCGCAACAACGGCGGCATACCCGTTGTCGCGCCATCCACTCGCGAAGTGCAAACCCCTAGCGAGGAAGAGCGTCAGGCGATCCAGCAGATACTGAGCGATAAATTCCATGCAATCATTTTCATGACGGGTGTCGGAGCCCGCGCAATCACGCAAGCTGCGGAAGCGATCTGCTCTCGGGAGCAACTGTTCGCCGCACTCAGCCGAACCAGGATCGTTGTGCGAGGACCAAAACCTGCGGCGGTGATGCGTGAGTTCGGCGTGCCCATCACCTTGACTGTGCCAGAGCCGAATACCTGGCGTGAGGTAGTCAGGGCAATAGATGAAAATCCAGACAAGATTCGGCTCAGAGATCGCAGTGTAGCAGTCCAGGAACACGGCGAGCCTAGCCCCGAGTTGTACGCTGCCTTACGTGAACGGGGCGCGGAAGTTGTGCCGATTCGCGTTTATCGTTGGGAATTGCCCGAGGATTTGAATCCGCTCAAAAATGCAATCTCAGGATTGGCCGAGAAAAAATTTGACATAGTCATCTTCACTTCATCGGTCCAGTTTGTGCATGCGTTTCGCATTGCGAAAGAGATGGACCTATCCAACCAGTTTCTTGGCGGATTACAACACGCGATGGTGGCGTCGATTGGACCAACTTGTTCGGAAACATTGCGTGACAATGGCGTACAGATCGATCTCGAAGCTTCACATCCGAAAATGGGATTTCTGGTGAGAGAAGCGGCGGAGAAAAGCACACACCTTGCCGCCCACGAACCAAATACACGCTAAACGACTTATCAGGCGAAGGAACCAAACCATGCCCAAAAAGATAGGGCCAGGAAACCTTCCTGGCCCTATCAGATTCGGTCCGTTACGCGGACCAATACTGGTTATGTACAGTTCCGTTTGTAGCACATCGGCATCGGTCCGTCGTTCAGCTTGGTGCTGATCGGGGCGGCCGCTGCCAGACAAGAGCATGCGAAAGCTACCACCAGGACTATCGTCCTGACCGCACGTGTCATACGTTTTTCTCCTACATGCGGGTTCCCTGGGAGCGGAAACCCTAGTAGCAGGATTATAGCGGCAGTGTCAAGGGGTAGAAATACGTATTACGGGTCGGGTGATTCTGGATACAGGCGAGGCGGATTCGCGAGGCGGATTCTCTCGATTTCAGGCGTGGCGATCTGCGGTTCTGGAGAATGCGCGATCCACCATATGCTCAAACATGGGAATGAGTGACTCAGATTCCATCGCAGGCTGCAGCTCCATCAAAGCGTTGTCCCAACGCTGCGGAACAAGTACTGGCATGCTGTGTTCACGCCGGTTCAATATCGAATAGCTAAGCCAGATTAACACTGCTGTATCGTAAGCCGACATGTTCACGATATTCGCCAGTTGACTGCTGGCATGGCCGCCGGAATATAAGGCCGTGGTGATGAGTTCTGTCGCGGCGAAGATTCCAAATCCACAGGCAATGCCGAAGCTATGCCGCCGCCAGGACACGCTTAAGTGGCTGCAGAAGGCTAGAAGGAATAAGACCATACCGCATTGCACTACTCGCACGCAGCGCTGCAGAAGCATCACGCTGTGAGCAATCGGATCATTCCAGATCGGATTTGTGGAAATCAGAACCACCGAGATCAGAATCATGATCAAAGCCGCCCACTTGAACAGCGCTGTACCCAGATCCCTCAATGCGTGATAAGGGCGGAAGATGTCCAGGAAGATTTCGTGAATTATCTTGAAATCAAGAATCAGGTTCAGGATGGTCGCCGCCCAAAAGGTGAAGAAATAAACCTGAGAATCAGCCAGCTGATAGACGGGAAATTCAACCAGGAAAATCAACAACTGCGCCAGCGCGAACGTAAAGAAAACTGGGAATTCTTTGTGCTGCCGACGGCGCAGCATCACAAACGCAACAGGCGCTAAAAGCAGCGGCTGCGCGATCCACAGCAATAGCTCAAGCTGGGGGCTGGACATGCGTTTGATTCCCGCGCCTCTAAACTAAAGGCACATTCTGCGATGTACCTTAGCAGCTTTTTCCTCTATTACCTACGAACCGTGGTAACCAGGGTCATGGTTACCATCTGTATGCTTGGGATCGCCATTAGTCAATGAAAACAAAGTACGAACTCGCCCACGCTCCGGCGGGAATGGTGCCGCGCCGGTGCACGGTAAAGACCACGCTGTAGTCGGTGGAAGCGGAAAGCGTCTGAAGAATCGAAGCGCCACTTTTTGGACTTATCGTAGCGAGATAGCGCAACATGTCGAAAATGTCGCCAAATGATTCGTACTCCTGCGAAATGAAGGAAATAAAGACGTTCTGCTCAGACAAGCGCCACAGCAGAGACGCCGCCAGCGAGACCATGCGCTCGTAACGGGCATTTTGCAGTTCTCCCGGCGGAGGATTGTCGAACACGACGCGAATGCGCCGCTCATCTTCGCGAGAAAATTCCCTTATTTTGAGCGACCCTGACTTTGCGGTCGCTTTCCAGTCCACCTGTCGGGCTGGGTCTTCGGGAAGATATTCGCGAATGCGGTACAGATCGGAACCAATACCCCTGAGATGCGCCTCGAATTTCCCACTGAGCAGCGGCACTAGCTCGATCGCCTCTTGAGAACTTGTAAGCTCCGGATACACAATGACTTCACGCGACAGAGCCGCGCGGCGCGTCTTTGCCAAGAAAGCAAACGGAAAACGGGTAGACAGGCTGAATTTCTCCTGGTAACAACCGCGGCGCCGGAAATTCAACTTTACTGAGGCTTCCAATTCTGCGCCTGCGGGCACAATCGGGAAGTATGCAGCCTGATGAAAGACTCCGGATGGAGTTCCAACCAACACTCTGCGCAGTTTGCGGTCTGGCAGCCGTAGCCATTGCTGTTCCGGCGGCCGCCATGGGGGCACCGAAAACGTGGTCGCTGCCCACTCCCACTGTTTGCGCTGGCCCCTTTTTTCGATCGGTACTGCGGAGATCGAGAGTGAGGGGAACCACCGCCGCACATTTCGCACGCAAACTGTCGCGGCGACCTCGGTTCCAGCGAAGATGTGTTCAGGAATCTTTAACTCTAATTCCAGGCCACGCAAACAAAAGGCGGAAGCCAGTCCAGAGACCACTATCGCCGCAAGCATCGCCGCCACGACTATGTACAGCAAGTTATTCCCAGTGTTGAGTGCTGCAATTCCGATCAGCATCACCACAAGCGCATAAAGGACACCCGCCTTGGTCACCTCAAAATCGAGTGCATCTCGGACCCGCTTCGCGCCGATACGCCGTGCAAGTATCGGCACCGTACCGATGCCGACCGCCACGGCCATCAGCAATGCCAATGAGGCCAAGACAATCGTGCCGATCACGTTTCCCGCGTCGCGAGCAGCCGTGGAGAAGATCGCCGCTGCAAACGCCCCGGTTAGGCCAATAGCGGCAAACAAGAAACGTATCCAGGCGCCCGAATTCTCGCTGCGAAAGCTGTTCGCCAGATTCCTGAGAGAACCGAATTGGGTGCCAGCGGACATTTGTTGCAGTCAGGTTAGCACCCGACCCGAGTGCTGTCAGGTTACCTCTCGTGTGGAACGAGTGTGGAAGACAATTCTTGACGTGAAAGAAATTTCTGCAGAATCCGGCAAAATTCTTCGGGCGATTCCTCGTATGGAAGATGTCCAGCGCCCTGCATGATCGCGATCTGGGCCCCTGGGATTTGTTGCTTCAGAACTTCGGCCGATGCCGGATCAACCACTCTATCCCTGCTTCCCCAAACCAGCAGTGTTGGGATTGAAGCTAATCTCGGCAGGGCGGCTCGGAGATCCTCCATATCGCCCTGCCAAGTGCGAACAATCCTGATCGCGTGCTCAAAAACCCCCGGTCGGACTAAAGGGAGAGCATATCCCCGAAGTGTCTCCGGAGTAATGCGCCGCGGATCTCCCCACATTCGGCGCACGAAGTAACCATGCAGCGGACGAACTGCTCTTGCGACAGGCGGGAACAGCAACGACACAACAGGATTACGAAGCGCAGCAAGCCGCTTTCTGCCGATCTTCGACCACGGATTCGCAGGAGAAACCAGAACCAGGCTACGAATTCGCGAAGGAATCATGGCAGCCAACAACGTGGCCGTAGCCCCACCATACGAACTTCCGACCAGATCACACGACTGAATACCTGCAGCATAAAGAAAGCTCAAAAGTCGGTGCGCCGCCCCGGTGAGACGACAGTCGAGGTCGGAGCGGCATTCTGAAAAACCCGCTCCCGGCATGTCCAGCGCGAAGACTTCCCTCTGACACGCCAAAATCGGAATCACGCTGCGCCAGCTGAACGAATATCCGAGTAGCCCGTGTACTAAGACCAGCGCTGGCCCGGATCCTGCGCGACGAAATTGGACCCGAAGCCCTCCGCACAATAATGACTCCTCCGAGATCTTGGCACTGGAATCGCTCACGCAAACAGTCTACCCACTCTCCGACATCCAGGCGATTCTTGGGCGATGAGACTAAGAACGCATCCAATCCGGCAGAATTGTCTCCGAACAAAAACCTGCGATGTTCTCCAGCCACATTCTCGATACCTTAACTGACGGGGGGAGAGGAACTTACCAAATACGGGAGGGCAGGTTCTAAAAAACATAATCGTGGATTCAGCAAGTCACTATAATTGTGGAAGCTATTACCTTTATGGCACTTAGCTCGTCTATTCCGGGTGGAGTCTTGGCAGAGAACGTGCATCTGCCTCAGCGGACAGGTTTAGTTAGTTCGTCCGAGTCCCGCATGAACAGAGATTCGCAAATTCGATTCACTGCTGGAGTTCTGGCTCTGTTCACGGTGGCTGCGGTAGCGTTCGCCTGGGTTAACCTCCGCAAAGAAAGCCAGTTCCCGGTTCCCTATGATGGAGTTTTTTGGGTTGAACGCAATGGCGGGGTCGTTGCCGATCGAGTTGAGTCAAACAGCCCGGGGGACCGCGCCGGCATTCAGGCTGGAGACCATTTGTTTGCAGTTGACGGTCGCCAGATAACTCGCATTCAGGAGCTTACCCGACAGATGTATCGCGCGGGTGCATGGTCCAAAATCACGTATTCGCTGGAACGGGGAGGCGCGGCCCTCGAGGCGTCTGCGATCCTGTCTTCTCAGGAACGAATCTTTAACGGCTGGCTCAGATTGATCGGCCTGACTTATCTGGGCATTGGACTTTACGTACTATTTCGCCGTTGGACCGCGCCGGGATCCACTCATTTCTACATTTTCTGTCTGGTATCGTTCGTTTTCTGTTCGTTCCATTTCACAGGAAAACTGAACTCGTTTGACTGGACTATTTACTGGGGCAACATCATAGCCAACATGTTGCAGCCGGCGTTGCTGCTGCATTTTGTCCTCACCTTTCCCGAAAAGTCCGATGTGTTACGCAAGCGGCGCTGGCTCATTCCTTCAATTTACGTGCCAGGTGGGCTGCTGTTGGCTTATCACGCCTCGGCTATTGCCTTCTCAACTGCGAGTGAAAGCTTGCTGTCCCGCCTTGACCGCCTATGGATGGGATACCTTGCGGTCTACTTTGTCGTAGCCGCTGTGGTCTTGCTCCGCAGTTACAGTTCGGCGCGCCGCCCGATCGTTCGCCAGCAACTGAAGTGGCTAACGCGCGGCACGATTCTCGCGATTGCTCCTTTCACTCTGCTCTATGTAATACCGTTCATCCTGGGCCGTCCGGGGATGAAAGCTTCCGTTCTGTCGCTCGGTCTCCTGCCCTTGACGTTCGGCTATGCAATCTTCCGCTACAAGCTGATGGATGTAGACCTCATCTTCAAGCGTGGAATGGCCTACACGCTCGCGGCGGTGGCAATCGCAGGGGCCTACTTCACCGTCATCGGCCTCGTCGGCGCACTCGTGCACACGCGTTTGCCGGGCGCGGGTACGATCGGCTTGGTGCTGGCGATTGTTATTACCGCGCTCCTCGCCGAGCCGTTGCGCAAGTGGATTCAAGAGCGAATCGACCGCTATTTCTATCGCGCAAATTATGACTATCGTCAGACCCTTGTTGAGTTCGGACGAGAACTGAGCGCGGAAACTGACCTTGACAAGATGCTGACAGCGGTAGTTGACCGGCTCTCGCGCACGCTTCTCGTCGATCGGATGGCGATTTTCCTATCTTCCGGGGAGCGATCGGGATCGTTCATTCTGGGGAAATCGTTTGGTATCCAGCAGACGTCCGGCCTCGATCTCCGATTCCTCGCTCTAGAGCGTCCGGAACTGCCCGAAGGGCATATCTTTTTCGAGAACACTCACCACGTGCCGCGTGAAACTCCTAGCGCACAGGAGACCATCGCGCGGCTGGATTTGAACTACTACATCCCCTGCCGCGCGCAAAAGTCCACGGTTGCCATGCTTGGCCTGGGAAAAACCGCGAGCGGAGACTTTCTGTCCAGCGAAGACGTAGAGCTGCTCGAAACTGTCGCCGGGTATCTTGCGATCGCGATTCAGAACAGCCGGTTGTACGCGTCGCTCGAGCAGAAGGTCGCGCAATATGAGCGGCTCAAGGACTTCAACGAGAATATCGTTGAATCTATCAACGTTGGTGTTCTCGCGGTTGACCTTGCCGATCGCATCGAATCCTGGAACTCGCAGATGGAGGTCATGTACGCGCTACCCCGCCGCGAGGCGCTGTCGCGAGCGTTAGATGATATTTTCCCGCCGGAGTTCATGCAGGAATTCACGCGCGTGCGCCAGAGCCCCGGCATTCACAATCTCTACAAATTCCGTCTTCCTGTACCAACGGGCGAAACCAGAACAGTGAATGTCGCAATCGCGCCGCTGGTGAGTAGAAAATTCAACGTGGTCGGCCGGTTGATCATCATGGATGACATCACCGAACGAGTTGAACTCGAAAACCAGCTCTCGCAAGCTGACAAACTCTCGTCTATCGGACTGCTCGCAGCGGGCGTGGCCCATGAAGTGAATACGCCTTTGGCGGTCATCTCCTCATACGCCCAGCTTCTCTCCAAGCAGGTGCAAGGAGATGAAAAGATCGCTGGAGTGCTGGAGAAGATCACGCGCCAGACATTCCGCGCATCTGAAATTGTCAACAACCTACTAAACTTCTCGCGCACCAGCAGCTCCGAGTTCACCGAAGTGGATGTCAACCGTGTGATCGTGGATACGCTCAGTTTGCTCGAGCATCAGTTCAAAACTTCGCGTATTCGCGTGCAAGACGAACTTGCGCATCACTTGCCCGCCATTCAGGGCAATGCCGGCCGGCTGCAGCAGGTCTTCCTGAATCTGTTTCTAAACGCCAAGGATGCGATGCCTGAAGGCGGCATACTGCGGGTCTCAACTTCCAACGGCGATGGCGTCCGAGTAGTCATATCGGACACCGGTTCGGGTATTGCACAGGAGCACATCCAACGCATTTACGATCCGTTCTTCACCACCAAGAGCACACCCCAGAATGGCCAGAAGCGCGGCACCGGGCTCGGACTTTCCGTCACCTACGGAATCATTCAGGAGCACGCCGGCAAGATCCACGTCGAGAGCTCACCCGAACAAGGGACGACGTTCTATCTCGATTTTCCGATGCTGAGGAAGGCCGTCAATGTCTGAAGCCGCCGTCATCTCGGGACGCGTTACCGAACTGCAATCTCCCGGCCATGGAAGCATCCTGATCATCGATGACGAAATCGAGATTCGCGAATCTCTGCAAACGCTTCTCGAGTTCGAGGGCTATGAAGTCGAAGCTGCCGCTGATGGCGCTGAGGGCTTATCTAAGTTAAGCGCACGTCCTTTCGACCTCGTGCTGCTCGACCTGGCATTGCCCGACCGCAATGGCATTGAACTGCTTCCCGAGATCCGAGGAGTCGACCCGCAAATTTCCGTGATCATGATCACGGCCTATGGCACGGTAGAAGATGCGGTTCGCGCCATGCAATCGGGCGCAACGAACTTCCTGCAGAAACCCTGGGATAACGAAAAACTGCTGGCCGATGTTCGCGCCGCCGTCGCCCGCAGGCGCGCCGAAGAAGAAAACATTCAGTTGAAGCGTGCGCTGAAACAGCGTTACAACTTCGAAAACATCGTGGGCAAGAGCGAAGGCATGCTCAAGATCTTCGATCTTGTGGCCCAGGTCGCTCCCAGCCGCTCGACTATATTGCTGCAAGGCGAAAGCGGCACCGGCAAAGAGCTGATTGCGAAGGCGCTGCACCTGAATTCTCCACGACGCGACCGGCCCTTCGTTCCGGTCAATACCGGGTCCATGCCGCCGGACCTGCTCGAGTCAACGCTCTTCGGCCACGTCAAAGGCGCGTTTACCAGCGCCATCTCGTCGAAGAAGGGCCTGTTTGAAGTTGCCGATAGGGGCACTCTCTTCCTCGACGAAATCGGCACGATGAGCCTCGACACGCAATCGAAGATCCTGCGCGTCTTGCAGGACAGGAAATTCATGCACCTGGGCGGAATACACGAAATTCAAGTCGATGTGCGCATCATCGCGGCCACAAACGTCGACCTTCGCCAGTTGGTGCGCGAAGGCAAGTTCCGCGAAGATCTTTTTTACCGGTTAAACGTCATTACCATCGATCTGCCTCCGTTGCGTCAGCGAAAAGAGGATATTCCGCTGCTTGCCGATTTTTTCCTCCGAAAGTACGCGGAGGAGAACCAACGTCCTGCTCGCCTGTTGAGCACCGACGCCCTACGTCCTTTGCTCAACTACTCATGGCCTGGAAACGTGCGCGAACTCGAAAACGTCGTCGAACGGGCCGTGGTGCTTTCCTCAGGACCGGAGATCGGCCCAGAACTCCTCCCCGACCACGTCGCCGGACGCAGCAGTTCTCTTCCCTTGATTGAGAACCGCGCCGACGCCTCTCTCTTTGATGTAATGGAAGAATGTGAACGTCACATCATCACCGACATGCTTGAGAAATGCGGCTGGAACCAGACCGAAGCCGCCGAGCGCTTCCATATTCCCCTCTCAACCCTAAACCAGAAAATCAAGCGCCTGAATATAGAGATTAAGAAGAGAACGAGAGAGTAGCCTCGCCTTTCATCTTGGTTCGTCGATGTGGGTCGGAGATTCGTCTCCGACAAAACTGAAATTCGCGGATGCCCCGTCCTTGTGTCTCCCGATTTTGGAGACACAGGGCGGGGATTTTGACTTCCGACTCGAGCATCTCCAACCGCGGCCTGTGCTACATTCCTTCCCCGGAGGCATTCATGTTCCGCCGCAGTCTTTCCGTTTGCAGCTTTCTGATACTCACCTTGACGCTTCACGCACAGCAAGCACCCGCCCCCAATGAAGGCGATTTCACCCTACACAACTTTCGTTTCAACTCCGGGGATACCCTTCCCGAACTCCGGATGCATTACTACACCTTCGGCCAGCCACAAAAGGATTCCTCTGGCAAAACCACCAACGCTGTCCTTATTCTTCATGGCACCGGCGGCTCGGGCCGCCAGTTCTTGCGTCCGATATTTGCCGGAGTCCTCTTCGGCCCTGGACAACTCCTCGACGTTTCCCGTTACTTCGTCATCCTTCCCGACAACATTGGGCACGGCAAATCCTCGAAGCCCAGCGACGGCCTTCACGCCCGTTTCCCGCAATATGACTATGACGACATGGTCCGTGCGCAGCACGATCTGCTCGAGCAGGGTCTCGGCGTGAGTCATTTGCGCCTCGTGCTTGGCACCTCGATGGGCTGCATGCATTCCTGGCTTTGGGGCGAAACTTATCCCGCTTTCATGGATGCACTCATGCCGCTCGCCTGCAATCCCGTGCAGATCGCCGGCCGCAACCGCATTTTCCGCAACATGATCATTCAGGGAATTCGCCAAGACCCTGACTGGAAAAATGGTGACTACACCACTGAACCGCGCGCGGGACTGCAGATCGCGAGTTACATGTTGCTGATGGCAGGCAGCGCACCTCTCGTGATGCAGAAAGACCTGTCCACACGCGATGCCGCCGACAAATATCTCGACGACTACACCAGGCGCGAGATGTCTCAGCTCGACGCGAATGACCTGCTCTACGCGGTCAGTGCTTCACGCGATTACGATCCGTCGCCGAATCTGGATAAGATCATCGCGCCGGTAATGTTTATTAACTCGGCTGATGATTTCATTAATCCACCCGAGCTTGGAATCGCCGAACGCGAAATCAAAAAGGTAAAGAACGGCCGCTTTGTGCTCTTGCCAATCTCGGAGAAAACTCACGGCCACGGGACCCACACCGACGCCGTTGTGTGGCAGCAATACTTGAAAGAGCTCCTCGACGAAAGCCAGCACTGACAAAGCCCAGCACTGAACTGCCTCACCCCACCCTGTCATCCTGGGCGGAGCATGATCTTTCGCAAGCGAAAGATCATGCGGAGTCGAAGGACCCCGTGTTCCCCAATCCAGGCATCGTCCCTAACGGGAGTTCTCTGGCGGGTGGCCGACTCAAGCCCGGTTTTGGCTTGAGTGGGGAAGTAAAAACGGGCGCGATTGCAGAGTTTGTGATGGCACAGACATCGAAGTGCGGCCCAGCCCGCCGCGTCCTGTTATTCGCCACCGTGTTTTTGCTACGCTGAGACTTACCGAGGAGGCTGCGAATGGCTCAATTTCAGCTCAACAAGCAAACCACGGTCATGACAAAGTTGACTGAACTTCTAAGGATTAAAGTCATTGTCAAACTCAAAGAGCTTGGCGAAGTCAGCGGCGTCATCGAGGAGATTGTCGCACCTGCCATTGCTGAAGACCTTCGGTGTTCGATTGATCTGACGCAATTCAAAGTGAAGCTCGAATCCGGCGAAACGCTGACTGTTCCCGGTTCTGCATTCTCCAAAATCGAGTATGCAATAACCCAAAGTTAGGGGGGTCGGAGATCCCACTCGTCGAAAAACGCGAGCAGTCTGCCCTGATTTTGCCGAGCCCCGAGCGAAATCAAGGGAGAAGCCGAGGGGGTGGGGCAGCCGAGTTTGGACTATGCGGAACTGGGGGACAACCCGTCCATTCGCTAGGTGGAAGAACTAGGAATTGGGAATTGGGCGTTCCTTTGTTTTGATCTGCTTAGGAGACGCGCGTTGAATGTATTTAGCCCAGTGGTCAGCCATCGTACGTACGTCATCAAAGATGGTCTTGCCGGAGCGCACGTCCTCAGTAGCTAATTTCTCGTTGTCGAATTCCCCAACGAGGTGACCTGTCTCTTTTCGTTGTAGCGCGTCGTAAGCATAAGTGAAGCCGTGGTCTGCACCCTGATAAGTCGAACTTAGTTGTGCGAGGTACGTCAGTCCTCCGAAGAATGACACTATCGGGCGGGTTGGCCCACTCTTGCATCACCCTGCCTGAGGCTGCCCCACCCTTCGCGATTTTCGAAGGGTGGGATTCTGCCCACCTTCCCGCCGACTCCCCATTCGTTCGCGTTCCATTCTGGAACCTGACCGAAACCTGTGCAAAAAATTTGTCAAGTCGAGGCGTTTAGCAGGCGTCTGAGCCCGCTGCCGAAATCCCGAGCGAAGCCGAGGGACCTCGCACCCGACCTGTGCAAAAAGTTTGTCAAGCCCCCTCCAGACGCCGTTTTCTCCTAACCCATTCATCTCGCTCCAAATATAAAGGTAATAATTTACTTGGCTAACCAACTTCTGCTAAGTTGTTGAAACCGTGACAGGGCTATTCGTGGAGTTTCGCTGCAAGCTTCTGCATGAAACTTTTGACGGTATCGAATATCTGTTCCGCTTCATCTTGTGTGTATTTCCCGCGCGCGTGCATCGTGTAATTGCGCCAAGCGTCTTTCAGGATCGCAAAGTGAGTAGCCGCCTGTGCGTAGAATTCCTGTAGCTCTTTGCAGTCCGGCTTTGCCTTCCAAGTCGGGTCTTTGTGCATTTCTCTGATCTTGCTTTCGATCTGCTCAATTGTTGGATTCCAATTGGTGTGCGAAAGATCAATCCCGAATTGCTTACCCAAGACACTAAGCGCACTTTCCAGAGCACGCATTTGATGAAATACCGACGCCGTAGAGAGTGATGTCGCAAGGGCAATGGCCGCGTAATGAATGTCGAAAGCAGCAGACGGAAAGCTTTGTCGCACAGCTTCGCCGAATGGGTGCGGCTCATGCTGCTTCGGCCAGAATTTTGCTCTCTCAGGTGGGACGTAGAGAAATAATCTCTGTTTGAGTTCTTTTGCCGCTAGGTTTTCAATGCTCTTAACTTGATCTATCAGCCATTGAAAATTTTGCCTGTTGGTATCATCGCTGACTGCCGTAGCAAGCTCCTTGGTTGTTTCGGCGGTGATGTCTAGCCCGATCTCGCGAAATTTCTTTTCTACCGTTGAAAGAGAATTGGTGGCATTTTCTCGGGCACGAGCGTCCAGGTCAGCGGACAGGGCTATAGCCACGTCATCTCCGAATGGTCGGCAAGCTCCGATCATGCAGTCAGCGCGAATGCCTCTTAAGACATTCCCGCACCAGAAAAAAGACCAAGCAGAATAGGTCAGCATTTGAAACCAACTAACGAGTTCAAACGGGCGGAGTTCCCAAGGTTGCAACTCTCGTCCGTAATGAATTTGACTTTCGGCGCACGACATCGCACACTCCTAATGTCGTGCCTCAAAAACCAAGTCGCTCCGTCCCTTCCGCCAAGAACGAGCAGAGCGAATACGCGACTTTTGAAGGCGCACTTAGAAAAGTTCTGTCTGTTCCGCGCTCGGCTCTTAAGGCCGAACTCGACGCCGAGAAGCGAGCGCGGAGACAGCGACGCGGACGCGCTTCCTCGGGCCGCGCTTCTCGCGCCAAGAACTAAAAAGCCGTTTCTCCCACCTTTCCAGTTGCCTCCGCAAAGGTCAACCGCTTTCCCGCAATCTGCGATAAGGCTAAGTGGAATCTGTCGGCATCCGATACTTTGCTCTCTTTGTTGCCGCGATTGTTGTAGCGGAACACCTGCTCATCCACGTACCGGAACAGGTGAAAAGGTTCGACTGCAACGTAGGTGCCGTTCAATCCGCGTTTCAGCAACGACCAGAAGTTTTCGATTCCCTGAGTGTGAATCTGTCCGTCTACATAGTGCTCAAGGTGATTGATGATCTTGTGCTCGTAATCACCCGCGAGAAGCTTGTAGTTGTCGAACTCATCGGTATGTAGAGTCGAACCTTTTTCCGCGTTTTCTCGGACGAAGTTTTCCACGTTGCTACGGCGGCGATCTGCAACGACCTGCGCTCTCGCGTGTCCGCCGCGTTCCAGCATTCCGAGCACAACAGTTTTTCCGTAGTAGCGCGGAGATATAGTCGAATCGTTGTTACGAATTTCGTTTCGCTGACGCTGGAGTTTCAGTTTGCGGCTTTTGTGCATGTTGCGGGCTTTGCCGCCGATGAAACTCTCATCGACTTCGATAGGCGCGCTATCAGGGCCGCCGAGTTTTACGATGCTCTTGCTCTGCAAAGCAAGGCGAAGCCGATGCAGCACGAACCACGCGGACTTTTGGGTGATGCCAAGATCACGGGCAACTTCGTAGCTGCTGATGCCGTTCTTGCAGTTCACCAGCATCCACAGCGCGACAAGCCACTTGGAAAGCGGAATCGGGGATTCTTCAAAGATGGTGCCGAGTTTCACGGTGAACTGTTTCGAGCACTCTTTGCACTTCCAGCGTTTTTGGGTTTTGAGGTAGTAGTGCTCTTTATCGCCGCAAGCCGGACACTCCGCGCCATTCGGCCAGCGCAACGCGGCTACGGTATCAATGCAGACTTGTTCGTCTGAGAAATACTGAATGGCCTGTTGGAGTGTTTTTGGCTTTTCCATGACCCCAGAGTAGCAACTTACCTCTGGTTAGTCAAGTATATTATCACCAATATAAAGTTCGAAAACGTGGCACAACTTACTAAGTCAATTTGGTAAGCTATAACTAAGAGATAAGTACAAAGCGCAGCTCGTAGCTGCGCTTTTTGCATTTCTAGTCGCGGTAGGGCCGAACCAATTTGCCCGCTACTACAGTCTCGGCCCCAGTTTGTCTTAGTCAAGCAACAAATCCTGGGGGTGCCCCACCTTCCCCGCGCTCTTTGCGGGAGGGTCGGGATTTTGACTTCTTATCACTAAGAACACCCTCCTAAACACAAACAACAAACCAAAGGAGACTAGGAGCTCAAAAAGAGTGTCCTCGGGGCCGAACACATGGGCAAAAACAACTCCAGCTCGTATTCCCTCGCGTCACATCTCGAATGTTCAGTACGCAATGCCAAGCGTCGCGGTGAACTCGTGGAAGTTGCATTCCTTCACAAAGCAGTCTCGCTCGGATTCGCGGCCGCAAAGCCTTACGGCGACTGTGAGTCTTACGACTTCATCCTTGACGCTCGTCAAGGCTCAACCTCCAGGCTCTGGCGAGTCCAGGTCAAATCCGCTGGAACATGCTACAAAGGTGCATACCGCATCATTGCAGCACACTTCACAAAGAGGTCAACGAAGGAATGCTACACCTCTCAGCAAATAGATTTCCTGGTCGCGTACATCATTCCTGAGACCGCCTGGTACGTTCTGCCGGTACACGTCTTCACCCCGCGAATGTTCCTTAGCTTCTTCCCTCACAATCCCGGTAGCCAGGGGCGTTACGAGCAATATCGTGACGCCTGGAACCTGATGTCGGACCCCGCACCCACTCCTCCGTGAAAATCCTCTGTGTAACCCAATGTCCTCTATGGTGAGGTTTTGGCTTAAGGTTTTCAAAGCAACCGGCAACTTCCTCTTCTGCTAACATCGTCTAAGTTTGCTACGCAGCCCCTCAAGTTCTGTACGTTAGGAGGCAAACTGTGCTTTCCGAGCTGCTCTCCCGCTGGCCGCTGATTCAGCAAATCAGGACTGGAGCAAACGGCAACGGCATCGAATCGATGTCGGAGCGCACTCGCAATCTTGTTCCGAAGACGCACGGAGCCGAAGTGGCGCGGTCGATTTGCCCGTATTGCGGTGTAGGCTGCGGACAGCTTGTTTACCACAGGAATGGCAAGCTGATTTCAATTGAAGGCGATCCTGAGTCGCCGATCTCGCGAGGCCGCCTCTGCCCCAAGGGCGCAGATACATTCGAGCTGCACACACATCCTGGCCGGCTACAGAAGGTAAAGTATCGCCGTCCCTATTCCACAAGTTGGGAATTTCTGGATCTCGAAACCGCGATGGATATGGTCGCCGATCGCGTTTGGGAGTCGCGCGAACGCACATTCGAAGAAAATAAAGACGGCGACGTAGTAATGCACACGACCGCTATTGCTCACCTCGGTGGCGCCACACTCGATATTGAAGAAAATTACCTGATCAAGAAGCTCTTCGCCGCTGGTCTGGGCATGGTTTGCATCTCCAACCAGGCCCGTATATGACACAGCTCCACTGTGCCCGGTCTGGGCACAAGCTTTGGACGAGGCGGGGCGACGACTGCGCAACAGGACCTGAGTAACGCAGACGCGATCCTGATCATGGGATCGTCGATGGCAGAGAACCATCCGGTCGGGTTTCAGTGGGTAATCGAGGCGCGAGAGCGCGGGGCGAAGATTATTCACGTCGATCCACGGTTCACGCGCACATCCGCAATGGCGGACATCTGGGTGCCGCTGCGCGCCGGCAGTGACATCATTTTCCTTGGCGGGATCATTAATTACGTGCTTGCGAACAATAAGGAGTTTCGCGAATACGTTGTGCACTACACGAACGCTGCAACTCTGCTGCGCGACGACTTCAGAGATACGGAAGATTTGAATGGACTCTTCTCTGGGTGGGATGCGGAGAAGAGTAAGTACGATCCGGAGAGTTGGCTCTATCGCGGTGCACCGGTAAAGGGTGGCGGAGACAAGCCCGGGCATGCCGAGCCAGGAGGTGGTCATGGGAAAGATCGCGGGGGCGAAGCGCAGGAGGCAAACAAATTTGAGTGGGACACATCGCTCGAAGATCCGCGATGCGTGTTTCAAGTTTTGAAGCGGCACTTCTCGCGCTACACGCCCGAAATGGTCGAGCGCTACTGCGGTGTTCCGAAAGATGTGTTCTTCAAAGCGGCGGAGACATTCACTTCTGCTTCAGGTCCGGAGAAGACCGCCGCGATTTGTTACGCGGTTGGGTGGACGCAGCATTCGAAAGGCGTGCAGATCATTCGCGCGGCGGCAATCCTGCAACTGCTGCTTGGGAACATTGGGCGGCCAGGTGGCGGAATATTAGCTCTGCGAGGACACGCATCCATTCAGGGGTCCACTGATATCTCGACGCTGTACGATATCTGGCCCGGCTATCTGCCCATGCCGTTCTTTGAAGCAGACGCGAACACGCTAAAGGATTACATCAAGAAGCACAGCGCCAAGACTGGCTTATGGGCGAATTTCGACGCATACTTCGTCAGCCTGATGAAAGCGTACTACGGTGATGCGGCTACGAAAGAGAATAATTGGGGATTTGATTGGCTGCCGCGCGTGACTGGCGACCACTCCCACTTCGGTTACTGGCTTGACATGCAAGACGGGAAGATGGAAGGGCTGTTCGTGATGGGGCAGAACCCGGCGGTGGGAGCGTCGAACGGAAGACTAGAGCGCAGTGCGCTATCGAAGCTGAAATGGCTCGTCGTGCGAGATATGGTCGAGACCGAGACGGCATCGTTTTGGTTGGACTCACCGGAGGTCAAGCGCGGCGAGCTGGATCCCAAGACGATTGGGACAGAAGTATTCCTCTTCCCTGCTGCAGGAACGGCGGAAAAGGCAGGAACGTTCACAAATACGCAGCGGCTGTTGCAATTCCGCGAGAAAGCGATTGATCCTCCAGGCGACGCGAGGAGCGAGACGTGGTTCATGTACCACCTTGGCAGGAGATTGAAGGAGAAAGCGAAGAATGATCCGCGACCCAGGAATGCAGGGCTGAATGCGCTGACGTGGAACTATCCATTGGAAGGAAGACATCGGGATCCCGATACGGTGATGGTATTGCAGGAGATTAATGGCTGGGTTCTAAACGAAAAACAAACGCTTCCACCACAGAGAACACAGAGTGCCACAGAGGAAAAACTACAGAGGAAGACAACGGGAAATCGCAAGCTGCTTTCCCACTTACAGGATTTGAAGAATGATGGTTCGACCGCGTGCGGAGCATGGATTTATTGCGGCGTTTATCCCGAGGAGGGACGTAACCGCGCGCGGGAGAGAAGTCCGAAGGATTTGCTTGGGCACGGCTGGGGATTTGCATGGCCAAATGATTGCCGCATCATTTATAACCGGGCCTCGGCGAAGCCGGATGGGACGCCATGGAGCGAACGGAAAAAACTTGTCTGGTGGGACGCGGAAAAAAAGGAATGGAGCGGACTCGACAATCCGGACTACAAAAAGAATGTTGCGCCTGATACGGCCGACAACCTGCAAAAAGGAAAAGGAGTGGACGCTCTGGGCGGAGCGCGGCCTTTCACGCTGCATCCGGATGGCGTGGGGTGGATTTATGTGGCGAGTGGATTGAAAGATGGTCCGCTGCCAACGCACTATGAGCCCCTCGAGTCGCCGATTCAGAATCCCTTGTACACACAGCAGGAAAATCCTGCCGCGTTGAAGAAGCAAAGGCCAGACAATCCGTACGCTAACTCGCCAGGTGATTCGCGATATCCGTTTGTTCTGAGCACGTATCGCCTGACGGAGCAGCACACGGCAGGTGGTATGACTCGAACCCTATCGCACCTGGCGGAACTGCAGCCCGAGTTGTTTACAGAAGTTTCTCCAGAGCTGGCGGCGGAGATCGGGTTGGAACACGGAAATTGGGCGACGATTTCCACCCCGCGCGCGGAGGTTGAGGCGCGAGTGCTGATCACGCCGAGAATGCGCCCAGTGTGGATCGACGGAAAACGAATTCATCAGGTCGGCCTGCCTTATCACTGGGGGTACAAAGGAATAGCCAAGGGCGACATTGTGAATGATCTGCTCGTGATCAGCGAGGAGCCTAATGTGCGCATCATGGAGACGAAAGCGGTGGTGTGCAATGTGAGACCCGGAAGACGGAACAGTTCAGCGCAGAAATCGCAAAGAGAAGTTGCTGTGTGAAAAATGCAAACACAAGGTCCTTCGACTCCACAGAACAATTCGCGAGCGAATTGTTCTGCTCCGCTCAGGATGACAGGGCATATTAATTACGCACGGAAGCACACGAAGGAAAACATGTCCACAACTGCGTTTCTGACAGATTCAACGTTATGCATTGGCTGCAAGGCATGCGAGGTCGCGTGCAAAGAGTGGAACGGCGTCAGCGAAGACGGCCTGACCTGGAGCGGATACTCGTACGACAACACCGGAGCTGTGGGAGCGCAGACGTGGCGTCACGTCAAATTCGTCGAGCAAACGCCAGAGCCGGGGCTCGGCGGCAACGCTCCCGAGTTGAATTCATGGTCATTCTCTTCGGATGTTTGCAAGCACTGTGAAAAGGCTGGATGTCTCGAAGCGTGTCCGACTGGAGCTATCGTCCGCACCGAGTTCGGTGGTGTTTTTGTTCAGCCGGATATTTGCAATGGATGCGGATATTGCGTGGTCTCTTGCCCGTTTGGAGTCGTCGAGCGGAATGAGCATGACGGGCGAGCTTTCAAGTGCACGTTCTGCTACGACCGTCAGAAAGTCGGATTGAAGCCCGCTTGCGCGAAGACGTGCCCGACGGAGTCGATTAAATTCGGGGAGATCGGCGAGCTGCGACGCGAAGCGGAAAAGCGGATTGCCGAGTTGCACGCACGCGGAATGAAAGATGTGCAGTTCTACGACGCGTCGGATACCAGTGTCGGTGGAACACACGCGATGTTTATCGTGCGCGGTGATCCGCGGCAATACAATTTGCCGCCGAAACCGGAAGTGCCGACCGTCTATTTGAAGAAGGCGTGGAGATCCTCGGCGATTGGCGCGCTACTGCTGTTGGGCGGCGCCGTGGCGGCGTTTTTGGCGGATGGGAAAAACGGTCGTGCGACGTCCGCCTTGCGTCGTTAGCAACAATGATCATGTACGCGGCTCGTTTGATCCGAATAACTGCACTGGACGATCCAGGCTGACCTAACGCCCTCTCGTGCGCTGTTGCGTACGCGTTCGGGATGACAGAGAGTGAATTCGATGAGTGATTCAGCACGAATTACGCCACGAATACCGGACGAAGCTAGTGAGCGCCGGCTATTTGAAATCAAGCGTGAGGCGGAAAGGACAGGAAAGACCACCGCTAAAGGCACGCGTCCTAGTGGAGCGCCGTTTCCGGCAGCCTCGCCTGAAACTGGCTATTACGGAATTCCGTTACTTAAGCAGCCCGCATGGACATGGGAAATCCCGCTGTATTTCTTCGTTGGGGGCGCGGCGGGCGCGGCAGCTGTGGTCGGATCGGTTGCGCACTTTACCGGCGTCAACCGCAAGCTGGTGCGCGACGCGCGATGGATTGCAGCCGCCGGATCGGTGCTTTCTCCCGCATTATTAATTTCTGATCTCGGGCAGCCGGCGCGTTTCCTAAACATGCTCCGTGTCTTCAAGCCGCAGAGCGCAATGTCCGTGGGCGTCTGGACGCTGATGGGGTTCTCTGCGGGAGCTTCGGCAGCGGCATTCGCGCAATTCCTGACTGACCGCTATGGGCCGTCGTTTCCAGTGAGAGTCATAGAACATGCTGGACAAGCTGCTTCGATGTTGTTCGGACTTCCCTTCTCTAATTACACGGGCGTGCTGATCGGAGCAACGGCCATTCCCGTGTGGAACGAGAATGTCACGGATCTTCCGATCCATTTTGGCATGTCAGGATTGTCGGCAGCTGTGGGGATGCTCGAACTCATAGGACACGACAAAAGCCGAGCCTTGCAAGCACTGGGCCTCGGGGCAGCGTTATTTGAGTGCTGGGAAGGCTTCAGGATTGAGACGCGGCAGAGCCGCGCGCTGAATCCGCTACGACGTGGAGGTAGTGGAGCGCTAACGAGAGTTGGCGGATTGTTGTCCGGACCGGTGCCGACGGTGTTGCGGTTGATGAATTTATTTTCGGGCTCAAGATCACTCCGGAAAGCGGCGGCAGCTTCAGCCATCGCCGGCTCCCTATTGACGCGGATCGCGTGGGTGTATGCGGGGCACCAATCGGCAAAGGACTGGAAGATTCCGCTGGGATTGAATCCCTAACTCAAGCAGACGGGCGTAGACGCCCGTTCTCAGGCTAGTGTGACTTGGACGTGTAATACCCAGTCCGATGGCGGGCTTTGTAATTCGCCGCTTCGGAAACCCCCGCCAGCTTCACTTCGATGCGGCGAAAGTCAGAGTCGGCCAGGCGCTGCGACGGGTAATAGGCAAGGAGATATTGTGTGCGCAACTCATCACTGATGGCGCGGAAAGCTTGATCGAGTTGGGAAATCGAAGATGCGTAGTAGTACTTGCCGCCGGTATCTTCTGCCAGCTGAATGAGCGCGTGCTCGCCTCCGGTATCGCGGCCGGCGCTGGCCTCTACAGGAACATCAATGATGCTGTAGACAATTGCTTCGGCTTGCTGTGCCGCGCGTAATGCTTCTCTGTAGTCAACCTGACTGACGGTATCGCCACCATCGGTTATGACGACAAGGACCTTCCTTCCCTGCCTGGCTTCGAGCGCCTGCGAGCCGAGAAAGATAGCGTCATATAGAGCGGTTGCAGAACCCGCGTGCACGCGATCTATAGCACGGTCGATAGCTTTCAGATCGGGCGTGAACGGGAGATCCTGGCTAACGACTTCGCTGAAGTCATAGAGGGAGAGAGCATCTATAGGGCGAATGATGGTGTGAGCGAAGCGCCGAGCTGATGCGAGCTCGAGCGGCAGATCCTTGCGGGTGCTCAGGCTGGTGTCGATGTCGAGAACGATCGAAAGCGGTAGCTCTGATTCCTTTCCGAAAACGGAAATCTTCTGCAGCTTGCCATCCTCAAAAATCTGGAAATTCTCTTTGTTCAGGCTGCCGACGGGCGAACCGTGTTCGTCGGTCACAGTGACGAAGACGTTAACAAGTTTCACGTCGACTCTGATCGAGGTGTCGTCGGTCTCGGTAGAGTCATGTGCAGGAGACGCGGACTTTGTCCACGGCGGCTTGGGGACGCTCTGAGAAGTCTGTGCCTGACACACGGATGCGGCCAATAACGCAAGCAATGCGAGAAGCTTCATTTGTGGGCTATTGGGTTGGATGCAGAGTTCTTTGAATGGCTGCCCGCCGGTCTTGAGGTGAGTTGTTCCGGGAACGGTTCGCCGTCGGCCCAGACGGCGCCGTCGGCGAAATGTTCCTTCTTCCAGATAGGGACGGTACGCTTGAGTGTGTCAATCAGCCAGCGGCAAGTATCGAAAGCGGCTGCGCGGTGTGCAGAGGCAACGACGATCAAAACGCTGGTTTCGCCGACTTCGAGCCGTCCGAGCCGATGAACAATGACAACGCTGCGGGCCTGGAATTGAGCGAGCGCCCGATCAATTAGAGAATTCAGCTCTTTGAGGGCCATCTGTTCGTAGGCTTCGTACTCCAGGAACAACGTGCGGCGGCCGCGACTGTGATTCCGGACGACTCCCTCGAAGACAGCCACGGCACCATCTTCCGGTCGCTTGATTAGATCGAGTAAACCGCCAGTATCGATCTTCTCCCGAGTGATGAAGGCCCGAACCGATATGTCTTCCTGGACCTGTGGGGAGTCCTTCGCGCCGCCGCTGACCGGCGGCAGTAGTGCAACTTCGTCACCAGCGTTCAGCCTGTCTTCCCTGTGAGCGTATTGCTGGTTGATGGAAATTGCGATGGATTTGAAGATTTCCTTCGTACCCAGGAACTGCTCCTCGTAACGGCTGATCACATCGGCGGCTGTTGCGTGCTCAGGCAACGAGAGCACATCGGAGCTGCGGCCGGCGAGATCTTTTAACACGCCGAAGAACAGGACGCGAACTTGCATGCACCTAGTTTATCGCGGCTTACTCCGATGTCATTGGGGTTCGGCGAAGATGGCGACATCGAATTTTGAATAGTACTTTTTGACGTCTCCCGCACCGTACTTTTCGCGGAATTTCTCGACGACGGACGAGACTTGCTTGACAGCTTTTATGGGAACAGCTTTAAATTCGCCCTCGGCGCCCCGTGCATCAATACGAATCGAGGCATTCTTCAGCACGTTCTTATACCACTGGGTGTCCGATCCGTGCACAGGTAAGAGATAAAGTTTGTCATCATCCAGAGCAAACCAGATCGGGATGGAAATCTCCCGGCCAGATTTTCTTCCGGTCACAGTAATCGTAATCTCGCGATATCGCGCGAGGCGCTCTTGGAGAGAATCCTTTCGACTTGGCATGTGTGCTCCTTGCATACATAATTTGAGCCTGTTTTGTGCCGCAATCCGCTTCCACAAGTAGATGCACATCAACGATAGTGAGCTTTAAAGATCTGCTGTTTAGTTTGCGTAACATCACCTGAACTCCAGAACGAGAAATAGCGAACGACGAAGAGAAAGGGACCACGATGAAGACCCATACAATCACGGGCGGTGGCGGCAGCCGACTACATGTTGTGGAGACCGGAGATCCAAAGGGTCGTGCCATTCTCTTTCTTCATGGCATCTCACAGTGTTGGCTTCAGTGGAGCCGGCAGCTGAATTCTAAGCTCGCCGACGACCACAGGCTAGTCGCGCTCGATATGCGGGGACACGGGCTCTCGGACAAGCCACGCGATGCCTATGGCGATTCCAAACTCTGGGCGGACGACGTTAACGCTGCGATCACAGAGCTTGGGCTAGATCATCCGGTGCTCTCCGGCTGGTCTTACGGGCCGCTTGTCATTCTTGATTACATCCGGCATTACGGCGAAGGCCGGATTGGCGGGCTGCAATTTATCGGCGCAGTCACACAACTGGGCAGCAACGAGGCGATGTCGGTCCTCACGCCTGAGTTTCTGAGTGTAGTCCCGCAGTTCCTTGCTACCGATGGAGAAACGTGCGTTCGCGGACTCGAAGGTTTATTGCGCCTGTGCTTTGCTCAGGAACTGTGTGCTGCCGAGTTATACCTGATGCTCGGATATAACGTATCTGTTCCCCCTTATGTTCGTGCAGGCATGTTCTCGCGCTCTTTCACCAATGACGACATTCTGCCGAGAATTCGGAAGCCGGTGTTGATCACACACGGCGCCCAAGACGCAATCGTGAAGCCCTCGGTGGTCGAGCAGCACACGTCAGGAATGCCTCACGCGCAGGTTCAAGTCGTCCCAAACGCCGGTCACGCAGCCTTCTGGGACGACGCCGCCGGTTTCAATCAACGACTGCGCGCGTTTTGCGAGAGCCTTTAGCTGCGACTCTGCGAAAAAGCTGAACCACAGAAGAGCACAGAGTTTCACAGAGGAACGCCACAGAGGGGCTGTGGATCGAACTCTGTGTTTTTCTCTGTGTACTCTGTGTCCTCTCTGGTTGTCTTTTTGGGCATCCGAAAAAAGAAAGGCCAGCTCTAAGGCTGGCCTGAAATTGAGATATGGGCACGCTCAGTGCTTACCTTTGTCCTTTGGTGGCTTATCTTCGCGCGACTTGTTTTCACGCGGACGCTCATCGCGCGACGGTTGCTGCCTCGCTTCCCTAGGCGGCTCTGCGGGGCGGGCATCGGCCCGAGGGGCATTGCGCTGATTGTCTCGCGCCATCTGGGGCGGACGATTGTCGGGCCGGCTATCAGGGCGGTTGTCCGGACGATTATCCGGCCGATTCTGCTGCTGCCGCTGAGGATTCTGTTCCTGCCGAACATCCGGAGGACGGGCCGGCTGCTCGGGCCTGACTTGCGGAGTCTCCGGCGCACGTGAAGGCGGCTCAGGTCTAGCTTGCGACTGACTTGCGCGCGGTGTCGGGAAGTCCGGCCGATTGTTTTCAGGCCGTGCCTGAGGCATGTTGTCCGGCCGGTTGCCCTGGGGCCGATTCATGGACGGATTTTCAGGTCGATTGTTTTCCGGACGCGTTCCTGGATACTGCCGCTGCTGCTGCTCTGGAGCCTGCATCTGCGGATTCGCCGAAGGTGGACGAGGAACGTTTCGATTCGGCGGCCCGCCAGGACGGCCGTTCTCGGGATTATTTCCCGGTGCATTCGGCCCTGCGTTCACGGGCTCGCCGGGGCGCCCGCCGCGATTTTCTGGCGCGTTAGGCTGACCAGCCGGACCGCCCGGCCGTGGTACGCCACGATTCTCCTGTGCATTCGGTTGCTCATTCGGAGCGCCTGGACGTCCGGGTTGGCGATTATTTTGTGGAGCGTTCGGCTGTGCTCCTGGAGCACCGGGGCGTGGAGCCGCTCCGCGATTCTCTTGTGTGTTCGGCTGCCCAGCCGGAGGCGCAGGCCGTCCAGCCTGACCGCGGTTTTCCGGCGCGTTGGGCTGATTATTCGGAGCAGCAGGACGGCCCCCGCCAGCATTAGCAGGTGCTGGGCCACCACGCGCTCCCCGCTGCAAAGGCTGTGCCTGGTTCGGAGGTACAGCTCGGACTGTTCTCACCGCGGGCGGTGCGGGGCGAGCGATCGCAGCAGCTTGAGGTGAAGGACGGTTGAAAGCGGCAGGTTGCCGAGTCGCCACAACCGGCCGGCTTAAGGCTTGCGCAGGTGGGCGGTACTGTACTGGACGCGCCACTCCGACTACGCTCTGTCGATCAGGTTGCATTTGAGTCACGACGCTGGTACCTACTCGCGCCGAGGCGATCTGGCGCTGATCCACTCGAACAACGTTGTTGTGGACAGGGCGTGCATTTACAAATGTGTCGCGATTCACGACTGTGACGCTGTTGTTTACGCGCTGGTTCACGTAGGTCACGTTCGACACGCGATTGACCCGGTAATTGTTGTAAACATTCGTGACCTGAACAACCGTTACATGCGTGTTGGTGACGTTTACGTTCTGAACATAGCGGGGGCTCGTGCGATACCAGGGCACAAAAACCTCACGCGGCGCGAGCGGGAACCATCCCACAGGCGCAGTGCCAACGCCGATGCTGAATCCGCCGACAAAGGCGACGAGGGCGGGTGCGTACACCGGACGCACTGCAACCGGCCCCGGCACCCAGCACCATCCGCCGCCAACAAACGCCCAACGGCCGTAATGGAACGGAGCGAAACCCCAAGGCTCGTCCTCAACCCAGGTCCATCCCCATGGGTAAACGTACGCCCAATGTCCGAAGCGATACGGAGCCCAGCCCACGGGCACGGCAGTCGGAGTCCAGACATATCCATAATCCGGGACTGAGCGCCACTGGCCGTAATCATCGAGGTCTTCGTAACCCGTCATCTCGTCCGAGACATATTGGCGGCTGCGGATGCGGTCTTCGCGCGCATCACGATCGAGCGCCCACCGGCTGAAATCATCGTTCTGCTGAATATCTCCGACGTCGTAGCTGAGCTGATCAACACCCGAAAACGTGCCTTGCTGCCCCTCGCTCAAGCGATAAGAATTTCCAGCGCCGGTGATTACTGCTGATCCATGCCAAACGGTTGCGATTGTCTGGTCGCCATTCTGATTTGCGTCTAGGCGATACACACCGGGCTGACTCACATTGAACGCCAGGTTGGGAGTGTTGACCTCAAAATTTTCGTCGCTGTTGAAATGACGCACGTGGAAGAACATTGAACCCAGCGAAAGGCGGAGCTGGATGGTGTCGTTACTCAGATCGAGAAAGGTCACGCTGGTCTCAGGGCCAAGGCGAATTGATGTGCCGCCAATCTGGATTTCGGCGCGCGAATCCTTGTCCACCCAGAGGTTGTCCCCTACTGTAAGCGGGCGGTTGCGCACGGCGTCGAGCCAGTCTCCCTGGCCACCGGGCTGGAATGAAACTGAGCCTTGGGTATAGCTGATGCGGCCCGCGCGAGTGGGGGGATCGACATCCGGCTGACCCTGGTCACTCATCGCGGAAGGTGGTTCTGGTGGCTGATCCTGCGCGAGCAACGAGGGAGTGTTCTGGCAAAGCAGCAGAATCGCCGTCGCAAGTACTGCAAGGGAAAATCCTGTGCGTTTTTTCATAAATATTCCTTAGCTGCGGCTAAAACTCGGTAAGCCGCTCGGTAGCTTGAGTGCTACTCATAGTTGATTAAACACGCCCTGGAAAAACAAGTTCCATACGGTCCTGCAGGTAAACACAGCAGCAGGACAGGGTAGGGTTAAGTATATGACGCAGTGTGGGTTAGTGATGGTTATCGATTAGGATGCCTTTGCGGTGCCCGTGGGTGGGCCCATTGTGCAACCTACTCGCAGCGAAGCGCCACCACAGGATCGACCTGTACGGCTCGGCGTCCCGGAATATAGCAGGCCAAAAGCGCGACTAACATGAGTAGGACACAAACACCAGTAAAGGTCAGGGGATCGTGCGCGGTCACGCCAAACAGCAGGTTCTTCATCAGGCGAGTGAGTCCGAAAGCAACACCGATTCCAACGGCCACTCCTACCACGGCTAATCGCATGCCCTGCCTTAGCACCATTTGCAATACGTCTGAGCGCTGCGCTCCGAGCGCCATGCGGACGCCAATTTCGCGTTGGCGTTGCGACACGGTGTATGACATTACGCCGTAGATGCCGATGATTCCTAGCGCAAGCGCCATTGCCGCCGCAATTCCGAGCATCACTAGAGTGAAGGATGTTCGCGCCAGCGATTTGCCATAAACGTCCTGCATCGTCCGCACTGATGCGAGCGGAAAATTCGAATTCACTGACCAAACTGCATTCTGGATTTGCTTCAAAAAACTTTCCGCGCCGGCCCGTTGGCTCCGGATCACAAATGTGACAGACCGTGTTGTTTCCCCAAAACCACCGACTACCATCGGAGGCCAGTACACAATTTCCGGAGCCATTTCGTGCACTCCCCTCTCGCGAACATCCTGAACTACGCCAATCACTTCGTACCACGGCATCGCCGGAACCTCGCGAACATGTTTGCCAATCGCCGCCGCCGGCGTACCCCACATCTCGCGGGCCAAATTCTCAGAAACCATCACCACTGGTCGGAGTCCATATACTTCGCTCCAAGTTATGTCGCGACCGGCAATCAATCGCGTCCCGGCCGTCTGCAACAAGCCGGGTGAGAGATACTTGTACCACCTCAACGGCGGTATGCTGCCAGCCGGATAAACCTTGTCCTCGGCAAAAATCTGGTCCCACTCCGAATCGAAGCCTTCCATCGGCATCTCGGTTATGAATCCGGCGGACCTCACCCCTTGAATCGCCGCAAACTTATCGAGAATGTCGTTCTGTATCCGCGTCATCTGTTGCGGCTCTGTTATCAATGACTCGGGGATCGAAATTCGCAGGAGTTGCAAATGCTGAGCGTCTGCGAATCCTGGATCGACGGTTCGCAAAGCTCCGAATGTGCGAATCATTAAACCCGCGCTCACAAGCAGCACCAGCGCCATCGCGACCTGACCAGCCGCTAAAAGATTTCGCGCCCGATGCCGTTCCCGGCTTGCGCTCGTTGTGCGCCCCTCACTTCGCAGAGCTGATCCAGCCCCTCCGCGCGCGTACTTCAGTGCAGGAAATGATCCAAACAACAATCCCGAGAGCACGGAAAGAAATAGGGTGAACACCAATGTCCGCGCATCCAGTGAGATTTCATTGAGCCGTGGGAGATTCGAAATACCGCTCGCCACCAGAAGGTGCACACCAGCGTATGCGAAACCGATTCCGACTAGACCACCCAGGAGTGCAAGCATCACACTTTCGACGAGAAGTGTGCGCAAGATGCGCGTCCATCCCGCACCGAGCGCGGCGCGAATCGCAAGCTCCTGCTGTCGCGCCTCAACTCTTACCAGGAACAAATTGGTCACATTGGCGCATGCGATAAGCATGACCAGCCCGATAGTCCCCATCACGACCCACAGCAGCTCTCCTATGTTGCCGATCACTTCTTGTTTCAAGGGACGAATCGCCGGCGTGATTTTCCAGGTTTCGTATATGTGCGGATCTTGTCCGGGGCCGTTTGACCACGAATTCATCCAGATGGGTAACATTCCTGTTACGTCTGCATTGGCTTGTGAAATCGTCACGCCTGACTTGAGACGCGCGATCCCGTGATACCCGAACCCCGCAAGAGTGACCGCGCCGCGATCGAAAGCTAGCGGCATGATGAGATCAAAATCTGCATCGACGAATCGAAACCCTTGCGGCATCACTCCCACGATTTCGCGGGGCTGCGAATCAATCGTGATGTTTCTCCCAATAACCGTGCGGTTGCCGCCAAATCGCTTCTGCCAATAGTCGTAGCTCACCATCACTCTCTTGGGGCCGCGAGGCAGTTGGTCGCCCGGTAAAAGCCAGCGCCCGAGAAACGGTTGAACGTTCAACGCCTGTAGTACACCATCGCTCACCAGAACGGTGCGGACCTGTTCTGGCTCCGCAAGGCCAGTAACGTTGGCGGGGCTAAGTGTCCACACCCCTAAAGATTGGGATGTCCGGTTGTGCTCGGCGTAGGTGATGTACATCGAGGGAGAGAGAAGAAGGCCATTCTCGAAGTCTGCCAATCCCGCGGCACCTGGGGCAACTTGATGCAGTGAGACCAATTGCTCCGGCTTCGGATAATTCAGTGGGCTTCAGAAGTACGCCATTTAAAACTGTAAAGACCGCTGCGTTTGCGCCAATACCTAACGCGATTGTTAACAAGGCTACGATTGTAAATACGGGATTCTTGCGGAGCGTGCGCAGCCCATACCGGACATCCGCAAGAAAATCTTCTACTCGCAGCCATGCCCACACGTCGCGACTTTTGTCTTCAATCAAGCCAACGTTCCCAAATTCGCGCCGTGCCGCATGCTCGGCTTCTTCGCGAGACATTCCGTCGGCAACCAGGTCGTCGACCTTTTCATCGAGATGAGCCTGAATCTCCTGCGACAACTCGCTATACAGCTGTGGTCGCGAGAATATTTGTTTTAGCCAACTCATGATTCACCTGGCGCTAAAACGCGCGTTATCCCTTCCAGCATTCGCTCAAAGCTCGATACTTCGCGTTGCAAGTGCTTCGCCCCTGCAGCTGTCAATTTGTAAATTCGAACGCGACGATTTGTAGAAGACGTGCCCCACTCCGCTTTAACCAGCTCTTGTTTCAGAAGAGGCTGGAGGGCTGGATACAATGAACCCTCTTCAATTTGAAGCAAGTCATCGGAAGTGCGCTTAATGTGCTGCGCGAGGGCATAACCATGCAACGGCTGGCGTTCCTTTAGTTGGACGATTGATCGGCCCCGAAGCTAGAATTATCTCTTCATGTCTCTTACCCACGCCCAGGCCCTCGATCTTTATAGATCTGACGATCTGATCGGCATCGGCATGGAAGCCGACGCGCTCCGCCGCAAGCTGCATCCTGAGGGCGTGGTCACCTACATCATCGACCGCAACATCAACTACACCAACTTCTGCACCGAATATTGCACCTTCTGTGCTTTCTACCGCCCGTTAAAAGGGCCGAAGGCGAAAGAGGGATACATCCTTGACTACGAAACGATTTACGACAAAATTCGCGAAACGGTTGAACTTGGCGGCACCGGAGTGCTGATGCAGGGCGGCCTGCATCCCGATCTGAAGATCGAGTGGCACGAGAAGATGCTACGCGGAATCAAGGAGCGCTTCAGAATTCATCTTCACTGCTACTCGGCCTCAGAGATCATCGCCATCGCCGAGTACAGCGGCCTCACCATTCGCGACACAATTTCGCGCCTGCGCGATGCCGGACTTGATTCGATTCCCGGCGGCGGCGCCGAAATCTTAGACGACGAAGTCCGCCATCGCATTGCGCGCCTGAAGTGCCTGACGGAGGACTGGCTCAACGTGCACCGCACCGCGCACCAGCTCGGCATGCGCACGACCGCGACCATGATGTTCGGTGTCGGCGAAAAATACGAACACCGAATCAATCACCTGCAGGCCATCTACAATCTGCAGGAAGAGACTGGCGGCTTCACGGCATTCATCCCATGGACCTTTCAGCCGCAGAACACCGCGCTCGGCGGCCGCAAGTGGGACGAAGCTACGGCCGTCGAATATCTGAAAAATCTCGCCATCTCGCGCCTGTTCCTTTCCAACTTCCAGAACGTGCAATCGAGCTGGGTGACTCAAGGACTCAAAGTCTGCCAGCTCGGGCTGCGTTTCGGCGGCAATGATGTCGGCTCAGTGATGCTCGAAGAAAACGTCGTCCGCGCTGCGGGCGTGACCAACTGCACCACCGAAGAGGAACTCCGCCGCATCATCCGCGATGCCGGATTTAGGCCCGTGCAGAGGGATACGCTATACAGGACATACTTCCTGAGTTAATCCTGCGCGTCGTCACCTCTCCAGCGGATTTTTCCAACGCAAACCGGGAAACCGAGCGAAGTCGCGGTCCGTGGTGTGCAGAGTGCCGCCGAACTCGATTGTGAGCGCCGCAAGTTGCGCATCAGAGACCAGAGCACCCGGAGCTTGTCCTTCCAGGATCATGCGCCGCAAAAGCGTCCAGTGATCTTCGCCCTGCGCCAACAGCCGGATATTCGGCTGCTCCAGCCAGCGGTCAACCACTTCAACCGCTTCTTCAAGGCTGAAGCGATCGCCAGGCAGGCGCGGGTTGGTCATGATCCGCAAAAACGCGCCAATCGTTTGCCACGGCAGTCCAATGGGCTCCGCTTGCGAAAAAACTTTTTCGATCCAGGTGCGCGCCCTTGCATGTTTTGAGGACGCGCTGTCATACGCATACAGCAGGATGTTGGCATCGAGAACAATCACCGCCGCGCTGGCCCTTCAAGTTCATCCAGCAATTGCTCAATGTTGTCGTAGCTAAGTCCGGAAGGAAGACCCATCTTTCGAGGAGTGACAACGAACCGCTTTCTCGGAGGTCGCGTAGCCGCAACCAGCCCCAGACGCAAGAAACGATTCACTACTTCTTTGAATGATGTGCCAGTGCGTCGGCTCTCCTTTTCGAGCAAGCGGGCCACATCGTCGTCGAGAGAAAGAGTTGTTCGCACATCATGATTCTATTATTCAGGCATCATGATGTCAACAATGATGCCCTTGATGGTGACGTAACGTTGATTGTGTAAAAAGCGAGAGGGTGTAAGTTGGCTTTGCCTGACAAGCGAAGCCGTTCCTGGAAAGGAGACCTACACCCGATGGCGAAGATAATCCGGATCGAGGA
>Ga0070741_10002262_pt1 | contig 52865 bp, 44 predicted proteins | sample Coa_R1_4_FD_66440 | JGI IMG/M metagenome (GOLD analysis project Ga0070741, IMG submission 66440) | Surface soil microbial communities from Centralia Pennsylvania, which are recovering from an underground coalmine fire - Coalmine... | ecosystem: Environmental > Terrestrial > Soil > Unclassified ... | reverse complement strand
GGCCTGGCAGGTGCGATCGCGAAATCGGACGGCAGGGTTTCCGAGCCCGAGATCGCCGCGACCGAAATGCTCATGACGCGCATGCAGCTTTCGCCCGAACAGCGCGCCGAAGCAATCGCGCGCTTCACGGCCGGCAAGCAGCCGGATTTCCCGACGCACCTCGCGATCGCCGATCTCAAGAGCTGGGCCGGGGGACGCCGCGATCTCGCCTATCTGCTGCTCGACATGCTGCTCGACATCGTGTTCGCCGAAGGCCCTCTCGCGCCGCCGAAGATCGCGCTCGTGCGCAAGCTCACCTGGGCGCTCGGCGTGCACGAACGCGAGCTCTCGGCGCTCGCGGCCATGAAGGGCTACGGCTATGCCTATGCGGGTGCAGACGCCGGCGCGCGCTACGAATCGCACGAATCGCACGGCGCGTCGCCACCGCGTGAGACCAAAGATCCGTACGCCGTGCTCGGCCTGGAACAAAGCGCGAACGAACGCGAAATCAAGCGCGCCTATCGCAAGCTCATCAGCCAGCATCATCCGGACAAGCTCGGCGACGTGCCGGAAGCGCTCAAGCGCCGCGCCGAAGAGCGCGCACGCGAGATCAACACCGCCTACGAGCGGATACGCGCCGAGCGCGGCATCAAATGAACCGTCCCAGGGGAACGCCATGAAACAAACTGCGGTCATCGCACCGTCGATCCTCTCCGCCAACTTCGCCAAGCTCGGCGAGGAAGTCGACGCGGTGCTCGCCGCCGGCGCCGACTGGGTGCACTTCGACGTGATGGACAACCACTACGTGCCGAACCTCACGATCGGCCCGCTCGTCTGCGAGGCGCTGCGCAAACACGGCGTCACCGCGCCGATCGACGTACACCTGATGGTCAAGCCCGTCGATCGCATCGTGCCGGATTTCGCCAAGGCCGGGGCCAGCCTCATCAGCTTCCATCCCGAGGCGAGCGAGCACGTCGACCGCACGCTCGCGCTGATCCGCGATCACGGCTGCAAGGCCGGACTCGTGTTCAACCCGGCGACGCCGCTCAGCTATCTCGAGTACGTGCTCGACAAGATCGACCTCGTGCTCGTCATGTCGGTCAACCCGGGTTTCGGCGGACAGAGCTTCATCGCCTCGGCGCTCGACAAGCTGCGCCGCGCCCGCGAAATCATCGATCGCAGCGGCCGCGACATCCGCCTCGAAGTCGACGGCGGCGTCAAAGCCGACAACATCGGCGAGATCGCACGCGCCGGCGCCGACACGTTCGTCGCCGGTTCGGCGATTTTCGGACAGCGCGACTATCGGCAGGTGATCGGCGCCATGCGCGCCGCTATCGGCTAGGGAACTGTCAAAACTTGCGTGCGTACCGATCGCGCACCTCGCGATTGATGAACGTCGCGAGGCCGTGTCCCTGCCGCGCCAGCCGCTTCATCTCGGCGATCGCATCCGGCCCGGCGCTCGCGTGCGTGTACAGATATTTGTCGTCGTTGCGAAACTCGATGACGATCCCGTCCTCCGGCCCGTCGTCGTAGGCGATCACGCCGGAATTGCCTTGGAGATTGCGATAGCGCTTCACGCGCGCGCCCGTGCGATGCCGCAAAGTTAAAATTTATACTGCGCCGACGCGCCGAGCAAGTTGCCCTTGTTCGAGAACTTGCCGATCAGCACGTCGCCCGTTGCGCTCACGTCGGCCACGTGCGCGTCGTTGACGAACAGGTGCGCGTAGCCGATGTCGACGTTCCAACGATCGTCGGCGCGATAGCCGAGGCCGACCGTCACCCAGCGCCGCGTCGCGTCGGGTACGCGCGGATCGCGCGTCGCGGCCGAGGTCGGCGTGCCGTCGACGGCGAGCCCGCCGCGCAGCGTCCATGCGGGGTCGAGCCGGTATTCGGCGCCGATCGAACCGAACCACGAATCGTCCCAATTGAACACCTCGGTCGAGGGCGGTTGGGCGGGATTGCGATAGACGACCGTGAGGCCCGAGAGCGACGACCAGCGCGTGTAGCCGACGTCCGCGCCGAAGCTCCAGCGGTCGTCGAGCGTGTGCCACCAGCTCGCATCGGCCGTGGCGGGCGTGGCGAAATCGGCGTTCGCCCCGGTGTTTTGGAACAGCGGCACCGAACCGGCCGCGAAGATGCCGGCTACCGTCGCCGGCACACCGAACGTGGCGCTGCCGGCCAACGTGTGATTGATCCGCGAGCGGAAGTCGAAGCCGATACGGTCGGCGTCGGTCGCCTTCCAGAGCAACCCGAGCTGGCCGCCGTAGCCCCAATCGTGTCCCTTGATCTTGGCGTAGCCGTCGGCGGATTGCGGCAGGAAGGTGCCGGGCGGCAGCGCCGCGTTCGTGGCGAGGATCGCGCCGAAATCGACCGCTTCGCTGAGCGTCGCCTTCGTCCGCTGCGCAATGACGCTCGCGCCGATCGAGAACTGGTCCGTGAGCGCATACGCCGCCGAAAGCGTGATCGCCAGCGACTCCAGTTTCGAGTCGAGCGCTTGATAGCGTCCCACCCAGCCCGGGTCGTAGCTCGTCTGGAACCCGTAGGGCACGTTGAAACCCGCACCCACCGCGAAGCGGTCCGCGACCGGCATCGCGAAGAACAATGCGGGCACGGCCTTGGTGGTGCCGCCGTCGCCGCCGTTGCCGCCGGTCAGGGGCCGGCCGAGCGCGTCGAAACCCGTGCCGCCGAAATGCGTGCTGAAGTTCACGCCGGTCACGTCGCCCTGCAGCGTCGGCGCCTTCAGATCGATCATGGCTGCCGGATTGTTGACGACGACAGCCGCGTCGTCGGGTGCGGCGGTGACGCCCGCGTAAGCGCGGCCGAGACCGGCCGCATCGTCCTCCCGGAGCTGGAACCCGCTCGCCGACGCCTGCCCTGCGCCAAGCGCAAGAACGGCCGGGACGGCGGCGAAACCGAACGTGCGAAGCCCAAATGCGCGCATATGCAACCTCCTTGTCGCTCTTGCTCCCCCAGAACCGGAGCGCTTGCGCGCCGCCCGTCCCGGACTGCCCACAGTGTGCGAGGCAGGATGTTAACGATGTGCTAACGAACGCGAGCGGTGCTCGGCCTCGCTTCAGCGGAAATGCGCAGCCATGCGGTAAAGTACGCCGATGTACCTCGAATTCTACGGCCTCAAAGAAGCGCCGTTCTCGATCACCCCCGATCCGCGCTACGTGTTCCTGTCGGAGCGCCACCGGGACGCGCTCGCGCACCTGCTGTACGGCATCGGCAAGGGCGGAAGCGGTGGTTTCGTGCAGCTCACGGGCGAGGTCGGCACCGGGAAGACGACGCTTTGCCGGCTGCTGCTCGAGCAGCTGCCGGAGAACACCCGCGTAGCGCTCGTGCTCAATCCCAAATTGTCGCCAGTCGAGCTCCTCGAGACGATCTGCGAAGAGCTCAAGCTCGACATCGGCAGCCAGCGCGGCAGCCTCAAGGGACTCGTCGATACGCTCAACGCGTATCTTCTCGACGCCTACGCACAAGGCTTGCGCGTGGTGCTCATCGTCGACGAGGCACAGAACCTCTCGATCGAAGCGCTCGAGCAGGTGCGGCTGCTCACGAACCTCGAAACGCCGACGCAGAAATTGCTGCAAATTATACTGCTCGGCCAGCCGGAGCTGCGCGACAAGCTCGCGTTGCCGGAGCTGCGCCAGCTCGCCCAGCGCATTACCGCGCGCTACCATCTGACGCCACTCGACCGCGCCGAAAGCGAGGCGTACGTGCGCCATCGCATAGCCGTGGCGGGCGGCGCACGCCTGCCGTTCACGCGGCTCGGCCTGCGTGCGCTCTACCAGCGTTCGGGCGGCGTACCGCGCGTCATCAACGTGATCGCCGACCGCGCCCTCATGGCCGGCTACGCGCGCGAGCAGGATGCGATCGGCGAGCGCCTCGTCGACCGCGCCGCCGACGAGACGCTGCCGGGTACCGCGCGCTACTGGATGCACCGGTATGGACGCTGGGCCGCCGCGGCGGCGGCGATCCTCCTGATCGCCGGCATCGTGCCGTACTGGCTGTCGCGGACGTCCGCGCCCATGCAGGCGGCGACGGTCGCGCCGCCCTCGCCGAGCGCCGCGACCGACCCGCTGGCGCGCCTGCGCGACGCCATGACGCACAGTCCCGATGCCGATCTCACCGCCTGGACGCAACTATTGGCCCGCTGGCAGGTCAATTCGAGCGAGGTGTCGGTACGCGACGCGGCGCGCTGTCAGAACGTGATCGCCGCCGGGCTCGATTGCTTGCGCGGCTCGGGTACGATCGAACAGCTCGCCCGCTTCGACCGGCCGCTGATTCTCGTGCTGCGCGCGGGCGACGCACACGCCGAAGCGCTGCTGCAGGGCGTCGGCGCGAAGCAGGTTCGGCTAAACTTGGCGGGCCAGGATCAGCTCGTCGACAAGGCCGAGCTCGGCAACGTCTGGAACGGTGAGTTCGTCGCGATCTGGCGTCTTCCGCCCAGCATTCCGGCGACGCTGCGCGACGGCGATGCCGGGCCGGGCGTCGCCTGGATGAAAGCCGAGCTTGCGCGCATGGACGGCGGCAAGGCGGCCGATGCCGGGCCGGCATATTTCGACGCCGGACTCGTGGAACGCGTGCGCAAGCTGCAGATCGCCTACGGGATACGTCCCGACGGCATCGTCGGCCCGGAGACGTTGTTCGCGCTGTCTTCGCTCGATGAGAGCGGGCCGCACCTGTTCCGCAACCTGCCCTGATTTGTGATGACCGCGAAATGTCCTTGATTCTCGAAGCGCTGAAGAAATCCGAAGCGAAACGGCGGCTCGGCGAAACTCCGGATCTCGCCACGCCGTTCGCGACGGCGCCGCGCAGGCGCAGCGCCGCGCCCGCGCTCTTCGTCGCCATCGTGGTCGCCGCCGGCGCCGGCTGGTGGCTGCTGCGCGCCCCGCCCGCAAAGGAACCGCCCGCGAGCACGCCGACCGCGGCGCCCGAGCATCGCGCCAGCGTCGCCGCACCTCCCGCGGCGACATCCGTCCAGGCGCCGGCGCCGAGACCAGCGGCGACGGCACCGAAGCCGGAGCCTGCGCCGCCGCCTGAAATGCCACCGCGCGAATTCGATCCGTTCGTCGGCCAGGGGTCCGTGGATATGGATCCGCGCTTTGGGCCACATCCCGCGGGTCGCAGCACGCGGCCGCCGACGGTCGTCGCGTCGAAACCGGCGCCGGCCGCCGCCGCGAAACCTGCGCTGACGGCGAACCCGGCCGGCCAAAAACCGCTTCCACCGACAACTCCTGCTGCCGATGGCGCCGCGGCCGGCAAACCCACGGTCACGGCGGCGGTTACGGGTTCGCAGAAAGCATTTCCAGCGCCTTCGGAGTCCGAAGGGGCGACGGCGGGCAAACCCGCCGCGCCGACGCCCGGCGCCGGCTCGCAGAAAGCATTTCCGCCGCCACCCGAAGGCGCGCAGCAGGCCGACGCGAATGCCCAGCCCTATTACGCCCTGCCTTTCCAGGTGCGCAAGGAGCTGCCTCCGCTCAAGCTCAGCATGCACGTCTACACGCCCGAAGCGAACCAGCGTTTCATCATTCTCAACAGCTCGCGCATGGTCGAGGGCGACACCCAGGACGATCTCGCCGTGCGCGAAATCCGCCCCGACGGCGTCGTGTTCGAGTTCCACGGGCAACGGTTCTTCTATCCGCGCGACGGTTCCTGACGCAGGCTCCGCATGTTCGTCACGGTCGAACAGCGGCGGCGTCAACAGGTACCTTGGGCGACGATCGCGATCATCGCGATTTGCGTCGCCGTGTTCCTCTCGCTCGCGGGCCTTTCCGCAGACGCACGCACGCAGGCGTTGCGCAACTGGGGCACGGTGCCGGCCATGCTGTCGAGCGACGCCGTTCCGCTAGCGTTCAAGGGCCTGCGCCTCGTCACGTCGTTGTTCATCCACGTCGATTGGCTGCATATCGTCGGCAATCTGCTGTTCCTCATGATCTTCGGCCTTTCTGCCGAGCGTGCGCTCGGCTCGCGCCGCTTCGTCGCGCTGTTTCTCGCCGCCGGCGCTGTCGCCAACCTGACGGGGGCGCTCACGCTGCAGAACGCGAGCGCGCCGATCATCGGTTCGAGCGGCGCGGTTTCGGCGATCGTCGGCGCGTATTTCGCGCTGTTCCCACGCGCGCGCCTCGGCCTCGTGCTGCCGCTCGGATTGTTCCTCGAGTTCGTGCGCATCCCGGCGCCGGCCCTGATCGGTTTCTGGATCCTGTTGCAGCTGTTGTTCACGTTCGTCGGGCCGTCGTTCGGCGCCGTCGTCTGGTGGACGCATATCGCGGGTTTCGCCGCCGGTATACTTTTTGCGCTGGTGTCGCGTCCGGCAATTGCGCGCCGGCTCAGGCAATGAGCGAAGCGCCGGCGTTAGAATCGGTTCCATGCGCAAGAAGCTATACAAGATCACGTTCCTGAGCCAGGGGCGCACGCTCGAGCTCTACGCGCGTCACGTCGGCAGCAGTGCGCTCTGGGGCTTCACCGAGGTCGGCGAACTCGTCTTCGAGCAAGGCGCAAGCGTCGTCGTCGATCCGACCGAAGAGCGCCTGCGCGAAGAATTCAAGAACACGAAGGTGCTGCACCTGCCCATCCAGAGCATCGTGCGCATCGAGGAAGTCGAGAAACGCGGACCGCTCGCGATCCGCGACGCGCAGAGCGGCGAGAAGATCACGCCGTTCCCGCTTGCGCCGCCGCAACGCGGCAAGTAGGCGCGCCGAAAACAAAACGGGCGCAGCTCGCGCCGCGCCCGTCTTGTGTCGTTTCAGGAGCCGATCAGCCGCGTTTGTCGGGCTGCTGCTCCGCGATCGCCGTCCCCGGCACCGTGGTCTTGTGCTGAAGCGCCATGCCCTTGAGCACGTTGAGCGCTTCGGTCAAGGCGTAGTCGTCGATGTTGTCGCGCGCCGGCGCATCGTTCTCCTTGCGGGTTTCTTTCTCGTGATCGCCTTTCAGGTGATTGGGCAGATCGCGTTCGCCCGTGATCAGCGAGGGTGCCGAATCGCGCACGCTGAGCTTGAGATCGGCGAGTTCGATGTCGGGCTGGATGCCGGACGCCTGGATCGACGTACCGCTCGGCGTGTAATAGCGCGCCGTCGTGATCTTGACCGCATGCGCGTCGTCGAGCGGCAGCACGGTCTGCACCGAACCTTTGCCGAAGCTGCGCCGCCCCATGATCAGGGCACGGTGATTGTCCTTGAGTGCACCGGCGACGATCTCCGCGGCCGACGCCGTGCCGTTGTCGACGAGCGTCACCATCGGGGCGCCGTCGAGCAGATCGCCCGGCGTCGCGCTGAAGCTCAAATCGGCCTGCTTGAGGCGGCCACGCGTCGTCACGATCACGCCGCTGTCCAGGAAGTCGTCGCTGACTTCCACGGCCGAGGTCAGCAGGCCGCCGGGGTTGCTGCGCAGGTCGAGCACGGCGCCGCGGAACGGCCCCGACTTCGCCTTGACCTTGGCGAGCTTGCTGCGCAACTCGCTGCCCGTGTCCTCTTGGAACTGGGCGATGCGGATGTAGACGTAACCAGGATCGAGCGCACGCACGCGCACGCTGGCGACGCGGATCGTCTCGCGCTTGAGCTTGAGCTCCACGGGCGCGCTCGCGCCTTCGTGCAGGATGCCGAGCGCCACTTCGGAACCCGGCTTGCCGCGCAGCAGGTTCACGGATTCGTTGAGGTTGTCCGAGGTGATCGTGGTGTCGTTGATGCGCGTGATGATGTCGCCGGGCTTGACGCCCGCCCGGTCGGCCGGCGTGTCGTCCATCGGCGCGACGACGCGCAGCGCGCCGTCGGTCGCCAGCACTTCGAGACCCAAGCCGGCGTAGCTGCCGCTCGTGTCTTCGCTCAACTGGTCCATCGCGTGCTGGTCGAGGTATTCGCTGTGCGGATCGAGACCGGCCAGGAGGCCGCGAATCGCCGCCTGCATGAGGACCTTGTCGTCGACGGGCTCGACGTATGCCTGCTTGACCAGATTGAACACCGAGGTGAAGGTGCGGATGTCGTCGAGGCTCACGCCGGGCTTCGGCGGCGGTGTCGCGGTCTTCACGGCGTCGGCCGCGAATGCGGGCGTTCCGACCGCAAGAACGAGGAGGGAAAACAGCAGGTTACGCATGGCAATTACTCTCTAGGTGTCCCGATTATAGGCACGTCGGGCTCCGCTCAACGTGAAGAAGATTTAAGCCAGCCGCGCGGGTCGATCGCTTTTCCCTGATAACGCAGCTCGAAGTACAGTCCCGGCGTCCTACGCCCGCCGCTGGCGCCACTCGTCGCGATGACTTCGTTCGCATCGACCCATTCGCCGACGTCCTTGAGCAAGGCTTCGTTGCATCCGTACAGACTCAGATAGCCGTCGCCATGGTCGATGATGACGAGCAGGCCGAAACCACGCAGCCAGTCCGCGAAAACGATCCTTCCGTGGGATACAGCGCGGACTTCGCTTCCAGGCGGCGCTGCGATCATGAGCCCGTGGCTGTCATGTTCGCCTTCGTCGCTGGCGCCGAACGCCGTCGTGATGCGGCCGTGCACCGGCCAGATCAATCGACCGCGCAGACGCTCAAATGGTTCCGCTCCGGCCAGCTCTCTGGGTATGTCGGCGAAAATGTCGCGCAACTTGTCGAGTAATTCAAGCAAGCTCTTCTCGTCGCGCCCCAACGTGGCCAACCGCTCCTGGCGGTTTCTGAGCGTCGCTTCGAGCTCCGCGAGCGCCTGTGCACGGGCTGCCCGCTCGGTTTCGAGGCGCTCGGCTTCCGCGGTCTGCTCCGCGCGCAGCGCTCGCATTGCCGCGGTTTCCTGCTCGATGGCCGCCTGTACGGCAGCCAGCGCATCGAGGTCTTTCAGCAGCCCTTCGATCTCGCCGACGCGCGCGTGTTCGAAATAGCGATAGTAGGCGAGCATGCGGCCGACGTCGTCGATGCGGTCCTGCGCGAGCAAGAGCTTGAGCTCCTCGCCGCGTCCCATGGCGTAGGCCGATCGCACGAGCGCGGCAAGGGCCTCGCGCTGGTCCTTGAGCGCGGCGTCGAGCGTATCGCGCTGTTTTTCGAGCGCGGCGAGCTTCGCACGTTGCGCATCGAGCTTCTGATCGGATTCGCGCAAGCGTTTTGCGGCGGCGGCCACTTTCATCTCGGCATCGCGCAGCGTGGAGACCGCGTTGGCCTTCTCGCCGCCGATGCGCTGCATTTCGTCGCTCAGCGCATGAATTTCCGCACGCACGGCCTCGAGCTTTTGCTTCGCCTGCGCTTCCTGCGCGGCGTGCTGTGGATCGTCGCCGGTCGCACCGACGGTGGTTCCGTGATACGTGCAGATGGCGACGAGAACGGCGAGTATCAGCACGAGCTTCCGCTCGCCCTGCGGCCGAGCGACGTACTTTTCTTTGCCTGGCCAAAGAAAAATACGCAAAAGACCGAAGGGCGAGCGAAAGCCCTCGCCTTTCAATGGGCAGCCGTCGCCGGCGGAATCCGAATCGTCAATTGAACTCGACAAGCGAATGGCCAGTCATTTCCGCCGGCTGCGGCAGCGCCATGAGCGCAAGCACCGTCGGCGCGAGATCGCGCAGCGAACCGTGCGAAAGTTTCGCCTTGCGGCCGACATAGACGAGCGGCACCGGCCCCACCGTGTGCTGCGTGTGCGGCTGGCCATCGTCGGCGACCATTTGTTCGAGATTGCCGTGGTCGGCGCTGATCAGCATCTCGCCGCCCGCGGCGCGGATCGCCGCCGTCAGGCGCCCGAGCGCGGTATCGACGGCTTCCACCGCCTGGATCGCTGCCTCGAGTTTGCCGCTGTGGCCGACCATGTCGGCATTGGCGATGTTGCAGACGATGAAGTCGTAGTTGCCGCTGCCGATCGCCGCGATGAGCTTGTCCGTGACTTCGGGACAGCTCATCTCGGGTTTGAGGTCGTACGTCGCCACCTTCGGGCTCGGCACGAGGATGCGGTCCTCGCCCGGATACGGCTCTTCGCGCCCGCCCGAGAAGAAGAACGTCACGTGGGCGTATTTCTCGGTCTCGGCGATGCGCAACTGCCTGAGACCGAGCTCGGACAGGTATTCGCCGAGCGAATGCGACAACGACTGCGGCGGATACGCGATCGCGGTGACCGGCAGATCGTCGCTGTATTGCGTCAGCGTGACGAAAGCGGACAAGTGGATTTTGCGCACTTGTGGAAAGTCGGCGAACGCGGGATCGACGAACGCGCGTGTGAGCTGGCGTGCGCGGTCGGCGCGGAAGTTCATGTAGACGATGGCGTCGCCGTCGGCCATCTGCGCGCCGCCGCCGATCACGGTCGGCTTCACGAATTCGTCGGTCTCGCCGCGCGCATACGCCGCGTCGAGCGCGGCCAGCGCATCGTCGGCGCGATATTCCGCCTTCGCTTCGGCAACGGCGTCGAACGCACGCTCGACGCGATCCCAGCGCTTGTCGCGGTCCATCGCGTAGTAGCGCCCGCTGACCGTCGCGATGCGCGCGTTCGGCAGCGACGCGCACTTGGCGGCAAGTTTCTCGAGCGAAGCGCGCGCGCTCTTGGGCGGCGTATCGCGGCCGTCGAGAAAGGCGTGCACGGCGATGTGACGAACGTTCTCCCGCGCCGCGAGATCGAGCATGGCGAGGATGTGGTCCTCGTGACTGTGCACGCCGCCGGGGCTGACGAGTCCGAACACGTGCAGGGTCGCGGCGCGCGCCGCCGCACAGGCCCCCACGAGCGCCGGATTGCGGAAAAAGCTGCCGTCGGCGATGGCGGCATCGATGCGGGTCAGGTCCTGGTAGACGATGCGCCCGGCGCCGATGTTCATGTGGCCGACTTCGGAATTGCCCATCTGGTCGTCGGGCAGCCCGACGTAGCGGCCGTGCGTCTCGACGAGCGTATGCGGGCATTCCGCGAGCAGGCGGCGCCAGTTCGGCGCGCGCGCCTGGGCGATGGCGTTGTTGGCGCTCTCCTCGCGGTGGCCCCAGCCATCGAGGATCAAGAGCAGCACGGGTTTCGGTCTCGGCACGTCGGTCCCTCGGCTTTTGCGTGGATTTTGGTTACGTGGAGTTCGGTTTTCCGTGGATTTTAGCGGAATTCCGCGCGGCGACCGCCTCGTTTAAACTCGGGCGCTCCTCGCCGCATCCCAAGTCTCGAACGACCGCTACCGGAGAACCCGCCATGATCCGCCTCGCCCTACTGCTCGCCGCCGCCGCTCTGAGCCAGGTCGCGTTCGCCGGCAACGAAGACATGGACATCGACAAGGTCAACGGCAGCATCCACGTGCCCGACAACGCGACGGTCGGCAAGCTCAGCACCGTGAACGGCGGCATCCACGTAGGCGCGAACGCGCGCGCGAAAAGCGCCGAGACGGTCAACGGCGGCATCGACGTCGAGGACGGCGCGACCGTCGACTCGCTCGAAACCGTCAACGGCGGCATCCATCTCGGCGGCGGGGTCAAGGTGGCCAAGACCGTCGAAGCCGTCAACGGATCGATCACGCTCGGCAAAGGCAGCGACGTCGCCGGACATGCGAGCAACGTGAACGGCAGCCTCAGGCTCGACGGCGCGCACGTGGGCGGGGGCCTGGAGACCGTCTCGGGCGACATCACGATCGGCGCGAATTCCCGAGTGGAAGGCGGGCTGCTCGTCAACGAAGACCACAGTTGGTTCCATTGGGGCACTTCGCGCAAGCCGCGCATCGTCATCGGCCCGCACGCCACGGTCGAGGGCAAGCTCGTGTTCAAGCGCGAGGTGGACCTCTACGTGAGCGACAGCGCGAAGATCGGCCCCGTCGAAGGCGCGACACCGACCAAGTTCAGCGACGACCAAGCGCCGAAATAAACCGCGAGTAGCTGCAGGAACCAGCGCGCACTGGTGCCTCCGCCGGGCGGCACCTACAATCCGGACCCTAGCGTCTACCGGAGTCCGCGATGCGTCACCTGCTCTGCGCCTGCCTCGTCGTGCTGCTCGCCGCCTGCGGGCGTGCTCCGTCCGGCGACCAGGCGGCCCCGGCGGCGAACACGCCGCCGAAAGCCGCGCCGATCAAGCCGACACGCGACGGCCATTTCTCGCCCGAGATCAAGGCCGAGGATTTCGCCGCGGAAGTGCAGCAGCTCGCCGCGGACGAGTTCGAAGGCCGCAAACCGGGTTCGATCGGCGAGCGCATGACGACGACCTACCTGGTCGATCAGTTCCAGCGCATCGGCCTCAAGCCCGGCAACGGCACGAGCTATCTGCAGAACGTGCCGATGGTCGAGACCACGCCGCTCGATCCCGATGCGATCACGCTCGATGTCGCCGCAGGCGGCAAGGTCGAGAAGTTCGCCTACCGCACCGACGCCATCGTCAGCACGCTCAAGGGCGTCGCCGACGTCGAGCTCAAGGACAGCGACATCGTATTCGCGGGCTACGGCGTCGTCGCCCCGGAATACCAGTGGAACGACTACGCAGGGCTCGACGTCAAGGGCAAGACGGTCGTCGTGCTCGTCAACGACCCGGGCTCCGGCAACGGCGACGAAACGCTGTTCAAGGGCAAGGCGATGACCTACTACGGCCGCTGGACGTACAAGTACGAGGAAGCCGCGCGCCAGGGCGCCGCCGGCTGCATCATCGTGCACGACACGATCGCTGCCGCGTATCCGTGGGAGGTCGTCGTCAACAGCTGGAGCGGACCGCAGTTCAACCTGCCGGCGAGCGAAGATCCCGAACCGCGCATGCTCGTCGCGGGCTGGATCACGACCGATGCGGCGCGGCGCCTGTTCACGGCGGCCGGCGCCGATTTCGACGCGCTCAAGAAATCGGCCGACCAGCGCGGATTCAAGGGCACCCCGCTCGCGGCCAAGCTGTCGGTGCATTTCCGCAACCTGATCCGCAACGCGAGCTCGGACAACGTCGTCGGCCTCCTGCCCGGCAGCAAGCGGCCCGACGAAGTCGTCGTCTACAGCGCGCACTGGGACCATCTCGGCCGCACGTTCAGCGGCGAGGACCACATCTTCAACGGCGCGGTCGACAACGCCTCAGGCGTGGCCGCGATGCTCGAAATCGCCGATGCGTTCGCGCATCAGCAGCCGCCGCCGGAGCGCTCCGTGCTGTTCTTCGCGCCGACGCTCGAAGAAGCCGGGCTGCTCGGCTCGCGTTATTACAGCGTGCATCCGGTCGTGCCCCTCACGAAGACCGTCGCCGACATCAACATGGACGCGCTGCATATCATCGGGCGCACGCACGACATGGTGATCATCGGCTACGGGCAATCGCAGCTCGACGACTATCTCAAAGAAGCGCTCGCGCCGCTCGGCCGCGTCGTGACTCCCGACGCCGAAGCGGAAAAAGGCTTCTTCTACCGCTCGGATCAGCTCAACTTCGCGCGCAAGGGCGTGCCGGTGCTGTATGCGAACGGCGGTTACGACAAGCTCGAAGGCGGCGTTGCGGCGGGCCGCGCGGCAGTCGACGCTTACACGCGAAACCGCTACCACAAGCCATCCGACGAATACGATCCCAATTGGGATTTCTCCGGCGTGATCGAAGACATCAAGGTTCTCTACGCCGTCGGCAAGCGCCTCGCCGACGAATCCACTTTTCCACAATGGAACGCGGACAGCGAGTTCCGCACCGCCCGCGACGCGTCGCCGAAGCCGCAAGAGAAGCACTGACGTGCCGATCCTGGTCCTCGTCTCGATCGCGCTGCAGATCGCCTGCGCCGTGCACGTCGTGCGCAGCGGTCGCCAGCTCTACTGGCTCTGGATCCTGTTCATCGGTTCGTATCTCGCCGTCGCGGTCTACATCATCGTCGCGGTGATTCCAGACCTGCGCAACGATCCGCGCAGCCGCCAGGCGGCGCAGCGCGTGCTGCACACGCTCGACCCGGAACGGCAACGGCGCATGATCCGCCAGCGCCTCGAGGTCGCCGATACGGTCCACAACCGGCGCGCACTTGCCGAGGAATGCATGCGCCTCGGCGACTACGCCAATGCGGCCGAGCTTTACGAGTCGGTGCTCACGGGCGTCTATGCCGACGACGCGGGGTTCCTGCTCGGCCTCGCCCAGGCGCGGGCCGGCACCGGCGATTTCGCCGCCGCGCGCACCGCGCTCGATCGGCTTTATGCGGCGCACCCGGGCTTCCGCAACAGCGACGCCGAACTGCTGCGCGCACGCGTCGTGGAATCGCAAGGGGATCTCGACGCCGCGCTCGAGCACTATCGCGAGCTCTCGACGAGCTATCCTGGCGAGGAAGCGCGCTTCCGCTATGGCATCCTGCTCAAGCGCCGCGAGCGCTTCTCCGACGCGCGCAACGTGTTTCGCGACATGCTCGCCCGTGCCAAGCATGCGCCTCGCTACTACCGCAAGAAAGAGAGCGAGTGGCTCGATGCGGCCAAGCGCGAGCTCGCGAGCTTGGGACCGGGCTGACGGACACGTTCGACGGCGAAATCCGCCCCCGCCGTTTCGTCGCGGCTCGCGGGATGGCAGAATCGCCCCATGCCTACCCGGGGGCCATCGTCGTGGTGGAGGGGGAAAGGCGCACTGCTGGCTTTGAGCCTGCTCGCGCTGGCGGGCGTGCGCGCCGAGGAGCCTAGCCCCGAAACGGCACGATTCCGCAGCCTCACCGACGCCGACGGGCTCTCGCAGGTCAGCGCACTCGCGCTCGCGCAGGACCGGCAAGGGTTTCTCTGGATCGGCACGCAGGTCGGGCTCAACCGCTACGACGGCGCGAGTTTCCGCACGTTCATCCGCCAGCGTCGCCAAGCCGATTCGCTTTCGGAACATTACATTTCGGCCCTGCTTCCCGATCCGGACGGAGGGCTGTGGATCGGCACGCTGAACGGTCTCAACCGTTTCGATCCGGCGAAGGAAAAATTCACGGCTTTCCTGCCTCGCTCCGGCGATGCGCATGCCTTGCCGCATCAGAAAATCAACGCGCTGCTGCGCGATCGCGAGGGCGGTTTGTGGATCGGCAGCGACGGCGGCTTGTCGCTCTACCGCCCCGGCAGCCACGACTTCGCCAATTTCGCCGACGGCCTCGAGGACCGGCGCGTGGAGGCCCTCGTCGCCGACGGTGCCGGCGGGCTTTTCGTCGGCACCGCCGCAGGTCTCATGCGTTTCGATCCCGCAACGGGCCGCTTCGCGCGCGTGCCCGGAAACGCGCTGCGCGGCTGGATCGACGCCTTGCTGCTCGACCGCGCAGGCGAACTTTGGATCGGCACCAAGGATGCGGGCCTGCTGCGATATTCGCCTGCGAGCGGCGCCGTCGTCCAATGGCGGCACGTGGATGGCGATCCTCAATCTCTCTCGCACGATCGGCTCTACGCGCTGCTCGAGGATCGCGCCGGGCGGCTCTGGATCGGCACCGAAGCAGGCGCCGATGTCATGCTCGACCGCTACGAGCGCTCGCCGCACTTCGTGCGCTTCCAGCACCGTCCACAACTGCCGAGCAGCATCGGTGCCGGACGGGTCGTGAGCCTCATGCAGGACGCGTCGGGCGATTTGTGGTTCGGCACGTGGTCGGGCGGAGCGAGCCTGCTGAGTCCCGTGCGCAGCCGGTTCCTGAGCTTCGACGCCGACGCGCTCGATACGCATGCGGCCGACTCGGCGGAAATCACCACGATGGTGAGCGCAGGGCCCGACCACATCTGGCTCGGCACGCGTCGTGGCTTGTTCGACTTCGACGACAAGAGCTACCGCTTGCGTCCCATGCCGGCCACGGCCGGAATGCTGATCTACGCCCTTGCGGTCGACGGCGACGAACTGCTGCTCGGGTCCGATCAGGGCATCTTCCGCTACGACCCGCGCAGCGGGAATTTGCGTTCCGCCGACGTGCCGGCGGCGGTCGGACATCCGTTCATCTACTTCATCGTCGTCGAGGACGATCGCGTGTGGGTCAATACGCGCGACGGCGATCTCTTCGTGCTCGACCGGCCCATGCGCAAGGTGCTCGCGCATCATACGCTCGAGTCGCGCGCGCATTTCATGGCGGATTTCGACGCGCAAACCAAGATTTTCGGCAACGACAACGGGCTTTACTGGTTCTCCGCGGACGGACTCGAACCCGAAGGGCGGCTCGAAGCGAATCCCGACGACCCGCACGGCTTGCAGTCGGACACGTGCCATTATTTCCTGCGCGGCTCCGACGGGCAGCTGTGGCTCGCAACGGCGGCCGGGCTCCATCGCTTGGAGTTGCCGGCGCCGCGCGATTTCGCCCATGCGCGCTTCACGGTCTTCACGCGCGGCGGCGGCGCCAACACGAACGCGATCAAGAGCATGATCGAAGACCGTCACGGCCGGCTGTGGATGAGCAGCAACGCGGGCATCGCACGCTTCGATCCGAAAACCGCTCAATTCACTTCCTATGGCGCGGCCGACGGCGCCATCGACCGCGGCTACTATGCGTTCGTGCACACCGTCACGGCCGACGGCCACTTCGCGTTCGGCGGTGCGTCGGGTTTCACTATTTTCGATCCCGAGGCGATCGCCGAGCTTCCGCCGCCGCCGCGTCCGCTGCTCACCGGCCTCGAGCTCGACGACCGCCTGGTCGAACCGAGCGACGGCACGGACGCCGTGCTCGACGAGCCCTTGTACCGCACCGCGCACCTCGTGCTGCCGGCCGGTCGCGCACGCGGCATCGGGTTCGAGTTCTCCTCGCCCTACTTCGTCGCTCCCGAGCAATTGCGCTTCGCTTACAAGCTCGACGGTTTCAACGCGGATTGGATCGAAACCGACGCCAAGCGCCGCATCGCGACGTACACGAATCTCGCGCCCGGCGACTACGTGTTCCGCGTGCGCGTGCGCACTGCCGACGCGGGCTGGAACGGCGAACAGGCGACGCTCGCGCTCGGCGTCGAGCCGTTCTGGTGGCAGACGCTCTGGGCGAAGCTCGCCGGCGCCTGCGCGCTCGCCGCAGCGGCCTGGGCGATCTTCTATCTGCGGCTGCGCGGGCACGAGCAGCAACGGCGCCTGCTGGCCGACCAGGTGGAAGAGCGCACGGCGGATATCCTCAAGCTCGGCCAGGTCGGCCAGGAGCTGACCGCCACGCTCAATTTCGAGCAAGCGGCCGAACGCGTATACCGCCAAGTGCGCGCGCGCCTCGACGCGCACGTGTTCCTGATCGGCATCTATCGCGCCGACCGTGGCGTGGTCGAACTCGAATACCTGATCGAGGACGACCAACGCCGCGCTCGCATCGACTACGCGATCGACGATCCCACGCGCGCCGCGGCGTGGTGCGTTCGCGAATGTCGCGAGCTCGTGATCCAGACCCGCGAACAGATGCGCCAATACATCGCCGAGCCGGCCGGGCCGAAGCAAGGCGAGATGATGGAATCCGTCGTCTATCTGCCGCTGCGCATCGAACAGCGCGTGATCGGCTGCCTGTCGGTGCAGAGTCCGCGCCCCCGCGCCTACGGACCGGCGCATCTCGAGTTCCTGCGCGCCCTCGCGAGCTACACGGCCATCGCGCTCGACAATGCCGACAACTACCGCCGCCTCGACCAGGCGATGGCGCAGACGCGCGAAGCCATGGCCAACATGCACCGTGCGCACCACGCGCTCGAGGACGCCTATGCTCGCATCGAAGAGCTGAGCCGCACCGATGCGTTGACCGGCCTCGGCAATCGGCGTTCGCTCGACCAGCGACTGCCGGCGCTCATCGCCGCCGTCGACCACGGCGACGAGATCCTGCCCGGCAAGACGCGACTCGCTTTTTTCGTGCTCGACGTCGACCGCTTCAAGACGATCAACGACGAATACGGGCATGCGACGGGCGATCTCGTGCTCGGCGCTCTCGGCGATCTGCTGCATCGGCATTTCGGCGATCCCGCGTTCGCCGTGCGCTGGGGTGGCGAGGAATTCCTTGCCGTGCTGCCGGTCGCCGATGCGGACGAGGCGCTCGGCGCAGGCGAGCGGCTGCGCGCCGCGATCGCAATGCATCGGGTCGACGTCGGCGCCGCGGCCCGACTGCAGTGCACCGTGTCGATCGGTTTCGCCTGCTATCCGTTCGACGCTTCGGCGCCGCGCCGCATGAATTGGGAGCAGATCGTCGAAATCGCCGACGGCGCGCTCTACGTCGCCAAACGCAACGGCCGCAATCGCGTCTTCGGCTATCGCTGCACGGGCCCGGTCGATGCCGATTTCGAAGCGCGCCTGCGCCGCGGCGCCGAGGAACTCGGCAAATGCCGGCTCGTCGAACTGCTCGGTGCGGGAATCGCCGACGGTACCGCGTTAGCGTCGTAGGCGACGCGTACTCAACGCGAACCGCGTCGCGCGGCGGGAGCGCCGTCGAGATTCATCTGCTCGAGCTCCGCTGGCGCGAACGTGCGCAGGAGATCGATGAACAGCGAGACGCACGTGACCGTGAAGACGGCCATGGGTGCGGTCTCCTCGTTCATGAGCGGCATGACGGCAAGTCCGATCGCGCAACCGCCGAACGCAAGCGGTCCGAGCAGATCCAGAAAGCCGGCGAATGCTCCACGCGGCGCAACCGTGGCCGCTTTCGCGCGCAGCGTATCGGCATGCTCGCGGAGCTCGTGATAGAACTCCGTCGCGGCGACGAACGAAATGCCGGCAGCGGAGCCGACGAGACCCCACGGTCGAACCGCGCCGCTCGCGACGATATCGGCCGCCACCCAACCGAGCGGCGGCACGACCAGGACGATAGCCCAGGTGAGCACGACCATCGCCGCGCTCCATGCGCCGAGGCGAAGCGCCGTTCGGCTCGGCGTTGCGGTGAGCAGCGTCGAGATCGCGCGTGGCCGCACGCTTGCGGCGGCGAAGATCGAACCCAGGTTGAAGGCCCCGAGCAGTACGACGTCGCCCGCCGGCCAATCGAATTTCACGAAGCCCACGAGCGGAATCGCGTTGCGCAGAACCACGAGCAGGAAACTGCGCAGCAGCGAAGCCTGCGGCGGATTCGCCTCGCAGCGCCGCGTCCACGCAGCCGGGACCCGCGGTGGTGTCGGCCGCCACACGCGCGCGGCCGATCTCGATTTCGCTGCGTTCCCCACGACGACTCCGCTTCGCGACGGCGCGGCCATCGTATCATCGCCGGCTGCGAACGCGGCGTCAGCGCAAGCTCACCGTCTGCCGTTTCCAAGCGGGGTCCTGCCAGCGGTAGAACAGGCTCAGCGACGACGGGCTGTCCGCATGCTTCTCGATCGCGAGGGTATCGAGATCGAGCACGTCGAATTCGTGCGTGAATTTGCCGCCGCCGCGCACTTCGCGGGCCGTGAGCATCTTTTTCGCACCCGGCACCCAGCCCGCGAACTCGATGTAGCCGAGTTCGGGATCGTCCTCGCTCGGCGGCACGACGTCGACGCGCCAGCCTTCCGGCGCGATGTGGAAGACCCAAAGCTCGCGCCAGCTCGGCAGCGGCTGCACGGCGAGCGCGAGCGCCGTCCCGGATGCGTTCGCGGTCGCCGAATTCGTCCACACCGTGCCGAACGTGCAGCGCTCGAGCAAGGCCTTGGTGGGATCGTGTCGCTTGTCGACGAGCTTGATGCAGGTCTCGCCGGGCTGGCGCGGTTCGGTCATCACCGTGAGTCCTGGCGGCAGCTGCGCCCGCGCCGGTTCGGCCGCCCAGCGCGACGCGCCGACGCGCACGGCGGCGTCGTTGTAGGCGGGCAGATCGTCTTCGGCGAGTTCTTGCTTGTCGACCGACGCAAGCTCCTGTTCGGCCAGCGCGGCGGCATCCTGCACGGCTTCGCCGCGGCGCGCGCGCTCCCAGGCGATGTTCGCCCAGACGCCGGCGCTGCGCAGGCGCAGGCGGTTTCTGAGGTACTCGGGCAGGTTCGTGCGCGGCGCGCGTTCGAGCACGTCGGCGCGCCAATTGTCGAGGTTGCCGCGATCGATGGGCGTGAGCGCGGGATCGATGCACTCGTCGCGCGTGAGCGCGAGCGCCGCGCGCGCGCGCAATTCGTCGCCGGTCTTGAGCGCCATCACGCGCCGGAACGCCTCGCCGTCGTAGCAGAGCTGCATGCGGCCGTCGTGCTCGAAGCTGCGGATCGTCACGCCGTAGCTCGCCACGACGTCGAGATGCGCCGAAATGATCGCGTCGTAGGCCTTGTTCTTGTTCGACGACGCACGACGCGCGAGACGATCGGCCATCGTGCCGATCGCGTCGAAGGGTTCCGGGCCGATCGCCTCCGCAGGCGCGGCTTTGAGATACGCGGCGGCGTAGCCGATGCCGAGCGCCTCGGCGCCCGCGGTGTCGCGCAGAAAACGCACGACGGCGAGCAATTCCGGCGCGTCGCCGGGCTCCATCGACAGCACGCGCACCTGGGTGGCGCGCACGAAGCCCGCGCGCTCGCGGCGGTGATCGTAGACCTGCAGGAAATCCATGCGGCGGCCGCGTACTTCGAGCGCATCGCCCTGCCACAGCACGGCTTGCTGCTGTGCCGAATCGCGCGGTGCCGCGCGCAGCGGCACCTGATCCTGGACCACGATCGCCGTCGGCGGAACGGGCTCGGCGGCACGCACCTCACCGGCCGAAACCGCGCCGAGCAGCGCGACGAAGAACAGCACGAGTTTCATTGCGCATCCTCCTCGGCGGGAGCTTCCGGCGTGGGCTGCGCGCCGCCTTGGCGTTGCGTCGCGCCGAGCAAGGCCGAACCGATGAACCCGCCGTTCGCCGGCGGCGGCGCGATGATGACCGAGATCTTGTCGGACAATTTATCGGCGAGCGTCTTCTGGATCAGCAACGGATGCTTGCTGATCAGGGCACCATCACGTTCGAGCTGCGCGCTCGTGACCTTGCCGATCTGGTCGAGCCGGTAGGTTTCCGCGTCGGCGAGCTTGCGGCGCGAATCGGCTTCGCCGGACGCTTCGATGCGGCGCGCCTCGGCCGTGCCTTCGGCCGTCTTGATGCGCGAGGCTTTCTCGGCCTCGGCCTCGAGCTGACGCTGTTCGATCTGCTTCTGCTTGAACGGCAGCACGTGCTTCATCGCCTCTTCCTGCGCTTTCGCCGCGATGATCTGCTCGTTCGCCGCCGCTTCGGCGGCCTTCTCGCGCTTGACCTTCTCCGCTTCGGCCGTGAGCTCGGATTCCTTGACCTCTTTTTCCTTGAGCTCGAGCGTGTACTGCATCTGCTGCGTTTCGAGCTCGACGGCGAGCAGCTTGTCCATGCCGGCGCGGTAGTCCGGCGGAAGGTCCACGTTGCCCATCATCACGCCGCGCAGCACCAACCCGTCGGCGGCGAACAGCGGCTTGAGCTCGCTCTCGATGACGTCCTGCAGTTCCTGGCGCTTGGTCGAGAAGATCTCGCGCACCGTGTAGCGCGTGAACACCTTGTAGACGACGCCTTGCACGAGCGGCGCGACCAGATCGCCGCGGATGTCCTCGGGCAACTTCGCTGCGACCGACTGGAGCTTGGCCGGATCTATCGCATAGCGCACGCTGAGCTCCACGCCGATCGACAAGCCTTCCGACGACTGGAACGGCGCGTCGCCGTTCGCCTTGGTGCTGCGCTCGGGCCGGTACATCTCGTCGGCGAGCGAATAGCGCTTGAGCTCGTGCAGGCCCGGGACCACGAGCACGGCGCCTTCGCCGACTTGCGTCATCGCGCCGGTCAAGCGGTTCACGCGGATGCCGATTTCGCGGCGCCCGACGTCCTCGAACGGCGGATGTTTGTAGAGCGCATAGCCGCTCGCAGCCAGCACCCCGAGCACGATCACTTTCGCGCTGAACACCGAGCGCGCGACCCGTTTCAACGTTTCCACAGGAGTATTCACGTCAATTCCCCGACACTGGTTGATGAATCGTCCGCGGTGCGCCGGCGGCGTACCGCGCCTCGAGGAAGCGCCGCTCGTTTCCGCGACGCTTCCTCGCACGTGTGCAGTAAAACGCGGGCGCATGCACGCGTGCGGCCGCGGAAACGCCGCGCTGCGGTCAAGTTGTGGCGGCTTGCGGGCACGCACGCCGCAATTCAGGCGCGCGCCGGTTTCGTGAGGACTTCGTATACAATGCGCGCCCGCGCAAGGCGGGTAAGAAGGAGACGTGTCATGGCAACGACGAATTCCTGCTTTCGAGCGCACGAGCAAGCGGCGTAAAGGTTATCCGTCGGAAACGCAGGTCAAGCGAGGCGACCGTGTCGTTCACGGCGGCAAGGAATTGATTCGAGAGGCTCGGCAGGAACGATCCTTGCCCTTGCGGGTCCCGGAGGTCGTTTCAAGCGCTGCTGCCTGCGATCGGGCCGTTATGACGGCACGCATCGCGACTATTACGTGAGATGATCGGAAGGGCGGCGCCGCCGCCCTTCTCCGGCGCTACTTCGCTAGCGCCTTTTCGACGGCCGCCCGCGTCATCGGGTGATAGCCGGCCTTGGCTTCGGCATAGACGGATTCGGCAAAGCGGCGGCCGTCCGGCGTCTTGACGAGTTCTTCGTACAGCGGCACGACGAGGATGCGGCGGCCGATGCGCAGCATGTGTTCGCGCATGGCGGGAAACGCCGCGCGGTATTCGCTGCCGATGGCGAGCTTGTACCAGCGCAGCGCGATCTCGGCATTGTGCGAACCCGTCAGATGGTAGGCGTCGTCGAGCGCCCGCATACGCTCGGCAGGCAGCGCATGCGGCAGGCCGTCGAGGAAATACTGCCACTCTTGCGTGTTCCAACGCGCGGCATGCAGCTCGTCGGCCGATAGCTTGCCCGCGAGGAATGCCTTGCGGGCCGCATCTTCGGCGGCGAAGCGCGTCGACACGGGCAGCGGAGCGCCGGCCGGGATGCCCGGTGCGTACAGCCAGGTGTTCACTTGCTCGAGCGTGACCCTGCCCGGGTGGCGGTCGAGCAGGTTTGCTTTGAGATACGCCGTGAAGGCCTCGGTCGTGATGCTTTGGAACGCGAAATGGTCGAAGTAGCCGCGCAGGAACGCATCGAATTCGGCGCGGCCGAATTTCGCTTCGAGCCACTGCAGGAACCATGAACCCTTGATGTAGGCGACTTCGGAAATGCCCTCGTCCGGATCGCGGCCGTCGAGGTCCGGCACCAGACGCTGATCGGGCGCCGGCATGCGCTTGAGCTCGTCCTCGAGCTCGTGCGCGGCGATGATGAACTCCTCGTCGGCCTGCGCCTTGCCGTAGACCGCCTCGACGATGCGGCCCTGCACGTAGGTCGTGAAGCCTTCGTTGAGCCAGATATGTCGCCACGCAGCGTTCGTGACGAGATTGCCGGACCACGAGTGCGCGAGTTCGTGCGCGACGAGGCTGACCAGGCTCTTGTCGCCGACGAGCACGGTCGGCGTGGCGAAGGTCAGGCGCGGGTTTTCCATGCCGCCGAACGGGAACGACGGCGGCAGCACGAGGATGTCGTAGCGCCCCCAGCGATACGGCCCGTAGAGCTTCTCGGCCGTGGCGATCATGCGTTCGGTGTCTTCGAATTCCTTGGCGGCGAGTGCGAGCGTCGCGGGTTCCGCATAGATCGCGCTGCGCGGGCCGATCTCGACGGCGTCGAGATCGCCGACCGCGAGCGCGAGCAGGTACGACGGGATGCGCTGCGGCATCGAAAAACGGAAATCGCCGTCGAGCGCGTGCTTGGGATCGTTGTCGGCGCTCATCGCCGCGCGCAGCGCCTTCGGCGTGCGGATATGCGCCGTGTACGTGAAGCGCACCGCGGGCGTGTCCTGGAGCGGAATCCAGGTTCGCGCGTTGATGGCCTCCGACTGCGAGAACATGAACGGCTGGCGCTTGCCCGCCGTCTGCGCAGGATCGAGCCATTGCAATCCGAAGGCATCGGGACTCGTGCGATACGCGATGCGCACTTTCGGCGCCGGACCGCCGAGGCGAATATGCAACGCCGAACCGAGCAGCGGATCGGGACGTGCAAGCACGAACTTCACGTCGGTCCAGCGGCCGCTTCCGTCGTCGGCCTCGACGCGTTCGATGGCCAGATCGCGCGTATCGAGCACGAGGTCGTGCGCCGTCTTGTCGATCCACTCGAGCGCGAGCTCGGCCGTGCCGGCGAGCTCGCGCTTGTCGAACGACACATCGAGATCGAGCGCGAGCGAGGCGACGCGCACGCGCTCGGGTTGCGCATAGGAGTGCGGGTCGGCCGCATGGACGACCTGGGCCGCCGCGAGGCTCATGAGCAGCACCGCATAGCGCAGCAGGACGGACATTTCGCGATTGCGCATCGCGCGATGCCCGGCTCAGTGCACGGCACTGTCGTAGAACTTGGCGAGATCCTGCTTGAATTGCTTGAGCGCATCGAGATTCAGATACACCATGTGGCCGGACGGATAATACGTATACGTGAGATTCGCGCGCAGCTTCGGATCGATGTCCATGTGGCTGAGATCGTACTCGGTCGCGAAGAACGGCGTCGCGAGATCGAACCAGCCGTTCGCGGAGAGCACCTTGAGATGCGGATTCTGGCGCATGGCGTCGCTCAAATCCGGCACCATGATCGGCAGCAGCACCGGGCGCTGCTGTCCGCGCAGCGTATGCTTCCAGTCCCACTCGCGGATCGCCGCGCCGGCCGAGGTGTTGTAGGGCACGTCGCTCATATAGTTGAGGTCGCGCTCGAGATAGTCGTTGAACGCAGCGGTGAAAGCGCCGCGGATCGCGGTGTCGGACGGATCGGTTTCGGGCGTCTCGCCCGCAGCGTCCACGTCGATGCCCTCGAAACGGCCGTCGTAGCGGCCGAGCGTGCGGCGTTCGTCGCGCAGGAGCTCCTTGCGGAAGCGCGGCTGGCTGACGCGCAAGTTCGCTTCCTTGAGGTAAGCGACGCTGAGCCCCGTGTACTTCGAGACGCGCTCGGCGATTGCATCGCGCTCGGCCGGGGACAGATCCTGCCCTTTGCTGAGCGCCACGGCGTAGTCGCCGCGCGCGAAATTGCGCACTTCGGTCAGGAAAGGTTCCAGCGTGGCCGGTTTGTTCGCGAGCTTGTCGTGGTACCACGCGATCGCCGCATAGGTCGGCAACAGGTTGATGTAGTCGTTGTCGAGGCTTTGCAGGCGCGAGCCGTAATTGAGCACCGAAGAGAGCAGCACGACGCCGTTGAGGGCGATGCCGTGTTCTTCGAGATAACGCGCGAGGCCGGCCGAGCGCGGCGTGCCGTACGATTCGCCGAACAGGAATTTCGGCGAATTCCAGCGTTTGTTCACCGTGATGTAGCGCGCGATAAAGCGACCGAACGCCTCGATGTCCTGGTCGGTGCCCCAGAACCGCTTGTTCGGGTTGTCGTCCTTGTCGCCGGCTTTTGGTGTGCCGTCCTTGTCGTCTTTCTTCGGCAAGCCTTTCGAGAAGCCCGTGCCGATCGCGTCGACGAACACGAGATCGCTCTTGTCGAGCAGGCTGTCGCCGTTCGGCACGAGCTGGTACGGTGCCGGCGCGGTCGCCTCGGGGCTCGCGGTCGCCACGCGCACGGGCCCGAACGAGCCCATATGCAACCAGATGCTCGCCGAGCCGGGACCGCCGTTGTAGAGGAACGTCACGGGCCGCTTCGACGCGTCGCCTTCCACCGTGTAGGCGACGTAGAACATGCTCGCATCGGGTTTTTCCTTGTCATCGCGGATCGTCAGCGTGCCGGCCGTCGCCTTGTACGCGATGCTGCGACCGCCGATCTGCACGCGGTGCGCAGTCGTCACCGCACGCTCGGGCGGCGGCGGTTCGGTCTTGCCGCTGACCGTAACGGTCTCGGTTTTTTCCTCGCGTTTGACGCTGTCATCGCGGTCGGCAGCCGCGAGCGGCAAGGCGAGCGCGAGGAACAGCAGGGATACGACGGTCGAGGCGAGGCGCGACATGGGGAACTCCGATGGAATGGACGTCCAAGCGTCCAAAGATCGCGAGTATGCCGCGGCCCAAGCCGCCCTGCACCATGACGAAAGGCGTGGAGGGCGGTTAAATTTTGTAAGCTTCCTACCAGAGGACCGGCTTGGCCACCATGAGCCAGAACGTCGCCAGGACCGCCGCGAACGCCGGCCAACCGAGCACGAACCACCAGCGCATGCAGCGGAAATACGCGGGCGGCAGGCCGGCGCCGTCGCGCACGGCACGCAGGCTCAGGTCGCGGGCGCGCAATTGGAGCACGACGACGGGAAGCCAGCAGGCGCCTGCGAGGACATAAAGCGCGATCGCTGCCGTCAGCCAAGGCGTGCCGAAAGGATACCCCACGTGCATGGCGAGCCAGACGCCCGTCAGCGGCTGCACGACCACGGCTGGCGCCGTGAACAAGCCGTCCGCGAGGACTGTCAAGCGCGCCGCGTGCGCGATTGCCTGCACGTCGCCGCTACGGTGACTCGTCCACATGAAGAACGCCGTGCCGAGACCGGTGCCGAACAGCAGCGTTGAAGACACCACGTGCAGCAGTTTGACGAGCGCGTAAGCCGTCATCGGCGCGGTTCCAGGAGCAGCAGCGCGGCGAGGCATGCGGCGATGGGCAGGTTCTTGAGCAAGCCGCCGAGCGGATCGAGCCAGTGCGCGGGCGCGGCGAGTCCGATGGCCAAGACATACCCGATCGTCATCGCGAGCGCGCCGCCGAGCGCCCAGCGCGTCGCACGCCCGGAAAGCAGCAGCGCGCCGACTCCGAGATCGGCCGCGCTGGCGCCCGCCCTGAGCGCGTCGACCAACGACATCGGCCAGCCGGGTAGTGTCGCGTACGCGGCAGCAGGCGGCAGCGCGAAGCCGAGCGCGCCCGAAGCGAACCACGTGAAGCCGAAGATACAAAGTAGCATTATGCGCAAGGTATACCAGCGCGCGGCGAGCAGGTCGACCGCGCGCACCGGCCGGCATGCGAGGGCCGCCGCAAGACTTGTGGGCACGAACCCGAACGTGCGTTCGAGCTTCAGCGGCGCGTCGGCGGCACCGATGCGTTCGCGCTCGAGCAGGTTCGCGATGACCCGGCAGAGGGGTCCGCGTCCGAACGACTCGCCGAGCGCGACCGCCGCCTGTTCCAGGAACCGGGGCAAGCACAGGATGATCGGCGGCGGCAACCCGAACCAGCGCCGCCACGCGAGCAGGTAATCGCGCAACGTGAGCACGTCGGGTCCGACGACTTCGACGATCCCGCGCGGCGGCTCCGCACGTCCGAGCGCAGCAACGACCGCCCGCGCGAGATCCTCGGCGAGGACCGGACGCACACGCTTGCGGCCGGGCCCGGGCAGGAGCAGCACGCCCGGAAGTGCCGCAAGCGCTCGCAGCAGCGAGGTTCCGCCGTATGCGTCCTCGGCGCTGCACACGAGGCTCGGCCGCAGCACACAGGCATCGAGATCGAGCGCCAAGAGCGCCGCGTCGCAGCGATGCTTCGAGTCGATGAAGGCGCCGTCCTCGGGCTCGCCGAGCGCGGAGATCTGCACGATGCGCCGTACGCCACGCGCCGCGCAGGCGCGGAACAGCGCGAGCGGCGCCGCCACGTGCACGTTTTCGAACGTGTCGGTGCGCGTCTCGCGCAAGATGCCGGCGCAATTGGCGACCGCATCGACGCCGTCGAGTCGCGGCATCCACACAGCCGGATCAGTGTCGCGACCCAGATCGCAGGCGATCGACTGCGCGTCGCGGCGGGGCCGTCGCGCGGCGGCGATCACGTCGTGTCCCGCATCGCGCAGCGCGATAACGACGAAACCGCCGATGAACCCGTTCGCCCCGGTCACCAGCACGCGCATGCGCGCGTCAGAACTTGTAGCCGCGATGGATGGCGACGATGCCCGCCGACAGATTGCGCACGTCGACCGCCGAGAACCCCGCGGTCTCCATCATCGCCTTGAGCGTCTGCTGATCGGGGTGCCGGCGGATCGATTCGGCGAGATAGCGGTAGCTTTCCGCGTCGCCGGCGATGGCGGCGCCGAGGCGCGGCAGGACTTCGAACGAATGGAAATCGTAGAGCGGTTTGAGGAATTCGGAGCGGACCGTCGAGAACTCGAGGATCAGCGCGCGCCCGCCCGGCTTGAGCACGCGCTGCATTTCGGCGAGCGCGCGTGTCTTGTCGGTGACGTTGCGCAACCCGAACGCGATCGTCACCGCGTCGAAGCTCGCGTCGGGAAACGGCAACGCTTCCGCGTTGAGCTGCGCGTAGTGGAGATTGCCGACGAAGCCCCGATCGAGCAGGCGATCGCGGCCCGTACGCAGCATCGCGGCGTTGATGTCGCCGAGCACGACGGAACCTTCGCGGCCGACGCGCGGCAGCAGCAACGCGGCGATGTCGCCGGTGCCGCCGGCGAGATCGAGCACGGCGTCGCCCGCGCGTACGCCCGAGGTTTCGACGAACCAGCGCTTCCAGAGCCGATGGATGCCGAGCGACATGAGATCGTTCATGAGATCGTAGCGCGCCGCCACCGAGGTGAACACGCGGCCGACCAGTTTCGCCTTCTCGGGCGTCGGTACCTCGCGGTAGCCGAAATGCGTCGTGTCTTCCATCGTCGCTCCTCGCTCGCGCCTCAGTGCAACAGGAACGCCCAGACGAACACGCCGCAACCGATCAGGCCGAGCAGCGTCGAGCCGAGCCACGCCAAGCGTTTGCGCGTCAGCGCGGCCACCGCGCCGAGCGCAATGGCCACCTGGAGCAGGGCCACGGCCTCCGCGTAGAAATGGTGGCGATGCATGAGAGCGTCGGCTTCCTTGATCTTTTCGTCGCGCTCGTGCTCGAGTTCCTCGGCCTTTTCCTTGCTCTTGGCCTGGTCGTCGGCATAGCGCGCGGCCTTCGCGTCGAGATCCGGCGGCTGCGGCTTTTCCGCGGCCGACCAGACATTTTTCTCGGCGTCGATGATCGTCGCCTTGAGCCCCTTCGCCTGATAATACGTCCACTCGTCGGAGGCGCGCGCCTGCAGCTCCGTGGCTTCCGTCTTGAGCGCGAGCGCCTCGTTGACCGTGCCGCCCGCTTCGAGCGAAGCGATCGCGGCAAGCGCCGCGAACAAGGCCGTCGTCAAGGCGATCGTGCGCAGCAGGCTGCCGCCTTCCTTGTCGATTTCCTCGTCGATGGTTTCGCGCAGCTTGTCGGTGTCGATCTCTGGGCCTTCGGGCATGGCGATGTACTCCGGGCGGGACGCGCGCATTATCGCGCATCCGCATCACAGGTGCAGTTGCAGGCCGGCGTACGTGACGAGGGCCGCTCGCGCGCCCAGCGTATCGTGCAGATCGCGTCCGGCCGAAGCCAGCACGGTGAAGCGCTCCGAGACGTCGTAGCGCGCGCCGAGGTTCGCCACGAGCTCGCTCGCGGAACCGTGCACGGCGCTCTCGTCATGCAGCTCGAACATGAGCTCGAACCCTTTCGCGACCTCGTGTCCGACCACGACGCCGCCGATCCACGTGTCGGGCCGTCCCGCCGAACGCCGCCAGCGCCCCGCTTCGACGTCGAGATCGATTTCGCCGAATTTGTGCTCGACCTCGATCGGCAGCAGCCAGCTCGTCCCCGGGTCCGCCAGACCGTGCCGTGAAGACCGCGCACCGCCCGGGTTGAATTCCACTTGTGGATAAGTGGACACGCGCCAGCCGTCGTCGCCCCCGTCGTAAAACCGCCACTTGACGCCGGCCAGGCCGTTGCCCACGCCGGACCGGTCGCCCGCGGCCCCACGCGTGATGACCCAAGGGGTTTCGATCTTGAGCTGCAGACGGTCGCCGACGCCGTAGTTGAGGTCGACGAGCGGCAGCTCGTAGGTCTCGGTACCGGCAGCGTTTTCGCTGAGCGCGGCAAGGTTGATTTCCCAGCGCCCGTCACCCGGGGTGCCGGGGTCGTCGGTCAGCATCGGCGGACCGCCCTCGGCGTGCAGCAGCGGCGCCGCGAGGGCCGCCAACCAACCAAGAGCGCAAATGCGTCGCGCGCAGCGCATGCCACCTCCTCGATCGAGGCGCGCAGTTTTGCACGAAATTCGGCAGCGCCTCAATCGTGCGTGACGTATATTTGTATAAATTGCGCAAAAGCACGGTAACCCGCCGTTAACCGGCACATAAGTTCCGCTTCACCGCGCGGGGATTATGGTCGGCGACACCGCCGAACGCGGTGCTTCCGTGCAATCAGGAGATCGAAGATGAACAACGACATCATCCAAGGCAAATGGACGCAGCTCAAGGGCTCGCTCAAGGCCCGCTGGGGCAAGCTCACCGACGACGACCTGCGTCGTGCCGAAGGCGACCATCAGTATCTCGTCGGCCGCCTGCAGGAGCGCTACGGCTGGCAAAAGGATCAGGCCGAGCGCGAAATCCGCGAGTTCGAGCGCAGCCTGCACTGATCTGAAAACGCCGGGCACGAAGAACGCGAAGATGCGGCAAAACGCCTGATCTTCGGTTCTTCGTGTCCTTCGCGATCCGCTTCGCCGCTATTCAGCTCTTCGACTGCTTGAGCTTGTCGAGATCGGCGAGCACCTGTCCCGAGTTTTCCTTGGGGTCCACGTTGACGTAATGCTTGGCGACCTTGCCCGTGGGGTCGATCAGAAAGGTCTCGCGCTTGGCGTACGTCATGCCGGCGTGCGTCGTCAGGACGCCATAGGCCGTGGCGACCGTCTTGTCGGCGTCGGCCAGCAGCGGGAACGGCACATGGTATTCCTTCGCGAATTTGGCGTGCGAATCGACGTCGTCGAGGCTGACGCCGAGCACTTCGGCGCCCGCTTTGTGCAGCTTGAGCACGTCGTCGCGGAACGTGCAGACCTCGGTCGTGCAGCCCGGCGTGAAGTCCTTCGGATAGAAATACAGCACGACCCATTGGCCGTGGTATTGATCGAGCGTGTGCCAGTCGCCTTTCTGATCCTTGAGCTTGAACTGGGGAGCCGCCTGACCTTCCGCCGGCGCGGCGTCGTCAGCGTACGCCGCAAACGGGAGCAGCATCACCAAGGACAGCAGCAGATGGAGTATTCGCATGATCGCCTCGCTGAGTGTAAGTGGGTTGCCGCGGGTCGCCGCAGCGGCGTGCCAGCGCAGACCGGAACGCCGCCCGATTTCTTGCACGCACGCGAGCGGTTATGCTGGATGCAAAGGAGAACGCCATGGCCCGCCGCTACGTGATGTCGGAAAGCATCGAAGACTACGTCCGCGCACAGACGCGCGAAAGCGCCGTTGCCGCGCGTCTGCGCGAGGAGACGGCGAAACTCCCGCAGGCCGGGATGCAGATCGGTCCGGACCAGGCCGAATTCCTGGCCTTGCTCGTGAAGAGTCTCGGCGCCAGGCGCTGCATCGAAGTCGGCACGTTCACGGGCTACAGCGCGCTGGCGGTGGCTGCAGCGCTGCCCCCCGACGGCAAGCTCGTCTGCTGCGACGTGAGTGCGGAGTGGACGGCGATCGCGCGTCGCTATTGGGCCGAAGCCGGCTTGGCCTCGCGCATCGACCTGCACTTGGCGCCGGCGGGCGACACGCTCTCCGCGCTGCTCGCCGAGGGCGGCGGCGGACGCTACGATTTCGCCTTCATCGATGCCGACAAGCCTGGCTACGACGCCTACTACGAAGCCTGTCTCGAGCTGCTGCGCCCGGGCGGTTTGATCGCCCTCGACAACATGCTGTGGTCGGGACGCGTGGCGGACGCGTCGCAGCACGATGCGGATACGCGAGCGCTGCGCGAGCTCAACGCGAAAATCAAGGCGGATGCGCGAGTCGACGCCGTGCTGCTGACCGTCGGCGACGGCGTGATGCTCGCGCGCAAACGTTGAAAAGACACTATTTCTTCGGTTTTTCCGGCAGCTTCGTCGCGTCGTAGCCGCCGACCTCGAACACTTCGGACTTCGGTCCCACGCCCTTGATCGTCACGTCGATGGCGACAGTCTTGGACTTTTCGAGCTTGGCGATGAAGCCTTTGTCGTCGTCGATGAAGAGCGCAGGCTCGCCGCCGGGCGGGATCGTCGCCTTCATACGCTGCGCAGGGGCGCCGTCGAAGGATACGGGCAGCGTCGCACAGCCCTTGCTGCAATCGAATGTGGCGTTGTCGAGCAAGAGGTACACGCTCTGACCCCATTTCGGATGCTGGCGCAGCACCAGGCGGATGCGCGCGCCGGCTCCCGGCAGTGGATCTTTGCTCGCAATCGCCGCGGTGTACTGCGTGCCTCCGGCTTCGGGGACGGCGTTGTACGCCCAGAGTCGCGACAGGCGCCGCGATTCACGCTGCGCATCGGCCTTGGAGCGCACCTCCGCGATCGTTTGCTGCACGCGCACGGCAGCAGCGGTTCCCGGGTACGTCTTGATCAACTCTTCGCCGAGCGGAGCGGCCAGATCGAAGCTGCCGCTCGTGCGCATCTGCTCGTACAGCCGGAACTGTGCAGCGGCCTTGGCTTCCTGGGCGGACTTCGCCGCCACTGCCGGATCGACGGGCGGCGGCGGTGCGTTGCCCCCCGAGCAGGCAGCGAGCAGGATGGCGGCGAGGCAGGCGGAAAGGCGGCGGTTTCGATGCGACATGGCAGATGCGCGCAATGCGGAGCGCGCAAAGATACCGGCTCGCGCGCCGCGGTTCTAGCCGCAGGGGTCGCGGCCTAGGTTGCGGTCGTAGGTCGACACGGTCTCGTCGCGCTCGTGGCCGGCGCGGCCGATCGCTCCCGCGCGCCGGATTTCGGCGCAGGCTTCCTCGCGCGGGATCGCACGCGAGGTCACGGCGAGAGACTGTCCGGCGTGCACGGACGGTTTGCGCGTACGCGTCACGCCCGAGATGTTCTCGGCCCGTATCGAACGGGGGCACGGCGTGTGGCGATAGAAGACCTCGCCGTCGGCCACGCGGCACTCGTACGACATGTCGGCGGGGCGCCGCGTCCGCCGCTGCACGGGCCGCGCCGCTCGCTGGACGACCCGCGGTGCGGGGCGCTCGATCGCATACGACGGTGGGGATGCGCCGGACGTCGCGGGCGCCAAGGCGACCTCCTGCTGGTCGCCGCCGATGCAAGCGGTCGACTGATAGGCGATGTCGCCCGCGTCGCCGGTACACTTGTATACCACGGCCGCCCGCACGCCGAACGCAAGCCACAGGAGGACCAGCACTGCCAGCCACTCGTACCAGCGCGCCGTGCGGTGGCGCGTACCGAGATCGAATTTGTCCATGCGCGTTCTCCCGTCGATGCAGCCGCTGCGGCCGCGACGTGCATGGTTCCACGGCGACGGGAGCGCGCGGCAGCGCCGGGCGGCGCGCCGTGGCGTAGGAAATCGCCGATACGGACTAGCCGCGCGCTCGCGTGCGCTTCGCGTGCGGCCGTCCGCGCTGACGCGCGAGCGCGATCGACTGCCGCGCCCACGACATCAGGATTTCCGCCTCGTCGAGGACGTCTTCCGGCACGGAATAGTACGAGGCCACACTGACGGTGCGCTTGCGCGTCCCGTATTCGAACGGCTGCGCACCGCGTTCGATCATCGTCGCTGCGAGCGCCGCGTCGACGCGCAGATAGAGGGCGCCTCGGATCACCATCGCGAACTGCACGCCGTCGCAGACGAGGCCCTGGCCGCCGAAGAAGCGGCGCTGCGAAACGGCTCCGAGCGGCGCCAGCACGTCGACGATGCCGGCGGTGAAGCGAGCGTAGTGGTCGTTGCTCATCGCGAAGGTCTCATGGATGTTCGGCCTCGGTGTGCACGCGTTCGCGGCGGATCAGGTACACCCCGCTCGCGATGATCACTCCGGCGCCGGCGAGCGTCGCGGCGTCGGGCAAGGTGCGCCAGAAAATCCAGTCGAAACCGATGCCCCAGACCAGCGCCGTGTACTCGAGCGGCGCGATGCGCGAGGCGGCGGCCAGCTTGAACGCTTCGGTGATCGCGTATTGCCCGAGCGCACCGGCGACGGCCAGCACGGCGAGGACGCGCCAGTGCTCGGGCCGGATCGGCGCCCACTCGTTCCACGCCAGCGCGAGCGCGAAGGCGCTCGTCATCGCGAGCATCCAAAATACCATGCTCTGCGTCGAATCGCTGCGCCCGAGCACGCGCACCATGACCGACGACACCGCATAACCGACGGCCGAGGCAAGCACCGCGAGGCCGGCGAGCGTCAGCATGCCGGCACCGGTCGGACGCAGGACGATCAGCGTGCCCGCGAAGCCGACGAGAATCGCGCACCAGCCGCGCCAGTCCACGGGCTCGCCGAGCACGAGCGCGGCAAGCCCGGTCATCAGGAGCGGCGCCACGAAGAACAGCGCATAGGTCTCCGCGAGCGGCAGGCCGCGCAGTCCGTACGCGAACGCCGCGAGCGTGAACGCCGAGAGCACGCCGCGCACGAGGTGCAGCGACCAGCGCACGGCGACGAGCTGGCGCAGACCGCCGTCCCAGAGCACCCAGAGCGCGATGAGCGGCAGCGAGGCGAGGCCGCGCAAGGCGGCGACCTGCATCGGCGCGTAAGCGGGCGTAAGCGCCTTCAGGCATGCGTCCATGATCGAAAACGCGGAGACGGCGAGCAGCATGACGAGCATGCCGCGCAGATTCTGGCGCGATGAAGACACGCGAGGACACCTCGGGACAGTGCCGCAAGTCTACGCCATGCGGCGCGCGCGAATCGCTACAATACCGCGACTCCACGACCGGAACCGCACGATGAAATCGCTACTCGTTCTGGCGCTCGCCGCGCACGGCGCGCTCGCCGCCGAAGCCGCCCCCGCCACGCTGGATGCGGCGCTCAAGAACGCCGCGCGCGAGCACGAACCCGTGCTCGTCGATTTCAGCGCGCAATGGTGCTACTCGTGCTACTACATGGAAACGCACGTGCTGAACGGGCCGGAATGGACGGCGCTCGAGAAACGCGCGGTGATCGCGAAAGCGGATGCCGATTCGCCAGACGGCGCGGCATGGATGAAGAAGCTCGCGGTGAAGGCGCTGCCGGCGTACGTGGTTCTCAAGCCCGACGGCAGCGAACTCGGTCGCATCATCGCGGAGCAGCCGCGCGCGAAGTTCTACGCGCAAGTGAACGAGATCCTGGCCGGCGGCGACGCGCTCGATGCGCTCAAGCGCAAAGCCGCCGCGGGCTCGGTTGCGGCGGTCGCCGAAACCCTCTCGAGCTACGACGCTCGCGACGACGCACAATCCGGTCTCGACTGGTACGCGAGCCTGCCCGAAGCGCAGCGCGGCGCCGGCGATGCGCACGTATCGCTATGGCTCGATCGGCTGCGCCTCGACAAGGCCGCGAAGGCCAAGGACGACGCGACCTGCATCGCGGCCGCCAAGCGCGTGCTCGCCGGCAACGTCGGGTGCGACCGCTACTACGTGCTCGAAAACCTGCTCGATTGCAGCGAAAAAACGCCGGCGGCGCAACGCAAGGCGCTGCTCGAACCCGAGCGCGCACCGCTCGCGGCGTTGCTCGACAAACAGGTGTTCGTCGAACCTCCGGTCTGCGCCGATCAACGCACGGCCGTGATGGTTTCGGCCGATCTCGCTGCCGCCGTCGGCGACGGCGCGGGCGAGAAGGCCGTGCTCGACCGCGCGGCCGACGACGCACGCCGCCGCCTGGGCGGCGATCTCGCCAAAGACCGCAATCTCGCCGACAACCTGCGCGTGTATCTCGTCCGCGCCAAGCGCATCGACGAACTCGACGCATTGATGCCGAAGCTCATGGCCGCGTATCCCGACGACTACGTCTATGCGTACCGCTACGGCCGCAGCCTGCTCGAACGCGACAAGCCGGCCGAGGCGCTGCCCTACCTCGAGCAGGCCGCGGACAAGGCGTTTGGCGTCAATCGGCTGACCGTGGCGACGCTGCGTGTGCAAGCGCTGCTCAAGCTGAACCGGCGATCGGATGCCGAAAAAGTCGTGGCCGAGGCGCTCGAACAGAATGGGCCGTGGTTCCCGGAACAAGCGGCCAAGCTCAAGGCGATGCTGAAATCGTAAGGCACATCCGCCTCAGGCCTCGATGACGACCGGCGTCCCGACCGGCACGGCCTGCCAGACCTGGTCCATGTCCTCGTCGCTGAGCGCGATGCAGCCGAGCGTCCAGTTCGAGCGCTGCGTCACGGCCGCCATCGCGCCCCAGCCGTTCGGCTGACCGTGGATCATGATGTCGCCGCCCGGTGCGACGCCGAGGCGGGCGGCGCGCTTGCGGTCTTCGTCGTTCGGATACGAGACGTGGATCGATTTGTAATAGGCGCTGTGCACGTTGTTGGCGGTTCGACGGCGTTTCCTCGGCGCCGGCCCGTGCGGAAACGAGTCCGAGCGCGGATGCAACCATCTTCGCTTTCATGTCTCTGCTCGCAGACCCGGGTTCATTCTTCAATATCGCCGGCCGAAGCGTAAACCGGACTTCCGGGCGCCGCCGCCGGGAGTAACATGCGCCGATGCCGACGCCGAGCGCGATACGCAAGATCGTCCACATCGACATGGATGCCTTCTACGCCTCCGTCGAGCAGCGCGACGACCCCGCGCTGCGCGGCCGGCCGGTCGTCGTCGCCTGGCGCGGCCAGCGCTCCGTCGTCTGCGCGGCCTCGTACGAGGCGCGCAAATACGGCGTGCGCTCGGCGATGCCGGCGCTCCGGGCCGAGCGCCTGTGTCCGGATGCCGTGTTCGTCGCACCCGATTTCACGCGTTATCGCGCGGCGTCGAAGCAGGTGCGCGAGATCCTCCTGCGCCACACCGACCTCGTCGAGCCGCTGTCGCTCGACGAGGCCTACCTCGACGTGACCGCACCGAAATCGGGCCTCGGCTCGGCGACCGAAATCGCAAAGTGTATTAGGCAAGAAATATACGAAGCGACCGCGCTGACCGCCTCGGCGGGCGTCGCGCCGAACAAGTTCCTCGCCAAGATCGCCTCCGATTGGCGCAAGCCCGACGGTTTGTTCGTGATCCGCCCGCACGAGGCCGAGGCGTTCCTCGCGCCGTTGCCCGTGGCGAAGATTCCGGGGGTGGGCAAAGTCATGGATGCCAAGCTCGAAGCGCTCGGCATCCGCATTTGCGCGGACCTGCGCACGCGCGACGTCGCGGAGCTCGAACGCCGCTTCGGCCGCTATGGCCGGCGCCTGGCCGAGCTCGCCGTCGGCATCGACGAACGACCCGTCGATCCGAACCAGCCCGTGCAGTCGATCTCGTGCGAAGACACGTTCGCGCAGGATCTGCCGCTCGGCGACATCGAGCCGATGATCCGCGCGCTCGCCGCCAAGACCTGGTCCGCGACGCGCAAGACCTCGCGCATCGGCCGCACCGTCGTGCTCAAACTCAAGACCGCCGATTTCCACATTTTGACGCGCAGCCACACGCCGCCCGCGCCGCCGTCGTCGGAACAGGAGCTCGCCGACATCGCCGTCGGCCTGCGCGAACGCGTCGCACTGCCGGCGCATACGCGCTACCGGCTCGTCGGCGTGGGCGTGAGCCATTTTCTCGATCCCGATGCTGGCCCGTCGCTGCAGCCGGAACTCTTCACGTGAGCGTGTTTTCGGGAAGCGCCTGAACCACGAACGGCACGAAGAACGAGCTCATAACCGCTGCTCGGTCTTCGCGTCGAAGAAATGCAGCGCCGCCGGCGCATAACCGAGCGCGACGGTGCTGCCGGGTTCCGGCAGCGCACGCGGCGGCGTGCGTACGACGATTTCGCCGGCGGGGCAGCGCAGATTCAGGAAAATTTCGTTGCCGACCGGCTCGACGACTTCGAGCTGAGCCGTGAGTGCATGACCCGACGCCCGGCCCTCGAGCGGGTGCAGATCTTCCGGGCGGATGCCGGCGACGACCTCGCGATCGGCGAGCGGCGCCAAGCGCACGAGCTCCTCGCCGAGCGGCAGGCGCAGTCCGCCGCACTGGAGCTCGAGGCCCACGTCGGCGCGCCGCAGCGTGCCGCGGAAGAAATTCATGGCGGGGCTGCCGAGAAAGCCCGCGACGAACAGATTCGCGGGCCGCGTATACAATTCCATCGGCGCATCGACTTGCTGGATCTCGCCGCGATTGAACACGACGATGCGTTGCCCGAGCGTCATCGCTTCGATCTGGTCGTGGGTCACGTAGATCGTGGTCGTGCCGAGGCGCCGGTGCAGGCGCGCGATCTCCACGCGCATGCTCAAGCGCAGCTTCGCGTCCAAGTTCGACAGAGGTTCGTCGAGCAGGAAGACTTTCGGGTTGCGCACGAGCGCGCGGCCGAGCGCCACGCGCTGGCGCTGTCCGCCGCTCAGCGCGCGAGGCTGGCGTTCGAGCATCTCGCCGAGCCCGAGCATGTCCGCGGCTTCGCGCACGCGCGCCGCGATCGTCTCGCGCGATTCGCCGCGCAGCTTCAGGCCGAACGCGAGGTTCTCGGCCACCGTCATGTGCGGGTACAGCGCGTAGCTTTGGAACACCATGGCGATGTCGCGATCCTTGGGCGCGACATCGTTGACGACGCGCTCGCCGATGCTCAGCGTGCCCGAGGTGATCGATTCGAGTCCCGCGATCATGCGCAGCGTCGTCGTCTTGCCGCAGCCCGACGGGCCGACGAGCACGAGCAGTTCGCCGTCGCGCGCCTCGAAGCTCGCACCCGCCACGGCGACGTGGCCGTTCTCGTATACTTTGCGCACCCGCTCCAGCTTTACAGCAGCCATCTCGAATCTCTCGTCCCTGGCGCCCCGAGGGCACCGCCCGGCCGTCTATGGTTTCGCTGTGCCGGCCTGCGCGCAAGCCGCGCTACCCATCGCCGGACGCTTGAGTTATTCTGCCATGTAATCGTTTTCATACGCAGGGCGAAAGGATCCAGACATGGCGCACCGGGTGCAATTCCCCGCCGATTTCCTTTGGGGAGCCGCCACCTCGGCCTATCAGATCGAAGGTTCGCCGCTCGCCGACAGCGCCGGGCCGAGCATCTGGCAGCGCTTCGCGCACACGCCCGGCATGATGGTGAACGGCGACACCGGCGATATCGCTTGCGATCACTATCGGCGCTGGCGCGACGATGTGGCGCTCATGCGCGAGCTCGGCCTCAAGGCCTACCGTTTCAGCATTTCGTGGAGCCGCGTGCTGCCCGAGGGAAAGGGGCGCGTGAATCCTGCCGGGCTCGGCTTCTACGACCGTCTCGTCGATGCGCTGCTCGAGGCCGGCATCGAGCCTTTGGCGACGCTGTTCCATTGGGACTTGCCCGCTGCGCTCGACGATCGCGGCGGCTGGCTGAATCCCGACATCGCACACTGGTTTGCCGAATACGCGCAGACGGTATTCGTCAAGCTCGACGGCCGCGTCCGCAAATGGGCGACGCTCAACGAACCCTGGGTCGTCACCGACGGCGGCTATCTGCACGGCGCGCTCGCGCCCGGCCACCGCAGCCGCTTCGAGGCGCCGATCGCGAGCCATCACCTGTTGCGTGCGCACGGCGCCGCCGTGCAGGCGTATCGCGCTGCAGGCAAGCACGCGATCGGCATCGTCGTGAACCTCGAACCCAAGTACGCGGCGACGCAGAGCGCCGAAGACCGCGCCGCCGTCAAGCGCGCCGATGCCTACATGAACCGGCAGTACCTCGATCCGGTGTTCCTGGGCCGGTATCCCGAGGAGCTCGCCGAAATCTTCGGCGAAGCATGGCCCGCGTGGCCGGCCGAAGACTTCGCATTGATCCGCACCCCGATCGATTTCCTCGGCGTCAATTACTACACGCGCAACGTGACGCGCCACGAGCCGTCGAACTATCCGCTCAAAGTCGCGTCCGTCAAGCAGCACGCGACGTATACCGAGACCGGCTGGGAGGTGTACCCGCAGGGGCTCACCGACACGCTGAACTGGGTGCGCGAGCGCTACGGCAATCCGCCCGTCTACATCACGGAAAACGGCTCGGCCTTCTACGACCCGCCGATCGCCGAGGGCGGCGTGCTCGACGATCCGCTACGCGTCGACTATCAGAAGAAACACCTCGCCGCCGTTGCGCGCGCGATCGCCGACGGCTGCGATGTACGGGGCTACATGGCGTGGTCGCTGCTCGACAATCTCGAGTGGTCGCTCGGATTCTCGAAACGTTTCGGCATCGTGCATGTCGATTTCGCCACGCAGAAACGCACGATCAAGGCGAGCGGTCGCCATTACGCGCGCGTCATCGCGACGAACGGCGCGTCGTTGAACGGAGCCGACAAGGAAGATTGAACCACGAACATTACGAAGAAGAAGATTTTTTGAATTTGTGTACTTCGTGGGTCAGACTTCTCTCTCTATTTCAACTTCCCGGAACCCGGCCGCTTGCCGTTTTCGGACCAATCGACGAGCTCGTCGAACGCGTGGCCGATTTCACCGGCCGTGAAGACGCAATGGCCTTCGCGGTTCACGTACTGCTGAACGAAATCGTCGCCGTGGCCGTTGCGCGCAGCGGCTAGTGCATATTCGTATGCGCTGTTGGCGGGCACGAGCGGATCGCCCGTATCGTGCAGGGCGAGGAACGGGCGCGTGAGCTTGCCGGTCGGCGTGTACCAACGTGCGAGGTACTGCGCCGCCTTGGGATCCGCACGATATCGGCGCACGCCGTCGTTGAGCGCGGCGTCGTCGCCCGAGCCGACATACAAGAGATCGGCGTTGCCGACGGGCAATCCGTGCGCGCGGCGTTCGAGCTCGCCGATCTCGAACGCGACGAAGGCGATCACCGGCGCGAGATTGCGCTCTTCCGCGGCGCCGTACCAGCGCAGCAGCGCCTGCGCCGCCGCCGGTTTCGAGCGCAGCGCGCCTTCGATGCGCGTTTCCGCGGCCTCGTCGGGTTCGGCGCTCGCGGTTTCCAACGGGCCCAGCAGGTTCGGGAAGTAGTAGTCGAACGCCGCGCGCAGCGCGAGATCGCGCGCTACGAGCCGATCGCTCGGCTCGAGCGCGCCGCACAGCGACAATGCACCATTGTATACTCCCGGCCGGCGCTCGATCGTGAGCGCGGTCAGCGCACCGCCCATCGACATGCCCATCACGTAGCTGCGCGCCGGCGCGCCGAATTTGGCGATGAAGGCCTTGCGTAGCTTCTCCGTGTCGGCGTAAGCCTCCTCGACGGCCCAGCCCGTGGCCGAATAGCCCGACTGCACGACCGCATAGCCTTCCTTGAGCATCGGCGCGAACATCGGCGAGATGCGCTCGCGCTCGCCGAAGAGAATCGGCGACGTCGAATAGCCGTGGTAGAACACGACGAGTTTGTGGTTCCAATCCGACGGAAGATCGATGCGATACGAAGCGCCGTCGATGCTGCCGACCAGCGTCGCCGGTTCGCTCGAAAGCTCCGCGGCCGCCGCCGGCAGCGAGGCGAGCAGCAGCGTCGCCAAGCCTCGGGAAAATGGGCGCAGGAAGCGTCGCGAGATCGAAACGCTTCTGCTTGGGGCGAACCGCCATTCAATGCGCACGCGGACCTCCTTCGTCGTCGAGATCTACCGTGATGTCGGCCGGCGCCGCGGCGATACGCCTCGCCGGCGCGCCCGGTGCATCGAGCTCGAAGCCGCCCGGCGGCGCGGCGCCCTTCGCGATGCGCAGTTCCAGGCGTTTTCCACTTTGGTGCAATGTGTACGAGAGCGCGCCGTACGGCGTGCGCAAGCCCTCGATCGCGATGCCGTCGCCCGCGAGCCAGTCGCTGGGGACACCGGCCGCGAGCACGAGCGCGTGGTCGGACTCGCGCTCGTAGGCGAACAGGTCGAGCGCCGAGCGGATGAAGTCCGAGGCGACCCAGCCATGCGGCATGTCGCCGATGAAACGGATCTTGCGCGGATCGCGGCCGACCACTTCGGCCCATTGGTTCCAGCCCGGCGGACGCGCGCCCGTGGCGAAGAAGAACGCGACGGCGGCCTGCGCGCGCTCGCGCTCGCCGAGCCGCACGAACGTGCCGACGGTTCGCCATTCGTACGGCGTGTAGTCTTCCCAGGTCTTGCTTCCGTCCGCACGCGCAGCGAAGTCGCGCCAATAGCGCGCGAACGTGTTCTGCAGGAGATTCTGCGGCAACGCGGCCTGCTCGCCTGCCGGCGACAGCGCGATCGTCGTCGATGTCGCATCGAAATCGCCGAGTTCGGCGCAGCCCGGCACGTAGTCGATGGCGTGTGCCTTCGTGGCGAGTGCGATCGAGGCGAGCAGGTCCCCGCGGAATTCGTCGCGGGAATGCGCGATTCGCGCAGCCGCATCGCGCTTGTCGAGCGCGCTTGCGATCTCGACCGCATCCTTGTAGCCCGTGAGCGCCCAGAAGTCGTCCCAGTACGAGTGCATGGGTTTGGCCGAATAGCCCTCGTGGCTGATCGAGGCCGGCATGAGGCCCTTGAACGCGGGATTCGCGGCGCCCGTTTGGCTCGCGCGCAATGCGTCCATGTAGGTGATCGCCGCATCGACGTGAGACCACGCCCGCGCGAGCTCGCTGCGATCGCCGCCGTAGCGGTAAAGCTGTGCGATGGCATGGATCAGCTCACCGTGGCTGTCGTTCTCGGGCACCGGGTCGGCGCCGCGGTGATCCACGCAGCACGGCACCTTGCCGTTGGCGAACTGATGCGGCGCGTACCAGTCGACGTACTCGCGCACCGCGTCGAGATCGCCGAGCCTGAGCAGCGCGTCGCCGATCATCGCGCCATCGCGTATCCACGAGCGCGCATAGGACCGCGTGCCGGGCCGCAGCGCCGCGCCGTCGCGCGTCATGAGGATGTCCGCGTGCGCGGTGCGCAGCGTGTCGGCGATGCGCCGCGCCGATGCCGGCAGCCGCAAATGCACGCGATCGAGGCGCGCGCGCCAGGTGGCGGCCACGCGCTCGGCTTCGCGGTGCGCCCAGGTCGAGGCGTCGCCCTGCGCGGGTTCCGTCGTGGCCGGGCCGCGGATCGGCGCCACGATCGCGACCTCCCGGCTCGCCTGCGCAGCTAGCGATAGCCGATACACGAGCGCCGCCGAGGCATAGCCAGACTCGTCGTGCAGCATCGGCGTATCGGTCGCGCCGAGATCGTTGCGGCGCAAGCGATCGATGACCGAACCCGCGTCGAAGCTCGCAGCCAAGAAGCGATCGGGCTTGCCGAGCGGGACGAGCGCCGCGCGTCCGTCGACCGAGACGGCATGCCCGTCCCAGGCGACGTCGACGATCGGGCTCGCACCGCCGGGCGAGTTCAGGAATTGCGCCGGCGGATTGACCTGGAACGGCCGCACGGCGAGCGCGAGCGCCACCTCGTGCGCGATCGCGTCGCGATTCGCCACGCGGTAGGTCGCCACGAGCTGCGAGCGTTCGCGATCGCCGGTCGCGAACGTCGCGATGGAAAGTTCCACATGTGGAGTTTTCCACTCCACGCGCGGCATCGGCAGGTAGCCGTCGGGGAGCGTCTGCGTCGCTGCGACATCCGCCCAAGTAAGGAGCTTGCCGTCGACGATCAGGAACGGTTCGATCGAGCTGCCGCCCTTTACGGGCTCGATCGCACCGTCTTCGGAAACGAGCGCGGGCGCGCCGCCGCCGTCGACACCCACGATGGTCCAATACGGCTGCTCGACGAAACCGCGCGGATAGCTGCCGCGCGGCGCGCGTTTGGCGAGTGCCGCGAAGAACGCGTTCGACGAGGCACCGAACGCGAGCGGCTCGACGGCGATGTGCGCGAGGCAATACCGATCGTCCTGCCCCGCGTGCAGCGCCAGCCGCACATACCGCGTTTCGGACTCGGCCAACCGCAGCGGGTCGCTGCCGCCGTTGCCGTCGAGCACGCGCCGAACGGTCCGCCACTTTCTGCCATCGTCGGAGAACTCGACGCCGTAGCGTGTGGCGGCGCGACCCGGCTGCCATTCGAGCGTGAGGCCGCCGAATTCGCGCGCAATGCGGAAGTCGATGTCGTAGTGCTGCTCGGAACCGAGCGCGGCGTCGCTGCACCAGGGCGCGGTGCCCGCTTCCGATAACGCATTCTGCGCTGTCGCTGGCGACGAAGAAGCACTGGCTTCCGGCGGCGGGTACGTAGCAGGTTCCGGCGGCAGTTCGCGCATCGCGAAATGGTCGAAGTAGACGGAGCCTCTGCCGCCATCGCGACCCGAGCTGACGACGAACTCCACGGCCGCCGTTCGGCGCAGGCTGCGGTCCGGCGTCGGACCCCACGCGAAATCGATCTGGCGGCGTTTGATGCGGACTTCCTGCCAATCGTGTGTGAAGACGAAATCGGGGCGGTTGATCCACCACACGTTCTCGCCGCTCGCATCGATGAGCTTGAACTGCAGGTTGTTGACCGGCGCCTCGCCGCGCACACGGAACGACATCTCGAAATTGGTCGGGAACTCGAGCGGAAGATCGCGATGCGCCGTCGCATAGCCGTTCACGGGAGCGCCGCGCGCGTCGGTGAAATCGAAATCGAGGCGCAACGCGCGGCCGGCGCCGTCGGGCACGGCCGCGAGCGCCGCCGTCACATCGTCGGTGTGCTCGACGCGCCAGCGGCTCGCGTCGCGGAAATCGTCGAGCACGCGTCCCGCCGCATCCGCACTGGCGGCCGCGGCGATCAGCGCGAGCAGCCAGGCGACACGGCTCACCCTTTGACGCTCCCGAGCAGGAGGCCTTGGATGTAGTGGCGCTGCAGCACGAGGAACAACGCAAGCACGGGCAGGATCGTCACGACCGAGCCCGCCATCATGAGCTCGTTGTCCTGCACGTGTTCGCGCGAGAGTCCGGCGAGCGCAACGGGCGCTGTCTGCCAGGCCTGGTCGCTCAGGACGATGAGCGGCCACATGAAATCGTTCCAGCTCGCGAGAAACGTGAAAATCGCGAGCGTGACCACGATCGGCTTCAAGAGCGGCAGCACGATGCGGACGAAGATGCGCCATTCGCCTGCTCCGTCGAGACGTGCGGCTTCGAGCATTTCGTCGGGGATCGCACGCGCATACTGGCGCACGAGATAGATGCCGAATACCGAGGCGAGCGCCGGCACCACGACGCCGCCGTAGCTGTTGACGAGATGCAGCCACTTCATCATGAGAAACAGCGGGATCATCGCGACTTGGGCCGGGATCACGAGCGCACCGAGCAGAATCTGGAAGATGCGCTCGCGTCCCGCGAAACGGAGCTTGGCGAAGGCGTAGCCCGCACTCAGATTGAAGGCGAGCGAGAGCAGCGTCACTGCCGCCGCGACGAGCAGGCTGTTGGCGAGATAGCGTCCCATGCCCGCGTGCTGGAACAGCTCCGCGTAGTTCGCCCAGGTCGCATGCGCGGGCAAAAGCGGCGGCGGAAACGCGCTCGCCTCGCCGGGCTGCATGAACGAGACGGACAGCATCCAGAAGAGCGGCAGCAGCACGAGTGCGGCGGCCAGCGCGAGAGCCGCGTTGACGAAGAGGACCGCGGACCGCCGCGTCTTCATGCGCGCTCTCCGCGGCGCGAGAGCGCGAGCAGCACGCGCGTCGCCGCGAGCGTCACCGCGAACAGCAGGAACGCGATCGCCGACGCGCGGCCGAGACTCCACCATTCGAAGCCTTCCTGGAACATGTAGTAGAGCACGCTGACCGTGCTCTGCAGCGGTTCGCCGCGCGTCATGACGTAGGGTTCTGCGAACAGCTGGAAATAGCCCGCGACCGTGATGATCGTCACGAGCATCAGCACAGGCTTCAGCGAAGGCAGCGTGATGTAGCGGAATTGCTGCCAGGACGAGGCGCCATCGATGCGCGCGGCTTCGTAGAGATCGGCCGGGATGCCCTGCAGACCGGCGAGCAGGATGATCATGTTGTAGCCGAAATTCTTCCACACCGCGAAGACGATGATCGCAGGCATCGACCAATGCGGATCGCCGAGCCAGTCGATCGGCGCGATGCCGAGATGGCCGAGCGCGTAGTTGATGAGTCCGTAGCGCGTGTGGAACAGATAGCGCCAGATCACGGCCACGGCGACGACCGTGGTCACCACCGGCGCGAACAGCGCCGTGCGGAAGAAGCCGCGCAGCCGCGCGAGCGGCGAATTGACGAGCAGCGCCGCGCCGAGCGAGGCGGCGATCGACAGCGGCACGCCGACGCCGACGAAATACAGCGTGTTGAACAGCGCCTTCCAGAACAACGGCGCGCCGAGCACGTCGACGTAGTTGCCGAGCCCGATGAAGCGCAGATTGCGCAGGTCGGCGAGCGCGTAGAGATCGAAATCGGTGAAGCTCAGCGCGAGCGCTGCGACGACGGGCACCGCGAAGAAGATCGCGATGACCGCAAGCGCCGGCCCGACGAACGTCCACGCCGCGGCGCGACCGGTCACGACGCGCCGCCTTTGCGCGCGATGAGCGCGCGCCGCTTGGCGAGGATCGCGTCGGTCGTCGCGTCGAACTCGCGCAGGGCGCGGTCGATCGGCTCGCCGCCGCGGATGACGCGCTCGGCCATGAGCTGCATCTCCTGCGCGATGCGTTCCCACTCGGGTACCTTGGGCGTGGGCTTGACGCGCTCGAGCTGGTCGCGGAACGCGCGCGCGTAACTCTCGTTCGCGAGCGCGGGGAAGTCCCATGCGCTGCGCCGCGCGGGCAGATCGCCCGTGAGTTCGTAGAACTTTTCCTGCTGCGGCACGGCGGAGAGGAATTCGGCAAGCTCCCAGGCGAGCCGTTTATTTGTGGAACTGTGGAAAATTGCGAAGCTCGAGCCGCCCGCCGCGCCGGCGCCGGGCCCGTTCGGACCGGGCAGCGGCGCAGTGTTCCAGCGCGAGCGGAACGCTTCGGGCAGGCGCCGCTTGAACTCGCCGATGTTCCACGGTCCGGTGATGTAGAACGCGAAGAAGCCGCGCGCGAATTCGTCCCAGACGTTCGAGATCTGCGTATTGCTCATCGGCGGCGCCCAGCCGTTCTCGAACATCTCGACGTAGAAGCCGAGTGCGCGCCGAAAGCCCGTGCTTTCGAAGTTGCCGCGCGTGCCGTCGTCGGCGAGCAAGGGATCGGGCTGCTGGAGCGCAAGGCCCAGCAAGGGCTCGAATTCGTTGAGCGGCAGGAAGATCGCATAATTGCCGGCGCCGTCGTGCGCCTTGACCGCGGCCATCGCGCGCCGCCATTCGTCCCAATCGCGCGGCGGCGCGGCGTACCCGGCCGCGGCGAGCAGGTCCGTGCGATAGAACAGCAGCCGCGTGTCGACGTACCACGGCACGCCGTAAAGCGTGCCGTCGATGACGTTCGTGTCCCAGATGCCCGGAAAATAATCGCCGCTCCGCACGTCGCGCGAAGCGTCGACGTAATGCTGCAACGGCTCGAGCGCACCGAGCGCGGCGAACTCCGGGATCCACGTGTTGCCGAGCTGACAGAGGTCCGGCAGCGCGTCGCCCGCGAACGCGGTCAACAATTTTTCGTGCGCCGCGGTGAGCGGGATCTGCTGCACTTCGACGTGCACGCCGGGATGCGTGCGCTCGAACTCGGGCAACAGGCGGTTGACGACTTCGCCTTCGCGCCCGATCGTCCAGAATTTGAGCGTGGTCCCCGATCCGGCGCCGCAACCTGCCGCGGCCGCGCACGCGCATGCCGCGATCGCGAAGCGGCATACGCGTAGCACGCGCGCGAGGTTCATTTTGCCGGATGATCCAGCCAGCCGCCCGCGAAGCCGGCGCGCTTGAGCCCGTCCTGCACGTACGGGTTCTTGCGCATCACCTTCCAGACGAAGTCGCTGCGATAGTTCTCGATCATGGCGATGATCGGTCCTTGGTCGATGCCGAGATAGAGATTGTCCACCCATCCGATGTTGGGCAGGATGCGGCCCGTGCGCAAGGGGCGGTCCGCGTAGGTGAAGCTCGGATTGAAGGCGTCGACGAAGCCGTAGCGCGTATAGACGTAGTTGCCGTAGCGCTTTTCCATGGCCTCGATTGCCGGAATCACGATGTCGGGCGCGAACGCGATCGAGGATACGGCCGCGGTCGGCGAGATCGTGCCGTCGTCGATCGTGCCGCGCAGCCCCACGCCGCGCGCGATGTAGCCGTAGAACGTCTTGGGATCGTTCGCGTAACGGTCGGGCTCGCCGGGCCGGGCTCCTGGGCGCGGTCCGTTGCACGCCGTGAGCCCCCAGATATCGCTGCCGTAGTCCTTCCATTGCATTGGATTGTGGATCGCGTATTCATGCTGGGCGAGCGCGGCGCGTTGGCTGTTCGTGAAGTAGTCGATGCCGTGCTTGTGCATGTAGTCGTCCTGGATGCCGCGGAAATCGATCCAGACGTGGCTGTACTGATGGCCGAACAGCGGGCCGAAACCGAGATGCTCCTGGCCCTGGAAATTGCCCCAGGTCGTGTCGTAGTTCTCCGACCAGACCTTCCATGCGGAGGGATCGATCGCATGCGTCGGCGAACCGAGCGCGAGCACGTAGAGCAGCATCGCTTCGTTGTAGCCGCGCCAGTCGGCATGGATGAAATCCGCTTCGGGCGTCCACCCCATGGCCACGAGCGGCGGGCGCGGCGACGCCCACTGCCAATCCACGCGCCGGTAGATCTCGTCGGCGAGGCGGCGGATCTCCTTCTCGTCGGCGTCGTTGCGGTCGTAATAGGACTCGGCGAACAGGACGCCCCCGAGCAGGAGCGTCGTGTCGATCGTCGAGAGCTCGACCCAGCGCTTGGACTGATAGCGCCGACCGGTGTCCATGTCGAGGAAGTGGTAGAAGAAACCGTGATCGCCCGTGGCGTCGACGGCGTCGCTCTGCGGCGCGTCGTGCAGGAAGCGCAAGGTCACGAGCGTGCGCTTGACCGCTTCGGCGCGCGGTATCCAGCCACGCTCGACGCCGATACCCCACGCGGTGAGCCCGAAACCGACGGCTGCGATCGACGAAAAATATTCGCCGCCTTCGTGCGGCCAGTGATCCGGCACGAGGCCGTTCGCGGCATTCGTGCTGTCGCGGAAATATTCGAAGGTGCGCTTCTCGACGTCGTCGAGCATGGCCTGCTGCGGCTTGGGCAGCTTGTCGAACTCGACGGCCACGGCTCGGCCCGGCACGAAGGCGGCGGCCGCGAACAACGTCGCAGCCGCGATGAAAACGTTTACATCGGCTATTCGGAACAAACCCCTGACACTCATTGCATTTCTCGGTAGACGAAGGAGGCGCACATGGCGAAGCGCAGCGCGCAAGCGAACGCGGCGGCCCGTTTGACCGCCCGGCGTCGCTTTCGTTCCCGCCGTCACATGACGGCGGCCTTGCAATAGCGGTCGATGAACGCTTGATGCATCGGCATCGCTTCGACACAGTTCTCGATCACGCGCTTGACGCCGCCGACGAGCTCGTCGAGCTCCTTCTCGGGCAGGAGGTCCACCACCGGGTGCCAGGCGCGCGGCGTGATGCGCTGTCCGAGCATGACCTGAACCCAGCTCGTGATCGCGAACATCTCCTCGGCGTCGCGGAAGAAACGCCCGCTGTCGCGGAACAGCCGGATATTGTTCGCGAGCTGCTCGGGGATGCTCATCGTGCGGCAATAGTTCCAGAACGGCGAATCGTCGCGCTCCGTCGCGTAGTAGTGCAGGATCAGGAAATCGCGAATGCGGTCGAACTCGAAATGCGACTGCGCGTTGTAGCGGTCGACGACGACGTCGCTGAAGCCGCGGTCCGGAAACAGGTTCAACAGGCGCGCGATGCCAGACTGCACGAGGTAGATGCTCGTCGATTCGAGCGGCTCCATGAAGCCGCTCGCGAGGCCGAGCGCGACGCAGTTCTTGTTCCAGAATTTCTTGCGCTTGCCGGTCGTGAAGCGCAGCGGGCGCGGGTCGGCGAGCGGCTTGCCGTCGAGATTCTTGAGCAGCGTCGCGGCCGCTTCGTCGTCGCTCAAGTACCGGCTCGAGTACACGTAGCCGTTGCCGGTGCGGTGCTGCAGCGGGATGCGCCACTGCCAGCCCGAACGCAACGCGGTCGAGCGCGTGTACGGCGTCGGCGGACCGACGTTTTCGCACGGCACCGCCATGGCGCGATCGCAGGGCAGCCAATGCGTCCAATCTTCATAACCCGTGTGCAGCGCCTGCTCGATGAGCAGGCCGCGGAATCCCGAGCAGTCGATGAACAGATCGCCGTCGACGCGTTCGCCGCTCGCCAGCACGACGGCTTCGATGAAACCGTCGTCCGGGCGCAGCACCGTTTCGACGATCTTGCCTTCGGTGCGGCGCGTGCCGCGCGCTTCCGCGTAACGGCGCAGGAACGCGGCGTAGCGCCCCGCGTCGAAATGGTAGGCGTAGGCGATGTTCGCCAGCGGCGAATTCGCCGGCACGTCGGTCGCCGACGCCATGAACTTGCCGCGCGGCGCCGCCGCGGTGTTGAGCGAATACGCGCCGATGTCGGCGGCTTTGCCCGTCGCGAACTGCTTGAGCCAGTATTGGTGGAACGGCAGCAGACCGTAGTCGTGGCCGATCGTGCCGAAGCCGTGCACGTAGCGATCGCCGATGCGTCCCCAATCGACGAACTGGATGCCGAGCTTGAACGTGCCCTGGGTCTCTTTGATGAACTCGATCTCGTCGATCTCGAGCACCTTGTTGAAGAGCTTGAGGTGCGGCACGGTCGCTTCGCCGACGCCGACGATGCCGATCTCCTCGGATTCGATGAGCCGGATCGAATAGCCCTGGCCCAGCACTTTCGAAAACGCGGCGGCGGCCATCCAGCCGGCGCTGCCGCCGCCGACGATGACGATGTTCTTGATCGCGGATTGATTCATTGCACTCGGGTCGCAGTCGTGAAAAGGCCCGCCGTAGCGGGCCTGGCTCGGGGCCGGTCCGGCGGTGCGCCGGACCATTGTCCGATGAAGCGAGCGCTCAAGTCACCATCTGAATCCTGCCGTGATCTTGAACTCGCGCGGCGTGCCGGTGATGTTGCCGATCGCGTTGTACGCGGCCGGGAAGCGGCTCAGCACGCCGTTGGAGCCATAGTTCGTGATGTAGTCGGAGTAGTTCTTGAAATTGAACGCATTGAGCACGTCGAAACGTATGTACATGTCCATGCCGTGCGTGAGATCGAAGTTCTTCGTCACTTGGAAATCGATATCGCGGTAGCCGAAGATCTTGCCGCCGAACAGGAACGATTGCGCAGTCGTCGCGTGCGGATCGCTGCCCGAGAAGCCGCCGCCCGGCGTGCCCGCGATCGGCGTACAGCTGCTGCCGGTCGGGAAATACTGGCCCGACGCGAGGAAGCAGGCGATGTCGTTGTGCGGTATCGGCGAGGCGAGCGTGAGCTTGCCGGAGTAGGTGAGGCCCCACGGACCGTCGAACGAGCCCGTCGCGACGAAGCGGTGGCGCGGCACCGCGTTCGAATCGATGAACGGATACTGATGGATCGTTTCTTCGTCGAACGAATAGTGCTCGTTGACGTCGCGGTTTTGCGTCGCGTCGGTGTAGGTATACGCGAAGGTGGCCGACCAGCCCGATTCCTTCGTGTACGGTTTTTCGGCCGAGAGCAGCAGCGAGTTGCTGCGCGTTTCGATGCCGTTGTTGCCGATGATGAGGCTGCCGAAGCCCGGTACGCCATTGCCCCACGGCTGGCCGCCGTTCATCCAGAACGCCCCGTTCGGATAGCGGTTGCCGAGCGTGAACACGAAACCGTTCTTGCTCACGATGCGCGCCACCGTGGCGTCGGTGTTCCAGTCGCCGACCTTGTTGCGCATGCCGAGGCTGAACTGGTCCGAATACGGCGCCTTCAAATTGTTGTTCAGCATGTCGACTTCCGCGCCCGCGTTGCTCGCCTGCACGAGCGACTGCAGGTTCGAGAGTCCGTTCAGGAACGCCGGATTGAACGCGACGCATTGTGCGCCGGTCGGGCACGGGTGCAGATCGTTCGGGAAGTAGAACGTGAACTGCGGCAGCGCTGACTTCGTCTCCTCGACCTGCAGATAGTCGTAGAGATCGCGGTCGTAGGCGCGTCCCGCGCCGCCATGGAACACGTGTTGCTCGTCGCCGTTCATGTCGTACGAGAAGCCGAGGCGCGGCTGCCATTCGTTGTCGAACGCGCCGCGGTTGTGCCCGGTGCTGATGTAGTCGTTGACGTTGACCCCGCCCTTGGCGAGCGTCTGCGCGTAGGTCTGTCCGGTCGGCGCATTCGGGTCCTGCGCGTTGAGCGCCGCGACGACGTTGGCCGGCGTCACGTAATTTTCGTAGCCTTTGTTGTCTTCGTAGTCGTAGCGCAGGCCGAGATTCAACGTGAGCTTGTCGTTGACCGCCCAGTCGTCCTGGATGTACGTGCCGAACTGGTTGTCGCGCGACGTGGCGGTCGGGTTCAGGCCCGGCACCGGATTCGTGAAGAACACCTTGTACGGAATCGTCGCGGTGCCGGCCGACGTAACGTCGTAGTAGAACTGCGGGTTGACGTCCTCGGCGTCCTGCGCGGTGAGCTTGATGCTCTTGTACTTGAAGCCCAGCTTGACCGTGTGATCGCCGTTCCACTCGAAATTGTTGAACGTGAGATCGTCCTGCAACCCAGGCCCGCGCTGCCCCTTGTTCTGCGTGGCGAGCGGCGACGCGGGACCCGTGTCGATGATCGTCGGGTCGTTGCCCGCGCTCACGTGATAGGTATAGATCGCGCCGTTGCCGAAGCCGAGCGAGGACGGCGCGTTGAACGTCTTCTCCCAGGTGAGCAGGAATTCGTTGAACCAGGCGTCGGCGCTGTGCTGCCAGCGCGCATCGATGCGCGTGTCGTTGTTCTTGACGTCGATGCTCGAGGATTTCGCCTGGGCCGTGCCGATGTTGTCGGCCTGGTCTTCCTTGCGCACCTTCGAGCTCAATTCGATCTTGTCGCGATCGGAGAATTCCCAGTCGATCTTGCCGAAATACAGATCTTCATCGAACGGCAGGCCGGCAGGCCCGAACTGCGCCTGCACGCTGGGCGGCAGCAGGCTGACGGGATTGGAAACACCCGCGACCGTGCCGGGCGCGACGACGATCGGCGTATCGAAGCGCTTCGCTTCGTAGGTCAGGAAGAAATGCATCTGGTCCTGGATGATCGGGCCGCCGACCGCGAAACCGTACTCCTTCTCCTGCGAAGGCGTCTGCTTGCCGGCCGCCTTTTCCGCCGGGGTGTCGGTGCGATAGTTCTGGTCGGTGTACTCGCCGAACACTTCGCCGTGAAATTCGTTCGTGCCCGACTTGGTCTCCGCCGTTACCGCGGCGCTCGAGATCTGGTCGTATTCGGCTTTGTAGTTCGAGGTGATGACCTTGTACTCGCCGATCGCGAGCTGCGGGAACGGATTGCCTTGCGTCTCGAACTGGCCGGCGACGCCGCCTTCCTTCACGTAGTTCTTCTGGCCGACCGAGCAGATGCAGTCCGCGCAGGCGCGCCGCGAGGTCGATGCCGCGGATCAGCTCGGAGAAGAATTCGCCGAAGAGGTCGGGCAGCAGCGCGCCGACGGTTTGC
>Ga0070741_10002261_pt1 | contig 52896 bp, 34 predicted proteins | sample Coa_R1_4_FD_66440 | JGI IMG/M metagenome (GOLD analysis project Ga0070741, IMG submission 66440) | Surface soil microbial communities from Centralia Pennsylvania, which are recovering from an underground coalmine fire - Coalmine... | ecosystem: Environmental > Terrestrial > Soil > Unclassified ... | reverse complement strand
CAACCGAACGGGATCATCGGCACGCCCGACGGCCACACCCTTTACATCGCCGATATCGGCGCTCAAAGGACCTATAAATACTCGATCCAGCCCGACGGTTCGCTCAAGGACAAGACCCTCTTTTGTTCGCTCGGCTCGGATGGCATGACGATTGATAACCAGGGAAACGTTTATCTCACCGGCAAGGGGGTGACCGTTTTCAACCCCGCCGGCAAACAAATCGAGCACATCGACGTTGCCGAACCCTGGACGGCCAATGTCTGTTTCGGCGGCAAGGACCGGCACACCTTGTTCATCACGGCCAGCAAGAGCTTCTACGGGCTCCAGATGACTGTTAGCGGTGTGGACAGCCAATGAGGCCGCCATGCCAAACAAGCACTTTCCCGTAGCCATCGCCCTGGCGCTGGCGTTCGCAATCATTGGCCGCTCAGCCGCGAGCCAGAGTTCAGCACCGGGCCCGGACCAGTGGAAACTGGCGAATGATTGCGCTTCCGTTCATCGCTTTTCGACGCTCTTCACCTCTCACGACGTCCGCGAATATCTTTCTAAAGACGAAAAGCTTCAGGCCGCTGTCGCCTGGTGCAAAACCACTGGTGTGACGAAGGTCTACCTGGAGGAATTCCGCGATGGTTACCAGGCGGAACGCACGGTTCTGGAGAATGCCCGTGAAAAGTTCCGCGGCGCCCGGTTCGAAGTTTCGGGTTGTGTCACCACGACGCGGGTTGGAAAACCCTCAACCGGCTGGAAAGAGGTGGCTTGCTGCTACACGGACCAAGCGACCCAGGATAAGCTCCAGGCCATTTTCGAGTACGCAGCCAGCCTGTTCGACGAAATCATGATCGATGATTTCTGGTTCACGGATTGCACCTGCCCGGCGTGTGAGTCGGCGCGCAAGGCCAGGACAGTTACGGTAGGCGAAAAAATCTACCCCGTGACTGGCGACACGTGGGAGGACTATCGGTGCGAGTTGATGTTGCGGGTTTCGCAGGACCGTCTGCTTGGCCCGGCCAAACGCGTCAATCCCAAAGCCCGTCTGATCGTAAAATACCCGCAATGGTACGACAATTTCCACGTGCGAGGCTACGACGTGAGCCGCGAAACCGCTGCCTTCGACCGGATTTGGGTCGGGACCGAAACGCGCGATTTCCAGGACAAACAGTGGGGCGGCACGCCGCAGTACGAAGCTTATTTCATCATGCGTTGGTTGGGCGGGATCGGCGGCGCCAAATGCGGCGGTGGCTGGTACGACCCGTATGGGACCACGCCTCAAACCTACCTGGAACAAGCGCGCCAGACCATCCTTGGGGGTGGGCGGGAATCCATGCTCTTCGAATACAGCTCGCTGCTGCGCGAGACTGGGCCGAAGAATATCGAAGCGTTGCGGGCTGCCTTGCCAGAACTCCTCGCGGCGGCCAAAGAGGTGCCCCGCCGCCACCCCATCGGACTGGCGGCCTACAAACCGCCGAATAGCCATCCGCAGCAGGAGCCGCGAGTGTTTGATTTCGTCGGGATGCTCGGCCTGCCGCTGGTGCCGTGTCATGAATTCCCGACCAACGCACCGGCCGCTTTCTTCTCCATCCACGCGGTTAAGGATTCGGATTTCGTGGCGAAGCTGGACGGCTTCGTCAAATCCGGAAAACCCGTTCTGTTGACCGACGGGTTGGAAAAAGCCCTCAAGGGACGCCTCGAACTGGGTACGCCCAACGTGCATGTCCTGGCTGTGCAGGGCGACCCCAAATCGCTCTTACTGCTGGACCAAGCCAGTCTCGATCCCCTGCGCGACCTATTCCTGCCGAAGGTGCACGCTTCATTCCGCGGTCCGAATCGTGTGGGGTTGTACCTGTTTAGCGACGGGAGCTGGGTCGTGGAAAACTTCAATGACGTGCCGGCCAGGGTCGAGCTTGATGGAAAGCAACTGGACGTGCCGCCACGTGGTTGGACACAGCATTGGGTCAACTGACTTGGCGCTATGAGTAACAATCGGGTGCGCTCGTGCTTTCAACTCAGCGAACCTGCTGCGTTCGAGATGAAATCTGCTAACTGCTTCGTTCACATCCCAATTGCACTGGCACTGCTCAGCCAGGCAGTCTCCTCACCTGCGGCACCGGGCTTCACCTTGTCGTCAAAAGATCGTACGCCCTGCCCGATCATCGTGGCTTCCAATGCCCCGGCTTCGGAGCGTTATGCCGCCACTGAACTGCAGAGCTATCTGGAACGCATCACTTCGGTGAAGCTGCCGATTCTGGACGATTCGGCCCGGGCTGAATCGCGCGAGATCCTGATTGGGGACAATGCCCATTTGCGCAAGCTGGGCCTGAACATCGATTTCAAATCGCTCGGCACCGAAGGTTTCGCCTTACGCACCTGGAAAAACAAGTTGATCATCGCCGGCGGGCGACCTCGCGGAACTCTGTATGGAGTGTACACGTTGCTGGAGCAAAAGGCCGGGGTTCGCTGGTTTACGCCCGAGGTCGAAACCGTACCGGAAACGAATCACCTCCTTTTCGCAGCGCTGGATGAAAATCACCTTCCAGTGTTGGAATACCGGGAGGTGTTTTGGACGGAGACAATGCGCAATGCCGATTTTGCCGCGCGGCACCGGCTCAATGGCGAGCATTATGGCCTAACCGAGAAGCACGGCGGCCGCGCAGTGGTTTACTTCCCATTCGTGCACAGTTTCGACAACCTGATCCCGCGCCAACTTTATTCGGAGCATCCTGAGTATTTCCCTTTGATCGATGGCAAACGAGTGGACGGTTATGTCCAAAGATGCCTTTCCAATCCCGAAGTGCTCAAACTCGCGATTGCCAACGTCCGCCAGTGGATCCACGAACATCCTGAGGCTAGTATCATCAGCGTTTCCCAGAACGACACGGGCAATTGGTGCCGGTGCGAAAAGTGCAAGGCGCTTGACGACCGGGAAGGCAGCCCCGCTGCGTCGCTGATCCAATTCGTCAATGCAATTGCCCAGGATATTGAAAAAGATTACCCGGCAATCCGCATCGACACTCTAGCTTACCAATATACCCGCAAGCCGCCGAAAACGCTTCGCCCCAGGCCTAACGTCATCATACGTCTGTGCTCGATCGAATGCTGCTTCGCTCATCCACTGGCCACCTGCGATTCCAAGGAGAATCGCCGCTTCCGCGATGACATTCTCGCCTGGCAGCCGGTTGCGCCCAAACTCTACGTTTGGGATTACACCCCGAATTTCGGTCATTACCAGCAACCTTTCCCAAATTTCGCGGCGCTCCAGCCGAATGTGCAATTCTTCGTCCAGCACGGGGTCAGCGGCCTGTTCGAGCAAGGAAATTATTCCGGCGGCGGTTTTGGAGAGCTGGGACCGCTGCGCGCATACCTGCTGGCAGAATTGTTGTGGAACCCAAACACTGACCTTGAGCGGCACAAAACCGAATTCTTAAATGCATATTACGGCTCGGCCGCCGCAAACCTGCGCGCCTATATCGATCTGCTCGAGCGGCAGGTCAGTGATGGCGAAACCCACGCCCACATCTTCGACTCCCCGAAAGCTGCTTACCTCAACGACGCGTTCCTCAGCGAAGCTTCGCGGATTTTGGACAGGGCCCAACAAAGCGCCGAGAACGAAACGTTCCGTTTCCGCGTGGCGATCGATCGGTTGCCAATTCAATATGTGCAGCTCGCAACCAGTCGCGTCCAGGGCGAGGAGCGCGCCGCCCTCCTGAAACAGTTTCTCCAGGTCGCCCGCAAGGCCGGAATTTCCAACATTAGCGAAAGCCAATCCCTGGATGCCTGGGCCAAGAAGATGGGTGAATAGCGACTCCGGATTGGGAGACGCCTCCAGCGTGAATAAGGTCCCAGCCTTCCGCGTAACACGGTGGCCAGAACAACAATGCGGGCATCCGGCCTTGTTAGCTTTTTTAACTCGCAAAACCCTGACAATGCTGTTTGCTGGGTTGCGTGAATCGACGGGCATTTCTTCGCACAGGCGCTGCTTCGACCGCGATTCTCTGGAGCCTGCCCGGACAGTGTGCAGAAGACAGGTCCGCGCCCCCAAGTGACTCGGAGTTGCTCAGCCAGGCCCGCGAGAGCATCCAGCGGTACCGCAAGACAGACATCACCGTTCAAGTACAAAGCTCGGATGGCGCTCCTGTACCTAATGCCAAAGTCAAACTCGAGCAGGTGAACCACGAGTTTCTGTTCGGCTGCAATCTGTTCCCTTTTAATCGATGCGCCAACAGCGACCAGGAGGAGGCTTTCCGCTCTCGGTTTGCCGCGTTGTTTAATTATGCCACCTTGGGCTTTTATTGGGCGTCCTACGAGTTCGAGCGCGGCAAGCCCGGCTACGATTATACCGACCAGGTCCTGGAATGGACCGACAAACAAGGGATCGCTTGCAAAGGCCATCCCCTGGTCTGGGATCACCCGGCCAGCTCGCCTCGCTGGCTGCCGGATGACCTGGCCGAAATTGCGCCATTGGTTCACGAGCGGGTAAAGAACGTCGTGTCCCGTTACAAAAACCGCATCCATTTCTGGGATGTGGTCAATGAAGCGACTCACCTGCCGGACGGCGTAAACAAAACCAAAATGGGGGCTTGGGGCGCGGCGATTGGCCCAGTGCCCTACACCGGCGAGCCGTTGAGAATCGCTCGCGCGGCCAATCCTGACGCCGCCCTGCTCGTTAACGATTATCGCACCGACCCGGCCTACCTGCGGCTCCTGTCGAGCTTGCGCAAGGAGCGCGGCTTCCTTATGAACGCCGTCGGAATTCAAAGCCACATGCATCAAGGCGTCTGGCCTTTGCACAAAGTCTATTCGGTCTGCGAAACCTACGCCCGGCTGGGGCTGCCGCTTCACTTTACGGAAACGACCATCCTGAGCGGCGGCCGAGAAAACAAGGAATGGGGACCGACCACGGCCGAAGGCGAAGCAGCGCAAGCGGAGCATACGGCCAACTTTTACACGATGCTGTTCTCCCATCCTTCCGTGGCGGCAGTCACCTGGTGGGACCTTTCCGATTATCAGGCCTGGCAGCGAGCGCCGGCTGGATTGGTGCGGCAGGATATGTCTCCCAAGCCGGCTTATGAACGGCTGCTGGATCTTATTAGGCGCCAGTGGTGGACCAAGGCTGAGGCGGCTACAGATGAGAAAGGCCTCTGTTCATTCCGCGGTTGTCATGGATCGTATCAAGTCAGCGCCGAAGCCCTGAATAAGCGAATTAGTAAACAGGACCTTCGCGTTGGCCGCGCCCACCCCAATCAGATCACTCTCAGACTCTGAAGTATGAACCTTAAACTGCCTCAATCGAGCCCGTGGTCTCTTTCCACGAATCTTAAGGAACTCCGAAGGTCTTGGAGTGCGTCCGCTTCGCGGCGCTTTTGGCGGCGAAGCAGGGTCGAACGGTCGAGATTCACTCGTGGGTCAGCCGTCGTTCGGTTCCAAAAGCGGCGCAAAGCGCCGCACTCCAAAACGCTGACGCGCCAATTCGTGCGCCACCGGTTTTTGCGCGCACTGACTGCGTGCATTTTTGCGAGCGCGGTTTGGCTGTTGAGTCCAAATGCGCGGGCGGCAGGCACTTCCACTGCCGCGTTCTCGTTCGGTAATCGCTCCTTCGAGTTTACGATTAAGGCCGCCACCGGTCATTGCGAAATACAGGACAAACAAACCGGCGAGAAATGGGGCAATGCGGACCCGAATTCACCCTTCGGCACAGTCACGGTGAAACGGTCCGGCCAGGCTCAGCGCCTGACCCTGAGCCAATGCGAGTTGGCATCAGGCACTGCGGGCGCCGGCTGCGTCGCGACCTTCCATCCGATCGCCGGCGACCCTGGCGCCGCGTTGCGTGTTCAGTTTCAAACCTCGAAGGATCCTCGCTTGCTGGAAGTGATCTATGAAGCCAGTGGCGGCCTCCAAGTCGAGAGCGTCGCGCTTCTGGCCAATGTGCTATTGGCCACCGATTCGGGCAAAGGTTACGTGCTGGTGCCCGTGCGGGAAGGCCTGTTGATTCCGGCCGACAGTGGTTCGGGCCTCTCGCATCATTTCGATACCTACGCCTATGAAGGTTGTCATATGGAAATGCTGGGTGTGGTTCAAAACGGTTCCGCCGTGCTGGCCACTTGGGATGACCCGTATGTGACGGTCGATTTGAAGAGCACAAAGGCCCAGTCTGATTCCGGTTCGAAACACGCGACGGTTGCAGTCTGGTGCAACTTGTTGAAAAGCGCCAAGCGCCTTGAACTGCGCTTTCTGGGCCGAGGGGATTATGTAAGCATCGCCAAGGCCTATCGCCAAATCGCACAAGACAGGGGCTTGCTGGTAACCTGGGACCAAAAACTCAAAGACCACCCCGACCGAGCCAAACTTTTCGGTGCCGCTAATATCAAGCTGTGGAGCGCGCTGGACCGCCGCATGAGTGAGGACAGCACCAAAGAAGAGCAAGTCAGAGTCAACTGGACATTCGACGAAGCGGCGCAAGTGGCCGAGCATTTCAAAAGGGATCTGCAACTCGACCGGGTCCTCTTCACGGTCGGCGGTTGGATCCATCGCGGCTATGACAACCAGCACCCGGACATTCTTCCGACGGCACCGGAATGCGGCGGCGATGCGGCTTTGAGAGCCTGCGCCCAGCGCGTGATGGACCAGGGCTATCTCTTCTGCCTGCACGATAACTACCAGGATATTTATCGCGATTCGCCATCCTGGAACGAGCGTTACATCATGAAAAATCGCGACGGCAAAATAGTGCAGGGCGGACGCTGGGCGGGAGGCCTTGCTTTTATGACTTGCTCACAAATGGCTTTAGAACTCGCCCAACGCCCGCAAAATTTGCCCGGGGTGAAGAAGCTCTCGAACGCCAACGCCTATTTCATCGACACCACCTATGCGGCCGGCCTGCAGGAGTGTTATGACCCCCAGCATCCCCTGACCCGCAGCGACGACATCAAATGGAAACAGGCTCTTTCTGACTATGCTCGCGGAGTTTTCGGTGTATTCGGCAGTGAATGCGGGCGGGAGTGGGCCATTCCGCACAGCGACTTCTTCGAAGGGTTAACCGGCGTCAGCGGCCGTGCTTACCATGATGCCCGGCTGGGGGATAGGCTCGGCGCGACCGTGGTGCCCCTCTTCGACCTGGTCTATCGCGACTGCATCGCCATGTACGGGAAGTACGGCTACGATCCGGGCCAGGCCTCAAGCTACGTCCTCCAACACATCATCCTGGGCCGGCCACTTAACTACCATTCGATTCCCGCCCATTTGTACTGGAAAGAGGTCGCGGCGGAAGAAAAACCGCTGGCGATTTACGCCGGCGTTGCCGGTTTCAGCCCTGACGGACCGCGACAGTTCAAAATCAGCTACCGCTGGAGGGTCGAGAAACCGGTGTCAGAGTCCTGGCAGGTGTTCGTTCATTTCACGGATCCATCGGGCAAGATACAATTCCAGAACGATCAGCAGCCCACCCCGCCGGTGTCGGAATGGAAATCCGGAGAAATCCTGCAAGGCCCTTACTCGGTGACTGTCCCTGATGGCCTCAATGGGACTTTCGAAGTGCGCATGGGCCTCTATCAGCCAGACAGCGGGCGGCGGGCGCTGCTCCAAGGCCGCAGGAATCGAGACCGGAGTTATCTGGTCGGCAAGCTCGTGGTGCAGGATGAGCGGATCGAGTTTACCCCGGTGGAAGTGCCGCTGGAATCAGGGCCGGAGCTTTTTACGCGCGACGACAACGGCTGGGCCTCCGGGATGCACCGCATGGATCGTTTCATCAAAAACACCTATGAAGTCCTCTCCCCGTTGAACGAGCTGACCGCGCGGATGCAGATGACCGGCCACGAGTTTCTCTCCAGTGATCGCAAGGTCCAGCGAACCACCTTTGGTGAGGGAGCTGAACGCGTGACCGTTACCGTGAACCTTGGTGACTCCGATTACCTCTGCAGTGCGGTCTCTAAAGAGCAAGTCCAACTACCACCGAGCGGTTTTCTGGTCGAGTCGCCGGCCTTCGTCGCCTTCCATGTGCGCAACTGGAACGGCGTTACGTACGGTACCTCCCTTCCGCTGTTCACGTTGCGCAGCCTGGATGGACGTCCACTCGCCAAGTCGCATAAAATTCGGGTTTTCCACGCGTTTGGCGATGACCGAATTCGACTAGGTCGAGCTCCTGTTTCCATTCGGCGCGAAGAGGTAGTAGACCCAAATTCCTGAGAATGTTTTCCGCCAAAATGAAGAACCCCGCACCGGAGTCAGTTACCCTCCAGCACACGCGCCTGAGTCTCGGAGTGCGGCGCTATGCGCCGCTTTCGGCGGCCGTGGGCTCCCGAAAAGCGGCGCCCAGAGGCCCACTCCAATACCTTCGGACTGCGGGGCGGTTGCCCCAACATTCGTGCCGCGAGCTCCATCGCCAGCAAACAAATGGCCTAACGCTTTGGAGTGCGGCGCTGCGCGCCGCTTTTGACCCCAGTGCGATTCCCAAAAAAATCCGCGCTACAGCCCCATGGGCCCTCCGAAAAGCGCCGCAAAGCGGCGCACTCCAAAACCTTAGGATACGAACCTTTGCGATTTTCCTCCTGACGGCGTCTTTGTGCCTGTGGTCAAGTGGCTCCTCGGCCCAAATCTTCGATGCCGCGCCGTTCGCTCAACCGCTCCCCGAGGGCAATGGACTCATTTGGGACGACCCGCGCGAGATCCATCAAGTCGTCGTGCGATTCACCGGCCGAGCGCCGGCGCCGGATCAAGTGCATTTGGAATATTGGGGCAGCCACTGGCCCGAACAGCACTTGCCCAAAGACCGTGTCCCCGGCGGCGGAGATGTTGGTTGGATGGAACTGGGCAACTGGTATCGCGGAGGCTGGCGCGCGGCTGACGCCGAGGCCACCAGTAACGGTCCGGCCCTCACTTTCACGTTCCGCCCGGTTAACGCCCGGGAGTTCCCGAAAATAAAAGAGTACTCCGCGGCCTTTCGGTACACCCTCAAGCTTCGAATTACTTCAAAGAGGACACTGCCGCCGATCGACAAAATCGAGGCTTTCACCGATTCGACCACTGAAACCAGGCGCGCCAACCTGGTTTGGAAAGAGCGCCCCGTTTCCTTGCCAGAGGTTACCGCCTTCAACGGCGCCGTCCAAACCAACGATAACCAAGCCCGGCACACGCGGGTCGCCTTCAGCTGCACCGTTAACCCTGACCCGAACACGTTCGATCGTACCTTGATCACCGTGCGAACGGGCGAGAAGGTCTTCACATTCCTGCCGGACGACCTCCAGACCGGACCACTTTTCCTGCCGGCCCTGGGCGTGGCGATCTTATCCGAATCCGATGTCCGGGATTATGCAGCTGTCGCCGCCGCACAGGAAGCGGCCAAGGCAAAGACCCTTTATGACCGGGTGCGGGAGCTGCCCGAACAGACCTGGCAATCCGCCTGGAATGGAATGCCGGCAAAGAAATCGCATATCTATTTTCCTTTAGGCCTGGACGGCGGTCGGCAACGATTCCTGCTTCAGGCCGACGGCACCGTCCGGTTTCGGCTGAACGACAATTACCTGCAAGCCCGGCCCGGGCAGGATACGCCGCGTCTGAAACTCGAAGACGCACCGGTACGGATCGCCTTCGGCTCGTATCCCCAGCCGAGCGAGCGTCATCTTCAGGACGGCACTTTGCCGATCTGTGAAACCACCTGGGAGACCAACGGTTTGCGGATAATTCAAACGGCCTTCGTCACTGAACTCAATGGGGCCAAATCAGACGGGCCAGTGCCCCCCGCGGATACCTTGGCGGTCTTTCTCGCGCGCTTGGATTTCACGAACACGTCGGCGAGCGAACAAACCGCCTCGTTGCCCCTGAGTTACTCGGCTGCTGAAACCACTCACCCGCTGCGACTGGACGATCGAGGATTGCTTTGGGCGGGAGAACGTGTACGCGGCCAGGTTTTGGCGGATGTGAAAGCCAAAACGGAAGACGGGAAACTCTCCTGGAGCTGGACCCTCGCTCCGGGGCAATCCAGAACGCTCTGGGTCAAACTGCCATACCTCGTGCTCGCCAACAAAGCCGAGCAGGAGGCGCTAGCCGGTTTGGATTTCGAAAAGGAACGAGCGGCGATGGCGGGCTATTGGCGCCGCCGGATGGACGAAGGCACACAACTCGTGAGCCCCGAACCGGTCTTAAACAATTTCTTCCGAGCCGATGCCACTCACTTGCTGATTAACTGCGAGCTGGAGCCGAACAGTTCGCGCCGATTTGCGCGGGTCGGCTCCTTCTCTTACGGCGCTTATGGGAATGAGTCGTGTATGATGGTCGTCGACCTGGATCGGCGCGGCTATCATCGCGAGGCGCAGGAATGCCTCGATGCCTGGCTCCACTACCAGGGCACTGTCGCTTTGCCGGGAGACTTTGCTTCCCAGGAAGGTGTCCTGTATGGAGCCGGGGGTTATGAATCCGGCGGCTACAACCAGCATCACGGCTGGATTCTTTGGATGCTGGGCGAACATTACCGGTTCACTCGGGATGAAGCGTGGCTCCGCTCGGCCGCGCCGGGGATTTTGGCGGGAGCTGGTTGGATTATTCGTGAAACCAAACGCACCGCCTCACGAAACGAACTCGAACGCGGTCTGCTGCCCGCCGGGAGCCTGGAAGATATTGGCGATTGGTGGACGTGGCTGTCGACCAACTGCTACACTTGGCGGGGCTTGGACTCGGCCGCGTGGGCGCTGGAGCAAATGCGTCACCCAGAGGCGCGGCGCATACGACGCGAAGCGGATTCCTATCACACACACCTGCTGGAGAATTTTCTAAAAGCCGCCGCCCGCTCGCCGGTGGTTCGTTTGCGCGATGGCACGGCCGTTCCCCAAATTCCTTCTTATGTCCAACGGCGCGGCCGCTCGTTCGGTTGGATTTGCGAAACCCTTGAAGGAGCCATGCACCTCTTGATCACCGGGGCGCTCGACTGCCGCTCACCCCAAACCGAGTGGATTCTGAAGGATTACGAGGACAACCTCTTCCTGTCGACGCAATACGGGTACACGCTCGACGATTTCGATCAGTACTGGTTCGGCCGCGGCGGGATGTCGATGCAAGCCTGCCTGTTGCTCGATGTCGAGCCGTACCTGCGCCGCGATGACACGAAAAACGCGCTGCGAGCGATGTTCAACGCCATTGCGGTAAGCCATTTCCCGGATGTGCATATGAATACCGAGCATGCCCTGCCGGAAATGGGCGATTGGCGCGGCGACCACTTCAAAAGTTCGGACGAATCCAACGCCTGCGGCTGGCTGCGGCAAATTTTTGTCCGGGAAGAAGGCAAGGAATTAGTCTTGGGGCAAGCTGTGCCCAGAGATTGGCTCAAGACCGGCCAGAAGTGCGGTTTGAAAAACGCCCACACCTACTTCGGCCCAATGACCCTGGTTTATAGCGGCGGTGACCACAACATTTCGTGTCTGCTCGAGCCCCCCTCGCGCAATCCTCCCAGCCAGATTCGCCTGCGCTTCAGGGTGCCGGAACAACGGCGCATACGATCCGTTACCGTCAATGCAAAGCCTTGGAGCGACTTTGAAGCGGACTGGGTTCATCTGCCGGCGAATATCGGCCCCGCAACCGTAGCGATTACTTACTAGCCGTTTCGAAGCAGGCGGCAAATCCGGAGATGCTGTGCAGGCAGGTTCTTTCCTTTGCAGCTATCCGCGTCCCCACCCGCCTTGCTCTGGGAGGCAGATCGAGTAACTTTGCCTTGTGAGCACTTCGCCTCTCACGGTCGCTTCAAAGGAAAGAGCCGCCTCTGAACCGGATGTGAACAGCTCCGTCCGGAGCTGGGGGGACAAGCTTTTCTCCTCCATCGACTCAGCCGAAGCCCCGACGTTATTCAGCAAAAAGGGCTTTTATGGGAGCCTGATGGAATGGGCCATGCGCGACGAACAGTTTAAAACCCAACTGTTCAGGTTCGTAGACGTGCTGCCAATGCTGACCTCCTCGTCGGAGATCTCGCGTCATCTGAACGAGTACCTGGGCGACGACCGCGTGAATCTCTCCCCTGCCCTGCGCCTGGGCCTGAAAGCCGCCGGCGGCGCTTCCTGGTTATTCGGTTCGGGGATCAAATCCCAAGTCAGCAGCATGGCCCGGCAGTTCATGCTCGGCGACGAACCAAAGGAGATTCTGCAGATCCTGAGAAAATTGAACGATCAGGACATTGCCTTTACCGTGGATGTGCTGGGCGAAGCGGTGGTAAGCGAGACCGAAGCCGATCAGTATGCCCAGCGGTACCTGGAGCTATTGAACCTGCTGGGGCGCGAACTCCCCGCTTGGAAACACTCCTGTGCAAGCAATCAGACCCCGCAAGGGCCGCTGCCCGCGCTCAACGTATCCGTAAAGCTTTCCGCATTATACTCGCAGATTCACCCGAGTGATCCCGCCACGGCGGTCGCTAAGATCTCCGAGCGGCTGCGGCCGATTTTGCGGCGCGCCAGGGAACTGAACGCTTTGGTCAACTTTGACATGGAGAGTTATGCGCTGAAGGCCGTTACTCTCGAGACCTTCACGTCGATTTTCCAGGAACAGGAGTTTGCAACCGGGCCCGCGTGCGGCCTGGCCATGCAGGCATACTTGCGGGATTCCGAACCGGACTTGCGCCGGATTCTCGATTGGTCCAAAACAAAACAGCGCCGGATCACCGTGCGCCTGGTTAAAGGAGCCTATTGGGATTATGAGACCGTCATCGCTCAGCAACGACACTGGCCCATCCCGGTCTTCGCGCACAAAGCGGAGACCGACGCCAACTTCGAAAGGTTATCCTTAATCCTGCTTCAAAATAACCAAGTCCTTGATGCAGCCTTTGCCACACACAACGTCCGTAGCATCGCCCATGTGCTGGCTCAGGCCGAACGCTTGGGAATCGACTTGCGGGCTTTTGAATTTCAGATGCTTTATGGGATGGCCGACTCGATTAAAGCCGCGGTGCTCCAGTCCGGTTGCCGATTAAGGGAGTACTGTCCGGTTGGCGAACTCTTGCCCGGGATGGCTTACCTCGTCCGTCGTTTGTTGGAAAACACCTCGAACGAAGGCTTTTTGGCAAACAAGTTTGCCAAAGGCGCCGCGCGCGAGGAGTTGCTCCGGAATCCGATCGAATTAATTCCGGCCACGCCTCAGCCCATCGAAGATGAGGCTTACCGAGGCTTCCGAAACGAGCCGCTGACTGACTTTACAATCACAAAGGCGCGAGAACGGATTAGCCAGGCCATTCAGAATCTTCGGGAGAATTTCGGAGAACGCCATCCGCTGGTCATCAATAATAAACCGGTGTCCACTCACGAATGGCTGCCCTCGCTCAATCCCGCAAATCAGAATGAGGTGATTGGCTACGCCGCCCAGGCCGAGGTGAAGCAGGCCGATGATGCCTTGGCCGCCGCGCGAGCCGCACAACCGAAATGGGCACGCGTGACCTCCGACGAACGCGCAGGTCATCTCGAGAAAATCGCCCAGCTGATGCGCCGCGACAAAGCCCAGTTATGCGCGCTGGAGATTCTCGAAGCCGGCAAGAACTGGAGCGAAGCGGATGCGGACGTGGCCGAGGCGATCGATTTTTGCAATTTTTATGCGCAGGTCATGCGCGAGCTGGGCCAGCCAAGACGCACACAGACAGTTGCCGGGGAAAGCAACTTCCAACATTGGTTGCCGCGCGGAGTCGGGATCGTCATCGCCCCATGGAATTTTCCCCTGGCCATTCTCACGGGCATGACCACAGCGGCAGTGGTCGCCGGAAACGCGGTTATCATCAAGCCATCCGACCAAACGCCGGTAATTGGGGCGCGGCTGATGAACCTGTGCCTGGAGGCGGGGCTTCCTCCCGGCGTGGTCAATCTGTTGACCGGCCCGGGTGGAACAGTGGGCGCACATTTGGTTGCTCATCCGCACATCGATTTCATTGCCTTCACCGGATCGAAAGAAGTCGGGCTTAGAATCTGGGAGAGCGCAGGCCGGACGCAGCCGGGCCAAAGAGATCTCAAAAAAGTGGTGTGCGAGATGGGCGGCAAGAACTGCCTGATCGTGGATAACGATGCCGACCTGGATGAAGCGGTGGTCGGCTGCATTCACTCCGCCTTTGGCTACCAGGGCCAAAAATGCAGCGCGCTTTCGCGCCTGATCGTGTTGCAGGAGAATTATGAAAAATTCCTCGCTCGGTTGATCGCCGCGGCGAGTTCAATGCGCGTCGGCCCAGCGCAGGAGCCGGGAACCATGGTCGGTCCGGTGATCAGCCGGGAGGCGCAGCAACGGATTCTCTCGGTAATCGAGGCCGGAAAGAAGGAAGCCACCCTCGCCTGGCAGGGCACCGTGCCCCAGGATTCGAGCGCGGTCTATGTTCCCCCAATCATCTTTACGGATGTCCCGCCGAACAGCCGGTTGTTTCGTGAAGAAATTTTTGGTCCCGTCCTGGCCGTCACCAAAGCAAAGGATTTTGACGAAGCATTGAGCCTGGCCAACGACAGCGAGTTTGCCTTAACCGGCGGCTGTTACTCGCGCAGTCCGGAAAATATTGCACGGGTTAAAGCCGAACTGGTCTGCGGTAATTTGTACATCAACCGGCCCATCACCGGCGCAATCGTGGAAAGGCAGCCGTTTGGCGGCTTCAGAATGTCGGGCGGCGGGACCAAGGCCGGCGGTAGGGAGTATTTGCAGAACTTTTTGCTCCCGCGAGTGATTACCGAGAATTGCCTGCGCCGTGGCTTTGCGCCGGTCGACGAATAGGAACGAGGAAGGAAGGGTTGCGTCCGGAATGAAACAGCAAGCTCATTGCGCCTCAAGCCGGAATTCAAGTTCGATGTTCGAAAATTCTCGCCGGGTCCGCTCGTACGTAGCCCATTCTAAAAGGTCCGAATCTGACAACCCGGTGATCTGGGTCATGAGTTGTGGATTATCCAGGACTGGGCTAAGCACTAAGGAGCGATAGCCCGCCGCTTCGGCGCGGAGCCGGCGCGTTCCCGGAATGCGCAGATTTGCCTCACCGTCCTGCAGACCATGCCGTTTGCCGACGCGCGGAAGGGTGCCAGAGTAGCTCAATTCAGTAAGCGATCCTTTGAGCCGAGCTCCTGAGCGTGCGTCCACGAGCCGGGCATGGACTTGTGCGATGACGGGCTCCGGTGGTTGATAAGACCCGAAATAAAAGGCGCCGGTAATTGCTCTCTGTTTAGTGGCATCACAACCCCAAACTCGGACGCAGTACCAGCAGCGTTCTTGTTCGCGAAAGGTGAAATTAGTTCGGACAAACCCAGGGTTGTCCGGCCATTCCCACTGCCGAAAGAGCTGGCCGTTGCGCAGGACTTGCAGCCGCGCCAATCCTCGCGGGTCTTCTCCCGAGGCCCACGCTTCGATGGCCAGGACATGGTCGCCTTGTCCCGTTTTGAACTCGGAGCCCGGCGGGCGGGCATCGACCGTCGCGAGCAATAGAGGACCCGTCGTTACGAAAGTATGCCCTGCTGCAGTGGCGCGCGTGACCTTTTGCAGGGAAAAACCCTGGGGAACGTAGGAATAGGTGCGCGGGATGCCCGGGACTGCGCCACCGGAACGATCGAAACAAGCATCGGACGAGCCGGTGGCAGCCAGACGATAGCCGTGGTCCAAGAGCATGGACCAGATGCGGAACGCCTTGTCGTTAGCCTCGAACTCCCCAGGTCCCGTGATCAGGTCCAACCCGTCGAAGGTCGGTCCCAAGACGGTGTCCAAAGGCAATTCCACAGCCATGTTGGAGATGCGCATCCGGTCCTTTTTTGGATAGCCGCCTTGCCCGCCCCACGCCCCCATCCACCAACGCGCCGGATGTGTATAGAACACCACGCCGGCTTGTTCATGGATTAGGCTATGGGACTCGAAGTTGGCGAAGGTCGGCTTGGCGGATTCGTAATCCCACGCGCTCGCGGCCAGGAGCACTTCGATGACATCCGCCCCCTCACGGGTTCGTCCGCGCATGCCCATATTCCAGCAATGTCCCAGACAGCGCCCGGCATCGCCTTGGTAATAGTTTTTAGGTGCCTCAAGGTTCCAGGTCAAAAGGCAGTTTGTCCGCGAGCGCGAGTCCAGCTCAGCCGCGAGGAACTCCGGTGCCGGATTCTGGATTTGCCAGGCTTGCGCCAGAGAAAGGTACTGCAAATCCTCCGCCCGAGCGGTTTCTGCCACAAACTCAAAGGAGACCGGCAGGGTCCTCTCCCCGTGCAGCATGTGCACGTGGCTATCGCCGGCATACCAGCCCTTGCTGCGGAGATCGACCGTGCGGTGCAAAACGAACCTCACCTCGCTTGAATGTCCCTCCACGAGATCCAGTTCCTTTTCCGCGCGTTGGGTTTCAAAGCCGTGCGTGACACGGATGCGTGTGTGCCCCGGTGGCAGCTGCTTCGTGAATACACCGGAGCAGCGGAAACCCGCTCTGAACGAGTCGTTTTCAAGGACCAGTCTCCCGTTGGAGTCAGTGATCTCAACGGTGCAGGGAGCCAGAGCACCGCTCTGCGCCTCCGTGACGAAGCCGCACAAGGTGGCGTCTTGTGCCAGGATCGCTTGCGCCGTGCAGAGCCATGCGAATATTACGCCCCAAAGTTTCATAACGACACGATGGGGCAATCGGTGTGAGCTGTCAGTTAAAAGCGGCAAGCGTAGCTCTTCCGTCGGTATCAGGCTCGAATGCGTTGCACTTGCCATCTCCCTGCCCCCGCCTTTCGTGCACCAGGCTGGCCAGGCCTTAGTGCTTCTTCAGCAGGTCCAGTAACTTGCTGTCCAGCTTGTGCCCGTACCAGTCCTGGTACTCCACATCTTCCCGGCGGGAATCGAGGAGCCCGAAGTCGCCTCGGAAATTCCACAGCGCATAGCCGATTTTATTGGTGGTAAGAATGTCCAGCACGTCGCCAAACCAGGCGAGGAAGACCGCGTGGGGGGTTTTGTTCCAGCACCCGCATTCGCCGCAGTGCACACCGACTCCGCTCCGAGCCAACTCGATCCAGGGCCGGTAATAGGTTTCCAGGCGCGATTTACCGAACTGCTCGCCGTTCATCGTCCCGGGCCAGACCGGCGTCGGACAGCGCTCGGGATCTTTGTTAGCCCAGGGAGCTTTGTAGTGCGAAATGTAGCCCGGGAAATAGCCACGGCAGCTCTGGGCGATGTGCAAATCCTTGAGTTCGGGAGTGACGTTACTGCCGACATTATTGCCATCGGCGATAATGAGCCGGTCAGGATTGGCGTCGCGAATGGCATCGACGGCACCTTTGGCAACAGCGCGGTAAAGCTCGCCTGGGATCGGGCTGCCTTTTGAGTGTTGATCATTCAGGTCCGAACGCATGCAGGGCTCATTCAGCAAATCAAAGCTCAGTTTGGTTGGCGAAACGTCTTTAAATCGTTTAGCCCACATTCCCCAATGGAAAGCAAAGGCCTCTTGGGCCTCCTTTGATTTCCACAAATCATAAGGTTCGTAAAAGCCGGCATTAATGCAGTAACCGGGAGCGCGGTGAAGATTCAGGCTTACGTGCAAACCGAACTCTTGCGCTTTGCGTACGAAGCTTTCGATCCGGCCAACTTCCGCCTCGTTTATCTTGTAAATCTCCGCCGGTTGAATGTGCTGCGAGCGATCAAACTCGACGTACCTCGGGTAGGCCATTGGAAGTCGGATGAAATCAAAGCCCCAGTCCACCATCCATTTAAAGTCATCGTCGGTGGTGCCCCGTCGGCCGGACGAAGGGTTTGGGGAATTAAAATCGGTGAGATTAAATCCACGCCATCTGGGCAAAGGGTTTACACCTGGTGGCGGTTCTTCAGCGGCACTAGATGATAGGGCGCAACTCAGGCTTATTCCTGCGCTGGACAGCAGGGTCGATTTGATAAAGTTACGACGATTCATAGTCCGACAATTCTATCAGCGTTCAGACCGGCAGGGAGATCGCGCTGCCATGTCCCCGCTGCTCGTAACGCAGGCGTCCTCGCCTGCTGTACCGCAGACTTTCAGTCTGCCTCGTGACAAAAACAATGGGCCGTCCGAGTTCCGCGCACGCTTTGCAGACTAAAAGTCTGCGTTCCAGCCGCGTTCCAGCAGACTGGAAAGCCTGCGCTACGACCTAAAGTGCATCCCTGATGACCGATAAGTCAATGCGGCGACTGGGCAATGTAGTGCCGCAGGGGCGGCGCGGACGGCGCAGCGCGCCGTCGCTACCATTTCAGAATCGGTAGCGTAAGCAGGTGTAAATGACGTGGGCGTGGAAATCCTGATTGCCCCCGAACGTATCATCGTTATAGGTGTAGTAACCGTAACGCACTGACAGACGCAGGTGCTTGGTAAGCCGGCGTGTGAGGGTGGCATTGACACCATGCTCCTCCGCACCGGCTCCCAGCGGCAGCCCTGCGGCCGAATTGTCCTGATAATTGTCGGCCAGGTAATAGAAATAGCTGACGTTCAAGTCGGTTTTATCGTCGAGCACCAGCCCGGTCGAGAAACTCAGAGTCCAATAATTATTTTGGGCGTTGAGAATCGCCTGCGTGTAATCTGAAGCCGGTGTTTTGGTCTTGCTCCAGACATAGTTAAAGCCGGTTTGCAGATACAGGCGCGACCAGGGTGTCCAGGTGATGTCCTCAGCCAGGATGTGGCTGACCATGCGGGAAGACTCAACTTCACCCAGGCCGGAGATTGAGTCGGGCCGGGTGTGAATGGCCGAGAGCTGGTACTCGTAACGGCTGACCAGGGTGATGTTTTGGACGGGGCGCAGCGTCATCCGGAGGTTGCCGTCGAGGGTTTCAAAGTTCTGCACCACCAAATAGGCGGGGTAGCGGTTGAAGCTGTTGTTGGGCGTGCTGTCGGCCAAATGATTGTAGGTATAGTCGTTGAGCTTGTAGTACCCGCCAAAATCAAACGTCATCTGCCGCAGCGGATACCATCGTGCGCCAGCGCTGTACTTTTGAAAAAACCGATCATCGTCCGTGTTCTGCTGGATGGGCGGCACTCCAATGTCGTTGATTGGTATTGTCCCGCCGTTTTCCTTGAGGTTGCCAGTTCCTTCGGTGACGTCACCGCGGGCGTACAGAACCCAGTTCGTAAACCCGTTGTAGGTCACATCCAGACGCTCGCGAACATCGAGAATGCCTTCGGTGCTATTGCCGTTGAAGGGAGTGGCGGTGTTATCCCCCAGGGTTTCCAGACCGCTAAAATTCGCGTCGGTATCTTCCTTTTGGACGCGGATAGATGGCACAAATGACCAGTGCGGCCAGGGCTTGGCCAGCAGGTTCACATTCATCACGTATTCATCGAGCCGTGAGCCGCCATTTAGAGCGTAATAGCCGAAGCCGCTCTGCGCGCTGGGAATATAATTTACGTCGAAATCATTGCCGTAAATGCGGCTCCCGGAGAAGGTATTGTCGAGGTCGGAGTAGGAGAAACCCGTCGAGAGAAAGAGATTCTTCTTAATCCAGGTCTCCGTAAAGGCGTGCGCGTTGAATAGATCGTACGACGTCCCCTGGTTATCGGTAATTTTCTGCTCCACCGGTTCGCCCGGGAACTGGTCGATCTTCAATGAGTCGTTGAGTTTGCCGCTTTGATACGAAAATCCCACACCCACCTCGGTGGCCTTGATGTGGTGCGTGACGTCCAATTCGAACAGGTCGCTATGCTCGTCGAGATGGTACAACGACGGACTAAGGCCGCGAAGAACGTCGTCCCCGGGATGGGTCAAGCCCCAGCTGGTCGAGCTCTTGTCTCCATCACGAAAGGTGTGTGTGTACTTAAATTTAATCTGGGGCAATTTCTCCAGTGTCAGGCCGCCTTCGAATGAGATTTCTCCCCGATCCAGGCCGAGCGCGTCATCCGAGCCGGGATAGTAGGCGCCCGAAGGCGGGAAAAATCCGCCATCGCCGTTGTACCAGGTCCGGAACTCGCTGAAGGAGAACCGCAGATAGCCGAGCTTTTCCTTCGAGAGACCCAGGCTCAAGTCGTAGTCATGATTGTCGAAAATGGAGCGGCCATCCAAAGTGAAGGTTGTGCCCTTGGCCACATCGCCCTGGAAATGCAGATCCTCGATCCCACCGAACGCGCCGGTCGAGGTGTGGTGCTGTTGTTGCGCCTGGGCTTTATTGCCGCCCGTGAGAAAACCCCCGGCGGAGAGGTCCAGCCAGTTACTGTACGCATTGGTGCCGCCTTCGAACATCTGTTCGGGGGTAAGCGCGGCAGCTGCCGCCGGAGGCGCGTTGGTTTCGGCCGCCGAGACGGACGAGGCAACCGCGCCCACACCCAGCAGGGCGACCCACCAACGATTCCGGTAACTATGCAGAACCTTCAATGATTTCATCGGCGTCTTGGGTAAAGGGTTTAGAAGCGCAACGAGGGGCTCACGCGCGAACCGTGCACGGCCTCATGGCATCCCGCCGTCCAGCACGTGCCCTGCTGAACCCGTAACGTGTGGTCAGAACCGCCAATGAGAATCTGGCTGCCGCTGAGTTGCTGGAAGTGGCACTTCATGCAGAGGTTGGAATCGCGCACCGTAAGGAGCTTGGCGTTGACCGATCCGTGGGCCGCATGACAGACGGTGCAGCCCTCGCGCGAAGCCTCGTGTTCGAACACGTACGGCCCGCGCTCCTTGGCGTGACAACGAAAGCAACTCTCGTTCTCGGATAACAGCGATGTGCCCCCTCCGCGGTAGATCGAGCCCTTATGCGGCGAGTGACAATCCGTGCAGCTCATTTTGCCTTCCGGGACGGGATGATGGCTCGGGAGACTGAACTGTCCGCGCACATCAGCGTGGCATTGAAAACAGACGGTGTCTTTCGAACGCTGCGGCTCGACGGCCACGCGCGCGCCGAAACTCCCCGCCGCGGGACGGCCCGCCGCGAAACTGAACGGAGGCTTGACCTCGCCGCCGGAATCGGAATGCAGGCTGCACGGGCCGTGGCAGGATTCGCAGCCCGCGTTGAGAGCGTTTTTGCCTTCGGCGATAAGTTTGGCGTGATCCGCCGTGGCAAAATCACGGTAAAGTTTCTCATGGCACTGCTCGCATTCCTTCGAGCCGATATACTTTGCGCCGGGCACATCGGGCAGCAGCACCACCGAGCGGTTGACGCTGCGGCAGGAAATCGCGGCCATCAGCAGCGACAGCGCGCCGGCCGTCAGGGCTAAAGTGCGGCGCCGACACAGCCCTCGAATGAAGGGAAGGTTAAGGTTGTTCATGAGTCGGATCTCAGGACATTAAAAACGGATTGGCGATGGACCGTCGTACACTTCCGCAAAACCACGGCAGCTATCGCTCCGAGGTCTCACTGGCTGAGCTCCTGGTCTACCCAAGTTTCAGCGGTATCGAGCAGGGTGACCGTAAAGGGCCCGTTATGAACACCGAAACTGCCGTCATAAAGGACCAGATACAGATTGAATCGAGCCTTCTGGATATTGACGGGTATTTGGGTTTGTTCCGCGCTGCTTGGGCCCGGTCCGCCGGGCGATAGATCGCCGGGGGTGCTATACTCCCAGGCGCGGGTTCCGTACTTCGCACTCAAGGCCTGGGGAGCCTTGGTCACTGCCCATAAATCCAATGCGGCTTTGATGGTTTGCACCTGGTTGGAAATGGCAGATTGGGTGAAGTGCGCCAATTGTTCGGGCAACGGATGGCACGCCAGGCAGGTATCGTACGCTTGAACTTGGAAAGTGTGCCCGCTGGTCGCGGGTTGCGCGCCGTTCACGGAATTAGTGGACTGCATATGACATCCGACGCATTGATTTTGAATCCGCAACGCGTGCGAACCCGGTTGATGGGGCGGAGCGCCTGAATCCAACAGACCGACAGTGCCGATGAGCAGGTTGTATTGGGGCGAATGATGCGGGGCCCGGCTCGAACTGGTCCAGGATGCGCCGCGATGGTTGTGGCACTGAGCGCAGACGTTTATGTAGGGATTGTACTGAGCCGCCAGGGTTCCGGAGGTGGTGATAGAATAATCGTTAGTCGAAGCCAGCGGGTTGTAGAGTTGATGAGGGTTGGCCGTTTTACTGTGGGGCTCGTGACAGTTGATGCACTGGATGCCCAGGTTGGCATCCCCGGCCGGCAACGGTTTGCCTTCGAGCATCGTCCAACGCGCCGTGCCGGAGTGACAGCGCCCGCAGCTATCAATGCGGTTGGTCGGGTTCATATCCTCGACCACGCTCGAGTGCGGACTGGATTTCCATTCTTCATAGGTGGGCGGATGCGGCGCGACCCCGGCAAAGCTGTGTGGACCGATTATCTCAGCATGACACCCTCCACAAACCGTCGAAGCAATTTCAACACGCGGACGCGAGGTTGGATCGTCCGGATTGGCCGCGTGGTTCCCGGCCGGACCGTGGCAACTTTCGCATTGGACACCTTCCAGCTGCGGAGTGGCCGCCGCGCTGCTAAAGCCGCTCGGCTTGCCGAAGCCCACCGTATGACAGGGCAAACAACTCGGATTGTTGTCCTGCTGGGTCTGTTTCAGGGCCGTGAACGCCTGGGCGTGCAGCGTGCCCATGAGGCCATCGTGAATGGTTTGATGACACTCGAGACACGCTTGAGAACCGACGTAATGCGGCGCCGGGCCGGAGACACGGAACAAGGCCGCGGTGGTAGCTCCGGGAACCCATGCTCTGCGAACGAGATTGGTCCGCGGGCCCAAGGCGCGCCAGGAAGGATCGGTCAGGCTGCTCTTTTCAAACAGTTGATAATATCCGGCCGGGCCATCCCAGGTGACGCTCACACCATTAGTCCAGGGAATGACTCCGGTAAGGATGGGTTGACCCGGCAGCCCTCCGGGTTGGGGCACACTGAGGTGTTGAACGCTCTGGGCGGAAGCAGTTAAACTAATTGATAGCAAAAGCGCTGCCCTCAAGCTGAACCGCAGCGACTCTGCACGGGGTCTTTGTTTACAACTGTTCATAAGCCGCAAATGGGATCGCAGGACCAATAACCGGAGAGTCTGCTCCGGCCGACTTCATTGGAATAATGCGCGAGAGGCGGCGAGGTGCCGGGGCTCGAACGGGCGCGCGCACAACACCGCGCCCCAGAGTATTTTGCGAATTGTTCTGAGGCGCCAACATGCTGGCAAACGCTAGCCGCAACCCCCGTGCGCCAGCTTTCCAAATATTGTCGGACTTTCACCTTGCATTGGCATCCAGGGAGCAATCGCCAACTTTTGCTTTGTTGCTTCCCGACGGTTTGGCACAGTCCGGTATCGCATGAGACCAACACCACCCGGTTCGGCCGGCAGCCAAAACCGCCTTCGTCGGCTTCGGGACGGCAGCAGCCAATCCGTCTTGCTTGGCTTGGCAGCCTTCATCCTCGGTGCCGCTGTCACCGCCTTCTGGCTGCATCACCCTGCCAAAACGCCCGCACCCGGCGAGGCCCCAGTTCAGCTTTCCGAAAGCACATTGTCGGTGCTGAGACATTTGGATAAGCCGGTTGAAATTCGGTTTTATTCGGTGCTGGATCCAAACGCAGGCGTCGTTTTAAATGAGTTTTCACATAAGATCGAGCAAGTGCTCTCCGCCTTCCAGCAAGCCAATGGCAAAGTATCGGTTTTGTTTTACGACTCGGCGACCAATGCCACGCCTAACGCGGCGCGGGCCGACGGCATCAAGGGATTTGACCTGGACAAAGGGGAGGGTTCTTACCTGGGAGTGACGCTCTATTGTGGAGGCAAAAAAGAAGTCCTGGCCCAACTCGCACCCGAATGGGGATCGGCATTCGAAGCGGACTTGTCACGCGCGATTGGGCGCGTGGAGGAAGCCGGAGCGACGCGGGTGAGCGCCAGCCAAAGCGCCGCCAATGCTCAGGCGACGCAGGCGGTAAAAGAGCGAATCCCCAATTATGGCGATGTATCGATTGAAGATGGCACGCGCCTGTTGCTTGAAGCTTCACTCAAAGAGTTCACCACAGTCGTCACGGAAATGCAGGCGCAAGTGCAGGAAGCGCAGAAGCAACTGCAACAGGCCCAAAGCGGCTCGACCGCCGATCAGGATGCCGCCATGAAACACTTGCAGGAAATTCAGAGCGTTCAATCCCAGAAGCTCAGAGAAATCGGGGCCAAGTCTCACGCCGAAGTCGAGGCATGGAAACAACTCAAAGCGCAAAGCAAGTAAGGGCGGTCGGGGGGCTTTTCCATTAATAGGGGGGCGGACGCCTAGTCCGCATTTCTTCTAGGGTGCTCTACAATACCGGCTTGGGGGCGGGCACCTGAGTTTGGAGTCAGGCGGTTTCGGCAGCGGACCGCCTAAAACCGGGACCCCAAACCGAATTCTAAAACACGCTCGAAAGACGCTGCGGAACCGTACCCGGGGACGAGACGTCCCCGCCCCTTTGTACCTTCAATCAAAAGAGCCCTTCCGCATTGCTGCGGAAGGGCTCGTGTGCAAACAACCAACTCTAGCTTACGGGAGGGTAACTACGCGGAAGAACTGCTGAGCATTACCGCGCGTGGGGGTCACATAGCTCATCGAAGTGCCGGTGCCGGCAATTGGGCTTCCAACGTTCGACCAAGTGCTGGTCAAAGAGGAGATGGCCTGCACCTGATAGTTCTTGCCGGCCTCGGTGTTGAAGGCGATCTCGGCCGCCGTATAGATGGCCAGGGTATTGGTCGCACCCGAGTTGACCAGGTTCTTGCCGTTGGCAAATACCACGCCGTCGGGCATGCTGGTTCCCGGCACTGTCGGATCAAGCCCGAGGTTATATTTTAACCAGTTGGGCACGCCGTCACCTGACGGGTTCGCATTCGGACCCGCGCTGGGATTATTCGCCGAACCAAAGTACTGGGCCTGCCAGGCATCCGGCAAACCATCGTTGTTGGCGTCACCGGTCAGGTCGGCCATCGAGGCTTTGAGCAAACCGGTGGCGAAAGGTGCGTTATGCACGCCTTTGCTGCCGTCATTATTTACAAACTGCCAATTGTAGGCGGCGTTGAGGAACTTGGTTGGCCAATTGGTCTGGGTCGAGATGCTGGCTTTGACCAGGCCATCAGCCACGTAGTTGCCATTACTCAGATAGCCAGCCTTGGGCAACATGGTCGAAAGTTTATCCAGCATGTGTTGCACTTCCGTCTGCACGCCTTCAATGACTCCGTCGCCGTTGTAATCCTGTTTCGGCATATCGAAGGCGGTGATGGGGCCGTGGCATTGGAAGCAGGCATCCACTCGGTCAACCGTGTTGGTGACACCGTTGGTTGAGACCAGCGAATAGCTCATATGGAAGGTGTGTCCACCCGCCTTGAGGAACGAAGGATCTTTAGTATCCGTGGCAGTGGCTTGCATATGGCAGCCAACGCACAAGTTGGTGACGGTGTAGCGGTGAGCAGAGCTGGGAATATTCTGCCCATAGGTGATCGCGTTGACTCCTTCGATCATGTCTCCCTGCGGGCTGTCATGCACGCCGAAGCTTGAACCGCCCATCCAGGTTGGCTTGCCTTGTTGGTAATTGGCGACATTGGTCGCCGCGGCACCGTTGCGCACGCGATGGCATTGCAAGCACAGGGCGCCTTCGCCAGCATTGGAAACCACGGTGCCATCCGGCATCGTCACGGCATCCAATTTCCGCAGCAAATGCGGGTTGTTGGTTGGCGAGGTCTGCCCATGAGGCTCATGGCAGGTTTGGCAACCAATGGCGGCGTAACTGGTATTGGTGCTGGTGATCGAGGGATCGAACCGGGCCAGGAATCCGTTGGAGGTGTGGCAGGCAACGCAGGCAGACCGCGTGGGCCCGGTCGGAATCCGGGTTGTATTAGCGTGGCCGGAAGTGTACCACTCGGTGCCCTTAATGTGATGAGTCGGGGCGTCGTGGCACTGATTGCAATCGCCTGAGTTAACCGTTACCGACAGGCGCGGCCAAAAGGCGACATTGGTGTTGCCCAGGGCGGCGGCATGTTCACTGCCGGGGCCGTGGCAATTCTCGCACCCGATATTGCCGAGGCTCTGGAGTTGATACGGCAGGGCATCCCAGTTGCCGTTGGTCTGAACGGTCGGGAACACCCAACCGGTCTGCTGCATAATGTCATCGAACCCATCATTAACCGCATTGGTATTAGCATCGTACCCTTGAGTGTGGCAGGCCAGGCAGGATTGGCTGTAATGGCCGAGCTCGCCATCGATGCCTTGCTTGAAGATTTGGGAATGAGCGGTTTGTTGCCAGGAATCGAACTTATTCTCCGCGACGTGGCCGCCGCCATGGCAAAGTTCGCAGGTATAAGCGCCCAGATACTTGGCGGAAGTGATGTTGAAGGTGAGGTTAGTGGATCCTTCCTTGGACGTGGCAATCGAGACGGTGACCGAGAACTGGCCGGTCAGATCGGGGCGCAAGAGCATGCGACCCACTATTTGATAAGCGGGGCGATCACCAGGCTCATAAATAGGCACATTGGTGCCGAGCGGACTGGGTTGGAGCACGGCCAGTGAGTTGAACGGAGTACTGGCAAGGTTCCAGGTCACGTTCGTGACGTCGGCAGCCGGTATCGCGCTGTTGATCTGGGCTTCGAGATAAACAGGGGTGCCGAGGCCAACCGTGGAAAGGCCGCCGGAAACTTCCATACTGGCGGGCAGACCGTAGAGGGTTTTGTCGCCCGGAGTTAAGGGTCGGGCGAGGACCTGCGGCGTGAGAGCCGGCGTTGCGGCGCGCCCCGGCAGGGCGGCGGCCACCGTAAGCAGTCCCAGCGCGGCGAGCCGTGCTGGAGCTGTGTTGAGGAGAGCTTTTATTTTCATATTTTCATTGTTCGCGGGTCTGAATTACACGGTCATGCGAGGCGCTTTCGTTTCGACTGAATCATGCGCAGCCCAGGAGTCAGGCGGCGCAGCCAAACGCCGCTTCGAGGCGAAGCCGCGTTTTCCAACGAAAGCTCCAGGATCGACCGCGGACTCGCGGCGGGTGCTTCCGTCGAAATCTGTTGTTTGAATGGTTTCACTGATTGAGCTCGTTTCAGCGAGCATCGTGTTGGTTATCGATCAACCAGGGCAGGCGGCCACGCCGCCTAAGAGCCAGGCTTCCCGGGGAGCGCTGCGAGCCGGCTGCGGCCGGGCCGCCGGGGGCGGGACAAAACGGGCCAGGAGCGCAGCCGCGCGTTGCGCGATGATGCTGCGGCACTGCGCCAACTCCTGCTCGCGCAAGCGCACGTTCTCGCGCACGATCGCTTCCAGGTGGTCGACGTTGTACAGGTAGACGTTGGGCAGTTGCTGTACGTCGGAATCAATATCGCGCGGCACGGCGATATCGACCAAAAAGAGCGGCCGATTCCGGCGCGCCGGCATGATGGACGCGAGGTCATCCCGATTAAGAATCGTGTGGGGGCAACCGGTCGAACTCACCACGATATCCGCCTCGGCCATGGTCGTAAGAAGCTGATCGAAGTGGACCGCCCGGCCGCCAAATTCATTGGCCAGATTGACCGCGCGCTCATAGGAGCGATTGGTCACCAGCACGGCATGGGCGGCCTTCTTCGCCAGGTGCCGCACACAAGCCTCGCCCATTTTGCCCGCGCCGATAATCATCACTGTCTTGCCGGACAGGTCCCGATCAAAGATCCGTTCGGCTAACTCGACCGCCACGCTGCCGACCGACGTCGAGCCGCGGCCAACTCCAGTTTGCGTGCGGATCTCCTTGGCTGTTTGGAGCGCCGTCTGAAACAGGCGGTTGGTCCACCGCCCCGTCAGCCCGGCCTCTTGCGCCGCTTGATAGGCTTGCTTGACCTGGCCGGTGATCTCCGTTTCGCCGATCACCATCGAATCCAGGCCGCTGACGACCGAAAAGAGGTGCTCGATGGCCTCCGCGCCCTCCTTGACATAAAGGTAGGGGGAAAAATCCGTATCATTGTTGGCCAATTCCTTGAACAGCCCTTCGACGCGGCCTCGAACCACCGGCGCGACGCCATAGATCTCCACCCGGTTACACGTCGAGACCAGTACCACTTCCGAGAGTTCCCCGCGCAATTTCAGACGGCAGCCATAACAGCGCAGCCGCCCTGCTTGCACCGCCAATTGCTCACGCACGGCCACGGGCGCGGTTTTGAAGCTAAGTCCGGCAACAAAGAGTTTCATCAGAGAGCTCCGATTGAGGGTTGAACCGGGAGGGCACCGGGACGGGATAGCGAAAGGCCGGCCGAACTGGACTTGGTTTGTCCTTTGACAGCCATCCTAGTGCCTTTGGCTGACAACAGGACTGCGGTGAGAGTTCGGCCGGGGCCCCGCGGGATGAATTGGCGGGCAACCCCTCGACTGCCACGAGCACAAGCCTCATCCCGGGAAAGGGCCCGGTCGGGCGAAAGGCACTCACCCAATTTTGCAATCGCTTTTGCTAATCCAGCCAGCCGATTTGGATTCACGCGCTTACGCTACTCTCAGGCGGGTTTCTCGCTCGTCCTTCCTTGCCAATTGCTTTACAAATATTGCGACTGCAGAGCAATTGAAGTATACATTATCTAATTGTCATTTGCATCATAGTTAGCATGTCTGATATTTGAACCCTTTTCGAAGAACCGGAGGTGCCGCCCTGGGAAGGCAGGGTTTTAGAAGCAACGGTTAGAGAGACCAAGCGATTTTGGCGATGCGCCGAACAACAAATGTACTGGCAATCTAACCAGGCGAAGGACTCAGCCTGGGATGGCCGTTTGCAGGAATCGTGCGCTCCCTGTCCAAAACTATCCCGCGTTTGCCCGCCACGAAACTACACCAAATCGTCGCCGCCAATTTGGCTGGAGAGCTCGCACAGGACGCGGTAGTACGCATCTTTCGACATTCCGAGAGCAATGGCACCGAAGGTTTCGGCATCGTCGGGCGTTGCGACCTCCCCATAATTGATCAGCACCAATTGGTGCAAGACCAGATACGGCACGTGGCTGAGTTGCGAGGCAAACTGCGGGTGCAAATAAATAATAAAGCCCTGCTCCTTTGTTTCACCTTTGGGAACTGGATGGCCGAACTCCCCCGGGAGGAGTGGCTCAGCGTCGAAGCGGACCTCACAAGGAAAGGGAGTCACCTCCGGGTCGCGCAACAGCTCCTGGAGCTGGTCCCAGCCGATGTCCGGCCCGTACCGCCGCCGGATCTCCGCCGCTTTAGCCGGCAAATCAGCCGTCAAGAGCTGATGCACGTCTTCACCTTTGAGGTGTCTAGCCATGGGAACCACACAGATGCTAACACCCGTCAAATGGAAAAGATACCGGGAAGTTTGTAACGGGCCCTTTTCGTGCGTAAAAGCGCCGGAAAGCGGCGCGCTCTTAAAATTAAAATCTTGAGAGCGTGTTTTAGAATTCGGTTTGGAGTCCCGCCTGCAGGCGGTTTTGGCGCCGGGCCTCATAAAGTCGCCTAAAGACGGGACTCCGAGCCCCATACTCCCGCCCGCGTCGGTATTTTACAGCACGCTCTGAGAGATTAAGCGCTAAGACGCGTGGGGGGCTCCGACCAGGAACGACCCGAACAAGATGCCGGCACCTAAAGGAAGCAGGCCTACCCGGGAACCGGGGTTTTAGCTCTATTGGTCCCACTGCTCTGCTGGACCACAACCGACTCGGGCGCCTTGGGCAAAGGTTCGAGGGGATGCTCTTCGTGCTGCCAATGTTTGGAGACCTTGCCGTTCCAGCAGGCCCAGTTCAGCGGATAGACGTCCGGGTCGAAGATGACATGGTAAAAGTGCCAAACCAGGATAGCCAGGCAGGCCAGGATCGCTTCGTAATAATGAATGGTTAGCGCAATGTCGACCGCCCAGCGCGGGACCAAACGAGTGACGTCCATCTTGAACCAGATCATCAAGCCCGTCACACCCATGATAATGGTTCCCCAAATAACGGCCCAGTACTCCATCTTCTCGGCGTAACCGAAGCGGCCGATCTTCGCTTTTTCGGCTTTGATCCCGGCCAAGTACCCGGCGTTAGCTGCCAAATCCGCGGCATCCTTTTTCGTTGGAAAGAGATCCCGTACCAGGCGGCGCCCCTCGGGTTTGAACAGAACATAGAACAAATGGTAAACACCGACCGCCAGCAAAACCACCCCGGCAACTCGATGAGTCCATCGCCGGAACGGTTCGTTGGAGCCCATTATTTTGGCGACCCAGGAGTCCGGGAATTTCAAGGCAAAGCCGGTGATGGCCAGGAGGATGAAGCTCAGTGCCAAGGTGGCATGCTGGGCGCGTTGCGAAAAGTTCATCCGAACGACGCTTAAATCAGCTAATCGATACCGGGCAACGAGCTTCCTGGCAAACAGCACGCCATTGTGCAAAAGCATGAAGCCAATGGTCCCCACGATTAGCACCAAGTAAACTCTGCGAACCCACCAATTAACCTGCGTGCTCAGACCAACCCCGCTGCTCGCGGTGGCGATGTCGACATGCACTTTGCTCTGAGCGAAGTTGTCGGTGGCTCCGGGATGGCATTTACCGCAGGTGACCGCCAGGTTGGTCGCGTAAATGGTCGAACGCGGATCGGTTGAAGGCAGGATCTTGTGGACGCCGTGGCAACTGGCGCAGTTGGCGGCCAGCGTCGATCCGTATTGCGCCGCCAGGCCATGATAACTTTCAAAGAAAGTCTTCACCCGGTCGGCCGGCAAGTTGTACTTGGTATTCATGCGCTCGGAAGCGTGGCAGTTGCTGCAGACTTCAGCCGAAATTTTCAGCGGCGAACTGCTCTTGAGCGCAATGATTTTGTGTTCGGAATGACAATCGGTGCAGGTCGGCGCATCCCGGTGCCCGGCGGCGACGGCTTTGCCGTGCACACTCTCAGCCACATCGCTGGCGACCTGGTCATGGCAGGCCCCGCAGGTTTGCGCCAGACGTGAGAAGTGCAGCGGGGATTCAGGTGAACTGGCCGATACGATAGTGTGTCCATCGTGGCAATCGCTACAAGTCGCCGAATCCTTTCGTCCTTGCGCCACCGCCAGTCCGTGCACGCTGGCCCCGTAGCTTTCGGACTGCTTTTCATGGCATTTGGCGCACTGCGGCGGCTGGGCCGCTACATTGTCGTCCGGATGTTTGACCGTGATATCGCTGTGGCAACTGACGCAGGTATTTGTCTTGTGAAGCGAGGCCGCGAGCTTGGCCTGGTCAACAAACATTGAGATCCCCTTCCCCGCCGAATTGGTCCGGTACAGCGTCTGGTCGGCATGACAATCCATGCAAGCGCTGTTTTTAATCTCCTCGGCGGCCGCGGCGCTCAACGCCAGACACAACGCCGTTATTGCCAATCCCGCGACAAGCGCGTGCCGGAGTGGTTGAAGGTGGAATGGCGGCCGAAGCTTGGCCGCGCGCCTTTGACCAGCCGCACGAGCTGGACGGATCTCACTCATGCGACGAGGCTTAAGCCCGCTGCGGCAATTGGCTCTACATTGCTTGCGGATTCCTTTGCTTTTTTTGCGAACTCAATGGGTCAGGCGGGTGACCATCGCATAGAGAATCAATCCAAGCAAAATCACTCCCAGTCCGAAGAAAAAGTAGCCGAACGACCGCGCGATGCTCTTCCACCGCAACCATTCGTCCCGGACCCGGAAATCGTCCAGCCGGCCTTCGGCGACCAGGCGGTCGTACCATCGCCGGCGTTCGTGCAACATCTCGTTTTTGGAAACGCGTCCGGAGAAGATGACGGTGTCCATGGGAAACTTCTCGATTCGGAAATGCGTGTTGAAGAAGTGAATCGAGAAGATGAACCCGGCCGCGAGCAAGGCTTCGTCGGAATGAATGATCAGCGCGATGTTGATTATCCAACCGGGCAGGAACCGGGTGAAAAGCGTCGGAAACCACATCACCAGGCCGGAAGTGCCAATAATCAGCACACCCCAAAAGACGGCGAAGTAGTCGAATTTTTCCCAGTACGTCCAGCGATCGAACTCCGGTTTGGGCCCGCGCCCAAAGAACCATTTGTTGTGCGCGACAAAGTCGCGCCAATCCTGGAGGGTCGGCATCATGGAATCGGGACCGAATACCGTGCGCCAAAGCCTTCGCAGCGAAAAGCGGTGGGTTTCAGGATCGTGCAGAGATTTGCGGCCATTCCACGCTTTGGCGATAAGCGACGAGAGGTGCAATCCGAAATACAGAAAGGTCACGAGCGCTCCCAGCCGATGCAAAGCGCGAGCAGTCTCGGCGCCGCCGATCACCTCGAAGAGGATCTTGGCCCAGGCGGTGTAATAGAATTTCAAGGGCATGCCGGTGATCACCAGCAACAGGAAGCTGGTCACCACCAGGAAATGCAGAAAGCGCTCGAAGGGAACGAAGCGGGTGAACCATTCACCGCCATTTTGAGTGTTGACCTTGGCCTCCCGGAACGTCTTGGAATCGTGCAGGTAGAGGTATCCGGCGCGGAAAAGCCAGGCACCGGTGTGCCCGCCAAAGAACACAAACACCCCGACCAACAAACAGGTCATAAACAGGAAGGTGGCGTGAAGCAGCGGATAGTTTTTCCCGTCCAGCGGATTGGCGTGCGGCTTGTAAAGGGTGAAACCCACCGTCGCCGACGGATGGCATTGCTGGCAGGTGCCCAGAATATTGGCTTTGGACAATCGTGAAGCGGGATTGGAAGCCGGCAGCACGTCATGGTGCCCGTGGCAATCGTAACAGGCGGCCACATCCGAGGCGACATTCGGTTTGCCCAACGCCATGGCTTTGCCGTGGTAGGTGTCACGGTAATGGGCAAGCCGGTCCTGGTGACAACGGCCACACCGCTCGTCGCTCGCCATTTTGAAGTGGCCGTTTTTTGGGGTTTCCACCTGGTGCGCGGTGTGGCAATCGGTGCAAACCGGGGCGCGTTTGTCTCCTTGGCCGAGCAAGCGTCCGTGGACGCTTTGGTTGTAAGTCTGCTCGATCCGGACGTGACACTTGCCGCAGGTCTTGGCGATGTTGAGCGCATTAATAGGTGAATCGCGGTCCACCGCGCGCTTGATGTCGTGCACGCCGTGACAATCATTGCACGAGGGAGCCACGATCAACCCCATCTTCAATAACGCTCGGCCGTGAATGCTGTCCATGTACTGCGAGGCCGCCTCGGGATACTTCATCTGGTATTCCTTGGTCAGCCCGGGGTTGCTGTGGCAGGCCGCGCAGGTATTGGGAAGGTTGAGCTTAAAGACCGGTGAATCCGCATGCTTAGCGGGCAGGATTCCATGCGAGCCGTGGCAATCGGCACAGCCCGCCGCCCCGGAGGCGCCCAGGGCATGGCTGGCGCCATGGATGCTCGTGGCGTAGTCTTTGGCCGGTTGTTCGTGGCAGGCGGCACAGTTCACCGGCTTGGGCGTGACGTTATCGTCCGGGTGTTTCGAGCTGATATCGGCGTGACAAGTGGCGCAAGTATTCGTGTGGTGGACCGAATACGTCAGCTTGGCCTCGTCAATGTAAAGAGAGATGCCGACGCCAGCGGTATTGGTTTTATAGAGCGTTTTGTCGGAGTGGCAATCCAGGCAGGCTGAATTTGGATTGGCCTGCGCGGCGCCGGCCCGCAAAGAAAGCCAGCCAAGCGCGAAGAGCAAAAGCAGAAGCGCGCATCCCCTCGTCTGGGGGGCTGAGGTACGCAAGCGGCCCGGCGCGATATCCCTTTGCGCGTGCCTTCCAGGGTGAGCTTTGAGGCGCGGCAAACCCTTCCGCCCCCGTCCAGGCGGCGGGGTCACCCGGTGTTTGGCTTCCAAGTTACAATCCGCCGCTGTGACAATCATTGCAGGCTCCATCAACTTCGTCTCCCGGATGTTTGAATTTCTGCCCGTTCGGCGTGAGCTGATCGAGCTCGGCACCATTGCCCTGGGCCAGGATGGTATGGCAAGCGTTGCAGTCATTGGCTCTGATCGAGCGCTTGCCGTCGGCGGTTTTATGCTGGCCATCATGGCAGCGGAAACAACCGGGCCAATCCTTATGCCCGATGTTTTCCGGGTACTTCTGCCAGCTCGCCTTCATCTCGGGGAAAAAGTTGTTCGTGTAAATTTGTTGCACGACATCGATGGCCCTTCGAATGCGCGCGTCATTCGGATACTGATAAGCCAGGTGGGTGGCTATGCCTTCGAGCGCCTGGGTTTGATTGGTATAATGCCGGGTGAGGGCGAATAAGGCATTCGTCTTGATATAGCGCAGCCCGCGATCGATTTTGCCCAGGGCCAAAGCCATGTTTACCGCATCGTTAGGCGACTCGTACCGGTGCGCGGGCCGGTTATGACAATCCATACAATCCATGCGCCGCACTGAGGCCTGGTCAACTTCGTTGGTAAATTTCGAGGAACGAAACTCGGTCACCACTCCCTGAGAATCGGTCATTCGGACCCAGGGAATTTTCTGGCGCTCTTGATCCGCGGCCAGATATTCGATGCGATTGCCAACGTTCATGTGCCAGTGAATACCGCTGACCGGTCCGTGGGTCGGATCACCCCCGCCCACCTTCAGCAGTAATCGCACGGTGAATGGAGTGTTCGTTTCATCGCCCAGGAAGCAATCGTAGGTGCGCTCGACGTTGCCGATGAACTTCTTCGGCCAGTGACATTCTTCGCAGGTCTCTTGGGCTGGGCGCAGATTTTTGACCGGGGTCGGGATCGGCTTGGGGTACTTATCGGCCATGGTGGCGTAGACCTGGTAAGTGCCGGAAAGTTTCGAACGGACGTACCAGGTGGCGCCTTTGCCGATGTGGCATTCGGCGCAGGCCACGCGGGCGTGTGAAGAATGGCTGTAAGTGACAAACTCCGGCTGCATCACTCCGTGGCAAGCCTGACCACAGAACTGAACCGACTCGGTGTAATGATAGCTCTGGTAGCTGCCCACGGCCGAGACCAGCAGGAACACCACGCTGCCGGCGAGAAATAGCCCAAAGACACGCCGGTCACGCGGGCGGGTTAAATCGATGCGCAGCGGCGGAAACGGCCCGGAAGCCTTAACCAGTTGCCGATGCCTGAGGAAAGCGCCCAACCCGGCAGTTATCATGCCCAGGACCAGGAAGGCCGGCGCGACCAGGTACGTGAGAATGCCCACATACGGGTTGGAGACATGCGCCATCGCCTCTATTACGAACAACAACACGAACGAGAACAGGCTGCCTACCATCACCACAAACCCGGCGAGGCTGAGCCAATTGCGAAACACCGAAGTGCGCCGAGGTGGGGTCGTGGGCGTGGCTGGTTGGCTATCCATAATCTGAATCTTTTAATGCGAGCTGCTGGTCATCGGGGCGGCTGAAAAAGGCAGTCCTGGTTTTGGTTAATATTTTTGTGATGGACTCTGTTTGGGCTGCGAGCCCCGCAACCCAGGCCAAACCACCTGCAACCCGGGGCTCGCGTCGAAGCGCCGCTTATTTCTTCAGCGTGCGCATATAAGCGACGAGACCTTTGATATCTTCGTCCGAAGCACCTTCGGCCGGTTTCATCAGGGTTTTGCCTTCTTTGTCCTTCAGCCCTTCTTTAATGGCCTTGAAGGCGGCATCGTCTTTGAGCTCGGCCTGGACTTTCGCGTCGGTGTAGTCCTTGGCGCCAAGCTTCTTGCCCATCTTGGTTTCGCCTTTGCCGTCTTCCCCGTGACATTTGGCGCAGTCTTTGATGTAGAGCGCCTTGGCGTCCGCCGCTCGAGCTGAGAGCGCCGGCAGCGCCAATGCCACCAACAGCATCGGTATCAGTTTTTTCATACGTATGTTTCTTCCGTTCGCTTTTTTAGGTTTCTTCTGACTGTCAGTCCCGGCCCGAGCCCACCGGCAGGGCTGCGATCGGCCCGCCGTGTGCCCGGCCGAAATTGTTGCTTTCTCCGTCCCCACCCTCGGCCGGCAGCGAGGAGGTTGGCAATTGCTCGGAAAGGAACAGTTTGACGAATACCGTCAGGATGACGAACGGCAGGACCAGGAGCACTGCGCCCATGAACCAACCCTCCAAGCCCGCGAATTCCATCTTGTAACTCATTACCCCGCGCAGGCTCTTGGAAAAGAGTTGTCCGCCGATGACCACGTTCCAGCGCATGGCCAACACGCCGCAAAGAATGAGCACTGCGCTCGAGAAGTACATCCTTCGGCGCCCCAACTCCGGCACGTACTTGCGCAACAGTTGCAGCGAGCCGAGCAACAGCAGCGGAACGGCCGTGCCGAATGTCGCCTGGCCCAGGTTCAAGGTGTAAAAGAGCTTTTCACGGGCCATGTACTGCATTACCTGGAAACCCTCCTCGGCCGAATAGACCCGATGGATCCAGTCCAGCGCTTCAATGGCGGCGTCCATTACCAGCGCGTAGAACAGGAACATGCACATGATATCGAGGCATTTCATGTCGATGGTTTTTCGCCGAATCCAGCTCAAGACCATGTAATTGAAAACGCACAAAGCGATTCCGGACACGACCGCCGACATGATGAAAATGATGGGCATCAACACATTCCCCCACCAGGGGTTGGCCTTGACCGAGCCGAAAATGAAACCGACGTAACCGTGCAGCAGAAAGGCCGACGGGATGCCCACGATTGACAAAATGTGCCCAAGCTTATGATCGAGTTTCACGGCCGGCTCACTGACATCCATGACGCCCACCGTGAACAGCCGATACAGCACGCCCCGCAGCCCTGGGGTCAGGGTCGACCACCGGACAAAATCGGCACGGTAATCGAACCAGAGCTCCAGCAGCAGCACCGCCATCAGGTACCAGGCATACACGAAACCGAAAATGGCCATCGGCGACGTCAAATGCGGGGTCATCATGACCTCGAAACATCGCTCGGGATGACCCAGGTGAAAAAGCAAAGGCAGCGGCGCACAAAGCAAAAAGGCAAACGCCGTGAGCAACGAAAGCCGGTAAACCGGCTCCAATGCACGCACGTTGAACACGCGCACGAGCGAGGCCATAATAAAGGCGCCCGCGACCAGGCCGGTAATATATGGATAGAGGACGATCAGGACGCTCCAGAGCGGCTGCGGCGTCGCTTCGTTCGGGTAGACATACCCCTCGAAGTGCGGCATCGCCTCAAAAACGTAGTTGGTAATATCGCCGGTCATATTATCGGACCTCCTTGTCGATGCCGGCGTAAAACACCCGCGGGTCGGTGCCCAGGTGCGGCTTGAGCGCCTGAACTTTGTTGTTTTGGTAAAACTGCTGGATCGGATCATCCGGCACGGGGTTTTTCAGATCGCCGAAGACCCGCGCCTGCGTGGGACAAACCTCGACGCAGGCCGGCTTCAAACCGCGCGTGATCCGGTGATAGCACAACGTGCATTTCTCGGCCGTCTTGGTGACCGGATTTAAAAACCGGCAGCCGTACGGGCAGGCTTGAATGCAAAAACCGCATCCAATGCAGTACTTCGGATCGATCAGGACCGCGCCGTCCGGCGAGTCGAAGGTGGCGCCGACCGGGCAGACCTGGACGCAAGCCGAGTGTTCGCACAGGTTGCAGAGCTTCGGCACGAAAAATGAATGCTGGATTTCGGACTTGGGGACCGGCAATTCGGGGAACCCATGCATCCCCCCGTTCGGGCAATCGACGAAAGTCTCGCCGCGCGACGCGCCCGAGCCCGGCTTTGGTTTGGTGATTACGTATCGCTCGATCCAGGTTCGATAGAACGGACCATCCGGCACGTGGTTCTCCGTTTTGCAAGCCTCGGCACATAAACCGCAGCCGATGCAACGATTGGCATCGATCGCCATAACCCACTTGTGCCTGGTCGGATCGTAACCCTTCGGCGCGGGCGTGGACACGAGCACCTTTTGCACCGCCGCCTTGGCGGTTCTGGCCAAAGGCAACGTGGCCACCCCGGCCAGGGCAGCCCCGATCTTGCCCAATAAATTCCGCCTCGATACCTGTTTGCTCATGGGACCTCCGTCGGGGAATGCGGCACATGACATTCCGTGCACTTGGACCCCGTATAATGGTTTTTGCTGACGATCTGTTTATGCCAACTCGGTCGTGACGGGTTAGCCTCGTGGCAACGAATGCAGGGGCTGAAATTCAGTTGGGAGATTTTTATGTCGGGATTGTCGGCGTGGGCCTGTCCAGGACCGTGGCAACCTTCACAGGACAAACTCTTGTGCTCATGCTTGAGCAATTTGTTCATCTCTTCCGAGTGGCATTCCTCACAAGCTTTTTTGCCCGCAAAGACCACTTCACGTGCCTGCAACTCCACCAGCGCATCCCCGCGGAACCACCCGTACTGGCCAAAGGAAGGCGGCGTCAGAAAATACCGGGCGATCGAGTAGCTCGTAACGATTCCGACCACCAAAAGCAGCAGCCGTACTATCTGCGGTGGCATTTTGAATCTTTTCACACCAGCAGGATTGAACGTTGACCCTAAGCCTGCTTCTCCTCCGTTGCTGTTCTATTAACGTTTTTTGCTTGGAGTTTGGCTCAAAATGCTCGTCCCTGAATTGCGACACACTGATTATGTGTGCTGATTTATATTACGACATATATGTTATTTACTACTTAATCACCTTTTCAGCGGGGTGTTGTGCCACTCACCACGCACCGGCGTTTGCTCTTGCGGTTTTTGGCCGACGCGATCGAAAGCCGGTCCCAATTTCTGGGCTTTGCTTGGCTTGCTCTGGGCAAAAAAAGGGGGAGCCTTTGAAAGCTCCCCCGGCACAGCTCTGGGACGATCCTTATTTCTTGAACGCGCGCACGTAGGCCACCAGCGCTTTGACCTCGTCGTCGCTTAAATCGACAAATGCTTTCATCTTCGTCTTATCGTCTTCCTTGACCCCTTCTTTGATGCTTTTGAGCATCTTTTCGTCTTTCATATCCGCCTGGACCTTGGCGTCAGTGTAGTCTTTGACTCCGAGTTTCTCGCCCATCTTGGTTTTGCCTTTGCCATCTTCGCCGTGGCATTTGGCGCAGTCTTTGGTCCAGATCTCCTTGGCATCAGCCGCTTTAAGCGAGGCGGCGCCCCCCAGGATCAGGGTACAGGTGATTAGCAGGATTTTTTTCATAATTATATTTGTCCGGTCACGTATTAGTTCGACGTTTCATCGAATTGTTTTATTGAACGCCGAAGGCAGATGAGCCAGCACCCCGCCACGGCATTGTTCTGTCATAGCAAAAAGTGGCTGACCCAGCCCGGCTCCGCTCGTCCTAAATTGTCTTTTGATTCGCATGTTTTGGCCGGGACACCTGGGTGCCCTTCATCTTACGGCACAACGGCGCCTCTCATACCAGCTCAGGGCGCAGCCCTAAAACGTGTTTTAAAATGCCGGCTTCCGGCGTGAGCGCCTGGGTTTGGAGTCCCGTCTTTAGGCGGTTTCGGGGCTGGACCGCCTAAAGGCGTTGCTCTTACGCGCGGCCGTATCTACGGCGGTTTTCGCACGATTCAGAGCGGGAAGTAGCAGCACGGCCAAAATAGCGAGGACCGCAATCACCACCAGAAGCTCGATTAAGCGAGCAGGCCCGATCGAGCCCGGGTTGCCTTGCCATACCGTACCTCCGCCACGGTCGAGCTTCTCTAAGAGCGTGCCCTAAAATCCCGTTTGGAGTCCCGCCTTTAGGCGGCCCGCCGCTGAGACCGCCTAAAGGCGGGCTCCAAACCCCGCGGCGCCCAGACCCGAGCGGGTCGGTCTTGTGCGTCTTTTACTCACCAAAAGATCCGTCTTTCCCTTACAGACTGAATTAGATCAAGTGGTTAATTTGCGGACATACGAAATGCAAACGAGCCTCCCAAATTGTGCATCACTATTCATCCTGTTCGTCGGGTTTAGCTCCACAAACACCAGCCCGGCATCAGCCCAGGCCTTCACGATCTTGCATACTTTGACGCAAACATCTGCTTCTGGTCCTTACACCAACGGCGATGGAGCCGGGCTGAGTGCCGAATTGCTTTTATCAGGCGACAGATTGTACGGAACCGCAGTGGGTGGCGGCCAGTGGGGCAATGGCACGGTGTTCGCCCTGAGCGTCGACGGAACCGTTTTCACGACCCTGCATAGCTTCAGCGCAGCATCCGATTCTCTTTCGAACGTTAAAAATAACGACGGAGCCAACCCGTATGCCGGATTGATCCTTTCAGGCAACACCCTCTATGGGACGGCAGAGTATGGTGGCACATATGGCAATGGCGCGGTGTTCGCCATTAAGACGGATGGCACGGGCTTCACGAACCTGCACAGTTTTACAGCCCTCAATGCCAATGACCTCAGCAATGGCGATGGAGCGAACCCGCATGCCGGCTTGATGTTATCGAGCAACGTGCTCTATGGGACCACCGTGAATGGTGGGACCCATGCCTACGGCTCGGTCTTCGGTGTTAGCACAGATGGGACGAGCTTTACCAATCTGCATAATTTCTTCGATCTTCACGACGGAGCTAACCCGTATGCCGGATTGATTATATCGGGCAACACGCTCTATGGAACAACGCTCCGCGGCGGCTTATACGGGAATGGCGCTGTCTTCGCAATGAGGACTGATGGCACGGGCTTTACCGATCTGCACAGTTTTAAGGTCGGGGATGGTTTCAACCCGTTTGCCGGGTTGGTTCTATCGGGCAACACGCTCTATGGCACCACCGAGAATGGTGGCCGAAATAATTATGGCACGGTCTTCGCCGTTAACACGAATGGCACGGGTTTTACTAATTTGTATAATTTCAACGGGAGCGACGGCTTTGCGCCGCAGGCCAGTTTGATTTTGTCGGGAAACACCCTTTATGGAACGACGACGTATGGCGGCAACGCTGGCAACGGCACGGTGTTCGCCATCAACACTGACGGCACAGGATTTGCCATTCTGCATGGTTTCACGGCAACGGTCGGAACCAAAGGTGGTTACGGCATCAACAGCGACGGAGGTTATCCGGTGGGCGGGGTGATTTTATTGGGCAACACCCTCTATGGGACGACCCACATCGGCGGCAGTTCGGGAAGTGGAACCCTGTTCAGCCTATTGTTGCCTCCACCGCAACTGACGATAACACGTTCGGCGGCAAATCTTAATCTGACGTGGCCTACCAACGCGACCGGCTTCAGCCTGCAATCCACCACGAATCTGGGTTTGTCCTCAGTGTGGACCACCAACCCGGCGGCGCCGGTTGTTATCAACGGACAGAACAGGGTCACAAGTCCAGTGTCGGGTCGACAGCAGTTTTTCCGGTTGAGCCAGTAGTTGCCTGAACAAGCTCAGGCGGCGACATCAACAGATCAACGACCCTCCAAGTCCCAACCAGAGTTCGACGGAAACCGCAGTAAGGCTGTGAGTAGAGCCTCATAACGCGCCAACGCGGCAAAAAAACGGCGCGGCCTTTCGACCGCGCCGTCGCTCCGCTTACCCCCGAGCGCCTCTACTACACGTCGTAGTAGAGGAAAAACTCGTACGGATGCGGCCGCAGCCGCAAAGCGTCGTGTTCCTTGCGTTTATGCGATATCCACATTTCGAGGAAATCGGCGGTGAAGACGTCGCCTTTGAGCAGGAAGTCGTGATCCTTTTCGAGGCAATCGAGCGCTTCGCCCAAACTGCCCGCGACGTTCGGCACTTTCTTGAGTTCTTCAGGCGGGAGTTCGTAGATGTTTTTGTCCAACGGCTCGCCCGGCTCGATCTTGTTAAGGATTCCGTCGAGCCCGGCCATGAGCAGCGCCGCAAAGGCCAGGTATGGATTGGCGGCCGGATCGGGCGGACGATATTCCAGGCGTTTGGCCTTGGGATTTTCGCTGTAGGTCGGGATGCGAATGGCGGCCGAACGGTTCCGTGAGCTATACGCCAGGTTGACCGGGGCTTCAAAACCGGGCACCAGGCGCTTGTAGCTGTTAGTGGTGGGATTGCAAATGGCGCACAACGCGCGGGCGTGCTTGAGCAACCCACCGGCGTAGTAAAGGGCCATCTTCGATAGCCCGGCGTATTCATTTCCGGCGAATAACGGCTTGCCCTTTTTCCACAAGCTTTGATGCGTGTGCATCCCCGACCCATTATCGCCGAAGAGCGGCTTGGGCATAAAACAGGCCGTCTTGCCGTGCTTGCGGGCGATGTTCTTGACGACGTACTTGTAGACCATCATGGCGTCGGCGGATTTGACCAGGGTATCGAAACGATAATCAATTTCGGCCTGGCCCGCCGTGGCTACTTCGTGATGCTGACGCTCGATTTTGACGCCGAGTTGTTCCATCACCAGGCACATCTCGGTGCGGATGTCCTGCTGCTGGTCCAAAGGCGCCACTGGGAAATAACCTTCTTTGTGGCGGATCTTATTTCCCAGGTTGGGCGCCTCGTCGCGGCCGGTATTCCAAATGGCCTCCTCGGAATCGACGCTGTAATAGGTGCCATTGCTCTTCGAATCGAACTGGACGTTGTCGAAGATGAAGAACTCCGCTTCCGGACCGAACACGGCGGTGTCGGCCTGGCCGGTGCTGTTGAGGTATTTCTCGGCGCGCTGAGCAATGCCGCGCGGGTCGCGGATGTACGGTTCCTTGGTGCCGGTTTCGGCAATGGTACAGGTCAGCGACAGGGTCGGCTCGACGCAAAACGGATCGATAAAGGCCGTATCGGGGTCGGGCATGGCCAGCATGTCGGAGGCTTCGATGCTTTTCCAGCCTCGGATGCTCGAGCCATCAAAACCGTAGCCTTCGCTGAAGACTTCCTCGGTTAATTCGCGGATCGGACAGCTGAAATGCTGCCAGGTACCGAAGGTGTCGACAAACTTGATGTCGACCATCTTGGCACCGTTTTTCTTGGCTAATTCAATTACGCTCTTGGGTGTACTCATTTACGTGGTTAGTAGTTTAGTTTGTGTCCGCCGCGCCCCGCCGGGACGGCCGAAGCCGCGGCCCGGCAGGGCGCAGACGAAATAGTTTAAAGTCCGCCTTCGGCGTGATAGCCCTCCTCGCCATGTTCGGCCAGGTCCAGGCCGGAGGTTTCGACTTCGGGCGAGACGCGCAGTCCGACCGCCGCCTTGACGATAAAGGCAATGACAATCGTGCCGACAATCGCCATGCACAAGGTCACAGCGATGGCTTTGATTTGCTCGAAGACCAACGGCTGGAACAGGGAATCCTTCACATAATCCTTCAAGTTCGTGGCCAGATTCCCATTGGCGGCGTTGCGAGCCAGCATTCCCGTCAGCAACGCCCCGAGAGTTCCGCCGACCGCGTGGACACCAAAGGTATCCAAGGCATCGTCGTACCCGAACATGGCCTTGATCTTCCAGCAGGCGAAATAGGGGATCAGGCCCGCGGCAATCCCAATGACGATTGCGCCATCGGCCGTGACAAAACCGCAAGCCGGCGTGATCACCACCAACCCGGCGACTGCCCCGGAACAAAACCCAAGGACACTCGGTTTGCCGCGGGTGACGTACTCGGCCATGGCCCAAACAAAGGAAGCAACAGCAGTGGCGAGCGTAGTGGTCATGAATGCATTGGCAGCAATGACGTCGGCGGCCACGGCGCTGCCGGCGTTGAACCCGTACCACCCCACCCAGAGCATGCCAGTGCCGACCATACAAAGGACCATGTTATGCGGCGCCATTACCTCTTTTCCAAACCCGAGCCGCTTCCCAAGTATGAGGCACAGAATCAATGCGGACCAACCCGAGGACATGTGCACGACCGTGCCGCCGGCGAAATCAATGGCATGGATGGGCGCTTTGGGATTGCCGACCCCGCTCATCATTCCATCGATTCCCCAGACCATGTGCGCGAGGGGAAAATAAACGATGAACATCCACAGCGTCACAAACAGCAGGATCGCGGAAAACTTCATGCGTTCGGCAATGGCACCGATGATGAGCGCCGGAGTAATGATGGCGAACATCATTTGGTACATGGCATAAACATTGTGGGAGACCCAGCCGCCGTAGTCGCCGTTGGGAGTGGAATCCACCCCCCGCAAAAACGCCCAGCTCATCTTGCCCACGAAGGACCAGCCACGCGCGGTTTCACCCGCATGGAACGCGAGGCTATACCCGACCAGGTACCACAAAATGGTAACCAGTCCGGTAATGCCCAGGCATTGAGCCAGGACTGAGAGCACGTTCTTTCTGCGGACCAGCCCGCCATAAAACAACGCCAGGCCGGGCAGTGTCATGAACAGCACCAGCGCCGAACTGGTCATCATCCAGGCATTATGACCGGGACCAGGTCCGGTGATTTTAGAGGTAGTATTGGTATTGGCATTGCGCGCACCGTTGTTCACGTATGCTTCGAGGTCTTCCAGCCGCTCCTGAATGGAGCGTTCCGCCGCAGGCGCCGCGTCGGCAGCGCGCAGCAAGGGCGCAGGAAAAAGAATAGTACATAGCAAGCCAGACACGAGGAATAGCTTTCTCATTGGGGTTCTCTATTTGTTTGGTGGTTTAGGTTAGTTCAGACGGCGGCGACTCCTTTCTCTTCCGTTCGAATCCGGACCGCCTCATCAATCGTTGAGACGAACACCTTTCCATCGCCAATTTTTCCCGTTTTCGCGGTCTTGACGATGGCCTCCACGGCTTCATCCAACTTCTCGTCCGGAATGACGATCTCCAGTTTGATCTTAGGTAGAAAATCCACCGTGTACTCGCTGCCACGATAGATCTCGGTATGGCCTTTCTGGCGGCCAAACCCTTTTACTTCCGTCACTGTCATGCCCTCGATGCCTATTTCGCCGAGGGCGTCTTTCACTTCCTCCAGTTTGAATGGTTTTATGATTGCTTCGATCTTCTTCATCTCGTTTTGGGTTGTAAGCGGTAACGTTGTTGCCCAGATCGCGCGACACAGCCTCCGCCAGGAGCCCGCTATCTGTGACAACAATGCGGGGCGTATGCAGCCGACATGCCAAGGTCTGGAGCCCCGATGAACCTAAGTTGTTATGAGCTGATGGTCAGTTACTTGAGAAAAGCAACCAACGCTCGAAGAACCCATTTGACTGTAGCTATTTGCGCAGCTGGAATAAAACCGCGCATTTGATTCAACCGCGAATGAACGCGAATGAACGCGAATAGGGGAGAGGGTTTAAAGCCAGAAAAAGCCGGAACCGCAACCTGCAACCTGCAACCTTCAGCGTTTCAGATCTCCACCTGCATGCCCAACTCAACCACTCGATTGGCGGGAATGCGATAGAACGAACTGGCTGCTTGCGCGTTTCGTGACATAAGAGCGAAGAGCCATTGACGCCAGCGCGCCATGGAAACCGAGCGCGTCGGCACCAGGGTCTCGCGGCTGAAGAAAAACGTGGTTTTGTTCAGATCGATCGGGTCTCCATCCAGCTTGGCCGACCTGAGCAAGTCCGGGACATTGGGCTCTTCCATGAATCCGTAATGAGCCAACAGGCGATGAAATCCGCCACCAAGGTTTTCAATTTCCAAACGTTTCTCCGGATTGACCTGCGGCACTTCGTCGGTGACCACCGTGAGGATCAGATTGCGCTCGTGAAGCACCTTGTTGTGTTTGAGATTGTGGAGCAGCGCAATGGGGGTGCCCTCGGGATTGGCGGTCATGAACAGGGCGGTGCCGGGGACACGTGGAATGCGTTTACTGCTTTCGAGGCTGTCGAGAAACATTTCCAGAGGCATGGAAGCGGGACCGAGTTTGGCCCAGACCAATTGACGCCCTTTTTTCCAGGTAGCCATCAGGACGAATATAATTAACCCCATGGCCAAGGGCACCCAACCACCACTGAGAACTTTGAGCATGTTGGCGGCGAAAAAGGCGCTTTCGACCACAATGAAGAGCCCGCAAACGGCCAGAGCCTGGGCGATGCTCCAGGCCCAAAGGCGCCGGGCCGCGAAGAAGAACAAGACCGTGGTGGAAATCATCGTGAGCGTAACGGCGATGCCGTATGCGGAGGCCATATTCGTCGAAGACTTAAAGCCCAGCACGAGAGCGATGCAGGCCACCATCAAGGCCCAGTTTACATGCGGCAAATAGATTTGGCCACGTTCCTGCGAGGAGGTGTGCTTGACCACCATGCGCGGCAGGTAACCCAGCTGAATGGCTTGAATCGTGAGCGAAAAAGCCCCGGAAATTAGCGCTTGTGAGGCGATAACGGTCGCGGCGGTAGAAAGTGCCACCAATGGGTACAAGGCCCATTTGGGCGCCAACAGATAAAAAGGGTTGGCCACGGCACTGGCATCGCGCAACACCAATGCGCCCTGGCCAAGATAATTGAGGAACAACCCAGGCAACACGATGAATGACCACGCCAGTCGAATCGGCCTGGTCCCAAAATGACCCACGTCGGCATACAGTGCTTCGGCTCCCGTCACAGCCAGGAACACCGAGCCGAGCACTACGAAACCTTCCCAACCGCTGCGAATCAGGAACTCGACCCCCAGCGCCGGATTAAGCGACTTCAACACAGCGGGAGTATGCAAAACCTCGGCAACGCCCAGCAGGCCCAAGGACAAGAACCAAACGATCATGATCGGCCCGAACACCGCCCCGACCCGGCCCGTCCCGCGGCTTTGGGCCGCAAATAAACAGATCAATGTCACCACGGTCAGGGGAATGACCACCGACTCGAAAGCCGGCGTGGCTACGTTGAGCCCTTCAATGGCGCTCAGCACCGAAATCGCAGGCGTAATCATTCCATCGCCGTAAAGCAAAGCCGCGCCGAATACGCCCAACCCGATTAGCAGGGCCCGCCGGCGTCCGGCCTCAGCCCGCTTCGGAAAGGTCAAGGCCATCAGAGCGAGAATGCCCCCTTCACCCTTGTTAGTAGCCCGCAACACCACCGTCAGGTACTTCAGCGAGACGATCAGCAAGAGCGACCAGAAAATCAGCGAAAGAATTCCCAGTACATTCTCGGGCGTCGGCGCCATCGGGTGCGAGCCGGCAAAACATTCTCGCAGCGCGTACAGCGGACTGGTCCCAATGTCGCCATAGACCACGCCCAAGGCGCCCAAAGTTAGTAAGGCTAAACGTCGGCCCGTAGCCGGCCTGGATTGCATATTGGATTGGTCGTTGGCCACCTTCGGTTCGCCGAGCGGCGTCGGAAGCGGGCCTGGACTTTTTCGCGGCGAAAGCTTAAGAGCAACCCCGCCACGGGTTCAATGCTGGATTTCAGGCCATCAGGATTGGGTGCCAAGGCTGAGTCCCCGGCTTATCGAGATCACTTTTGGATCACTTTCCCGACTTCCGGCTTTCGGCTGCCCGCCTTTGGCCCATGAGCTAGTTTTCGTGCCGGACAGCTTCCCGCCCGGTTTTCGAATACCCTGATGGTTCGGTTCACGGTGGACTAATGAATGTCAGTAGTGGGGTAAATCCCCCACGGTGAATCCCTTTCTAGAGGGCATGGTCCTCCGGCTTATGTTTTGGCCTTGAGAAACAGGGCATTCCAACAGAATGCAGGGTCAGCCAACGCACCAATCCATGGCCAAGCGCGTCGGGCCGCGAGCATTCTGTTGGCCGATGATGATGATCTAATCCGCCAGCTGTACTCCCGAGTCCTCCGTTGTTGCGGCTATCAAACGGAAACCGCTGAAGATGGTGCGGCGGCATGGAAAGCGCTTCAGGCCAAGAGCTATGACCTTCTTATCACCGATAACAACATGCCGAGGATTTCAGGTGTTGAGTTGGTCAAGAAAGTGCGTTCCGCGCACATGGCACTGCCCGTCATTATGGCGTCGGGAAACCTACCTGCGGGAGATTTGGAGCGGAACCCATGGCTCCTCAATGTCACCACTCTGGCAAAACCTTTTACCGGCGACGAGTTGTTGGGAACAGTGGAAAAAGTCTTGCGCGAGAGCGCCACTACCCGGAGCACACCGGGTCGCGACCGATCTTCAGCCAAGGAAAATTCGGCCCCCGAGCACACGTCGTCTCCAACCCAGGCTGCCCTTAGCCCCGCTCGTTCCGTGGTTTAGCCGAAACAAACCCTGCGACCGAGTCAGCTTGGTCGCAGGGTAGTTTCTCTCTGCGGAGCGCGTCCCCCCCGGCTCGATAGTTTGCGCACAAAGAAGACTTGTTGATCATCACCTTCAAGGAATAAGGTGCGTTTGCGCCATAGCCTTGTTCCCAGGATAGTCTATGTTGGTCCCGCGCTCACCTCGCACGAGCCACAGGCTGCGGCGGAAGCCCGGTTTCGCAACTACACCGAATCCAAGTAAACAGGAATTTCCAATCAGAACCCAACGGTTCAACGGTCTCCTTTTCCACCTCTTCGCCCAGATTTCGATTTGGCTTTCTGGGAGTGGTTTGCCTTTCTGGAATCTGATGCAGAATTTGGCAGTGACTGTTGATAAGCCGAGACCCGCAAATAGCGAAAGGTCGCATCAAGGGCCGCCGCGGTGTTTTCTATCGCGTTTGGTGAATGAGCTGCGACCATATGCATCGCCAAGGAAAATGGAAGCTTGATGTTGCAAACTGGGCAGCGAGTGGAATCAGCTACGGACGGTGGTTCATTCATATTGGAAGGGTTAGCGAATCGTTGACCTATCTTGTGGCTTTAAGGCCGGCCTTGGCCCCAGTTCCACGGGTGCATTCATCCCATCGCTAAGCTCGCCACGCCGGTTTCAATTGACGGCGATAGCCGGTTGGGGACTGTCCAAGAAGCTCCCTAAAAACGCGATTGAAATTGGTAATCGACTGAAAGCCGGCTTCAAAGGCGATTTCACTGACACGCAGGTTCGGGTTGAGCAGTAAGTTCTTACATTTTTCCATTCGAATCCGCGTAAGGTAATCGGTGAAAGTGATGCCGGTCACCTTTCTGAACAACTTACAGAGGTTACACTTGCTCGTATTAACCGCCTTGGCAACCTCCCCCAGGCGAACGTTCTCGGTTTGGTGTTCCTGTATATAGGCTTTAGCCTTAGCGATAATTGTGGGATCGGCGTGCTGCTGCTGCACGATTACTTGATTGCACACCATCGAGATGTGCTGGGCAAAAATCTTGAGTAAGGTAGTCGCCGCCTCTTGCTGTTTTCGTGGCATCACCCGCGTGGCGAAGTAGGCCTCCTTCAATCGGCCCAGGTTCACCTCCACACCCAGCTTGGCCAGTACCTTGGCGGTGCGCTCAAATTGACCCTGAGTGGGCTTGTGGCTAAACGCCTGTCCGGTCGTCAAGAACCCAATCAATCGATCACCCAACCGCACCGGCACTGCCGTCTCACACAAACCGGCCAAGCAAACCATTGTACGCGATTCCGACACGGCGGCTTGAGCCAATTTCTCCTGCATCTGCAAACAGGACGCGCAGGAACCACTTTTTTCTGACATCAAGTCGCAAAAAGGGGATTCATGTCGATTGCCGTGCAGGGAAAGCTGCCAGGATTCCACCGGGCGTAAGGCCATCGGCAAACCCGTCGCCTCGGTGAAAGCTTGCACATACTGCCGGTAAAGCGTCGAATTGGTCAGAGCCTCAACCAGACTAAGGTCGGCCTGGCTCACTCTCTCGGTGCTGGGTTTCAGTGCGCTTGGTTTTGGCTGGGAATAGTCCTCGGGAGCCGGGCCAGTGCGCCTATAGGTCCTTAGGAAGCGAGAAGGCGGAGTGACGATCTCTGAAAGTCGTCCACCGTCTATTGTTTGCATGACCGCAATGTATAGGGATTTCGGTTTCGCGGATCATTGGGGATATCCCTTATGTTTCATGGTGATTGACTGGAATAGTTCATTCACGGAGAGCGGCATCGAGCATCCATGCCTTCAAAAACCTCGAAGTGCTGTCTGAAAACGGAATTACGGAATTTCTCTCGGAGAAATTGTCAGAGCCTGTTTTATGTGACAAATTGACCCACTCCCTGAGCGAGCCATGATGGATGACTTTCAGCAACCCGCCAAACCTCAGGCGACGCGATGGAAGGCTTTGCGGTTTGGTCTGCGCCTCGCCAACAGCTATTTTGGTACAGTTTTGATCGCTCGGTTTTACACCTTGTGGGCGTTCATCGGGTTAATCCTCTGTTTGGTTTTCATTCCAATAGCAATCATGGGAAAGGAGCACTCTTTCGAGAACGGATTGAAGCCAGTCGCGTTGTACGGCTTTGCGGTGCCTATGGCGGTTCTGGTGGCAGCAACATGGGGAGTAAAGTTTTTCTCAAGGCTGCTTTGGTGCGCCATCCCACAACCGCTGGTGGCAACGCTCCTTGCCCTTGTTTCAGTGACCGGCAGGTTCTGTGTCGTTATTGGGGTTATTTACCTTTGGCTTCGAGGCGGACCGTGGGGCAAGAGCCTATTGCTGCCTGAAGTCATTGCCTGTTCGGGAATCGCCTGGTTAGGCTTGGGTGCCGAATGGGTATTCATTCGAATTTTGCAGGACGAATTCACTCCGACATCGAACCCGGCTCCATCATCCCGTGAGATGGACGATGCGACTGTAAATTCAACGGAAGAAGATCGCGTAACGGAGCCGCATAAACAAAGCATTCTCACGCGCGACTTCGGAGAATGGTTCAAACGTCGATTTCCAAACGGTCATAAGCTCGTGGTTTGGATCCTTTTTCCAGTGGGTTATGTGACAATTTCTTCACTCGCCGAGAATGGAGATCCTCGCGCAATTCCCGAGGCGATTCTCAGGTTAGCAGTCATCGCTGCGGCAATTCTCCAGACCTTCTGGATGCCCAGTGACAAGCTTCATAGGCTTATCGATGCATTTTCACAGACAACTCCCGTAAAATAGGCACCGGAACAGCCATGATTTCACCGCTTTTGGCCGCCCTAATGGGCTGCTTAGTTTGGCGTGGTCACCTTGCACGCCTCAAGGCTTGTTGGACTTCCTCAGCGCAAGTGGTATAGTAAGAGCAGAAGCTAAAGCGAGTTCCCACCCATTACGGTGATTACGTAAACTGCAGCCTCTCGAAAGGGAAAATGGATTCAACGTTGTTGGTTATCGCCTACGCATTTATCGCGCTAGGATGTTTCGGGATTATCAAGGCCGCTATGCTGTTATTAATGCGGGTCTCACACTTGAAGTGGGCGCTCTGGCATAACGCATTGGCGCTGGTAGCGGCCGGCCTTTGGCCTTTGTCGATTCCGATTTACGCTTACGTTGCTAACAGCAAGGAGCGGACTTGGAAACCGGTTTATTGGGCAAAATAGAAGCAGGGCCTGGGCGTGGTAGAAAAAGCGTAGTGTTCGAGTCCCAGGAGCGACCCGCGGATGGCAGTTGGCCACTCGACCCCAAGGTCCGGCCATGGTCAAAGGTGCGCTTGAGCACCACGTCAATGTCGCCGGGCTATACGGTCCCAAGCCGGTCTCATCCGAAGCAGTTGACTGGCCCGCCCAGTGGGGCATTCTGGGGCTTGTGGAACTGGACCTTGAAAACGAGCTTGCCGAATCGTTTCGAAATGATCCGCCCGGCTTAAATTGTCCCGAACTTTCATCACGAGCCCGTTCTGGAAAACGCTAATGAAACCGTTCTTCCTGATCGCACTCATAGCGCAGGGAGCCCTGCATGGCGTCGACTCGGCCACTGCCAGGGAATTCCACGTGAGTGTCAGTGGCAGCAATACCAACTGTGGGAACAGGGCAGCGCCATTTCGCACGATTCAGCATGCCGCCCAGGCGGCTCAGCCGGGCGATGTTATCACCGTGCATCAGGGAACGTATCGGGAACGAATCAACCCGCCTCGCGGCGGAACGAGTGACAAGCGACGGATCACCTACCGATCTGGGCTCGGAGAACGCGTGGAAATTAAAGGGTCAGAGCTGATCACCAATTGGGCGAGGGTGCACGGAGATGTTTGGGTGGCGGCAATCCCCAATTCAGTTTTTAGCGATTTCAACCCATATACCAACCAAATTCATGGCGATTGGTTCGACGGGAAAGGCAGGGCGCATCACACCGGGGCAGTGTACCTGAACGGAGACTGGTTAATCGAGGCGATGACCAAGGACGAGGTTTTTTCTGAGTCAAGCTCGAGCCCCGCTTGGCTGATCGCTGCTAACCTGCCGCCCGCAAGCAATCTTTGGTTCGCCGAGGCAAATGCCACTACGACTACGATTTGGGCCCAGTTCAAAGGCGTTAACCCCAACCAGCAACGCGTCGAAATCAACGCGCGCCAGACGGTGTTCTACCCGGACCAACCTGGACGGGATTACATCACGGTCCGCGGGTTCAGCATTAGCCAGGGCGCGACGCCGTGGGCGCCACCAACGGCCGAGCAGATCGGTTTGGTTGGCACTCATTGGAGCAAAGGTTGGATCATCGAGAATAATGAGGTCAGCTATTCGATTTGTTCCGGTATTGCTCTAGGCAAATATGGAGATCAATGGGACAACACCTCCGCCAACACTGCCGAAGGATACGTCGAGACCGTTGAACGAGCCTTGCAGACGGGTTGGAGCAAGGAACGGGTTGGACATCATTTGGTCCGGGGCAACACGATTTCACATTGCGAGCAGGCTGGAATCGTCGGCAGCCTCGGGGCCGCCTTCAGCACCGTTGCGGACAATACGATTCACGATATTCACACTCGAAAACTCTTCACTGGAGCGGAAATGGCCGGTATCAAATTTCACGGAGCGATAGATACAGTCATTGTCCGCAATCGTATTTACCATACCTGCCTTGGCTTGTGGCTGGATTGGATGGCACAAGGTACGCGTGTCTCCGCTAACTGCTTTTACCAAAATGGGCGGGATCTATTTGTCGAAGTGAACCACGGGCCGTTTATCGTGGATAACAACCTCTTCCTTTCACCTGCCAGTTTACTCGATGTATCCGAAGGGGGGGCTTACCTTCACAACCTTTTCATGGGAACGATTGTGTCCGCTCCGGAACCTTTCCGCCAAACACCATACCACCCCGCGCATAGCACCGCGCTGGCCGGACTCGCCAGCGTCAAAGGTGGGGACTGCCGGTTTTACAACAACCTCTTCGTGGGAAGCGGTCGGCAAGACTCGTCCGAGTTCGGGTTGACGACCTATGATGCTCGAGAGCGCCCTCTGTTCACGGGCGGAAATGTTTACTACCACGGCGCTCGGCCGTGCCGAAACGAAAGCGGGGCTTCGCGCCCCTTCCAAACGGAACCCATTACTGATCTGACCCAGGTTGATCACCAACTGGTCTTGAACGTGCGAACCGGGCCTGAACTGAATCAGGCTGAAACTAGTGTGGACGGCGGCGTGAACATGTAGGAAATCCGCCGGTTTGAAATTGTTGGTGGCTGAGTGGTCGTCGGAACAAAAAACCCGGCTGGTGGTTGGGCGGCCCGGGTTCAGGAACGGTGAT
>Ga0070741_10002260_pt1 | contig 52912 bp, 49 predicted proteins | sample Coa_R1_4_FD_66440 | JGI IMG/M metagenome (GOLD analysis project Ga0070741, IMG submission 66440) | Surface soil microbial communities from Centralia Pennsylvania, which are recovering from an underground coalmine fire - Coalmine... | ecosystem: Environmental > Terrestrial > Soil > Unclassified ... | reverse complement strand
CGGTTTAACGCAGTAACACGTAGATTGAATCAGCGATTCCGGTTGCGACACTCGGAAGAAGCAAACGTCACCCCACAACGGAATTTCTCTCCGACAGGCTCCTGATCTGCCCTATTTTCTTGTTTTAAATGCTTATTGGTACTCAGGAGAAAAGGAATTGATATATCGATCATCAGCGATGCGGAGAGTAACTCTCCCGTCCGGTCTGCGCTGAGTGACGGCACAGGAGCTTCGGAGAAAAATAGGGCGGATCAGGCTGTCCCCGATTTTCCCCACAGTGTTTCCCATTTCGGACCGCTGGGGACTCTGTCCCCAGACCCCTGGGATTTATCGCCTGTGGGCCAAAATGGCATTGGCAGGAGAGCCAGGGCGGCCGCAGCCGCCCCGTGCCACTTCGGCAACTGAGGCGGCGCTCGGGTTGCGTTCCCGCAGAGCCCTATCCTCCGCTCAGCTATGCGCAGAGTGGACTACAAACAACCTGCCGAGCAATAGGTTTGCATTGAACGGCCCTTACCCCCTTAATTCCGTGTCTCACTCCAAGGGTTCACTTCAATTTAACCTCCAATTTCTGAATGATTCGGGGAGCAGGGACACTCGGGAATAAACATGCGATTAACTCGGACAGTAAATCTACATTAGTCTTCATTGAGACGCGCCGGTCGCGGCTTCGGAGAGTTCTTGCCATTCCGCCACTCCTCGAAACTCACGGGATGTTCACTAAAGTAGATCGCCGGAATTGTGGCGCTGATGTGCTGAGAATGCCTATTGGATCGCGGCGAGGCCCGTGCAACTAAGATGCGGTCCTTGTGCAGGCTTTTTCGATCAGCACCTGTGCTAGTTGCACATGGGCGCCTTGGCAGTGCCCCGCATCTTGGGCAGGCAATGGCTAAGGGATCGAGTTTGCGGCGTGCCGTCAAGATCAGTATTCCAAAACACAATTGTTGAAATGCTGTTCAATTTCGAGCAGCATGGGCTCGAGATGATTGCGGAAGATCCGGATCACCACTATTTGAGCGGCGCTGGCTGCTCGACCAAGAGCCGATTCAGCGCTTCTCGCAACTCGCGCTCATTGTTCGATTTCACGAGGAAATCTCGGGCTCCAAGATAGGTGCTGAAAATCTCTGCCAAGTCATCGGAATGCTTGGTCCAGACCAGAATCGGGACCGCCCGTAGCTTCGGCTCGGCATGACATTTCCTCAATACCGCAAATCCGCTGTCAGCACCAAGTCCCAGGTCGAGGACGATGGCGTCGGGCGGCTCCGTCAGAGATGCCACAATGTCGTCCAAGTGCTGCTCGGCTTCGATTAGATGGGTTATCAGTTGGACTCCGTCATATCCCAGCGCGTGTAGAGCTTTCGTGCAGGTATCTGAAACCGAGGCGTCGTCCTCGATGAGGAGAATGACTTTGCGAAAGTCTCGAATTTGCTGATTCAGTTCCTTCAGAGATGCTTGAGTCTCCTCACCAGTGCCGTAATTCACGATTTTCACGAGTGGTTTAGGCAGGAACTCGTCATTGCGTTCGCGATTTGTTAAAGCCAGCCTTGATACACCGGGTTTCTTTGTGTCTTTAGTGAATGCCGCAATGTCCTTGGCGGAAGTCTCGTTCCGACTCTTATGGTTGTTCATGCTGAATTACGTGCCCCCGTTGCTTTTCCCTTCAACAGTTTTTGGATGGCGGCAAGAAGATCAGGCGGAGACATACCTTTGGTTACGAACATGTCTGCTCGCTCTGCGCCATCAGGGGCATCTGGCAATCCCGAGAGCATAAGGAATGACACGTCAGGTTTGAGTCGTTTCATTTCGTCGATGAGTTGAGCACCGGGAACATCCTGAAGCAGATGATCGCTGATCACCAGATCTACATGGTTATGGGTGAAGAGGTGCAGTCCAGCTTCGCCAGTGGTAGCGGTCAAGATTGCGTAGCCCGCATTGGCAAGAAGCAAAGCCCGCAGTTTCAGTTCGTCTGCGTTGTCATCGATGCACAAAAGAACAGGCCGTGGATACGGAGATTGCATGGCGGAGATCCTCGCTGCTTCGCAGAAGACCGTCGCCACGTTCGCTGGCGGAGATGTGCGGAACGATCTATATCTTAACAGTTAGCGCAAGTCGGATGGCTGCAGTCGCTTATTGTAGAATGCACCGGGCCGGGTGAAGATGTTCACTTGCTCGGAGAAGCCGAAACCCGCGGCTGGCACGGATCGTCAATCACAACCTCACTGCTGGGCATCTCACCGGTGCCTTCGCAAGTGGGGCAGATATCTCCGTCCGGACATGCGCCAATACCGATGCATGTTGGACACTTGATCATTTTCATAACAGACATCACACGATTTTAGCCATTCACCACCTGGTTAGCTGCTCTTATTTCTTCGTAACCCGGTGCTCAGTGTCGAGGCGGACTCGGAGTGTCGCGAACAAAAGCAGCTCAAGTTGAGAGGGCGCAGTCGTAGAGCAGGCGGTGGCGAGGGTACTATTGTTCCTATAGAGGCAAAAAATGGAGAAGTTCGACCAGTACGACGAGATCGAGTACACCGGAAAATCCAATCCCAACATTTGGGAAGTCCATTTGGAGTTCTTCTTCTCCAAGGAAGCCGCGCTCAAACGCTACGCAACCATTAAGCGTCTTTATCCGGAAGCTGCCGAGAAAACTGCCGTGAGACCGTTTTTTCGAGCGAACGGTGAGATCCAAATTCATCAGCACATGATCAAAGACTTCACTGCCGAGACGGCTCAGCGAGCGCCGGGCGTGTGGCAGTTGGAGTTCTGGCTGCCGTCCACCGAAAAGCAAGCTGCCGACTTTGAAGACAAGATGTCAAAAGAAGATCCGAAAGGTTGGGCGGAGCATCGGAGCCGAGAGAAGAGGAATATCCGAAGCATCGTGTAGTTGGTGGGTTATTCGCGACGCTCGGCGGAATCCAGCGCTGGGAGGATGAAGTGGCTTGCATCAAGTGCGGCTCGGAGAATCAAAGTCGTGTTCGAAGCGTCATTCTGGTAATCAGGGTGGAACGGCAACGTGAACTGGAAGTCACGGCTCTGCATTGTCAGCAATGTGGACTGTTAGAAATTAGCGCTCCTCCCGATGCGATTCCTGCCAGCTTGAAGGAGCCTATTGTGGAGTCTGGAAGGCCCAACTAAAGAGTCGTCTCGATCATTGCCGAGTAAAGCTCAGGGAAGCGGTTTCGGTAGTCGGGCTGAGAATAATGCTGCGGGAAGTCAAGCAAATCGGAAGCAAATCGGGGACATCCTGAAGAGGCTGTCGGAGTAAAAATCCCAAACCGAAAATCAACTGCACGGTATTCGGGTTCTCCATTGATCCTGGCATGGCATCGACTGCTGTTTCTCCTTAGTGCTGCCGGAAATTTCACAACCCAGGGCGTGCCGATCGGAGACTCAATCTGCGGCGAATGCGGAGACTCCTTCCGCCGGCATTTGGGTTTGGTTCTTGCTCCAGGTCACCACACGATTTCTGCCGGCTCGCTTAGCTTCGTAGAGAGCTTCATCTGCGCTCAACAGCAATTCGCGTTGTGAGGGCACCGAATCGGCGGAGACTGCGCCGATGCTGACCGTCACGCGCAGGTCTTTTGCGGCAACTGCGATGCCGGTGTCGGCGACGGTCGCTCGGATCCGCTCTGCGAAGATCTGGGTTTCTTCCTCGTCGCAACCAGACATGACGATCAGGAACTCTTCGCCGCCGTAACGCGCGACTACATCATAGGAGCGCACCGCATCTTTCAACGTCCTTGCCACAGCGCGCAAGACGTCGTCGCCGCTGAAGTGTCCGTAGGTGTCGTTGATCTGCTTGAAATGATCGATGTCGAGCATGAGAACGCTGATTGGCTCGCGTTTCCGTGCGTTGCGGCTGATTTCCCGTTCCAGGAATGACAGGGCCTCGCTGCGGTTATAAAGACCGGTGAGGCCGTCGTGGGTCGCCTGGAAGCGAAGCACCTCATGGGCTGCTTCGGCTGCCGCCTTCGCAGCCTGAAGTTCGGCAGTGCGGCGCGTTTCTGCTGCGCGATTTTTCAACAGGTTCCAATACATTGCGTGCAGGCGATAGCCCTGCGCCACAAGGAAGGCGCACAGCACCAGCGTTGCCGCGACGAAGCTGATGGATTCTTGCGTAATTCCGACGAGGCTGCAGGCGATCACCGGACCAAACAAGAGGCTGATGTGCAGAAGCAGCAGCCTGAAGTTAGGAGTGAATGAGATGGTCGATCCGGAAGCGATGCCCACAACCCACAACATCGTGACGGTAAACGTCCAGTTGTTGTGCCCGTAGCGCCAGAGCGCGGATGCATGGAGCACTCCTGAAGCGCCCGCACTGAGACAAACTGAGATCGCGGTGAGCGCAATGACCATCCGGTGAGGCAGGCTGACGCGCCGGCGAAAGAGCGCCGTCAATGCGAAGCGCATTCCCGAGGCTATGAAGATTGCTGCAGCGCACCACCAGAACAGTCGCGGGAAGTCGTGCTGGTAAACGGTCGTGGTCCCCAGCAGCAGCAGGAAGACAAAGTACGCTACAGCTCCGGAAGCGAGCCGCGTTAGCAGATCGAGGTCCGCCTCGCGGCGAAGCTGCCCGGAGATCGTAGTTTCAAAAGCTGCAGCCTGCGATCTCGGCAAGACGAGACCTCCCCAAGAGAATTATCGGCTTGGGCAGCGCCGAACGTGGGAGCCAGTTCCGATAGGACAGGTACCAACGTAATCAAGCGCATGAGGGCGGGAAGAATGGAGAGACCTGGAAGGGCGGTACTTGAGTCACATTGTGTAGTTTGCGACGACCCGGATGATCTTGCCGTTGTGATTTAACTCCATAAACTCCGCCGTTCTTGTACCTTTCTGGTTCCTGTAGCAGAGGACGATGCTGCTTAGGCCGTGCATCACGTCCAGCAACTCAAAATGAGGTCTGGATAAACTTCCAGCCCGCGCCTGAAGTAGTCGCGCAGAGCGACCTTACCCTCGACCGTTCCGGATGGGCGATTCAATATCTGGGCCGCCACGGGAGACGTGAGAACGACATCGTCGTCGTAGTGCGACATAATGGCGTCGAGATCGTGCGAGTTCCACGCTTGAATCCACTCGACTGCAAATTCTTTGGTTGCCGGCTCTGGAGACATGCGAGTGATGATACAGAGCCTGCATAAGAATTCGACAACCAGAATGGAGAGATTGGATTGAAACGGCTTGCCTTTGCGATTGCCTTGGCCGTCCTAATCGGCGTGCCCGGTGGTTGGGTGATCGCGATGCTGCTCACACCGGCTCTTTGGCGCCTGGAGCCAATCGTGCATATGGAACTGGCAGGTCACTCTGGTCCGTCTGATTGGATTTTTTACCTGGTCTGGCTCATCCTGATCCCGTTGCTGTTCGGCATCTTGTGGTACTGGCTTCGCGAGAAAGCCGCCAAGGCACCGCATCGCGTCGAATCCTGGCCGGCCGCCAAATCGAATGAGTAACGGCGGAACATTCGCTGCCCATCCAGGAAAAAAGCCACTGCAACTGCGAACACAACACTCAACTCACGGTCCCAAGTTCGACGGGTGGCATGCGCCGGACGACGCGGGCGTCGGCGGACTGGGCGGAGTCTTCCATGGCACATTCGCGAAGTCGAAGAACTCGTTCAAGCTCGGCTGGGCTGCATCGCGGGCGGTCAGATAGTTGCCATCGTGAATGAATCGATCCTCGACGAACTTGATGATCGCGGTGTGATCCATGGGCGTGTGGGCAACATAGTGTTTCTTTGTAAATGGAGAAATCACGATGTTCGGGAGGCGGAAACCTAACTGTGCGGCGAATCCCTGCTGCGCTGGAGCGTCTCCGGGATGCGCTCCGGGATCGGTGCTTTGCAAATCACAATGCAGATTGCCGCGGCTGCCGAGGCAGGGCAGGAACTGATCGGGATTCACGGCAATGCTGCGGATGTCGGTAGTGACGCCCAAGGTAGCATCGGTGAAATCGTTTGTATGACCGGGGACCGGCGGAACGTGGTCGAACGGCCCGCCACCTTCATCATAGGAAAGGAAGAAGACCGAATCGTTCCACGATGGGCTCGCCATGAATGCATTGATCAGCTTCGCCATCTCCTGCTGGCCGACGAGAATCGACGCGCCGGAGCCGGGATGCTCATCGCTGATTCCATATCCCGGTTCGATATAGGCGAAAGCCGGCAGAGTTCCGTTGCTCAGGTCAGTCAAGAATTGTGACAATGGCGCAATATGACTCGGGTCGATACAGAAGTCGTTGTTGGGATCGCCGACGGCTTGTCCTGAGGGCTGCGTTGGCGCGTTGCACGCCGCGTGCGTGGGATTGTCGTACAGATACTTCGCCGAGTAATTGAAGTACGAGAAAGTGGTCGCGGGAAATTTGTCGGGATGGCTCGATTGACACTCATCGGTGTCGGCGGGACATTCGTCCTGAGTTACCGAGTAGTAAATCTTCCACGGAACACCGGCGGCGTCGAGTTTCTGGAAAATGGTCTCGATATTCAATCCGCCGACATGGTCATCGTTCGAAGGATCGCGAACTAAGCCTTGTGTTGTGCCTCCGGTCATCGTCGCCAGGCGGTTGGGAATCGTCTTGCTGGCAACGGGAGAGAACCAGCGATCGGACAGGGCAAATTCGGATGCCATGAAGTAGTAGTAATTCAGAAAATCCTGATCGTAGAAGCCCATCGCGCGACGGCCTTTGAGATCGGTGAACTTGCCGGTTCCGGCTCCGCTCTTGGCAAAACCCTCGGCGATATGCACGAAACCGTTCATCAGGATCGAGCGCGAAGGTGCGAAGTCGAATCGGTTCACGTCGCCATAGCTCTCCAGCCAGGCGGAGGACAGGTCATCCACACAGGTAGTGCTCAGCTTGAACAGATTGAAGTTGTCTCCCTCGTCGTCCGGATTTGGGAATTTATTCAGCTTATCTTCAATGCCATCGACGTCGTACTGTTTGCCGTCGTCTCCTATCTCGAAGCCGTGGCTCTTGCGATAGGGATTGAGCATGCCAAAGTAATTGTCGAAGCTGCGGTTCTCCTGCATGAGGAAGATGACGTGGTTGATCTCGTGTACATCTTTTACCGTCACCTGCACAGAGGCAGTCGCCGTTTGGTTATTTGCTCCTTTGGCTGTAGCAACGCACGTCACGGTATTTTTCGGCGTGACCGACAGAGTGCCGCCGGTACCGGGCAGAGTGCCGCTGAATTCCTGGGTGCCACTGCTATCGCTGCAGACAACTCCTACATCGGACGCATTGGTCGCAGTCACCGTAAGTGTCGAGCTTTGCCCGGGACTGACACCGGTTGGGTCGGCAGTAATCGTGACCGCCGGCTTGGGCTGGTTCACGGCGACCGTGACATGAGCGGAGCTGCTGCCTCCGCTGCCCGTGGCAGTCAGAGTGTAAGTCGTCGTTTGCGTTGGTGAAACAGTGGCAGATCCGGAGGCAGCAACGGTTCCGACTCCGTTGTCGATTGTTACTGTAGTCGCGCCGCTGGTCGCCCAATTCAGTGTGGTGCTCTGTCCTGCGGTGATGGACGTGGCAGCGGCAGTAAAGCTGCTGATCGAGGGCGGTCCGGCGGGCTGAAGCGGTCCTGCAACCAGGCCTCGTCCACAACCAGAGGTGAAGCTCAGAAGAAAAAGAAAAAAGGACACCAATGAAAACTTGAAAATATTCGATCCCGTTCCTGACATATGGTCTGGAAAGTTAGAATCAGCAGCTCCCGAGGCGAGTTGCTCCCGCCAACGTTGATCTGGGCACCAGTTGGGTCCAAAAGAGACACTACATTGATGAGGCGTTCGGTTTTAGCAACGGTTAGTGACATACGCTAACTGTTCAAACCGAGATCGATGCCCGTGACAGCCCACTTCCATCAGCAATGAAAAAGCCCGCTGGCGGCGGGCTTACAACGAAGAGGCAGTTGGGAGGGCTGCTAGGCTCTGCGTTTGAACGGGAGCTGCGCGGGATTATCTTCTTCCCCCGTTTGTTCGAGGGCGATGTCGGCTAGATCGAGCCATTGTTGAATGCGAAGCGTTTCTCCATCTTTCTGCTCGCGGTTGCTCAAGAAGAATTTTGGAGGACGCGGTTTGCGGGGCTCAGTCCAGATCTTTACCTTTCCTTTGGTCGGCATCTTCTCCTGCAGTTGAACCGGCCGTGGGGAACAGACAGCCAGAAACTTCGCCTTCCACGATAAACGTTTCGGCTGTCATGAATGATGACAGAAATAATCTTAGACGGAGATGTTACACGCCGGCTTGCGCAGAGGAAGTGTTCCGGAATGGAACAGAGATGCCCCGCGGGTCGCAGTCGGGATTGCTCATATTTTGCTCTAAGAAGTCGCGTATTTTCTTGGACCACCGGAAATTTAATGAACTGTCATCCCTCGCGCCGCAGCGAAGCGCTTGGGACCATTGAGGATTTGCAGTGCGGCGCGGGGGATCTGCTGTTTAACAGTCCGCGACAAAAGCAGGTCCCCCGCGCAGCAACAGCAAAGTTTCCAAGCCCCCCAAACGGCGTGGCGGCTGCGCGAGGGATGACAGTGTCTCGTGGAATTCGACAGAGAGAATTCAATACCTAGAATCCCTACGATCAACTGGTTGCACGTTTTCCGAAAAGCTGAGCAGCTTAGAAGCTTAGAAGCTCAGGAGCTGTAATGCAGCAACGAGAACACGTCATACTCCTTCAGCTTCTCGCGCCCATTGAGGAAGTCGAGTTCGACTACGAAGGCAAGCCCCGCTATATTTCCGCCCAGCGATTTGGCCAGTTGCACGGTTGCCGCGCAGGTTCCACCCGTGGCCAGCAGATCGTCAACGATAATCACGCGCTGTCCGCGGCGGATCGCGTCTTTGTGCATTTCGAGCGAGTCGCTGCCGTACTCGAGCTGGTAAGTGACTTTAGCCGTTTCTGCAGGAAGCTTTTTCGGCTTGCGCACCGGTACGAATCCCGCATTCAACCGATAAGCCAAAGCGGGGCCGAAGATAAAACCGCGCGCCTCGATTCCCAAAACGAGATCGATATCTTTCTCCATGTAGTGGGCGGAGAGCGCGTCGATCAGTGTGGCGAAGCCGACCTTGTCTTTGAGCAGTGTGGTGATGTCGTAAAAGAGAATTCCCGGTTTAGGAAAATCAGGAACCTCGCGGATTAGCTTCTTGAGATGATCGCAATTGGTCGCCTGAGACTTCGACGTCGATCTTACTGGAGAGGGGCTCACTTACCAGGCTCCTTCGATGCGGAATGATGTTTCGCTCGCTTGCTGCTGTTCTTCAAATTCCTGCACTTCATCGACGCGCGCGGCTCGCGGACCGCTTTCGAGCGCCTTGCGCAATCGCGCGAGCTGCTCATCGCTGCCGCTGGCGAGAACTTCCACAGCGCCGTCTTCGGTGTTGCGTACCCATCCGCCAACGCCGATGGCGCGCGCTTCGCGTTCCACAAACCAGCGAAAGCCTACGCCTTGTACGCGTCCGGTAATGATGTAGCGCCGGGTCATGAAAAGAAGCTGCTAAGCTGCTAAGCTCCTGAGCTAAAACCAAAATCAAAACCCGACGCGGATTGCGCGGATGCTTCGCCCGCGGATCTTACGGCTGATAGATTGCAGTGCCCAAGATCGCCCGCTTTGGCTAATGGCTAGCCGCTAGCAGTTAGAAGCTAAGCTCTGGACAGATACGCGCCTTCGGCGGTATCTACTCGAATCTTTTCGCCTTCGTTGATGAATGGCGGAACCTGCACTACTAGCCCTGTTTCCAGCTTCGCAGGCTTGGTTACGCTGCTGGCGGTCGCGCTTTTTAGTCCCGGTTCCGTCTCGACGACTGTTAGTTCCACCGTTTGCGGCAGCTCGATGCCTACCGGCTTGCTGTCGTAGAACTCGACTTTGATCTGCAGATTCGGAGTCAAGTATTCGACGGCGTCGCCGAGGGTCTCGCGTTTGAGGTGCGTCTGCTCGTAGGTCTCGGTGTTCATGAAATAGAAGTCATCGCCGTCGCTATAGAGGAACTCCATATCAACTTCATCGACGACGATTTTATCGATCGGGTCAGGCGAGCGGAAGCGGTGCTCGAACATTGCTCCGGTGCGCAGATTGCGCAGCTTGGCCTGGATAAACGCGCGCAGATTGCCCGGAGTACGGTGCTCAACGCTGAACACCGAGTGCAGATCATTGTTGTGCTTGATGATCATGCCCGGGCGCAACTGTGTGGCTGGAATCGCCATGCAGAAAAGTCTCCTTACTGAACTGGTGAATGCCTGCCGAGGCGGGCTGGAATAGCCGCGAGGACGCGGCGAACTCATTATTTTAGCAGGAGCTAGCAGAACCGTCGGCGGTAGCCGATGGGTCAGCCGCGCTTAGCGGCTGCGCTCCACGATCAAGCCGGCAGCATGCTTTCTCCCGGAGCTGGCCATCCGGCCATCTCCGGCCCATCGGCTACCATCACCCCAACAGCCGCAACATCGGCGTGTGTTGAGGACCCAATACCGCCGACGGTTCCGTTAATCGTGGTGCATGCCGGGACCCATGCCCCACACATCTTTGTCATTCGGATACACGTGTACCATCCAGCCGAAGACGCGCGGCACGAATTTCCCGCCTGCGGCTTCGCAGGCTTCTTTGGTGGAGATCGACCCGGCCATTCCGAATTTGGGATTCTTCTGCCACATCTCGGCGTTGCGGTCCTTGGGCGGGAAGCAGAAATTCACGTGCTCATGCCACTGCGCGATGCTGAGCGGAACACGGTCGTTTAGTTCGTCTTCGCTGGCCCTTGCCGGCGCCGTGTACATCACGCCAGCGAGTTTGTAGCCGTCGGCAGTTTTGTCGTAGAGCAGCGAGGTCGGATGCTCGGGATTGAAATGAAATCCGGCTTCGAATCCGTACCGGTAATTGGTGAAGTGATACTGCTTTTGCGGCACGTTGGGCAGGAAGATCTTGAAGCCGTCGTCCAGGGCAGCGTGATAGTCCTGATATTTCTGCATCACCTCTCGCGCTTCCTCTACGACTTGCTCTGCGCGCCGCTGGTCTCCATCCTGCAGCGGACGCAGCTCGGTCATCTTCATGTGCGGTCCCATATCCATGCGGTGCGAGCTCATCATCTGCGTAGCCGCATTCATCCCCTGCTCGCCCGACGCGCCATCATGCTGCATGTCCATACCGTCCATTGAGGACATATCGTGCCCTGCCGGCTGCGAGTGCTCCTGCTGCTGCGCGGAGAGAAATTTGATGAGCACGAGCGCCAAAATCGCACATGCCGCAAGCGTAAGTTTTGGCCGCATAGACCTCCTCAAGGAAATATACGCAGAAGCTCACCCGCAGGATCAGCAATTCTGAACCTAGCTAATTCAACAGCTTACCGTCGGAAATGTTGCGGCATGTTCATTTCGCGATTTCGTAATTTCGTGATTTCGCGATTGAAGATCGGTGGACCTCTGGCAGGTAAGCGGAACCGAATTTGGCGGAAGCGACTACCGGAGCGACTAAACGAGGAATGAGAAGTAATCGCGAAATCGGGAAATCACGAAATTCTTACTGGACCCAGGAGATGTCATAGCGGCTGAAGCAAACGGCAAATCCGCTAGCGACACCGTCGAAGCCGGGCTCGACGCGAACAACTTCGCCTTCGCACGAAATCTTCAGCTGTCGACCATCGCCGGAGTCGGGCAGAACCAGTTGCAGCGATAAACTTTCACCGATTTCTGCCTGCATCTCGCTGTAGAAGAAAGCGCCGAGCGTATTCATGTCGCGCAAAGCAGCGATCTGCAACTGATCAGGCTGGCTGACGGGGGAAACGGTGGCTGAAAGAGGGTTGTGCAACCGTGATTCCCGGCGCTGCTCGGGAACTGGATGCCGCATGACGTCGAGGGCTCGCGGTGTTTCGTGGAACAAGGCTCAGCCTCCAAACAGCACGATTACTGCTGCAGTTATGCAGCCAACTTGTAAGTTGCTGAATGCGCAGGATAATTCCAGTTTTCCACAAGGTATTCAGAGAGAAATATTTGCACTTAGAAGAAAATACTGTGTGAATTTTGACCGGATTCAATGCGCTTCTCGGGCGGTTTGGGTTTAATGGCGTTCTGAAATTTCGAGGCCAGGCTGAAGTGGCTGTGCTGATCGAATCCGCCGATTTTGTCCCCAACCAAATTCATCTGAATTCCCTGCGCAGGGAATTTTGCAGGCAAAATTTTCCCGCGAAAAAAAATCGAGCACGAGACCCTCATGAACACTGACGATTCGCAATCGACCAGGGAACTTGCAGGGAAGCAGCAGGGAATGGCGAACGTTTTCCCGCGAATCGCTTCTGCCAACATGCGTTAGGAGATCCTCCGAGAGCCTGGCCAGCCGGCTTGCCAACCCAGCAGGGAAAAAAGCAGCGAACTCCGATCCTCACTGTGGGGTAGGACTTTTTCTGGAACGAACACGAGGTCGCGTGATCGCCGCTCAAAGGTCATGGAATTACAAACTGGTCTAGACGCCCGACATATATAGCGAGCCCGCTCGATCTCTCGCGGTGGACCGGAGGGCGGCCTTGATGATTGGTCCCTTTCTGGCTCGGGGATCTTGACCGGCACCACCGCGCTGCCGGTGCGCTCACTCAAGTTTGTCACGAACGCGAGAGGAGTTTCCAGGAGCCTTTCGGAGAAAGGCTTTCCGAACCAGGAATCAGCAACTGAAGAAAGAGGAAAGATGAGCGGGAGATCCTGAAGCTGTTCTGTCCATTCAAACCCCGAGTTCTGAATACAAGAGGCTCTGAACAAAAAAAGGGGCCGAATAACTCGGCCCCAAAACCGTTGCAGATTCTTTGAGCGCTAGAAGATGAACCTCATCTGCAGACGCATGTTGCGCGCGTTCTGGTAGATGATCGGCTGGCCATAACGTGAAGCCAACGTGTTCGGTGCATTGTTAACGTTCGGGCCGGCATACACGACCTGGCCTTTGGAGTTCACCGTCGTCGCCTTATTGTTCATCAGGCTCATGTAATCGAAGTTGGTCATCAAGGAGACGTAATCCCACCCGATCGCCGACCCCGGAGCCGACTGCTGAGTGGTAACGCCGGTCGCAAGGGGGCTGTTGTATAGGGCCAACGGAGCGTGCTGATTAAGGATGTTAAAGACATCAGCACGGAACTGCAGCCTCAGATTTTCATTTGACTTGCTGACATGAAACTCCTCGGAAAGGCTCAGGTCGGACTGCATGAGCCAAGGTGTGCGCTTGCCTTGAGTGATGCCGTCGCGCACGATATCTCCGGTCGCAGGATCCTGGTGGAAATTCACCCAGTTACCCTGACCTTCCACGAACATGCAGCTCGACTGACTGTCCACGGTCGGCAAACAGGTGCTCTGCGGAGTTCCTTGACCAAACTCTTGTACGAGACCGAAATTCGTTTCCTGACCGAGCCACTTCAGGCGGTAGTAGCCGTATCCAGAAAACACATTTGGACGATCCGTGGGCAGCGGTCCTCCCACTGGCTTTCCATGAGCATCGAACAGCATCTGTGGCAGGTCAAAGGCGCGGTTGTTGTTGGGTTCGTGACGACCTCCGCCACCATCGAGGAAGTAAGTATCGCTCAGTCCAGGATAGTTTCCGTACAACCGGCTGTAGGTATAGGCAGCTTGGCCGCCCCAGTTGCCGCTCCCGCGTTTGATGAGACGGAATTCAACTCCGTCGTAATCGCGCTCGGCTTTGGGTAGGTTTGGACAGCTTGGGCATACTGCGGTAGTGAAGCCTGCGTTCGGCAGCGGTCGGTGTAACAGCTGACTATATGCCGAACCGGGATTGCCGATGTAGTACTGACCGTCGTCCAGCGACATGTCTTCGATAGTCCAGTCAAGACGCTTGCGCGCGTAGCGGGACTCGAATGCAAGGCTGGGGCTTAGCTCCCAGGCAGTTCCGAACACTGTCTCGTGCGTCTGCATCGGGTGCATGTTCGGGTCGACAACCGGATCGCTCGGATCACCAGGGGCACTGGCGCGCCAGTTCTGATTTTCGATGAAGTCACCCGGCAGGCTGCCACTGGCCGGACCTGAGTCCGGGCAAAACTTGCCGTTGACGTTGTTCGGAACAATCTGCGTGTAGTCAGTCGTGGTGAGCGCGTACACGCAATCATGCCAACGATCGCCACCAAACGAGCCGCGTGGCAGGGAGTACTTCATGATGTCGAAGAACTTCCCGTACGATCCGTACAGCTTAACCTTCCCATTATGGAACAGATCGTAGGCCGCGCCGATGCGGGGAGCAACCTTCTGGGTGAAGCCGAAGCTGATGGATGAAGCTCCAGGCCGATAAGGCGGCAGGAACTCTTTATCGAGACGGACGCCCGCGTTGACGGTAAGATTTTTGATGGTCCAACCGTCCTGACCGTAGATAGAGTGATTCAGGGCGGAGACGTTGCCGTTGGTCAGAACGCCGTCGCGGAGAACGTAATAGCCGTCTGGTCCGGCGCACTTGCCATACTTCGCAATAACAGAAGCGCACACCGTCGCGGTAGGTCCACTGGCCGTCGAATAGATATCGGAACTGCTCATGAATACATTCACGAGAGAGGTACTGAACGAATTGCTGACATTTTCAGCCTGCCGCTGCACGGCGTATCCAGCTTTCAAGCTGTGTGTGCCGAAGAAGTTTCCGACAAGATATGAAACGTCGGTGTTCAACTGTCGGCGATCGAAAATGTCAAAGAGCTGCTGAGCATTGCTTGGAATGTTGAAGAACCCAGCGGTGTGCTGCGATGCAGAAGGCAGGCTGCAACCAAAAGCATTTGAGGCGGTACATGTGGTGTCATCTTGCCAGACATAACGAGTACCGGTTGGTTTTCCTCTATCTTCCGAGTTCTGGTAGAACGAGCCGTATCGTGCCGTTACCACCATTCTGGAATTGACCGTCCAATCACCGCCAAAATTGAGGATCGTCAGAGGATTTACCGTTCCTGTATCGGCGCGCAGAGTATTTGGATCTGTGCCTGCGCTGGTATTTACCTGTCCGAGAGCGGAATCTGGAGCGGGGAGATTCACTCCACGGGTTCGGTTGAATGCGCTCTGCCAGGATCCGTGCAATTGCAGCGAGCTGAATGGGCTGTAATCGAGCCGATTCATGAAGTACTGTGTATTGCTGGTCTGCGTGAATGAGTGCGGACCAGGATTGGTCCCGGTGAAATTCACTTTACGCGTCACGTTATAAAGCGACGGTACATAGCTGCTGAAGAAGCGCAGCCGATCCCAGTGCAACGGTCCGCCTACTTCGTAACCGGGTTCAACAATGCTCCATTTGTCCTGTTGCTGGACATAACGCTGAGCAGTGCCATCAAGCCGATCAGCCCAGAGGTCATTAGCGCTACCCTGGTTTAACTTCGTACCCGGCTGCAGACGGAGATTGCAAGTTGTAACACCGGCGCCGATCTGGCGATTGATGCAATTGTCGTTAGCGCTCAACGGGCTTCCCTGATAATAGGTGAACACGCCTCCATGCCACTGCTGGCCACCGCGCTTTTGAATGACGTTTACAACCCCTCCAGTCGCTCCGCCGAATTCGGCTTCGAAACTTGAACTCTTAACTTGGACTTCCTGCACGAACTCCATCGGTACATTGGCACCGACACCACCACCGTAAATACTCGTGGTGTTCAGGCCATCCATCATATAAACGTTCTCAGCGTCGGATGCGCCGTCAATTTGAAAACCGTTGAGCTTTCCTTGGTCCGTCGTCCTGCTCTGTAGTTGCTCCTGGCGGGCGCCGGGGGCGAAGGGGATCACCGATTGGAATGACCGTCCATGGGGGGTATTCTCGAGAACGTCTTGGGTAATGGTGACGGCGACTTTACTCTGAGTAACGTCTACCATCGCACCCTCGGCGTTTACCTCCACTGTTTGTTCGGCTTGGCCGACCTTCAGAGTGAAGTTCAAGCTCGGCAGAGAGCCCGTTTCAAGTCGAAGGCCTTTGACGTTTTCTGGGCTGAACCCTGGAGCTTTAGTGGTTACGTCGTAAACGCCAGGAGGCAATTGGTCAATATGATAAATGCCAGCCGAATCGGTTGTAGCAGCCTTCTGTCCGATTAGTGCTGGGCTGGTGACCGTGACAGTAGCTCCCGCTATCACAGCACCTGACGGATCCTTTACTACTCCCCGAACGCCGGCGGTTGTTTCCTGCGCAAGCGCGCTAAACGACAGCACGAGCGTACACAGCAGGGCGTGAAATACTTTCTTCCCCATGTTTTCTCCTCAAAAAGTTGTTGGACTGCCGAACTGGGCCCGGAACCCAAGTGTGAAGGTGAGTCTCTGGACTTTGTGCTTCGCAAAAGCAGGTCGAGTACCACAAAACGTTGCTTTTGTTTTCAGCTGCTTACGTTTCTCGACTGGGAATAAATGTACGAAAAACGGGATGAGTAGGGGCTCTAATCTATGGAATTCTGAATGTTGTCCCTATAATTGCACAGTTAGTCCCCGAGTCCACTGGTTTATCCCGTTCGTCTCGGGGGACAAGAAATACACCCGTGGAGTATGCGATCGACGCGCCGTAGCGCGTCAGGGCCCTATCCTGCCTTCGGCCCAAGAGCATCCAAGAATACTTCGCACATGAACGGCGGGATGGAATGGCTACGCCCTGGCGACTACTCGCTAGCGCGCCTTGCGCTGGAGAAGTCGATGGGAGTGCTCTTCCCCATCGGCTTCCTAAACGTCATTAATCAGTTCAGGCCTCTGGTCGGCGAGCACGGATTGCTGCCGGTTCCGCTGTTTGTCAAAGAAGTTTCGTTTCGGGAATCGCCGAGCCTCTTCTTCTTCTTTCCTTCTGATAAAGCATTTACCATATGCGGATGGATCGGAGTTGTCCTTTCCGCTTTGATCATCTCTGGTTTTGTCGATGCGTACACGTGGGTGCTGTTTGTCATTTGGGCGGTGCTGTGGGTCTTATATCTCTCGTTTGTCAACGTCGGGCAAGTGTTCTACGGATTCGGCTGGGAATCGATTCTGCTCGAAGCCGGAGCTCTCTCGGCTTTTCTCGGCGGCAGCCACACCAATCCTCAGGTCGCAGTGATGTGGCTCTTTCGCTGGCTTTTATTCCGAGTGATGTTCGGTGCAGGGCTGATCAAGCTGCGCGGCGACTCCTGCTGGCGCGACTTAACCTGCCTCGATTACCACTATGAGACGCAGCCGATTCCTAACCCGCTAAGCTGGTTTTTTCATCACGGACCAAAATGGTCTCGCTCCGGCGGCGTGCTCTTCAATCACTTTGCGGAGTTAATTGTCCCGTTCGGTTACTTTCTTCCACAGCCGATCGCCAGCATTGCCGGCGCGCTGACGATCTTGTTTCAGTTGCTCATCTTCGTTAGCGGGAATCTCTCTTGGCTCAATGCGCTCACGATTTGCCTCGCGTTTAGCTGCTTCGACGATCGCACGCTTGCATCTCTCTTTGCTGTCCACACTCCCGTTACCCAAACGCCGGACATCGTGTTTCGCGTGCTCACGGCGGCGCTCTTCGTTTTGGTCATCGTGCTTAGCGTCAGACCTGTGCGCAACCTGATGTCGCGGCGCCAGGTCATGAATACGGTCTATAACCGGTTTCACTTCGTCGGAACTTACGGAGCATTCGGCGGCATCACGCGCGAGCGTTACGAGATCGTGGTCGAGGGTACCGACGAAACCGTGATCACCGGTTCGACCAGGTGGCGCGAATACGAGTTCAAAGGCAAGCCGGGAGATCCCTCGCGACTGCCGCCGCAGATCGCGCCTTACCATCTCCGCCTCGACTGGTTGATGTGGTTTGCAGCTATGGGTTCGTACCATCGGCATCCGTGGTTCATTCACTTTCTCGCCAAACTTCTTGAAGGGGATAAGGCTGTTCTAGGTTTAATCAAAACGAATCCGTTCCCGGATTCTCCGCCGCGCTATGTCCGCGCACTTCTGTATCAGTACCGTTTCTCTTCTCCGCAAGTGCGGAAGAAAACGGGACTTTGGTGGGTAAGGGAATCGGTCGGCTCGTACTTCCCAACGGTGTCGCTGCAGAGTCCTGGTTTGCGTGCGATGCTGCAGCAGATGGAGTGGATGGAGCTGGAGTAGAACGGCAGTCGGCATTCGGCACTCGGCAGTCGGCAAAACCAACAGCAAAACACGACACGGATCACACGGAGGCTTCGCCCACGGATCACACGGAACTAGGCCCCAGGCTGTCGGCAAAAACAAACACCTGATGCTGTGAACTGGCGTATCGTCAATGGGATGCGAGTTCCAAAATGGAATTACTGATAAGGGAGCACTCGGCAATCGGCAGTCGGTATTCGGCCAAAATCAACAGCAAAACACGAGACGGATGACACGGAGGCTTCGCCCACGGATCACACGGATGATCATGAAGTTCGTTTTGTCAGCTATCGTCCAATCCGTGTAATCCGTGCTATCCGTGAAATCCGTGTCGTGTTTTGCTGTTGCTGTTGGTTCTAGCCGAGTGCCGATTGCTGAGTGCCGATTGCGGGTTCGTGTCGTGTTTTGCTGTTGCTTCTAGCCGAGTGCCGAGTGCCGAAAGCCGCTTCTCATTGTGAGCACCTGAATTCCAACCTTTGCCATTTCGGGAAACACGCACTTTCCAAACAGCGAAACGCGGTTGCGCATTCAGAGGGAACTCTGGCGCGCTCACATTGGCACGCGGTTTGCTTCTGCTCAAGACAAGTAATCAGGAGTAAGCAGTAGCTTCGCGGAACCGTTCGCGGCAGGACGCAATGCAGATGACGTAGCGCGATCGCGTCACTTCGTCGTCGGGTAACTTACGAAGCGTGTTGCGGCCCGTCGCGAGCGGCCCCGTGGAGCGACTGCTGGTCACAAAACTATGACGACTGGTCCCACTTCGTTCGTGGAGAGTCGCGCTGCCTGCGGCTCTCAAACTATAACCAGAGACGTGTCTAAATACACGGCTCTCGATCCAGCCCCACGGTTCGCTGTTTCCCCCGCTCCCGGCGCAAGAGCACATCGCATGACCCGCAAACGCAGAACAGTTCTTTGGCTTTATAACGAAGACTACGAATACCTTAGTTCAGTCGCAGAGCACGACATGGATTCCAAGAATGTCTCCATGCATCGGCTGGTGAAAGCGCTACGCAATGCCGGCGTAAAGAGCTTTCTCAAGCTGGATGAGAGTCTGAAGCGTTTGCCGCCGCCGGGGAAACCGTGACGGCGGCACTCGGCATTCGGCACTCGGCATTCGGCTTCCACCAAAAGCAAAACCCTCACGCGGATTGCGCGGATGCTTCGCAGCGCGGATTTCGCTGATTCAAACGATTGCAAAAGCAACGCAGAAGCTCGCACAGAGAGAAGCTCGCAAAGGTTTGCGACTAGTGGAACGAAATCTCTAGCGTTTGCTTCTACCACTTCCGCGTAATCTGCGCTGCGAAGCATCCGCGCAATCCGCGTGAGGGTTTTGGTGTTGTAGTTCGTTTAGCCAGGAGCCAGGAGCCAGGAGCCAGGAGCCAGAGGCCGTCACTCATCCCTTAACGTCTTCACCGGTTCGACGCGTGTTGCGCGGTACGCGGGAATGATGCTGGCCAGCAGTCCCACGCAGAGCAGCCCGACGGAGACGCTGATGAACGTAAGTAGATCTGTGGACTTCACGCCGTAGATCATGCTGGAGAGCAGGCGTCCGAGAGCGAGCGCACCGACGACGCCGATTACGAGTCCGAGCACGGTTGGCTTCATGCCTTCGAGCACGACGAGTTGCAGCACGTCTTTGATCTGCGCTCCGAGTGCCATGCGGATTCCGATCTCGCGTACGCGCCGGCGGACGCTATATGCGAGGACGCTGTAGATGCCGATCGCGGCCAGGAAAAGGGCGAGTCCGGCGAAGATGCCAAGCAGCAGAGTGCTGAAGCGCTGCTGTGAGAGCGAGGTGCCGATGACTTCGTCGAGCGTGCTGCTGCCCAGAACCGGCAACTCTGGATTGACCTGATGAATGACCGTGGTAATAGCAGGAATCAGTCCGGCTGCGTTTGACGAAGCGCGCACGACAATCCAAATTGGAAAGGAGCGGAAGGGTTGAGTGGGAGGCTGTTCAAGTTGCGCAAAAGGAACATAGAGCGTCGCGCGGGGCGCGCTGTTGAGACCGTCGTCTTTTACGTCGCCGACGATGCCAACGACTTCTCGGTTCCGATTCGGGAAGAAGAACATGGTCAGGTGTTTGCCGATCGGATCCTCATTGGGCCACAGGCGCTTCGCCATGGCCACGCTGATCACCACGGCCCCGGGAGCAGACGCGACATCCTGCTCGCCAAGTTCGCGTCCGCGAATCAGGGGGATATGCATTGTCTTGAAGTAGCCCGGCATGATTCCGCGCACCGATACCTCAGGTTGGTCGGCCATCTGCTGTACGGGCCGGCCTTCGAGCTGTACGGGCTGGCTTGATCCGTTGCCGCCAAGGGGCAGATCGTCGATGCTTCCTGCTGCCTGAACGCCTGGCAAGCTGCGCACGCGAGACAGAACTTCGTTATAGAAGGCAATTTCCTGAGTCGGAGTCTGGAATGTCTTCCGTGCGATCGAGGGCATCACTGCGACTACGTTGTGCGGATCGAATCCCGGATCGACGCGGTGAAGGATCCACAGGCTGCGGATCATGAGTCCGGCGCCGATCAGCAGCATGAGTGAAAGCGCCACTTCGGAAACGACAAGCACTCCGCGCGTGCGGCTGCCGGCCACGTCGGAACTCGCGCGCGTACCCTGCTTGAGTGCGTCGTTCACGTTGGTTTTGCTCATGCGCAGTGCAGGAAGCAATCCGGCCAGAATTCCGGCGACGACCGAGACGCAGAAGGCAAATACCAAAACGGGAACACTTAAAGAAATTTCCGACGCACGTGGCAACTGATCGGCTGCCGCAGAAACGATGAACCTGACGCTCGCGTAGGCAAGGCCGATTCCCAAAAGGCCGCCCACCAGCGACAACAACACGGTTTCGGCGATGATCTGCCGCAGCACGCGCGCTCGGGTTGCACCCAGGGCCGTGCGAATCGCGATCTCGCGTTGGCGGGAGATGGTACGCGCCAGAACCAGATTGGCGACGTTTGCGCACGCGATCAGCAGCACAAATGCCACAGCGCCAAAGAGCACCAGCAATGCAGTGCGCACTTCGCCTACGAGGTCTTCGTTCATGGGAACGACTAGTGCGCCCCAGCCTTTGTCGTCGCCAGGATATTGCTGTTCGAGGCGGTGCGAGATCGTGTCCATCTCGGCCTGCGCCTGCTTTACCGTCACGCCGGGGCGCAAGCGTCCGATGACGAGGTAATTATGATTTCCGCGCACCGCGCGCTCCTGAGGAGTCAGGCCAAGAGGGGTCCAGAGGCGGGGCGCGTCGTCGGGGCTGGTGATTGGATATTGATACTTCGATGGCATTACACCGATCACTTTGTAAGCCGCGCCATCCAGAGTGATGTCTTTGCCCACAATTCCCGGATCAGAATTGAACTGACTGCGCCAGAAGTTCTCGCTGAGGATCGCGACGTAGTTGTGTCCGGGCTGATCGTCGTCTGGGTTGAACGTTCGGCCGAGAATCGGCTGCGCCTGCAGAATAGAGAAGAAGTTGTAGGAGACGCGGCGCGCAACCACCGAGCGCGGTTCTCCAGCTCCAGTCAGGTTGTAGTTCGCGCCTCCAACCAGCGACACGCCTTGAAATACGTCGTTCTGCGCCTGCCAATCGAGAAAGTTCGCGGGTGAGACCGAGAAGCGCGTCATGCCAGGAAAGCTCGATTGCGGAGGCGTGTGCCAGATATGAACGAGCTGCTCGGGTTGCGGAAACGCCAGCGGCTTGAGCAACACGGTATCAACAACACTGAAGATTGCCGTGTTCGCGCCAATACCGAGCGCCAGTACGAGAATGGCGGCAAATGCAAATCCCGGGCTCTTCCGAATTAAACGTCCTGCGAAGCGAAGGTCCTGAAGAAGGTTCGACATGTGAGCTCTCAGACGGGTTAGACGAAGGTGTGTCGGCGCTTGTTAGCAACAGAACCGGCGCCGGTAGGCGCTGGGGCAGCCACGTGTTTGCGGCTGCGCTTCCGTGGCCGCTCCGTGGCCGCACTCTTGACGAGGTTCGTGCGCGAACATCCCTGGCGCTCGGCTTGGCCGCCGAGCACCAGCCCAGCGGCTACCGCCGCCGGTTCCGTTACTTCACGAACATGCAGTCTCCATAGGAAAAAAACCGATAATGCTCCGAGACCGCGTGGCGATACGCCTCCAACACGCGTTCGCGTCCGGCCAACGCCGACACCAGCATGAGCAGGGAAGAGCGCGGCAGGTGAAAATTCGTGAGCAGCGCGCCAACTACTTGGAACCGGAATCCAGGATAGATAAAGATGCTGGTCTCACCCTCGCCACTGCGAATCCTTCCCGATTCAAGCGCGGCGTGCTCCAGTGTGCGCACGACGGTTGTCCCGACGGCGACCAGTCTGCGTCTCTCTTCTAACGCGGAATTGATTGCGACCGCAGTCTCTGAGCTAATGCTGTAGCTCTCAACGTGCAGCTTATTAGCTTCTACGCGCTCCTCGCGCAATGGCTGAAATGTTCCTAATCCGACATGCAGCGTGACTTCAACGATCTCGACTCCGCGAGCACGGATCTCTTTAAGGATCTGCGGAGTGAAGTGAAGTCCGGCAGTAGGCGCCGCTGCCGATCCGCGATTTCGCGCGAATACAGTTTGATAGCGCTCGCGATCGGCGGCTTCATCGTCGCGGCCTATATACGGCGGAAGAGGAACGTGGCCAATGTTCTCAACTCGTTCGAAAAAATTGGGCACCGATGCGAAACGCAGGCGCCTCTCGCCGTACTCTCCACGACCGACGATTTCGGCTTCGAGGATTGGCTCGCGGTCTCGATCGCCAAAGCTCAGCACCTCTCCGATGCCGAGCTTGCGGCCCGGCCGAACAAGCGCTTCCCACTCGCCGTTTCCTAGCGCGCGCGTCAGCAGAACCTCCACTTCGCCTGTTAAAAAATCGCGAGATGCAGGATTGCGTGGGCTCAAAGGCTGGGCGCGTTTGCCCGAGCGATGTCCAAAGAGCCGGGCAGGGAAGACACGGCTATTGTTCAGAACGAGAACATCACCGCGATGAAGGTGAGCAGGAAAATTTCTGAAGAGGTCGTCCTTTGTCGCGCCGCTCTCGCGATCAAGCACCAGCATGCGCGAAGCGGAGCGATCGGCAAGCGGCTCCTTCGCGATGAGTTCCGGCGGAAGATGAAAATCGAAGTCGGAGACGAGCACGGAGCGAAGAGCCTACGTTGACGATGGCAGAACTGTTGATTTCGCGATTGTGTGATTTCGCGATTTCGTGATTTTTAAATCACCAAATCGCGAAATCAGGAAATCGCGAAATGCCTTTCAACTTCAACTATCGCATTGCTCGACTCTCTATACCAGCTCCCTCACCCGATCCTCAACCATGTTCTCCCAGGCGATCTTGCCGCGATTGGGCTCGCCGCGCAGCAATGACTCGGCGAACTTCGCCGCCTGCTCGGCTTTGATCTTGCCCGGCATTGGCGCGGTGAGTGGATCGACTACCGCTTCGATGAGGACTGGACCGTCAGTTTTAAGAGCCTCGTCGAGGATCGATCCGCAGCGCTTTGGGTCTTCGATCGTGTAGCCGGTGCCGCCGCACGCGCGAGCGAACGCGGCGAAGTCGATGGGATGCAGTTCGACTCCATATTGCGGATTGCCGAGAAAGACCATCTGCTCCCATTTGATCTGGCCGAGCACGTTGTTTTTGATTACTACGACGCGAATGGGAAGCTCGTATTTCACCGCAGTCACGAAATCTGCCATGAGCATCGAGAATCCGCCGTCGCCGACAAACGCGAAGACCGGACGATCTGGATGCGCTGCCGCTGCCGCAATGGCATATGGTAATCCGCAAGCCATGGTTGCCAGATTCCCAGAACAGGAATGCATCTGTCCGCGCTTGGCGGGAATGTGACGCGCCCACCATGTCGTAATCGTGCCGCTGTCGGAGGTCACGATCGCATTCGACGGAAGCCGTTTGCCCAGCTCGTGCGCGATCACCTGCGGACGCATCGGCTTGTCCTTAATCGTGGCGCGCTCTTCCATCAGCTTGTTCCATTCCTTCATCCCTTTTTGGGCTTTCTGGAGGAAGCTGCGGTCGGACTTGCGCTTGAGCAGCTTGTTCAACTCCGCGAGGGAATTCGCGCTGTCGCCGACCATCCCGACTTCTACCGGGTAACGCAAGCCAATGCGCTTCGGATCGAGATCAATCTGAATCGCCTTCACCTCTCCCGGTTTGGGATAGAACTCGATATAGGGGAAAGAAGTCCCGACCATCAAAAGCGTGTCGCAGTTCTCCAGCGCTTCCTGCGATGGCTTAGTTCCCAGCAGGCCGATGCCGCCCGTGGTGTAAGGACTGTCGTCCGGGACGCAGGCTTTTCCCAGCAGCGGCTTGATGATGGGAGCGGCGAGCAGCTCGGCAGCTTCTTCGAGTTCGTCGGTTGCATGCAGTGCGCCCTGGCCGGCCATGATGGCCACGCGCTTGCCTTTATTGAGAATCTGCGCAGCCGCTCTCAGGTCGGCTTCCATTGGCAAGCGCGCACTGCGCGAGTAGATGTCCATCGAGTGGTGCTTGATGTTGCGTTTCGAGCGCTCTTCGTGCGAGATGTCCTGAATGTCGCTGGGAATGGTTATATGTGACACGCCGCGGTAGGCAAGCGCCGTACGCACCGCGAGATCGACTGTACCGACGACATGCGAGGGTCCCATGATGCGGTTGTTGTAAACCGTCACGTCCATGAAGAGCTTGTCGAGTTCAACATCCTGCTGTGTGTGAGTGTTGATAAGGTCGTGATAGGCGAGTCCGGTGATGGCGAGCACTGGCTGCGAATCCAGCTTGGCGTCATACAAACCATTCAGCAGGTGAATTCCGCCGGGGCCCGACGTGGCGAGACACGCGCCGATTCTGCCGGTGAATTTCGCGTAGCCACACGCCATGAAAGCTGCCGACTCTTCGTGCCGCGTCTGAATGAAGCGGATATGCTCCTGACGCTGGCGCAGCGCTTCCATGATCCCGTTGATTCCATCGCCGGGAATTCCGAAGATTGTGTCCACACCCCACTCGATCAGCCGATCGATCAGAATCGCTGCCGCCGTCTTTGCCATGAACTTCCTCCTCATGTGTGTGATGCGAGGCATCGGCGGTATGTGGTCACGCGGAAGACGTGAGATGCAACCCCGGGTACACGGCCCAAAATGGCGGCATCTTACCGATGATGACGCTCGTCATGCACCGGAGAACGTCATGACTCAGCTCATCATCCGATTCATCGTTGGCGGGCTGTTCGTTTCGGCATTCGCCCTCATCGGATCGATGCTGAAGCCGAAGAGCTTTGCCGGACTATTCGGAGCTGCTCCTTCGGTCGCGCTTGCGACTTTGGCGCTCACGATTTCAAAAGATGGAAAAGCATATGCGGCCGTGGAAGCGCGCTCGATGGTGGCCGGAGCTGCTGCTCTGTTTATCTACTGCGTCGTCGTTATGCTCCTGCTCAAGCGCACCCGCATGCGAACGCTCGCGGCCACAAGTTCAGCACTAGCTGTTTGGTTGGGAGTTGCGATTGCACTGTGGTGGGGATTCCTGAAGTGAACAAGCTCGGAATCAAATTGCATTTTGGCGCGCTGAAAACGACTTCCTGGTGGGAGCACGCGATCCGCTTCATCTTCGGCGGAGCCATCACGGTCATCGCCGGCCTGCTCGCGAAGAAATTCGGTCCAGCATTTGGCGGGCTGTTCCTGGCGTTTCCTGCGATATTCCCCGCGAGCGCAACCATGCTGGAGCGGCACGAACGCATGGAGAAGCAGGAGAAGGGAGTAGATCCCGGCAATCGCGGATGCGATGCAGCAGCTCTCGATGCTCGCGGCGCCGCGATGGGAAGCCTGGCGCTGATGATCTTCGCAGTCTTTGTCTGGCTGCTGCTCCCGGGGACATCCGCATGGATCATCGTTGGAGCGGGAGCATTGTGGTTGGTCGCGGCGGCCGCGTTCTGGGGGATGCGCAAATATCGCCGCCGCATCTTCGGAATGTTTATGCCGGCAAAGCAGGCGAAATCTTCAGCGCTACTTTAGCACTGAGAGCTGCAGGATCCTACCTCTTGCCTCCCTGCACAGCATTCAGACACTTTGCGTACAGTTCGAGCAATTGGGTGGCCTGATCTTCGGGCTTGGCCGGATTTGCTCCTGTAAATCCCGGTGTGCTGGCTGGACGCCCGTATTGGGTAGCTGAGGCGATGAACTTCATCATGTCGAGCGCGATGTCTTCGTTGCGGCGTGAACCGATGACTGCGGGCATTCCTTCCATGAACACTTCTCCTCAAAAAAGACGTAGCAAATTCGATGCTACCACGCACGAAAGACGCGACTCGCTCTCGACCACTACATGCTTTTCCTGAATACTGATACGTAATCTCAGGCCTGCAAGAAGCTTGGAATGCGCAAAGCGCTCCTCATCTACAACCCGTTCTCCGGATTCCGCCGGCATCGTCGTCAGCACCAGGTGGAAGCTGCGGTTCAGGAACTTTGTCGCGCGGGAGTGGAGGCGGAGAGCGTGCAGTCGCGCGGGCCATCAGCCGCAGGAGCGCAGGCGCGAGAAGCGATCGCGGCAGGCTGCGACACCATCTTCGCCTGTGGCGGCGATGGCACTGTTCATGATGTGCTGCAGGGAATGGTCGGTCAGCACCAGGCAGCCCTCGGTCTACTTCCTTTCGGAACTGCGAACGCGCTGGCTGCGGATTTGAAAATTCCGCGTGACCCGGAGCTCGCAATCCGGCGACAGCTCATCTACAAGCCGCGCACCATCGCCGCCGGACTGATTGAGCATTGCTCCGTAGACTCTCTAAAGCTGCAGCGTTATTTCACCGTCATGGCGGGGGTCGGTCCAGATGCGCTGCTCGTGTACACACTCTCGGGGGAAGCAAAAGCCCGCTTCGGAGTTGCTGCTTATGCTGCAAACGCGTTTTGGGAGTACATCCGCTACCGTCATGCTCCTTTTTCCGTAAACCTCACAGACGCTGCAGGCACAACCAAAGCAATCGAATCCGCCCAGATCATGGCCGTTCGCATCCACAATTTCGGCGGCCCGCTCAAGAAGTTTGCGCGCGGAGCCGACCTGACCCGCAATGATTTGCGAGTAGTGGTCTTTGGCGGCAGCGTGCGGCTCTCGTATCCGCTATATCTGATGGCAGCTCTGTTCGGTTTGCAGGTTCGCATCCCAGGCGTGGAGCTGGTGGATGCTGCTGAACTCACCTGCCGTCCTCTGCCGGGCAGAGAAGATCGTCGAATCTACAGCGAAGCCGACGGCGAATGCCTGTGGCGCTTGCCGGTTCGGCTATCGATCGTGCCAAACGCATTCAAATTGCTGATGCCGTAGACGAGTTCGCGAGCTTCATTCGCGACCCCCCAACTCGGATGTTTAACCACAGAAAATGAAGAACACGAAGAAAGCTTGGGAATGCTCGAATTGCGAATCTGCCGCCAATACTGACGCGCGATTGGTTCCCAATCAGAGGACCGACGCGCGCCCTCGCGCGGGTTTTTGTTTTCCCTTACCAGTACCAGAACCGCAGTGTTCACTTGACTGTCGAGTACAAACTCATCAACTGAAACCCGGCTGAGGGCGGCCGCAGGTCCTATCTCCGTGTGCTCTGCAGCTCCGTGGCGAGAATTGCGGCTAAGCCCTGCTAAACCTGAGACTTGGGCGTACCCACTTTTCCACTGCTGGCGCAAAAACTAATTGACACAGCCGGGTTGTATATTTATACATATAGATGCATATTCATGCATCATGTCCAAGCTGACGAGGCAGCAATTGATATTGCAGCTGATTGAGAACGGGAATGTGGCGAGCCAGGAGGACCTCCGGCGCGCTCTGGTGCGCCATGGGCAAAAGGTCACTCAGGCGACGCTCTCCCGGGACATTCATGAGCTTGGAATCGTGAAGACCGCGAACGGCTATGCCCGCGCCAACGACGCTGGCGAAGCCGCCCTGCCTGCCGCTGAAAGACTGGTGCGCGAGTTCGTGCTTAGCGTGCGCGAGGCGCAGAACCAGCTTGTGCTCAAGACCAGCGTTGGCAGCGCCCAGCCTGTGGCTGCTGCGCTCGATGCCGAAGGTTGGGAAGAAGTGTTGGGCACGATCGCAGGCGACGACACCATCCTTATTATTTGCGAGTCCAACCGCGACGCCGAGCGCGTTGCCGGCCGCGTACGGGAGATGCTTGCTTAATGGGACAGCAACTCCAAACCGCGGTCGTTGGCGCGACCGGATACGCCGGATTTGAACTCGCGCGTCTGCTCGGCAAACACCCTCGCTTGGCGAAGCCTCTGCTGTTTACGCGAGAGTCGGGGAATTCCGCCGATTTGACTGAGTACTACCCGCACGTGCTGGGCAATGGACACTTGCGCGTGTATCCCTTCGACTGGCAGAAGTTGACTGAGAGCGGCGTCGATGTTCTCTTTCTCGCCACTCCGCATGAGACCTCGCGCGAGTGGGCACCAGAAGCGTTGAAGCGTGGGATACGGGTTATCGATCTGAGTGGAGCTTGGCGGCTGAAGCATGAAGCTAATCGGGCGATCTATGGCTTTCACGACGCGAATCCAGCAGTCGCAGGTCAAGTAAGCAACGCAGCCGTCTATGGATTGCCTGAGCTGCGCTCGAATCAAATCTCCGGATCAAAGCTGGTTGCGAATCCCGGTTGCTATGCGACCTCGATCATCGTGGCTCTCGCTCCGCTAGTCGCGGCGAAGATCATCGATCGTAAAGTTGGCATCATTTGTGACTCGAAGTCCGGCGTCTCCGGGGCGGGCAAGCACCCGACGTCGACGACTCACTTCGTGGAGGTAGCCGATAACTTGTCTGCTTACAGCGTCTTCACACATCGGCACCTGGGTGAGATTCTCGAACAACTCGATTTGCAAGATGACGAGCTGACGTTCACTCCTCATCTGCTGCCGATTCCGCGTGGAATTCTCTCGACGATCTATGTGCGCTTCGAGCAGCCGATGACTGCAGCGGAAGTTGAATCGATCTACAGCAAGTTCTATCTGAACCGTCCGTGGGTGCGACTGTTTGGCACGAAGCTGCCGCAAATTCGCTACTCGCTGTACACGAACTTCTGCGACATCGGCTTCAACCTGAGCGGCGACGGCAAACGTGCGGTCATCGTCTCCTGCCTCGACAACCTGATGAAAGGCGCTGCCGGACAAGCAGTGCAGAACCTGAACGTGATGTGCGGATTCGAAGAGCGGGAGGGCCTGAATTGAGAGTCGTCGTCAAAATCGGAGGCGCTGCGCTCGACAACCGTGAACTCGTGAAGAAATGCGCGCGAGCCATTGTTGATCTTGTCGATGGCGATCATCACCAGGTTGCGGTGGTGCATGGCGGCGGCACTGAACTCACGCGTACCCTGCATCAGCTTGGAAAAGAAAGCAATTTCATAAACGGGCTCCGCGTGACCGACTCGGAAACGCGGGACGTTGCGCTGATGGTCCTGGCGGGCAAGGTCAACAAGGCTCTGGTCGCAGAAATCGCCGCCTTGGGAAAGCCGGCCATCGGGATGTGCGGAGCCGACGGCATGAGCTTCCGCGCGCGCAAGAAGAAGACCAACGGCTGCGATCTCGGCTTCGTCGGTGAAATCTGCTCGGCCGACTCGCGCTGGATCGAAGCCATTTGGAACGCCCGTGGCATTCCGATTATCTCGAGTGTCGCGCTCGGCACCGATGGGCAGTACTACAACGTGAATGCCGATCAAACGGCTGCGGCCTGCGCGGTGGCGTGCAAGGCGCACGCGCTCATTTTTCTTACGGACGTCGCGGGTGTGAAGAGCGCCGATGGTTCAGTCATTCGCTGGCTACAGATGAAACAAATTGACAACCTGGTGAAAACTTCGGTTGTCAACGGCGGCATGCTTCCCAAATTGGAAGCCTGTCAGGAAGCGCTGCGGCGCGGTGTCGGACGCGTGCGGATTCTTCCCGCGAGTGAAGCGAACCTTCTTCCTGATTTCTACACATGCAAGATCGACTGCGGTACCGAGGTGATGGTGGCATGAAGCTGGCGAAGGTGAAAGAGAAAGAGGCACGGCTGCTGCTGCCGACCTATGACCGTCAACCGTTGTTGCTGGAGCGCGGCAAAGGCGTGCATCTGTACGACTCCGAAGGCAAGAAGTATCTCGACTTCGTCAGCGGCATCGGTGTCAACGCGCTCGGCTACGGCGATCGCGCCGTGCTGAAGACGATCGCGAAGCAATCGGCGAAGCTGATTCACACGTCGAACCTCTACTACCACGAGTTCACGGCAGAGATCGCGGAGAGGCTCACTCGCATTTCGGGTCTCGATCGCGTCTTCCTCTCGAACAGCGGTACGGAAGCTTTCGAAGCTGCGCTCAAGATCGCGCGCGCATACGCAAAGAAGACCGCGAGTTCCGGATCGGAACCGAAGTGGCGCGTGCTGGCGATGGAGAATTCGTTCCACGGCCGGACTTACGGTGCAATGTCGACCACCGGCCAATCGAAGTATCGCGATGCCTTTGCGCCCGTCGTCCCTGGCGTCGAGTTCGTGAAGTTCAATGATGTCGAGGATCTCAAGCAGAAGTTCAACGACAGCGTCTGCGCCGTAGCGCTCGAAGTCATACAAGGCGAAGGCGGCATTCAGCCGGTTACGAGCGAGTTCCTGGATACAGCGCGGGCGCTGACTGCGGGAAGTCGTTCGCTGCTCATCATTGACGAGATCCAGAGCGGTCTTGGCCGTACCGGCGAATGGTTTGCCTTTCAGCACTATGGAATTAAGCCGGATGTGCTCACGGTTGCTAAACCCCTTGCAGGCGGGCTCGCGCTTGGCGCGGTTCTTACCACCAATGAAGCCGCGAGCTGTTTCAAACCGGGAATGCATGGAAGTACGTTCGGTGGCGGTCCGCTGGCCTGCGCGGTGGCCTGCACGGTCATCGACGAGATGGAGAAGCGCAAGCTGGTGAAGTCGAATCGCGAGTTGGGCAAGTACTTCGTCAAGCAGCTGCAAAAGCTGAAGAAGAAGCACAGTTCACTTCGCGTCGTGCGCGGACTCGGGCTCATGGTTGCGGCGGAACTCGATGACGCCGATCTTGCCAAAGCCACCGTTTCGTCGATGCTGGAGCGCGGCATCATCATCAACCGCACTCATGACACTTCGCTGCGTTTTCTGCCGCCGTACACGATCGGCAAGAAGCACATCGATCAAGTTGTGGACGCGCTCGACGCAACGCTGAAGCAGCTTGCGAAGACGCACAAGAAATCGCAGAAGAAATCACACGCGCAACACGCGCCGGAGCCGGAGTTGGTTGCGCAAGGGAGCGCACGTTGAGCACTCGACCCATACAGTCCGTTTCCACTGGTCCGCTACCGGTCATGCAGACCTGGTGTGAGGACCTCATCTCCATCAACGATCTCGGCCCGACCGGCGTCGCGGCCGTCCTCGATCTCGCGGCGTTGATCAAGGCGCGTCCCGAGGACTTTCGTGGAGCCCTCGCCGGCAAGCAGGTCGTGATGTTCTTTGAGAAGCCCTCGTTGCGCACTCGCCTGACCTTCGAAGCCGGGATCACCAGCCTCGGCGGACACGCGTTCTTCGTCGATCAAACCGCCTCCCGCATTGATGCGCGTGAGAGCCTGAGTGATATCGCGCACAACCTCGAGCGCTGGGTCGATGGCATCGTTCTGCGTACGTTCGCGCACGCGACCGTCACCGGCATGGCCGAGTACGCCAGCATTCCCGTCATCAACGCACTCAGTGAATTCGAGCATCCCTGCCAGGCACTGGCCGACTATCAAACCCTGCAGGAAAAGTTCGGCGATCTGCATAACGTCAAGCTTGCTTACGTCGGCGACGGAAACAACGTCGCGCATTCCCTGCTGCTCACCGCGGCATGCCTCGGCAGCACGATTCGTGTAGCCACGCCGGAAGGCTACGGCCCAAATCTGGAAATCGTTAAGCAGGCGAAGGCGATCGCCGCGACTACCGGCGCGACTATTCAAATCCTTACCGACATCAAGAAGGCCGTCGCTGGAGCGGATGCAATTTACACGGATGTGTGGGCCAGCATGGGACAGGAGAGCGAAGCCGCGCAGCGCAAGCAGATTTTCGGTGGATATCAGGTCAACGAGAAGCTGTTCGCCTCTGCAGCACCGCACGCGCTGTTCATGCATTGTTTGCCTGCGCATCGCGGCGAAGAAGTTACTAATGACGTAATCGACTCTGCGCGGTCCGTGGTCTTCGATCAGGCCGAGAATCGCTTGCATGTTCAGAAAGCCATTTTGCTGATGCTCCTCGGCGGCAGCATCCATCGTTTTAACGCCGGGCTCAAGAAACCAAGGAGAGTTCATGCCTGAGAAAGTCGTACTCGCATATTCCGGAGGCCTCGATACCTCCATCATCATTCCCTGGCTCAAGGAGAATTATTCCTACGACGTGATCGCCATGGTCGCCGACGTGGGCCAAGGCGAGGACCTGGATGCTGTTGTCGCTAAAGCGAAGAAGACCGGTGCCTCGAAGGTCGTGGTGCGTGACATGCGCGAGGAGTTCCTCACCGACTACGTCTTTCCGGCAATTTCCGCTGGTGCTGTGTACGAGCATAAATACCTGCTCGGCACGTCCCTCGCTCGTCCGGTGATTGCGAAGCATCAGGTCGAAGTTGCACTGCAGGAGAACGCCACCGCTGTCGCTCATGGCTGTACCGGAAAGGGAAACGATCAGGTCCGATTCGAGCATGCGTATCAGGCGATTGCTCCGCAGCTCAAGGTCATCGCACCATGGCGCGAATGGGATTTGAAGTCGCGCGAAGACTGCCTCGCCTATGCCGAGAGCCGTGGAATTCCTGTGGCCGCCAGCCGCGAGAAGATTCACAGCCGCGACCGCAACCTGCTGCACATCAGCCATGAAGGCGGCGAGCTCGAAGATCCGGCCAACGCTCCACTCGAAACCACTTGGCAATGGACCAACTCTCCGCAGAAAGCTCCGAACGAGGCCGAGCAAGTTGAGATTGGCTTCGCACAAGGAGTTCCCGTTTCGGTAAACGGCAAGAGCCTCTCGCCGGTCGCACTGCTCGAAAAGCTGAACGACATCGGCGCGAAGCACGGCATCGGACGAGTGGATCTCGTCGAGAACCGTTTCGTGGGAATCAAGTCGCGCGGCTGCTATGAAACTCCCGGCGGCACGCTGTTGCTCACAGCCCATCGCGAGCTCGAGGCGCTCTGCCTCGATCGCGATCTCATGCACTTCAAGCAGCACATCGCGCTGAAGTATGCCGAGCTGGTCTATTTCGGGCTATGGTTCACGCCGTTGCGCGAGTCGCTGGATGCTTTTGTGACCAGCACGCAGAAAGATGTCACCGGCATGGTTGGACTGAGCCTCTACAAGGGCAACGTTTCGGTCACAAGCCGCAAGTCGGAGTACTCGCTCTATCGCACCGACCTTTCGTCGTTCACGATGGGCGAGAGCTACGACCAGAAGGACGCTGCCGGATTCATCCGCATTCTCGGCCTGCCGGCGCGTTCGCGCGCGATCCTGCGTAAGCAGACTCCAGAGGAGGAGGCGGTCTCGGCGTGAAGATGTGGTCAGGCCGGTTTCGCCGGCCGTTGAATCCGGAATTCGAGCAGTGGCAGCGGTCGTTTCCGTTCGATAAACGACTTCTCCCACAGGAGATCGCGGCCAGCAGCGCGCACGCTCGTGCGCTCGCGCGCGCCGGTGTGCTCAGCGCTGCTGAGTTGAAATCTTTGCTCGATGCTCTGGAACATATCAAGCACGCTGAAAGCGATCCGCAATTCGTACGGGACAGCGAAGCCGAAGACGTTCACCACTTCCTTGAGCGTCGGCTGGTCGAACTTGCTGGAGAAGTCGGGCTCAAGCTTCACACCGGCCGCAGCCGTAACGAGCAGATCGCGACCGATCTGCGTCTCTTTGTGCGCGATGCCATCGACGAGCTTCAAAGCAAGCTGGTCGAATTCGTCGAGACGATTGCCGAGAAGGCGAAGTCTGCGGGAAATGCCGCGATGCCGGCGCACACGCATCTGCAGGCGGCTGAGCCGGTATTAGTCGCTCACTGGCTGCTTACGTATGCCGAGATGGTGTTGCGGGATCACTCCCGTTTTACGGATTGCCGCACGCGGTTGAACTTCTGCCCGCTCGGCTCCGGTGCTGTTGCTGGCGCGACGCTCACGCTCGATCGCGAGGGGATGTCCGCGGAACTCGGCTTCACCGCGCCAACGCCCAACAGCATGGACGCGACCAGCGATCGCGATTTCGCCATCGAGTTCGTGCAATCTGCTTCCATTTTGGGAATCCATCTGAGCCGCTGGGCGGAGGAGATGATCCTCTTCTCGACTCGCGAGTTTGGATTCGTTCGTCTGCCAGAGACCTACTCGACGGGCAGCAGCGCCATGCCGCAGAAGATGAATCCCGACGCGCTCGAACTGATCCGCGGTAAAGCCGGGAGAATTGCCGGAGCAGCGACAACGCTGCTGATGACCGTCAAAGGTCTGCCGCTTGCTTACAACAAAGATTTGCAGGAGACGCAGGAGCCGGTCTTTGACGCAGCCGATACTGCGTTGCAATGCGTGCAGACGGCCATCGGCGTGATGCGCGACTGCGAATTCGATTTCGCGCGGATGGGCGCGGCAGCCGAATGTGGGTTCATGAACGCCATGGCTGCTGCGACGTATTTGTCGTCAAAAGGAGTTCCATTTCGGTCTGCTCATGAGGTTATTGGCAAAGCGGTCAGCTTTTGCCTGGATCGTGGCTGCGAATTATCTGATCTCACGCTCGCTGAGCTGAAACAGCTCAGTCCCGCGTTCGATCAGGATTTTTATTCCGCAGTCACTCTCGATGCCGTCCTGGCTTGCCATGATGTGCCGGGCGGCACTAATCCCGCGCGCGTGCGCGCGGCGCTTGTCCATCTCGATCAGCGCGTTCGCGCGCTTCAGGAGGCACTCCATGCTCACGCGTAGAGCGATCCTGCCGGATGTTGAGCAGATCCATAAACTCATCGCGAATTACTCACCTGACGGCACGCTGCTGCCGCGCACCCTCGCCGAGCTCTCGGAAAACGTGCGCGACTTCACGGTGGTCGAAGAAGACGGCGAGATCATCGCTTGCGGCGCGCTGCACTTCTACGGCCGCCATCTCACCGAGATCCGCTCGATCGCGGTCTCGCCTACGCACAAAGGGAAGGGCGCGGGCCGGGTGCTGATCGAGGCTCTGCTCGAAGAAGCCGAGCACCACAAGATCCGGTGCGTGTGCCTCTTTACACGTATTCCCGACTTTTTCGCGAAGTTCGGCTTCGAATACGCGAGCAGGGAAGTGCTGCCGGACAAAATCTACAAAGATTGTCTCAAGTGCCCAAGACTTCACGCCTGCGATGAAGTCGCGATGTATCGCGGATCATTGCCGAAAGTCGCGCCGGTGAAGCTGGAGGACATCCAAGTGCCGCTGCAGGCGCTGAGGGCGTAGGAATCACAGTGGAGACGCGGCATGCCGCGTCTCTATGTTTGGCACTGTGCTAGCATCCGCTCACGAAATATCGCGTCCTATTCGAACAAAACGAAGAAGGCGTTTTCATCGCCTCCTGTCCGTCTCTCCCAGGCTGCATCTCTCAGGGAAGCACCAGGGCAGAGGCTCAAGCCAACATCAGCGAGGCAATCAGGGGATACTTGCGAAGTCTGCAGAAGCACGGGGAACCGATCCCACCTGGCATTGAGGAAGAAGTTGTTGAGATCGGCTGGGTAGAGCGGGCCTAGCTTAGATTCAAAAGAACAATCCTCTCCTTCTTGGCTGCCCGCACGAGGTCGAGGTCAAGGGTTGCAAGTGGAAGAGCGCGACGTTTGGCTAACTCAAGGTATGCCGCATCGTAGAAGGTCAATCCATGGAGCGCGGCTAAACTGGCAATCGCTCCCCACGCATGTTGATCCGTTTCCGGGTCAACATGGACAGGGAGCAACTTAAGATCTGCAAGGGTAGAGTCTCGGAAATTCGCATTATGCCTGCCCCGCCTGATTCCCATTTCGAGAGCATTTCCGACTTCCAAACGCCATAGCGCCGGAACCCACGCCCCATTTTTGCGGACGCGCTCAAATGCTTCACGAATCGCTGTCGTTGTTTCATCAGCATAAACCCACGCGAGTGTGGCTGAGCTGTCTAAAACAAGACTCATGGGCGACCGAAATCCCGGTCCTTCTTCCACATTTCCCAATCAAAGCGGCCGAGTTTAAGGCTTTTGGCACGCGCGCGAATACGATTCAGAGCTTCGCGTGCTTTTTCCTCGTCGTAGGAACTCTTGTTCGGAACGAGCCGAGCTACGGGTTTACCGTGGCGAGTGATGACTATTTCTTCGCCGCGCTCCACGCGATCGAGGAGGCTACCAAGCGTGTTCTTGGCTTCAAAAGCGCCTATCTCCCGCATACAGCCAGCTTAGTCTAGCTTAATAGGAACAGCAACTACTTTTTTTTCTGAGCGCCTGCCAATTTTGCCTTTAGTGCTTCGCGCTTCTCGCGCATCTTTAGCAGCTTCTTGTGGCGGCGGTTGTCGCGAGCTTTATCACCGTTGATGAATGACATGAACCACTCCTCTGTGACGAGAACTGTATCAGATTCGGTTTAGCGCTCGACCGCGTACATGTAATCTTCGCGCGATTGAGCAAAAGACTGTGCGACTCTGAGAAAGGCTTTTGCGGCATGGGACAGCTGTGAACGCTTGCGGTAGACAATGCGCAGCTTGCGTTCGAACTGCAGTTCCGGAACGGGAACGCTGACAAACTTCGTTCCAAGATCTTCCTCAACAGAAATTCGTGGCAGAAGCGCAACTCCATTTCCCATGGCAACGAATTTCTTGATCGACTCAATGGTAGGCAGCTCTACGTTCATGTTGAGCGGCGTCTTCGATTTGCGGAATGCGTCGATGACCTTCAGGCGATACGGGGACTGCACGTTGTGCGCGATGAAAACCTCGGCGCCGAGCTGTTGAATTTTGACTCGCTCCAGCCCGGCAAGCGGATGCTTACGGTGGACGATGAACGTAAGTTGGTCGGAGTAGACCGAGATCGACTGCAAGTCCGGCGAGTTGGGCCGGAATGAGACGACTCCAAGCTCCGCATTATGATTCAACAATTCATCGGGGATGCGACTGGCTAGCGAGCGTTGAACGGTGATTTTGATGGTCGGATACAGTCGCCGGAATTCGTCGAGCACGGGCAATAGATATAGACAGGTGAATTCGTTGGCGGCGATGCTCAGTCTCCCGCGATTGAGTTCACGCAGCTCGGTCAGTGCTCCCTGAGCTTCCATGCGCAAGTTCACGAGCTTCTGCGCGTACTCGTAAACGACTTGCCCGGCATCGGTGAGCGTGCCATCTCGCGACGAGCGATCGAGCAGCGCTTCGCCAAGCTCTTCTTCAAGTTTGCGAATCGTCTGGCTGATCGCGGGCTGGCTGCGGTTCAGTTTGTGTGCCGCGCGCGAAAAGCTGCCTTCCTGGACAACGGCGATGAAGGTCTGGAGTTGAAAAAGGTCCATGGAAGAGAAGCTGTCGGCTATCGGCTGTCGGCTTTCGGCCAGTCAGCCGTTTCGAAGACCGGATGGCTCGGAGAAAACAGTGCGTGAATCATCCTGATTTGATTTCCCAATCTGGTTGCTGGCCGAATGCCGAGAGCCGATGGCCGACAGCCCCGGCTTATGCTCCCATAAGCTTCTCAAATACTACCACTCAGCATTATGATTCCATAAAAATTATAAGCTTGGATTATAATAGGCCGAGTCGTAGAACAGACGGTTGGCTGTACGAAACCCGACCTGAGGAAGGCTATGGAACGAATCACGATCTTCGACACTACCTTGCGCGACGGCGAGCAGTCTCCTGGATGCAGCATGAACATTCCCGAGAAGATGCGTATGGCGCAGACGCTCGACGCTCTCGGAGTGGACATACTCGAAGCGGGATTTCCCATCGCCTCGGATGGCGATTTTTCCGCCGTCGAACTGATCGCGCGCGAGATTCGTCGGCCCACGATCGCCGCCCTGGCTCGCTGCAAGAAGGAAGACGTAGAGCGCGCGGGCGAAGCCCTGCGCGATGCTGAGCGTAGCCGTATCCACCTGTTCCTCGCGACTTCGGATATCCATCTTGAGTACAAGCTGAAGATCACGCGTGAAGAGTGCGTGAAGCAGGCGCGCGAAGGTGTCGCTTTGGCGAAAACGCTTGTGGATGAGGTCGAGTTCTCGCCCGAAGACGCCACGCGCTCGGAATTCGATTTTCTATGCGAAGTAGTCGAGACGGCGATTGAGGCCGGAGCGACGACCATCAACATTCCCGATACGGTCGGCTACACGCTGCCGGCGGAGTACGGAGCGCTGATCGCGAGTCTCCGAACCAAAGTCAGCAACATGGACAAAGCCGTACTCTCGGTGCATTGCCACGATGATCTCGGCCTGGCAGTTGCCAACACCATTGCGGGAATCGACGCCGGGGCGCGTCAGGTGGAGTGCACAATCAACGGCATCGGCGAACGAGCAGGCAATGCGGCGCTCGAAGAGATCGTGATGGCAATGCGTGTTCGCTGTGATCGCATGCCATACGAGACCGGAATAGACACCAAGCTTTTATATGCTGCGAGCCAGCAACTCGCACGCACCATCAGCTTTGGACCGCAGCCAAATAAACCCATCGTAGGAGAGAATGCGTTTGCGCACGCCGCCGGAATTCATCAGCATGGCGTGCTCTCAAATCCCCTTTGCTACGAAATCATGACGCCAGAGTCAGTAGGCGCGCCGGGAACGAAACTGGTGCTGGGTAAGCACTCTGGACGTCACGCATTGAAGGCACGCTATACCGAGTTGGGATACGAACTGAGCTCGTCCGAATTGCATGAGACGTATATTCGCTTTATCGAACTGGCCGATCGCAAGAAGAGCGTTTATGACCAGGATCTGCTCGCTCTATTGCCTGCGGAGCGCAGATCGATGCGCGCCAATGTATCCGCAGGTCAGGCAGCTCAGGCGGTGTAAGAGAGGAACACGGGACAAATGAGATTGAAAGTCGCAGTTTTGCCGGGAGATGGGATCGGTCCTGAAGTAATGCAGGTCGCCGTTAAGGTGCTGCGCACGCTGGCGGACATCGGCGGCTTTGAACTCCAAACTCAGGAGTATCCGATCGGCGGCGCGGCGATCGACGCGACCGGCTTTCCCCTTCCCAAAACGACGCTCGATGAATGTCTCGATAGCGATGCTGTCCTGCTTGGCGCAGTAGGCGGTTCGAAATGGGACAAGCTTCCGCAGGATCGTCGTCCCGAAGCGGGACTGCTGCAGTTGCGCATCGGGCTCGGCGGCTTTGCCAATCTACGTCCAGCGATTGCCTATAACGCTCTTACCGAGTGTTCTCCTCTGCGTCCAACGATTGTTGCCGGGGCCAATGTTCTCTTCGTCCGCGAACTTCTTGGCGGGCTCTACTTTGGTGAGCCGCGCGGTTGTGATGCATCCGGCGCACGCTCGGCATGGAACACCATGCGTTACAGCGAGGCAGAGATCGAGCGAGTCGCGCGTGTCGCCTTCGAGCTGGCAAAACAGCGCTGCTTCAAGCTCACGTCTGTCGATAAAGCGAACGTGCTGGAGACCTCGCAGCTCTGGAGAAGCGTCGTGACTCGCGTTGCCGAGTCCTATCCCGAAGTCTCATTGGAGCATGTTTACGTTGACGCCTTCGCCATGCATCTGGTCTCGAATCCACGGCGCTTCGATGTAGTGCTTACGGAAAATCTCTTTGGCGACATTCTGTCCGACGAAGCCGCCGCGATCACCGGCTCGCTCGGCATGCTGCCTTCGGCGAGCGTTGGCGGAGCGGTGAATCTGTACGAGCCGGTTCACGGTTCGGCTCCCGACATTGCTGGAAAGAACATCGCGAACCCGCTCGGCGCAATTGCATCGGTAGCGATGATGCTGCGCCATACGTTTGCCATGCATCGCGAAGCGGAAGAGGTTGAGTTGGCGATCCGCTCTGTTCTGGAACAGGGATACCGCACGGCAGACATTCATCGCGCGCCGACGGAGCAGCAGGTCTCGACCACCGAAATGGGAAGCCTGGTAGAAGAGGCGCTCGCCGGTGCAGTGATTCGCCGTCAGGCGTACCACGCGGTTTAAGGATGGCGCGCTGAGGGATGCGTTCCCCATTCAGATCACAATTATTCAAGAAACTGTCATCCCTCGCGCCGCCGCATTGCAGTTTGTAACTTACAAAATCTGGTTTGCGGCGCGGGGGATCTGCTGTTTGACAGCTTGGACAAAAAGCAGGTCCCCCAGGCCGCAACCTCAATTTCTTGCAGTTCCTTACCGCCGGGTGGCGGCCTGAGGGATGACAGTTTGAAAGTCCGCTAGTAGTTATTAGAAGCGACAGTATTCGTTAGAACAGCGATAGTCACCCATTGATCGAAAGTCATGCCCAAGACCTTATTTGAAAAGCTCTGGGAGCAGCACGTCGTTCGGCAGAACGCCGACGGACGTGCGCTTCTCTACATTGATTTGCATTTAGTCCACGAAGTCACGTCGCCACAGGCCTTCGAAGGTCTGCGGCTGAACGGACTTCGACTGCGACGTCCCGAGCTCACGGTGGCGACGGTCGATCACAATGTGCCCACGACCGCAAATCGCACGGTGATTGCCGATCCCATTGCCGCGCAGCAAATTGAAACTCTGCGCCGCAATTGCCGCGACTTCGGCGTGCGTTTGTTCGACATCGATTCGGCGGAACAAGGCATTGTCCATGTCATTGGGCCCGAATTGGGACTTACACATCCAGGCATGACAATCGTTTGCGGCGACAGCCATACCAGCACTCACGGTGCCTTCGGCGCTTTGGCGTTCGGAATTGGAACTTCGGAAGTCGAGCACGTCATGGCTACGCAGTGCCTCTGGCAGAAGAAGCCGAAGACGATGCAGATCGTCGTCGAGGGCGAGCTGCCGCTGGGCGCTACCGCAAAGGATATTGTTCTCGGCATCATCGGTCGCATCGGCTCGGACGGCGCGACCGGCTACGTCATCGAGTACCGCGGTTCAGCCGTTCGCGCGCTCTCGATGGAAGGCCGCATGACGATTTGTAACATGAGCATCGAGGCCGGAGCGCGGGCGGGTATGATCGCTCCCGACGAGACGACGTTCAATTACGTTCGCGGACGCCGCTTTGCTCCAAAGAATTTCGACGAGGCCGTCGAGCATTGGCAGACGCTGCGCACAGATGAAGGCGCGCGGTTTGATCGAACGGTCACGATCGAGGCTGCGAGCCTCGAGCCGTACGTGACGTGGGGAACCAATCCGGGAATGGTTGCGCCTATTAGCGGACGCGTTCCCGATCCGAATTCTGCATCATCCGAGGCTGATCGCGCGGCAACCGCTCGCGCCCTCGAATACATGGACCTGAAGCCCGGCACGGCCATGCAGGACATCGCTGTTGATCGAGTCTTCATCGGCTCCTGCACTAACGCCCGCATCGAAGACCTCCGCATTGCAGCGGAGTACGCGCGCGGATACCGCGTGCACCCACGCGTACACGCAATGGTGGTTCCGGGATCACAGCAAGTGAAACGCGCTGCCGAAGCTGAAGGGCTCGACCGCATCTTCCGCGCTGCCGGATTCGAGTGGCGCGAGTCAGGCTGCTCGATGTGCCTAGGCATGAATCCTGACATCCTGAAGCCCGGCGAGCGCTGCGCTTCGACGAGTAACCGCAACTTTGAGGGACGCCAGGGGCGTGGAGGGCGTACGCATCTGGTCAGCCCGCAGATGGCGGCGGCAGCGGCGATCACCGGACATTTCACCGATGTCCGCAAGTGGCAATTCAAGGAGGCGCAGTCGGCATGAAACCATTTCGGGAACACACCGGAATCGTTGCTCCACTCGACCGCAGCAACGTCGATACGGATCAAATTATTCCCAAGCAATTCCTGAAACGCATCGAGCGCACCGGCTACGGAGAATTTCTTTTCTACGACTGGCGGTACACGCCCGAAGGCAAGCCTCAGCCTGCCTTCCTCCTCAACAGACCCGAGTACTCGGGCGCCTCGATTCTCGTCGCGGACAAGAACTTCGGTTGTGGATCGTCACGCGAACACGCCGCTTGGGCTCTGCTCGATTACGGTTTTCGCGTGGTGATCGCGCCCACCTTTGCCGATATCTTCCATACCAACGCGGGTAACAACGGCATTCTTCTCGTCAAGTTATCGGAGGCTCAGGTCCAAGACCTGCTGCAGCGCGCAAAGCACACGCCGGGATACAAACTGCAGGTGTCGCTGGTCGATAAAGTCGTGAAGGATGACGAGGGATTCTCAGCCAGGTTCGAAATTGATGATTTCCGCCGCACGTGCCTTCTCGAAGGACTCGACGAAATTGGCCTCACCCTCAAGCACGACGCCGAGATTGCAGCTTTCGAGCAACACCGGGCGGCACGAGCCTGGTAATTGCAGGCTGTTTGTTTTACGCAGCCTGTAAGTCTTTCTGAAACTCCTGGGCTCGCTGTTTGTCTCGTTCCTCCTGTTTGGCTTTCTCGATCTCAGCGTGGGCGATGGCTGAATTCACTTCTCCGCCCAGCAGCAGGGCGAATCCGGAGACGTAAAGCCACAGCATCAGAATCGCAACTCCCGCCAGTGAGCCATACGTGTTGCTGTAGGAATTGAAAAAGTGCAGGTATACGCGCACAGCGAAGGATGCTGCCAGCCAGATGACCAAGCCGGCGCCGGCTCCTGGCGAAATCCATGTCCAGTGTGGCTCTTCCAGGTTGGGCCCGAAGTAGTACACGAGGGCAAAGGCCAGCAGCATGGCTCCCAGCAAGACCGGCCATTGCACGATCTTCCAGAGATAGACCAGCGCAACGCCGATTCCTACGTGAGCGGCGACCACATCCGCCAGCTTGCCGCCATAGATTACAAGCACGATGGCGAAGATAACCAGCGCGGATGACGCAATCGTCAACAGGATGGACGTCAGCTTCTGGCGCACATAGGAGCGCGTTTCTTTTACGTGATAAGCGCGGTTGAGCGTGTCGATCACCGCGCTCATGCCGCTCGATGCCGACCAAAGTGCCGCCAGGGCACCGATGATTACTTTTCCGCTTCCACGAGCTTTGATCACTTCGTTCAACGTTTTCTGAACCAATTCGCTAGCCGAGGAGGGCACGGCCCGGGCGAGGTTTGCCATAAGGTCGGTGCGAATCTGCGTGCCTGCTGCGGCGAAGTAGCCCAAGACGGAGATAAGGAAGATCAGCAGCGGAAAGAGAGCGAGAAAGAAGTAGTAGGCCAGCTCTGCTGATTGTCCTGAGAGGTCATCTTCTGAGACGCTCTTCCCCACCTGCTTGCCCAGGCTTAGGGGCGTGAGTCCGCCAAACTTCCATTGTGAAGGTCTGGTTTCTTTCATAATTTGTCCGGATTGTGTTCCTAGGGAAAGATGCGGGGCTGCTTGGGGCTGTTGGCGGAAAACGGGAGCTGATGGCGCGTGCAACGTGAAACGTGGACGTGATGGACCCTGGTGGACGAAGTGGGCGGGTCGGAGATTAGTGAGTTTTGCAAAGCTTAAAATGCTATGAAACCGCCTTTTTTCAGTGACTTATGTATGTAGGAGTGCTGAATATCGAGGGTGCATGCGCACGGGTCGCTAGGCGGTTTTTCCAGCAAAAAAGCCGGTGAGACTTGCTCAAATCCAGAAGCATCCAAAGCTATAATGAAGAGTGCGAGCCGCTGAATTTTGGCTTGCAAGAGGTCTAATGTCGAAGCAGCTCAAGATTGGTGTTCTTTCCCTCTCGTTTTTCATTGTTCTCGTCGTCGTTCTCGGTGGACTTGGTGTTCACGCGTCCAGCAACGACGGTGCTTACCGCCAGCTGGGCGTTTACAGCGAAGTGCTTTCCCGCATTCGTACTGAGTACGTCGAAGAGCCGAACTTTTCCGCTGTAACCAGTGGCGCTCTGCATGGATTGCTCGAGTCGCTCGATGCTGATTCCAGTTATCTGAATCCTGACGAGTACAAGTTCTATAAGACGCACCAGAACGAAGGGCGCGCGAACATCGGCGCGACTATCTCGAAGCGCTTCGGATACGCCGACGTGGTTTCCGTGATTCCCGGTGGGCCTGCGGACAAGGCAGGAGTGCAGCCAGGCGACATCATCGAGGCGATTGAGAGCAAGAGCACGCACGAGATGTCACTCGCGACGATTGAGGAAGAGGTCTCGGGCAAGCAGGGATCGAACATTAACTTCGCCATTGTCCGTCCGGGTAAGGCTGAGCCGCAGAAGATTACGGTTACGCGCGACAACGTCGTGATTCCGGCTACTACCGACAAAACGGTGGAAGACGGAATTGCGGACATCACCCCGGTCGCGCTAACCAAGGGTAAGGCGCAGGAGATCGCGGCCAAAATTCGCGACGAGCAGAAGAAGGGCGCGAAGAAGCTGATTCTCGATCTCCGCAATGTTTCTGACGGCGATGTCAACGAAGCAGTTGCGGTTGCGAATCTGTTCCTCAATCACGGCGTGATCACCTATCTGCAAGGGCAGAAATATCCCAAGCAGATTTTCACTGCTGATCCGCAGAAGGCGGTCACCAACCTGCCGCTCGTCGTTCTCGTGAACCGCGGGACTGCGGGTCCGGGAGAGATCGTTGCCGGCGCGATTCTCGATAACAACCGCGGCGATGTCGTCGGCGACAAGACCTTCGGCAGCGGCTCGGTGCAGAAGGTGATCGACATTCCCGATGGCTCAGCGTTGATCCTCTCGGTTGCGAAGTACTACACGCCGAGTGGAAAGGTGATCGAAGATCCCGATCCGCAGCATGCGGGTATCACTCCAAACGTTCTGGTTGCGACCAGCCTCGACGATCTTTCCATCGACGACGAGGATGTGACGCCAGCCGCCCAAGAAAAGCCGAAGCAGCCCAAGGATGATGACCAGCTTCGCAAAGCCGTTGAGTTGCTGAAGACGCGCGGCTAAGCCAAACTTCGAGTTCTAAAACCATGGTGCGCCGGAGACGATCCGGCGCATTTCTTTTCTGGCCCATTTTTGTACTGCGTTTGCCAGCGTTATCCGGTGATAATAAACAGAACAGCTCAGCAATTTTGAATCAGCGCAGCGGATGAAGATTGAGATCAATCTCGCGACCAGCCAGGAATCTGCCATCACCACGGCGGTAAAGTCGGGCGGAGTCGGGTTCTGGTTCATGGCCGTCATTGCGGCCATGGCGGGAACCTTCGGGGGGTTGTTTCTCGTCTATACCACCGATCTTCCTCAGATCGATCAGCTCGAGCGTTATCATCCGAGTGCCACAACGGAACTATATGACGACAGAGGCCGCCAGATTGGCTCATTCGCGCTGCAGCGGCGCGTAATCGTCACCTACAACGACATCCCCAAAGTTCTGCGTGACGCCGTGATCTCGATCGAGGACAAAGATTTCGAGCGGCACTGGGGCGTGGATCTGCGGCGTGTTCTGGGCGCAGCTTACCGCGATTTCCGCTCCGGCGGGCGCGTGCAGGGAGCATCGACGCTCACCATGCAGCTCTCGCGCAATCTCTTTCTCTCGGCAGACAAGAACCTTGGTCGCAAGATCCAGGAAGCCATGTTGGCGGTCCAGATCGAACGTCGCTTTACCAAGCAGCAGATCTTTACCATGTACGCCAACCAGATCTTCCTCGGTCATGGCGTCTACGGCTTTGAAGCCGGCGCCGAGTTCTATTTCGGGAAGCATGCCAAAGATCTGACGCTGGAAGAAGCCGCGTTGCTTGCCGGCATCCCCAAAGGACCGAACATCTATTCTCCGCTGCGTAATCCGGAGCGCGCTCTTCACCGCCGCAACATGGTGATCAATGCTCTGCTCGAAGACGGCAAGATCACTGCTGCGGAAGCGGCGAAAGCAAAGGCTGCTCCCGTTCGTTTGCATATCCAAAATGCTCCGGGCACGATCGCGCCGTATTTCGTCGAGGAAGTGCGGCGATATCTGGAATCGAAATACGGGACAGAAGAAGTGCACGAGGGCGGACTGCGCGTGTATACATCGCTCGACCTCGATTATCAGAAGGCTGCAAATCGCGCCGTGCTGGACGGACTCGCCGCCTACGAACATCGCCACGGCTGGAAGACTGGGCATGGCAGCGTTTCCGATTTGGGACAAACGGTCGCGACCTACACGAACCCAGATTGGGACGAGCCGATGGAGGCCGGCAGCTATGTCCATGGCGTAGTGGTTGCCAAAGCTCCTGGATTTCTTTTGGTGAAGCTCGGCCATTATCTCGGCCGATTGACCGCACAGGACCTGGCCTGGACCAAGACCAAAGACCCCGCCAAGCTGTTCAAGCCTGGCGACATCGTTTATGTCCGCGTCCTTGAAACTCCGCCGGCCAAGCCCGAATTGGGAGCGCCTCCTTTGCGACTCGCGCTCGAGGAGGAATCTGGAATCGAAGGCGCCCTGATTGCGATCGACAATTCAACTGGTGATGTGAAAGCGCTGATTGGCGGTCGAGATTTTGACGAGTCAAAATTCGATCGTGCAACCCAGGCACTACGCCAGGTTGGATCTTCGTTCAAACCGTACGTCTATACAGCAGCCATCGACCGCGGCGCCAAGCCTGAGGACACGATTCTTGACGCGCCCGCCAGCTTTTCCGCTGCTTCCGGATCGTGGTCCCCTCACAATTTTGACAATAGGTTCGAAGGCGAAATTACGTTGCGCCATGCCCTGGCAGAATCGCGCAACATTCCTGCCGTGAAACTTGCAGCCCAAGTCGGAATGCCGGAAGTGATCTCCTATGTCCGTCGGTTCGGCATCAGTTCCAGAATAGAACCGTATCTGCCTGTTGCACTTGGGGCGGCGGAAGTCACGCTGGAAGAGCAGGTATCGGCTTACACCACGTTTCCCAATGACGGCGTTCGGGCAATGCCGCGCTTCATCCGTAAGGTGGTCGATTACGAGGGCCACACGCTCGAGGAGAACTATCCGGAAGTAAAGGACGTGATCAGCGTGGACACTGCTCGCACCATGACCAGCATGCTGCAAACCGTGATGCAGCATGGCACCGCAGCCGCTGCGGGAGCAAGATTGAAACATCCACTCGGCGGTAAGACCGGCACTACCAATGACTACACTGACGCTTGGTTTATCGGATTCTCGCCGTCGATTACATGCGGGGTGTGGGTAGGTTTCGATGAAAAGAAATCTCTCGGGGACGGCGAAACCGGCTCACTCGCGGCTCTTCCAATTTGGGAAGAGTTCATGCGAACTCCGATTGCAGAGCGTCCGCAGGAGAGCTTTCCCGGCAAACCACCGCGTGCGCCGGTTGTGATGAAAGCTCAGACAGCGCTAACCAAGGCTGTTCCGACTCTGGCCAGATGAAGGGCGGATTGATACTCCTTAGCTACAGGTTCAGAAGCTGAGATGCTGCGTTTCCTAAAGCTACTCACGCAGTCGCTGCTCCTCTTGCTGATTGCGCTGTTCTCGGCGCTTGCGGCGATGCGCTTGGCGATCCACGGAAGGGAAGTGCGCGTACCGGATCTGCGGAATATGCCAATGGTGCGAGCAGAGGCAGCCGCGAATAGCAGCGGGCTGATCGTCTCCGTCGAAGACAGGTTTTATAGCTCGACCGTAGACGAAGGGAAAGTGATCTCGCAATTTCCCGCAGCGGGAAGTCGGGTACGGAGCGGATGGCGAATTCGCGTGGCCGAAAGCCTGGGACCGCAGCGCGTGACCATTCCGGACCTGAAAGGCCAAACTGAGCTGGCTGCAACGCTGAACCTGCATCAACGCGGCCTTGAGCTCGGAACCATCTCGCCGATTCCTTCCACAACAGCTCCTCCTGGCGAAATCGTCGCGCAATCGCCTCCTCCAGATGCCACCGAAGTCTCAGAACCGAAAGTGAATGTGTTAATTGCGGAACCGCCGGCCAAGCCCGAGTACGTGATGCCCGACTTCGTCGGACGAGATTTATCCTTCGCTCAACAGAAGATCGCGAAAGCAGGATTGCCGCCAGCGCAGGTGGCGGTTGTTCCGGCAACGCCGATTGCGGCAGAGGAAGGCTCGGCTGCAAGCATCGCGATGCCTCCGCCCAGGATTCCCAATTTAAGAAAGATAGTTAATCAGAGTCCAGCTCCAGGCGCACGTATTACCGCAGACACTCAGATTCGCTTGCAGATCGGCAGATAGCGCGAGAATTCCTGCATCATGAACCGAGCTTTTCGCTCTCTTGAGGCCGATAGCCGCGAACAAAGTCGCCGACGGACATCTTGCGCTTTCCTTCCGGCTGCACTTCAAGCAGCTCAAGCGCACTTTCGCGGCAGCCGATCAGCATGCGGTCGCCTTCAACCAATATTTCTCCGGGAGAAAGATTTCGTGATTCCCGAATTGGGTTCGCCGCAGCAATCGTGAGCTTCTTGCCACGAAAGCTGCTAAAGCATCCCGGCCAGGGCTGGAAGCCGCGCAGCCGGTCATAAATCACGTCAGCGGGAACCGTGAAGTCAGCTTTTCCATCTTCTTTTTTTAAAATGGGAGCCAGTGACGCCTGGCTGTGATCTTGCGGGCGTGAAGTCGCTGTACCTTTCTCGAGGCCGCGTAGCGTCTCGATCATCAACTCGGCGCCGATTTCGGCGAGGCGCCGGCCGTAGGTAATTGCAGTATCGTCTGGCTCGATCGGAAGTTCGCGCTGCAGGAGGATGTCGCCAGTATCCAGACCCTCGTTCAGCAGCATGGTTGTGACTCCGCTTACGCGTTCTCCATTCGCTATCGCCCACTGGATCGGCGCCGCGCCGCGATACTTTGGCAACAGCGATCCGTGCAGATTGATGTTTCCGTATCTCGGCAGCGTCAACATCCAAGTCGGAACAATTCGCCCGTAGCCCACGACGATGATGGCGTCGGCTGCAATGCTCTCCAGTACTGCACGGAATTCAGCGTTGTTTTTGATTTTGTCGGGCTGCTCGGTTGGGAGCCGATGCCTTTCGGCCGTTTGCTTCACCGGAGAAGGCGCGAGTTCGAGTCCGCGGCCTTTCGGTCGATCAGGCTGAGTGACCACCAGGGCGATCTCGTGGGTTTGGATCAGAGCTTCCAGAGTGGGGACCGCAAATTGCGGCGTGCCGCAGAAGACGAGCTTCATGGTTTCTAAGCTACTAGCTGCTAGCTACTAGCTGCTGGCTCCTAGCCGCTTCTTACGCTTCCACCCGCGGCATCATCGGAATCAGGCGAGTGTTCTTGAACTCTGACAGTACCGCGTTCAGATGGTCCAGCGTCTCGTCGACGGAGAGTGTGTACATTTCGCGGCCATTGTCGTAGCCGCTTTCGATCGCGTTCTTGAGGTAGTGCCCCGCGATCTGGATCGCGAGTGGATCGGTGATCGCTTTCCCGGTTTGCTCTTTGTACTTCACCCAAGCGAGATGCGGCAGCGAAATCCAGACAGATCGTCCGCCGGCGAGGAACTTAATGTCGATCGCGTCGGCATGGCGAGTGGCAATCGCGACGATTACCGCCTGATACATGCAATGAATGGGCTCGCCTGACCAGCGATCAATAGCTGTGAAATCGTCGTACATGGCAGAAGAAAAAATATAACACGCGCGCGGAGGTGAGTCGTGAGTAGCTTGGTGCGGTGGCTAATCTCCCGACGGAACTAACGAACTGGCACGTACATCATCTTGTGATCTTTCTTGTCGTGTGGATGAGCCTGCACCCATTTCCAGGCACACGCAGCGACCAGGAAAAGCAAAACGATGATTATGAGCAGCCTCATGCATTCCCTAATCAAGGATGTGCGATCGCCGTGGGATTCTCCATCCGCTTCTGCATGTCTTCCAACGTGATGCCTTTCGTTTCGGGATAGATGAACAGCACCACAAAGAACTGCACAACCATCATGAAGCAGAAAAACATGAATGGGTATGCTCCGGAACGCGCGGCCATGTGGGGGAAGATGCCGGAAATGAGCGCGTTCATCACCCAATGGGTGAAGCTGCCCAGGCTCTGTCCCTTAGCGCGTACCAGATTGGGAAAGACCTCGCCGAGATAGACCCAGATGACCGCTCCTTGTGACGCCGCAAAGAACGCGATATAGCCGATGAGCAGCCAAACCAGCAGGTTTTCATGTTGATGAGCTGCGAAGATGGCCGAAACGCCTGCCAGGCAGAGAGCCGTGCCCACGGCTCCAATCAGTAGCAGTTTCTTACGGCCGACTTTGTCGATCACCGACATCGCAATGACGGTAAACACGAGATTCGTTGCGCCAATCGCGACCGCCTGAAGATCACCGGAGACTTTCCCGAAACCGGCGCGGGCAAAGATGTCGTTGAGGTAATAAAGAATCGCGTTGATGCCGGAGAGCTGATTGAAGGCTGCAATCGAAATCGCCAGGAAAATCGGCAGCGCGTATCGCCGCCGAAAAAGTGCTTCTTTGCCGAGTTCTTTTGCTTCGGCAAGAGAATCGACGATCTCGCGCAGCCGTTGTTCATACTTTTCTTCGCCGATGATTTGCAACACTTTTCTGGCTTCATCGACGCGTCCGACGTCAGCCAGCCACCTCGGACTCCGAGGGATGCCGAACAACATAACGAAAAAGAAAAATGCAGGAATTGCGGAAACCCCCAGCTCCCATCGCCACTCCGTCGAGCCAAAGCTCGCGAGACCGATCAGATAGTTCGAGAGATAAGCCAGCAGGATTCCGAGAACGACGTTGAATTGAAAGAATCCAACGAGGCGTCCGCGCCAAGCGGCAGGCGAGATTTCCGCGATGTACATCGGCCCCAGGACTGATGAGCCGCCGATTCCCAGCCCGCCAATAAACCGAAACGCGACAAGTGACGGCCAATTCCATGCAAAGGCGCACCCCAGCGCGGAAATGAAGTAGAGCACGGCCATCACGCGTAGACTGTCGCGCCGTCCGTAGCGGTCGCCGGGAAAGGCCGCAACCGCAGCGCCGATCAGCGTCCCGACGAGCGCTGCAGCAACGGTGACGCCAAGTGAGTCCGGCGAGAGGTGATACTGTTCAGTGAGTCCGCGCGTCGTGCCGGAAATGACAGCAGTATCGAATCCGAAGAGCAGACCACCGAGCGCGGCTACTACGGTGCTTTTGAGTAGAGATGAGTTCAGTGTCATCGTGGAGAGTCGAGCGCCCATCGTACCCGGCTATTATCATGACAGCAAGGAGGCAGTTTCGTGCTCAATCCTCTAGCTTGCCGAAGACATCCCGGATCTGAATTCCAGAGTGTAAGAATTGGGCGTGAGCCTTGTTTGCCGCGCGATTTCGTTCCAGTTCGCGAATTGCAAAATCGAGAGCGCGGTCGATAGTCTCACAAACACCCTTGGCCCGTAGCAGCCGTCTTGCCCGCCTGATCTTGTCTGGATCAATCGGGAAATCTGTGACTGTCTTTGGAGATGTGGATCTGTTCACGCCCGTCTCTTGTCGGACCAACGATGAGGAACCAATACAGAATCTTCTCACGGACTTCGATCCACACTTCTCAGAAAAATCGGTTAACAATTAAAATGACGGGTGCCTTCCTTCGCCCGCACGAAGCGTAAGACTGCTGTCCGCCAGCTAGAAATTCTTCGAGCTGCCAATCTGAGTGCTCACGCGGGCCTTTGTCACGGGTTCAGCACCCGCCTTGGCGGTGTTTCCGACGCCTACGGCGGAGCACAGCTTAACCTGAGCTTGACCGCATCGGACAAGTGCGAGTGTGTGGAGCGCAATCGTCGTGCTTTTGTTGAAGCCGTGACCGGGCGCGAGCGCTCACTTCCTCCGCTCATTACCTTGCAGCAAATTCATTCCGGGCTGGTTCGCATCCTGAAGGCTAAAGATCCTATTCCCAAATCCGCACTCAAAGGCGACGGCATCATCACCAGCCATAGTGACGTGCTGCTTGCGATCCAGGTGGCCGATTGCGTACCGGTTTTGGTGGCCGACGCGCAGCGTCGGGCCGTAGGAGCATTCCATGCAGGATGGCGAGGGACGGTAAAGCGGATCGTCGAGCGTGGAGTCGGGAGCATGAGAGCGGTGTTTGGATGCGAGCCTAAGAATCTTTACGCGGCGATTGGCCCGTGCATTCACGCCTGCTGCTATGCCGTCGGCGACGAAGTGATCGACGAATTCACATCACAATTTGCTTATTCGAAGGAGTTGTTCTCCGAGGTTTACGATCGCGATCCAATCAAGGAGAAGTATCCTCTCTTATTTCTTACCGCGAGAGCTCCCGGACACAGCAACATCGGGCCGCAGATTCATCTGGATTTAGTCGAGGCAAATCGGCGTCAGCTCATGGACGCAGGCGTTCCTGCAGATCACATCTGGGCCGCGGAGAAGTGCACGTCCTGCCGCACCGATCTGCTGTTCTCACACCGGGCCGAGGCGGGCTATACCGGGCGGATGATGGGTCTTATTGGCGTCCTGAGCTAAAACCCAAGAGCGAACACGAAGGTCACGAAGGCGAGAGAAGAGGTCACGGAGAGCTTCCGGACTATCCGGAAATCGGCCCGGGTCCTGCCGAAGGTGCGGCTGCCGATCCGGCGCTGGCTGTTCCGGTTGCGGAGTTGACCAGATCTTTCAATTCCTTGCTCGGCTTGAAGAAGGGAATTTTCTTGGCCGGCACATCCACGCGGTCGCCAGTCTTGGGATTACGCCCAATGCGCGAGTTGCGTTGGCGGGTACGAAAGCTGCCAAATCCCCGAATTTCGATCTTGTCGCCCGCGCGCAGGGAATGGACGATGCTGTCGAAGATGGTTTCAACGATCACTTCGCTATCGCGGCGGGTGACGTCGGTTATGCGGGCAACTTCTTCGATCAGATCAGCCTTCGTCATAAGTTGTACATTCCACCTGAGATGCGGCAATCCGTCAAGTGCTAAGACTCGGCTTGTCGTTAGCACATCAAATGTCCGGTTGAATTAGCACGTGAGATGTCCGCTTTGCGGGCGGTGAGAGTAAGAGACCATGCATGGCATGGTCTCTTACTCGAAGGCCGCCA
>Ga0070741_10002259_pt1 | contig 52949 bp, 49 predicted proteins | sample Coa_R1_4_FD_66440 | JGI IMG/M metagenome (GOLD analysis project Ga0070741, IMG submission 66440) | Surface soil microbial communities from Centralia Pennsylvania, which are recovering from an underground coalmine fire - Coalmine... | ecosystem: Environmental > Terrestrial > Soil > Unclassified ... | reverse complement strand
GACCCGACAGGATTCGAGGGTCCTCGACGCGTGTCACGCGGGTCCCGACGAGTCGTTCCATCAGACTGCTCCCGTCCCGTCGTGCAGCAGTGCGGCGGCGCGTTGCACGCCCTCGACGATCGACTGGTAGCCCGTGCAGCGGCACAGGTTCGCCGAGATGGCCTCACGGACCTCGGTGTCCGTCGGTGGCGCCGTCACCCCGTTCGCGGCGCGCTCCTGGAGGAACGCGTACGTCGTCATGAGGAACCCCGGTGTGCAGAAGCCGCACTGGAAGCTGATCGCCTCGAGGAAGCCGCGTTGCACCTCGTGCATGCCCTCGACACCCCGGCCGGCGTCGTGGGCCAGCCCCTCGACCGTCGTGACCGACCGCCCGCGCGCCTGCACCGCGAGGACGAGGCACGACCGGGCGGGCTCGCCGTCGAGCAGGACCGTGCAGGCGCCGCAGACGCCGTGCTCGCAGCCGAGATGCGTGCCGGTGAGTCCGAGGTCTTCGCGCAGGAGCTCCGCGAGCGTGCGCCGCGGCTCGACCGTGGCCCGGCGTGGTGCGCCGTTGACCTCGAGCTCGACGGGGATGTCGGCGGTCATGGGGTCCCCCGGTTCGCGTGCGTGACGGCGTCGTGGAGCACCCGGCCCGCGAGGACACCGGCAACGTGGCGCCGGTACGCGCCGGTCGCGTGGACGTCGTCGCCGGGCTCGAGCTCGGCCCGGGCGGCCTCGACCGCCGCGGCGATCGCGTCCGCGGTCGGCTCGTTGCCGACGAGCAGCGACTCGGCTCCGCCGACGCGGATCGGTGTCGGTGCGACGCCGGTGAACGCGAGGCGGGCGTCGCGCACGGTTCCGTCGTCCGCGAGGCCGACGACGGCACCGGCGCCGACGAGCGCGAAGTCGCCGTGGCGCCGGGCCAGCTCCTCGAACGCGGAGCCGGTGCGGTCGGGCCACGGCGGGATCCGCACGTCGACGAGCAGCTCGTCGGGCTCGAGTGCGGTTTCGAAGAACCCGCGGAAGAAGTCGCGCGCCGCGATCACGCGTTCGCCGCGGGAGCGGCTCCGGGCGACGACGTCGGCCTCGACGAGGAGCGCCACCGCGGGCAGCTCGGCGGCCGGGTCCGCGTGGGCGAGGCTGCCGCCGATGGTGCCGCGCGTGCGGATGGGTACGTGGGCGACGAGGGGCAGCGCCTGCGTGACGGGCGGGCAGTGACGCGCGATCTCGGGGCTGCGCTCCGCGGTGCGCTGGCTGACGCCGGCACCGATCGCGAGCCCGCCGTCGGCTCGGATCGCCTGCAGCGCGGCGATGCGTCCGACGTCGACGAGCCGAGCCGGTCGCGCGAGCCGAAGCGCCATCAACGGGATGAGGCTCTGACCTCCGGCGAGCACCTTGGCGTCGTCACCATGCTCGGCGAGGAGGTGGAGCGCCTCTTCGACGGTGTCGGGAGCGTCGTAGTCGAACGGCGGCGGTTTCAAGGGCCGCATCCTGGCCCACGGCAACCCGTGCGCTCAACCGGCGAGCCCGAGCCGGGCCCGGGTGAGGACCCGACCGCGTGCCGGGCCCCCACGTCGGATGCGTGCGTGGTCAGCGGCGCGCCGTGGTCTTGCGGGCCGCGGTCTTCTTGGCCGGCGCATTCTTCGCGGTCGTCTTCTTGGCCGCGGTCTTCTTGGCCGGCGCCTTCTTCGCCGCGGACTTGGTCGCCTTCTTCACGGGCCGGCCGGAGATGACCGCGTCCTTGAACGCCTTGAGCGCCGTGATGCGGGCGCGACGCGAGGCCTTGATCCTGATCGGTTCACCCGTCTGGGGGTTGCGACCCATGCGCGCGGCACGGTCGACACGGGCGAACTTGCAGAAGCCGCTGATCGCGACCGGCTCGCCGGTCGACACCGTCTCGGTGACGATGTCGGTGAACGCGGCGAGCATCTCGTCGGCCGTGCGGCGGTCGGTCTCGGTGCGCTCGGCGAGCGCGAGAACCAGCTCTCTTCGGTTCACGGGAAGCATCTCCTTCTCGGGGACATGCCAGCCTGGCACGTTCGAGGGGCAGAAGTGCGCATTCTGCGGGCATTTTCGCGAGGTTCCCGGGCCCGGCCCGGACCACGGAGTTCCCGCACGCGCGTTGCTCAGCCCGCGAGCAGGATCCCGAGGAAGAGGGCACCGAGCGCCGCGAGGCCGCTCACGGCGCCGAACACCGCGAGCGCGGCCTTCGACTGCGCCCGCGCGTGCAGGAACGCGGCGATGCCGGACAGCGCGACGACAGTGATCTTGACGAACAGGGTCACGCCGTAGGCCCCCGACCACGACGGCTTGATCGCCGCGACGTTCCAGATACCCGTGAACACGAGCACGGCGTAGGCCGGCCAGGCGATGAGGTTGAATCGCCGGGCGGCCGCCCGCGGCGCGTCGGGCGCGACGGCGCGGAGGCCGGGGACGAGCCCGGCGAGCGTGAGCTGACCGCCGACCCAGACCGTCGCCGCCGTCACGTGCAGGAACAGGCGGATCGTCTCGACGTGGACCGGCAGCATCCGGCCGGACCCTACCGCCGCGGAATGCACGCCGGCGCCAGGCGGTTATGTTCGGGCGATGACCGGACTCGACGACTCGATCGAACGCGTCCTCGTCGTGATGGCGCACCCGGACGACGTGGACTTCGGTGCGGCCGGGAGTGTCGCGACGTGGACCGATGCCGGCGTCGAGGTCACCTACTGCATCGTCACCGACGGCGACGCGGGAGGGCACGACCGCACGGTGCCGCGCGAGGAGATGGCGGAGACGCGCCGCGCCGAGCAGACGGCGGCCGCGAAGGTCGTCGGCGTCAGCGATCTGCACTTCCTCGGGTATCCCGACGGGCGACTGCAACCCACCCTCGACCTCCGTCGCGATCTCGCGCGCGTGATCCGGACGGTCCGGCCCCAACGGGTCGTGTGCCAGTCGCCGGAGCGCAGCTTCCAGCGCATCTACGCGTCGCACCCCGATCATCTCGCGGCCGGCGAGGCGGCGTTGTGCGCCGTCTACCCGGACGCCCGCAATCCCTTCGCCTTCCCCGAGCTCCTCGACGAGGGCCACGAGCCGTGGTCCGTGGCCGACGTCTGGATGATGACGGCGCGGGAACAGGACGCGTTCGTCGACGTCACCGACGTGTTCGACCGCAAGCTCGAGGCCCTGCGGTGCCACGTCAGCCAGCACCGGGATCCGGAGGGTCTCGAGCCGTTGCTGCGCGGCTGGATGACGGCGAACGCCGCCAACGCCGGACTCCCGGAGGGCCGGCTCGCCGAGGCCTTCTACCGGATCGTCACCGCGTAGGCGTTCGGGTCACACCAGGACGCTGCGGATCACCTCGCCGGCCTGCATGGCCTTGAACGCGTCGTTGATGTCGTCGAGGTGCATGGTCCGCGACACCATCGAGTCGAGGTCGAGCTTGCCCTGTTCGACGAGCCGGACCAGCTTCGGGAAGTCGCGCTTGACGCGCGCCGAACCGTAGACGCAGCCGAGGAGACGCTTCTCGCCCAGCACGAGCGGGAAGCTCGGGATCTCGATGTTCTGGTCGAACTTCGAGACGCCGACCGCGACCGCGGCACCCCCGTTGCGGGCCATGTTGAAGGCCTGCACGACGGTCGCCGGCGTCCCGATGACCTCGAACGCGTAGTCGACACCACGCCCGTTGGTGAGCGCCTGGACCTGCGCGACCGGGTCACCGTCGGACGGGTCGACGACGTCGGTGGCTCCGAGCTTCAACGCGCTCTCGCGCTTCATCGGCACGGGGTCGACGGCGATGATGCGCGCCGCACCTGCGATGCGCGCTCCCTGGATCACCGCCGAGCCGACGCCGCCGCAGCCGATCACCGCGACCGTGGAGCCGGGCTGGACCTTCGCCGTGAACAGCGCGGCGCCCGTACCGGTGGTCACGCCGCAGCCGATGAGGGCGAGGTGCTCGTCGGGCAGGTCGGTCTCGATCTTCACGAGCGACATCTCGTCGACGGTCATCATGTCGGCGAAGGTGCCGAGCCCGGTCATCGTGTTGAGCTGCGTCCCGTCGCCCCGGGTCGCGCGCGGGTTGGCCATCACCGCGTAGGTGTTCTCGCAGAGGTGCGATTCGTCGTTCACGCAGAACGAGCAGTACCCGCACGCGGGGATGAAGGAGCCGATCACACGGTCGCCGACCTGCAGCCCGCGCACCTCGTTGCCCACCCAGTCGACGATGCCGGTGCCCTCGTGACCGAGGATCGCCGGCGGAGGCATCGGCAGCGTGCCGTTGATCACGGACAGGTCGGAGTGGCAGACGCCGCTCGCGGTGACGCGCACGACGACGTCACGCGCGCCCGGCGGGTTCGGCGTGACGTCCTCGACGACGAGCGGCTGGTCGTTCTCCACGAAGATGGCTGCACGCATGAACCCTGCTCCCCTATCCGGTGGTCGGACTCCGACGGTAGCGCGCGGCCTCAGGGCACGGGCCAGGGGTGGACGGGCAGGCCCGGGGTCGGGAGGCCCTCCCACGCGACGAGTTGGCCGGGAATCCCGTCGGTCGCGTACAGCGTCCGCCCGTCGGGGCCGCCGAAGCAGCAGTTCGTCGTGATGCCCGGTCCGCCGATCTCGAGGAACTCGACCTCGCGCCCGTCCGGTTCGATCACGGCGACGCCGTGGGCGCGGGTCGAGGCGACGTACAAGCGGCCCTCGGTGTCGACACAGAACCCGTCGCCCGAGCCGTGCGGCAGGTGCTCGACGATCCACTCCTTGCCGCCGTCGTCGTGCAGCCGCATGAGGCCGTCGGCCTCGACGACGACGACGGCGCCGCCGGGCTCGAGCCCGATGCCGTTGCAGTACTGGAAGGCGACGGCGACGGTCCGGAGGGTGCCGTCGGGGTCGAGCGCGTGGACGCGCCCGACGGGCTCCGGCGGCGGCGGGTGCGGGGGCGGATCGGTGAACCACAGGGTCCCGGTCGCGTCGGCGACGAGGTCGTTGGGCGCGAGGAAGCCGCCGTCGATCGCGTCCTCGTCGAGGAGGTAGGAGACGGCGCCCGCCGGTTCGACCCGCTGGATGCCGGGCATCGCGGGCCGGTAGGGCGGAGGGTCGTCGCTGTAGATCCCCGAGCGCGAGAAGTCGATGCCGCCGTTCTGGGTGACGACGAAGCCGCCGTCGGAGGCCGGGTAGGCGGCGTTCGCGCCGCCGCCGACCGCCGCGACCAGGGAGACGGCACCGGTCGCGACGTCGACGCGGTGGAGCGCGCCGTCCGCGACGCTCGTGCACACGACGGTCGGCGGCTGCGAACCGGAACCGGGGCACCACACCGGGCCCTCCGCGAAGTGGATCCCGGTCGCGACGACCTCGACGCCCCGGCTCACCGTGCGCCGCGCCGGTCAGTCCGCGCCGTAGCCGGGACGGCCCGCGTCCTCCCAGCGTTGCCAGAAGTCGAAGAACTCCTGCCCGAACGGATCGAGCCCGCGCACCGGCATCGAGCCGCGGTTGATGGTGAAGTCCATCGGCGCGAGCTCGAGCGCGCGGGCCAGGTGCGCGGCGGCGAGGTCAGGCGCTCCGGCGCGCAACAGGTACATCGCGAGCCGACGCTCGGCGCGGGCGAGGCGGAGCTCGTCGGTCGGGGGATCGGCGTGCGCGCGGATCTCGGCGGCCGTCATCGGTGGCGTGCCGTCGCGGACCCAGCGGCGGAGCGCCGCGTGGTGGGCGCCCGACTCGATCCGGGTGAACTCCTTGAACTTGTCGTCGGCCAGGGCGATGGCCGGTGGTCGGGCGATGCGGCCCGCCTCGTCGATCCACACCGTCGTCGGGACGTTGACGACGCCGTACGACTCGGCGAGCACGTGGTCACGGTCGACGAGCACCGGGTACGTGAGCGGCACCGGCGGCTCGTCGACGGCCCATTGGCGCACGGCGTCGGCGTCCTCGTCGAGCGCGACGGCGATCGTCGCCAGGCCCGCCGGTCCGAGCTCCTCGTGCAGCTCCTGCCAGACCGGCAGGTCCCAGCGGCAGCCTCACCACGACGACCAGAACACGAGCAGCCGCTTGCGCCCCGCGAAGTCGGCCAGCGAGACCGGCCGCCCGTCCACGTCGGGCAGCGTGAAGTCCGGCGCGACGAGCTCGCCGCCCGGCGCCGCGCCGCCGGCGGCGTCGCCGAGCACGGCGAAACGCGCCGCCGGCTCCACCGCGAGCGCCCGGCGGAGCGCGCCGGCGAACGCGCCGAGCGAGATCCCCGCGTCGCCGGCCAGGGCCCCGCGATCGCGCACCGGCACGCACACGTCGCGGCGGCAGAGGCCCTCGTCGCGCAGCTCCCAGCCCGTCGCCCGCGCGAGGTCGGCGGGGCGGATCGTGATCGTGCCGTCGGCGCCGACGGCGGCCCCGACCTCGTGCACCGCGTCGTCGGCGACCAGGGTCAGCACCGCCGGTTCCACGGGCAGGACTGTACCGGGAAGCTACGTTGCCGGTGATGCCCAGCCCGCGTGCCCTGCTCGTCGTCCGGCACGGGCAGTCGACGTGGAACGCCGACGGCCGCTGGCAGGGCCAGGCGGACCCGCCCCTCTCGGCGCTCGGCGAGCAGCAGGCTGCCGCGGCGGGCCGCACGCTCCATGGGTGCGACGCGGTCTTCTCGTCGGACCTCGAACGCGCCGTGCGGACCGCGGAGATCATCGCGACGAGCGTGCTCGCGGACGGTCGGACGGGCGTGGTCTGCGACCCCCGGCTTCGCGAGCGCGACGCGGGCGAGTGGACGGGCCTGACCCGCCGCGAGATCGAGGCCCGCGACCCCGGCGCGCTCCGCGACGGGCGCCGCCCGCCCGGCTTCGAGCCCGACGACCGGCTCGCGGCCCGGGCCCTGGCCGCGCTGGCCGAGTGCGCGGCCACCCTTCCCGGCGGCGCGACCGCCCTGGTCGTCACCCACGGCGGCGTGATCCGCTCGGTCGAGCGCGCCCTCGGTGGCCCCGGCGAGGTCGTTCCCAACCTGGGCGGCCGCCGGCTCCTCGCCGAGGCGGGCGGGCTCGTGCTCGGCGAGACGGTGCTGCTGCTCGACGCCGCCACGGAGGTCACGATCCCGCGGCAGCTCTGAGCGCGGCGTGGCGTGGTGGAGGACCGGGTGGGAATCGGGGTGGCGAGCGGCCAACTAGACTGCACTGTTCCCCCTCGGGAAGCAGGACCCCCGTTTGGCCGATCAGCACCCCGAGCTCGCCGCCGAGCAGCAGTACGTCGACGCCGCCTACGCGCGCCTCGACGCCATGCGCCGGGCCGCGGCCCGCGTCGCCGAGGGGTACTCGGAGGTGGGTCAGGGAGGCACCCACCAGGCCCGGCTCGAGCGCGACGCGGCCGACGCGCTCACCCGGCGCCGCCTCGCCGCCCTCGACATCGGCGAGGCTCCCCTGTGTTTCGGGCGCCTCGACCTCCGGGCCGAGACCGCCGACCGGCGGTTCTACGTGGGGCGCATCGCGGTCTTCGACGACGAGCAGGCCCCCCTGGTGGTCGACTGGCGGGCCCCGGTCGCCGAGCCGTTCTACCGGGCGACCGGCGTGTCGCCCATGGGGGTCGTCCGCCGCCGCCACTTCATCACCCGCCCCGGCCACGGCCGCGAGCTGATCGGGCTCGACGACGAGGTCTTCGACGCCGGCGCCGCCGGCGCCGCCGGGCTCACCGTGGTGGGGGAGGGCGCGCTCCTGGCGAGCCTGGAGCGGGCCCGCACCGGCCGCATGGGCGACATCGTCGCCACGATCCAGGTCGAGCAGGACGAGGCGATCCGGGCCGACATCGCCGGCGTCCTCATCGTGGCGGGCGGCCCGGGCACCGGGAAGACCGCGGTGGCGCTGCACCGCGCCGCCTATCTGCTCTACACGCACCGGAAGCGGCTCGCGTCGCAGGGCGTCCTGCTCGTCGGGCCGAACACGATCTTCCTGCGCTACATCGACCAGGTCCTCCCGTCGCTCGGCGAGGCCGACGTGCAGCTCTCGACCCCGGCCGGGCTGAAGCCCCAGTACCGCGTCCGCGCCGACGACAGCCCGGCGGCCGCCGCCCTGAAGGGCGACGCCCGCATGGCCGAGGTGATCCGGCGGGCGGTGCGGGACCGCGAGCATCCCCTCCCGCGCGACATGGTCACCGTCCTCGACGGCACCGTCCTGCGTCTCCGCCGGAGCGAGACGCGGCGCATCGTCGACCGCACCCGGTCGCGGCGCGGTACCCACAACGAGCGCCGCCCCTTCGTGGTGCGCGCGGTCGTCGAGCACCTGCGCACGCAGTACCGGCGCGCGATGGGTGCCGCCGCGCCCGACGACGCCGACTGGGACCGCGAGCTCGACTCCCGCATCCGTCGTCTCCCCGAGGTGCAGGCCGCGCTCGAACGGATGTGGCCGGTCCTGACCGGCGGCGAGCTCGTCCACGATCTGTTCAGCTTCACCGCGCTCGTGCGCTCGGCCTCCGACGGCGTCCTGACACGCGACGAGCAGGCGCTCCTCCACCGGCCCCGCTCGAAGGACGTGCGCGACGTCGCGTGGACCGAACCCGATCTCGCGCTCATCGACGAGGCCGACGCGCTGCTCGGCCCGCCCGAGTCGGCCCGTCCCCACCGGCGCCGGGCGCGGCGCCGGTCCGCCGACGACGCCGCGTCACGGGTGGTCGCCGACCTCGGTGTCGGCGGGTTCGTCACCGGGGCCGAGATCGCCGCCCGCTACGCGGGGAGCAACGGCAGCGGCGCCGGCGACGAGCCCGACGAGCCGCGCACGTTCGGGCACATCCTCGTCGACGAGGCACAGGACCTCTCGCCCATGCAGTGGCGCGTCCTCGCCCGGCGGTGCCCGTCGGGGTCGATGACGCTCGTGGGCGACTTCGGCCAGGCCAGCCGCCCCGGCGCGCCCGCCGGATGGAACGACGTCCTCGCGAACCTGCCCGGGCACGCGGGTGCCCGTGTCGTCGAGCTCTCGGTCAACTACCGCACCCCGGCCGAGATCATGGCCGTCGCCGACCGGGTCCTCGCGGCTGCGGCGCCGGGCGTCCGGCCCGCACGGGCGGTCCGCTCGGCGGGTCGTGAGCCGCGCTTCCAGCCGGTCGCCGCCGACGACCTGGTCCGCTCCGCCGCGGCCGCGGCGCGGCGCGCAACCGCGCGCGACGGCACGGTCGCGGTCATCGCGCCGACCCGCCTCCACGCGGAACTGGTCGCGGAGCTGGCGGACGTCGGGGCGATCGCGGGGACGGCGGACGCGCTCGACGCGCCGGTGGCGGTCCTTGCCGCGATGGACGCGAAAGGTCTCGAGTTCGACGAGGTGATCGTCGTCGAGCCGGCCGAGCTCGTGCGGCCCGACCCGCCCGGTCTGCGCCTGCTCTACGTCACGCTGACCCGCGCGACCCAGGCGTTGCTCGTCGTGCACGCCCGGCCGCTTCCCGAGGCGCTCGCGCCGGACGGCCGGGTCGACGTGGGTCGCGCCGTAGGCTCGCACGCGTGAGGCGCGCAGGAGACGCCCGCGAGACGCGCACGGGAGTGGGGAACGATGACGATCGGCGCTGACGCCCGCACCGGCGAGCTCGACGACGACCTCCGGGCGGCCGGCGTCGCCTGGGACCTCGAGCCGCTGGTCGAGGGCCGGGGCATCGACGGCGTCGACGCGATGCTCGACGACGCCGCCGAACGGGCGGCGGCACTGCAGGTGCACCGCGGCAGGGTCGCGGAGCTCGACGCGCCGGCGCTGGCCGCCGTCATGCGCGAGGTCGCGGCCGTGTCCGAGCTCGTCGGCAAGGTGGGCTCGTACGCCAGCCTCGCCTTCTCCGTCGACACCTCCGACCCGGAGCGCGGCAAGCTGCTGGCCGCGGTCGAGGAGCGTTCGACGGCGATCGGCAACGAGCTGTTGTTCCTCGAGCTCGAATGGGCGGAGCTCCCCGACGAGCACGTCGAGCGCATCCTCGCCGCCGACGACCTCGCGTTCTGCCGGCACTACCTCGCGTCGGCCCGCCGCTACCGGCCGCACCTCCTGAGCGAGCCCGAGGAACGGCTCATGGCCGAGAAGTCGGTCACGGGGCGGAGCGCGTGGGCCCGGCTGTTCAGCGAGCTCTCGTCGATGATCACGGTGGAGCTCGACGGTACGTCGGTCTCACTCGAGGAGGGCCTCTCGCGGCTCCAGCACCCCGAACGCGAGGTCCGCCGCACGGCCGCGGAAGCGGTGACGGGCGCGCTCGCGCCCGGGCTGCGGACGCGCGCGTTCGTGTTCAACACGTTGCTCGCCGACAAGGCGACCGACGACCGGCTGCGCCACTACGACGGCTGGCTCGCGAGCCGCAACCTCGACAACGAGGCGAGCGACGAGTCGGTGCAGGCCCTCGTCGAAGCCGTCGTGAAGCGCTACGACATCCCGCAGCGGTGGTACGCGCTGAAGGCCCGGCTCCTCGGGGTCGACCGGATCGCGGACTACGACCGCATGGCGTCGGTCGCCGCGAGCGAGTCGGAGTTCCGTTGGAGCGAGGCGCGTGCGCTGGTGCTCGACGCCTACGCGTCGTTCTCGCCCGAGCTCGCCGACGCGGCGCGCAACTTCTTCGAGCAGCCCTGGATCGACGCGCCCGTCCGCCCGGCCAAGCGGCCCGGCGCGTTCTGCGCCTACACCGTCCCGTCACATCATCCGTACCTGTTGCTCAACTGGACGGCGCGCCGGCGCGACGTGCTCACGCTCGCGCACGAGCTCGGTCACGGGTTGCACGCGTACCTCGCGCGCGGTCAGGGGATCTTCCACCAGACGACGCCCCTGACGCTGGCCGAGACGGCGTCGGTGTTCGGCGAGACGGTGACGTTCGGCCGCCTCCTCGAGGCCACCTCGGATCCCGCCGACCGGTTCGCGCTGCTCGCCGAGAGCCTCGAGGGCCAGATCGCGACGGTGTTCCGCCAGATCGCGATGAATCGATTCGAGGACGCCGTCCACACCGAACGGCGCGGGGCGGGCGAGCTCTCGGTCGAGCGGTTCAACGAGCTGTGGGCGGCGACCCAGGCCGACATGCTCGGCAACGCCGTCGAGATCACCGACGGGTACCGGACGTGGTGGTCGTACATCCCGCACTTCATCGGGACCCCCGGCTACGTGTACGCGTACGCGTACGGTCAGCTCCTCGCGCTGTCGGTGTACCGCCAGTACGAGCAGCGCGGCGCCGAGTTCGTTCCCAGCTACCTCGAGCTGCTCGCGCGCGGCGGTTCCGACACCCCCGAGGCCCTCGGCCGTGTCGTCGGCGTCGACCTCGCCGATCCCTCGTTCTGGGACGGCGGCCTCGCGATCGTCGCCGAGCAGCTCGAGGCCGCCGAAGCCGCGGCGCGGGAGGCCGGCCGCCTCTGACGCCTCCCGCGATGGTGCCGGTTCCCGCGCGATCGAGGGAGAGACGAACCGTCGCCGGAGTCACCGGGCGAGCTCCCGCCGGAGCTGGGCGAGGCCCATGGGGCCGAGGTCGAGCGCGCGGGCGTGGAACGCCTTGAGGTCGAAGCCGTCGCGGGCGGCGCGGCGGGCGTCGTCGCGCGCGGCGAGCCACTCGCGTTCGCCGACCTTGTACGAGATCGCCTGCCCGGGGAACCCGAGATAGCGGTCGATCTCGCTCCTGACGAAGTCGGCCGGCATCTTCGAGCGTTCGATCATGAACGCGAGCGCGAGCTCGGGAGTCCAGGTCTCGCCCGGGTGGTAGCGCTGACCGGGCGGGAGCGCGAGCTCGAGGTGGAGACCGATGTCGACGACGACGCGCGCCGCGCGCATCGACTGCGCCGCCAACATGCCGAGCTCGCTGGCCGGGTCGTCGAGGTAGCCGAGCTCGCCCATCAGGCGCTCGGCGTACAGTGCCCAACCCTCCGCGTGCCCGGAGCAGCCCGCGAGCGTGCGCTGGAAGCGCGTGAGCGTGTCGGCGAGGTACCGGACCTGCGCGATCTGCAGGTGGTGGCCGGGGACACCCTCGTGGTAGCAGATCGACACCTCACGCCACAGCGGGAAGCGCGTCTTGCCGAGCGTCGGGTACCACGTCCGGCCCGGGCGGCTGAAGTCCTCCGACGGGCCCGTGTAGTACATGGCGGCTGCGCCACCCTCGGGTGCGATCATCGCCTCGACGCGGCGGACCGGCTCCGGTATGTCGAAGTGCACGCCGTCCAGCTCGGCGACAGTGGTGTCGAGCAGGTCCTGCAGCCAGCGCCGGAACGGCTCGACGCCCTCGATCGACCGGTCGGGATCGCGGTCGAGGTACGCGACGACGTCGTCGACCGCTTCGCCGGGCAGGATCCGCTCGGCGACGTTGCCCATCGCGTGCTCGATGCGGTGCAGCTCCTGCCAACCCCAGTCGTAGGTGGCGTGCAGGTCGAGGTCGATGCCGTTGAACACCGAGGCCCAGCGGGCGTAACGCTCCGGGCCGACCGCGTCGTGCTCGCTCGCGTCGGGCAGGTACTCCTCGACGAGGTAGCGGCCGAGTGCCGCGTACGCGTCGGTCGCGCGCTGTGCGACCTGCTCGAGGCGCGTGTGAAGTGCGGGTTCGTCGATACCGCTCGCCGCGAACCGGTCGGCCAGCGCGAGGAAGAACGGCCGGGAGCCGCCCTTCACACCGCCCCAGACGTCCGCCTGCTGCGCGCACGCGACGGCCTGTCGCGCTGCCGCGACCAGCCCCTGGCGGCGGCCCTCGGTGAGCGTGTCCTCGAAGCCGGCGAGCGCCTGCGGGACGAGCGCCGCCCGGGCCGTGATCACCTCCCAGTCGTCACGCGTCGCGCTCGGCATCAGGTCGAAGCACTGCCGCACGAGTTGTACCGGCGACGCGAGGACGTTGAGGTCGCGGTACGACTCCCCGGCGTCGGCGAGGGCGAGCCCGCGTGCGAGCTGCTCGGACATGACCTCCGCCGCGATGCGGTCGCGGTCGTCCTCGGGCGCGGTCCCGCGCAGCTCGCGCAACGTCGTGCGGTCGAACGTGTGGCGCTCCTCGATGCCGTCCGGGGAGTAGTCGGTCATCTCCGCGTCGTGTCCGGTGAGCCCCTCGAACGTCGCCGCGACGGGATCGAGGACGGCGACGCGTTCGACGTAGCGGTCACTCAGCGCGGCCACGGCCGTGGTCATGATGGCGTCTCCTGGCCCTCTCGCCTCAGGGCGACTTCGGTACCTCGTAGTCGCGGCAGGGTTGCCCGCGCAACGCGCCGCACGCGGGGAGCGGGGTCGCTACCGGGACATTGGGTACCACGGGCAGCACGACCCGTGAGGGATGCAGGGCCGATCGCGCGACCCCGTTGATCACCCGCCCCCGGGCGCCCAGCGACTGGAACTCCCAGCGCGGGCGGTTCCCGCCGGGCGCCTGCACGGCGAGACGGATGCGCGACCCGGCCCGGAAGACGTGGCCGAACGGGAACAGCTCGACGCGGACGAGGGAGAACCGACCGGCGGGCAGGGGCGCGGCGTCGGCGCGCGTGAAGGTCGGGCGCGGTTCCAGGTCCGTCGACGTTCTCGGGTCGAGCTTCCGGCGGCTGGCCCGCAGCCAACCGCTCTGGACGTAGGTCTCCTTCCCGTCGGGGCGGACCTCCGTGATCGTCACCTCGAGATCGGTGTCGGGCGCGGTCGACTCGAGCCAGAGGTCGGCGCTCGCGGGCCCGAGCGCGACGACGTCCGACGTCAGCGGCGGGGTGACCCAGGCGACGGCGTCGCCGTTCGGCAACGGCTTCCAGTCGTACGACGGGCGCGCGCGGAAGAAGTCGTCGAGGTTCGTCGGGTGGTCCGTGCGGGGCACGGACTTCGGGTCGTAGTGGTACCGGTCGACCACGTTGGCGCCGTCCGGACCGGTCGGCTTCGTCTCGGTGAGCGTGCCGTGGGCTCCGGTGTAGAAGGCGGTGGGGGTGAGCCCCGGCACCGGCCACGACGCGAAGCTGCGCTCGAACCCCGGCACCGGCGCGCCGGGCTGGGCTCCCGCTCCGTTGTCGAACAGCACCCGGACCGGCGGTTCGGCCTCGTACACGGCGAGCGCCTGGGCGTAGCTCGTGGAGCCGTCGAAGCGGTCGGGTGGCAGCTGCAGGCCGGGGACGCCGACGATCCTCGAGTAGACGAAGGTCGCGCTGACCCGGGATGCCGCCGTGATGTGCGGGATGCGATGCGCGACGTAGAAGTCGAGGAACTCGCCCCATCGCGTGATCAGCTCGGGGCCGAACGAGTCGAAGTGGGTGCCGTTCGTCAACGTGAACCTGTGGGGCACGTCCTTCGGGAAGTTCGCCAGCATGTCGGGGAAGTGGCCGCCGGTCTGCTCGTCCTGCCATGCGCCGGCGAGGAAGGTCGGGACGCGGATCCGGTCGACGAACGTGGAGGGCGCGAGCGGGTCGAGGGTGGCGGGGTCGTAGTAGCGGTAGGCGCGGATCTCCCCGAGCACGCTCGGCGTCTGCAGTCGCAACGCCTGGTTCGCGGTGCACGTCCGGTCGCCGTCGTCGATGCGCTTCCTCGCCCAGCCCTGACCGGCCGGACGTGCGTCCGACTGGCGTTCGGTTGCCCACTGGAGGGCGAAGCCGTTGTTGAAGATGCCACCCGGGTACATGACACCGCGGTAGGTGTCGTCGATGACCGAGAGCGGGGTGATCGCGGCGAGGTGCGGGGGCCGGGTCTGCGCGACGAACAGCTGCGTGATGCCGGGGTAGGAGATCCCGACCATTCCGACCTTGCCGAACGCGACCCACGGCTGGGCGGCCACGGTCTCGATCGCGTCGTAGCCGTCCAGCGACTGGAGGGTCTCGAAGTACTGCCACGCACCGCCCGAGCAGCCGGTCCCGCGCATGTTGACCCCGACCGTCGCGTAGCCGAGCGTCTGCGCAAGACGTGACGCGGCCTGGTTGCCGTCGGGGTTGGACGGGTCGTAGCCGGAGTACTCGACGACCGTGGGGTAGGGGCCCGCGTCGATCGGGCCGGGCAGGTGGACGTTGATCGAGAGCAGGGTGCCGTCGCGCGTGCGGAGGTACTGGAAGCCGTCGGTCAGCTTCTGCGACGTGTAGAGCGTCGGCGGCGGGGTCTCGTCCGGGTTCGCGACGTGCACGCTCGGCGCCGCGACCCGTGATCCGACCTTCACGCGGTAGCCGTCACCCGGTCGGATGCCGCGGAACAGGTGGCTCCCGAGGGCGTCGGCGCGCGCCGTCGCCACCCGGCGGGCGGAGCGGTCGATCAGCTCGAGGCGGGTCTTCGGGGCTGCACCGGTGACGTACACCTGGTCGACGCTGCCGGCGACGTTCAGCGGCCCGGCCGCCTCGCGGATGCGCTGGTCGAGTGACGTCGTCGCCGACGCCTGCGCGCCCGGCGCGGCGGGCCCGGCGGCTACGGCGAGCAGGCCGCCGAGGAGGGCGGCGAGCACTCCGACGTGGACCAGACGCCGCACCGGGCGACCGTACCGCAGCACGTGGCACGATCCGACGCGTGACGGTCCTCTCAGGTTCCCACGTTCTCGTCACGGGCGGGTCGAGCGGGATCGGGCTCGCGGTGGCCCGCGCCGTGGTGGCGCGCGGCGGGCGCGTCTCGATCGTGGCCCGGGACGCCGCGCGCCTGCGTGCCGCGCAAACCGAGCTCGACGGTGTCGCCGGCGCGGCGGGCCGTGTCGCGAGCGCGACCGCCGACGTCGCGGACGGTCACGCGTTACGCGAAGCGGTCGCGCAGGGCGTTGAGAGGCTCGGGCCCGTCGACGTGCTCGTCACGTCGGCCGGCTACGCGCATCCGGGTCTGTTCGTCGACCTCGACGACGAGGTCTTCCGGCGCCAGGTCGCCGTCAACTACCTGGGCACGGTGAACGCGATCCGGGCCGTCCTGCCGACGATGGTGGACCGGCGCCGCGGGCACCTCCTCATGGTGTCGTCGACGGTCGGGCTGATCGGGCTCTACGGGTACGCCGCCTACGCACCGACGAAGTTCGCGGTCCGGGGCCTCGCCGAGTCGCTGCGCTCCGAGCTGCGCCCGCACGGGATCGTGGTCGCCTGCGCGTACCCGCCCGACACCGAGACGCCCGCGCTCGAGCGGGAACGGGCGATGATGCCGGCGGCGACGGCGAGCTACTCCGCGAAGATCAAGCCCCGGACGGCGGACGCCGTCGCCGCCGCCATCGTGCGGGGCATCGAGCGCGACCGCCTGACCGTCACCGCCGACGTCCAGACCGCCGCGCTCGCCCGCGTGGCCGGCCTGCTCGGCCCCTACCTGCGCCGTTCCCTCGACCGGGTCGTCCGCCGCGCAGCGGGCTGAGGGCGCGGCCGATCCCGGGTTTTTCGGCACGCTGGACGTCGCTATGCGGCGTCCAGCGTGCCAAGAACGCGAGGGGGGCGCGGTACCGTTCGCGACATGGCGAACCCGAACGGTGGTCCGACGCGGACCGAGACGGACAGCATGGGGCCGATCGAGGTCCCCGACGACCGGTACTGGGGCGCGCAGACGCAGCGCTCGCTGCACCACTTCTCGATCGGCAACGACCACATGCCGCCCGCGGTCATCCGCGGGATGGCGATCCTGAAGAAGGCCGCGGCGCTGACGAACCGCGACCTCGGCAAGCTCGCCGCCGAGAAGGCCGACCTCATCGTCGCCGCGGCCGACGAGATCCTCGCCGGCAAGCTCGACGGCGAGTTCCCGCTCTTCGTGTGGCAGACGGGCAGCGGCACGCAGACGAACATGAACGTCAACGAGGTGATCTCAAACCGCGCCATCGAGCTGGCCGGCGGCGAGAAGGGCTCGAAGCAGCCCATCCACCCCAACGACGACGTCAACATGTCGCAGTCGTCGAACGACACGTTCCCGACCGCGATGCACATCGCGGCGGTCGAGGAGGTCGTCCACCGCCTGATCCCCTCGGTGCAGGCGCTGCGGGACGCGATCGCGGCGAAGGCCGAGGAGTTCCGCGACATCGTCAAGATCGGGCGGACCCACCTCCAGGACGCGGTGCCCCTGACGCTGGGCCAGGAGTTCTCGGGATACGTGGCCCAGCTCGACGCCGACCTCGAGCGGCTGCAGCAGGCGCTGCCCGGCCTCTACGAGCTCGCGATCGGCGGGACGGCCGTCGGCACCGGGCTCAACACGCATCCGGAGTTCGCGGACCGGGTCGCGGACCGGATCGCCGAGCTCACCGGCCTTCCCTTCGACGACGCCGACAACAAGTTCGCGGCGCTCGCGGCCCACGACGCGCTCGTGTTCGCGAGCGGAGCGGTCAAGACGCTCGCCGTGTCGCTGATGAAGATCGCCAACGACATCCGCTGGCTCGCGTCCGGGCCGCGAGCGGGTCTCGGGGAGCTGGTGCTGCCCGAGAACGAACCGGGTTCGTCGATCATGCCCGGCAAGGTGAACCCGACCCAGAGCGAGGCCATGACGATGGTCTGCGTCCAGGTGCTCGGCAACGACGCCGCGGTCGCGATCGCCGGGTCGCAGGGCAACTTCGAGCTCAACGTGTTCAAGCCGGTGATGATCTTCAACTTCCTCCATTCGGTCGACCTGCTCACCGACGCGTGCACGAACTTCCGCCAGTTCGCCGTCGAGGGGATCGAGGCCGACCTGGAGCGGATCGCCGAGCACGTGGGCAGCTCCCTGATGCTCGTCACCGCCCTCAACCAGCACATCGGCTACGACAACGCGGCCGCCATCGCCAAGCACGCCCACAAGAACAAGCTCACGCTCAAGGAGGCGGCGGTGCAGCTCGGCCACCTCACCGCCGAGAAGTTCGACGAGCTCGTGCGCCCCGAGCGCATGACCCGGCCCGGCTGAGCTCCGGACCCTCGGCGAGCCGGCCGGGAAATCCGACCGGATCACCCGGGAATAGGGGCCGATCGGCCCCTGTTCTGTCCTCGCGTAATCGTGTAATCCGGCCCCGCGCCGACGGCTCGGGGCCCGGCACCGAGCGAGGACGCGTGACCGAGACGACCGCAAGCGCACCCGATCGCAACACCCGCCAGGCGCCCGTCCTGCCGCTCCTGGCCCTCACCACGGGCGTCGTCCTGCCCCAGATGGTGGTGACCCTCGCCCTCGAGACCGACGAGGCCCGGACCGCCGCGGCCGCGGCCGAGGCCGCCACCGGCGGCGACCGGCTGCTGCTCCTCGTCCCCAAGGTGGACGGGCGCTACGCCCGCGTGGGAACCGTCGCCCGGATCGAGAACGCGGGCGAGCTCCCCAACGGGGTGCGGGCCCTGGTGCTGCGCGGGCTGCACCGCGCCGTCGTCGGGGCCGGTGTGGTCGGCACCGGCGCCGGGCTGTGGGTCGAGGCCGAGCCCGTGGTCGAGGGCGAGCCGACCGACCGCGCCCGCGAGCTGGCTCGCGAGTACCGCGCGACGGTCGCGGTCATCGCCGAGAAGCTGCGCGCGGGCCGGCTCACCGAGGCGCTCCAGGGCGTCGTCGACCCGGGGGCGCTGGCCGACACCGCCGGCTGGTGGCCCGACCTGGCCGTGGAGCGGCGGGTCGAGCTCCTCGAGACGTTGGACGTCGAGGCGCGGCTCGAGAAGGTCGTCGCGTGGGCCCGTGACGCGCTCGAGGAGCTGGAGGTGACCGAGCGCATCCGTACCGAGGTGGCCGACGGCATGGAGAAGACGCAGCGGGAGTTCCTGCTGCGCCGCCAGCTCGAGGCGATCAGGAAGGAGCTGGGCGAAGGCGGCGACGGCGAGGACGTCGTCGCCGAATACCGCACGAAGATCGCGGAGGCCGGGCTGCCCGAGGCCATCCGCGACGCGGCCACGCGCGAGGTCGACCGGCTGGAGCGCACGAGCGAGCAGAGCCCCGAGCACGGTTGGATCCGCACCTACCTCGACACGCTCCTCGAGGTCCCGTGGGCGACGCGCACCGAGGACCGCCTCGACGTCGTCGCCGCGCGCGGTGTGCTCGACGCCGACCACACCGGCCTCGACGACGTGAAGGACCGCATCGTCGAGTTCCTGGCCGTGCGCAAGCTGCGGGCGGAGCGTGGGCTCGACGAGGCCCGTGCGGACGCGGACGCCGGCGCTCGCCGTGGCGCCGGCGCGATCCTCGCCCTCGTCGGCCCGCCGGGCGTCGGCAAGACGTCGCTCGGCGAGTCGGTGGCGCGCGCGCTCGACCGGAAGTTCGTGCGCGTCGCGCTGGGCGGCGTGCACGACGAGGCCGAGATCCGCGGGCACCGGCGCACCTACGTCGGGGCCCGGCCGGGCCGCATCGTGCGGGCGCTGACCGAAGCCGGTTCGATGAACCCGGTCGTGCTGCTCGACGAGGTCGACAAGCTCGGCGCCGACTGGCGCGGCGACCCGTCGTCCGCGTTGCTCGAGGTCCTCGACCCCGCGCAGAACCACACGTTCCGTGACCACTATCTCGAGGTCGACCTCGACCTGTCGGAGGTGCTGTTCCTGGCCACCGCCAACGTGCTCGACACGGTGCCGGGTCCGCTGCTCGACCGGATGGAGGTCATCCGTCTCGACGGCTACACGGAGGAGGAGAAGGTCGTCATCGCCCGCGAGCACCTGTTCGCGCGCCAGCGCGAGCGCAACGGCCTCGCGGACGGCGAGGTGACGATCGACGACGACGCGCTCCGCGCCATCGTCACCGACTACACCCGCGAAGCGGGCGTGCGGAACCTCGAGCGCGAGCTCGGCAAGGTCCTGCGCAAGGTCGCGGCCCGGATCGCGTCCGGCACGGTCGCGCCTCCGGTCGCGCTCGACGCGGACGAGACGCGCTCGCTCCTCGGGCGAGCGAAGTTCTTCAACGAGGTCGCCGACCGCACGGGCGCGCCCGGTGTGGCCACCGGTCTGGCGGTCACCGGCACGGGCGGCGACGTCCTCTTCATCGAGGCGACCGCGATGGACGGCGACGCCGGCCTGACGCTCACCGGTCAGCTCGGCGACGTCATGAAGGAGTCGGCGCAGATCGCGCTGTCGTACGTGCAGTCGCACGCACCCGAGCTCGCAGTCGACCCCGATGCGGCCCGGCGCCGGTTCCACCTGCACGTCCCGGCCGGTGCCGTCCCCAAGGACGGGCCCTCGGCGGGTGTGACGATGACGACCGCGCTGGTCAGCCTGTTGACCGGACGGCCCGTCCGCGCGGACGTCGGCATGACCGGGGAGGTCACGCTCCAGGGGCGCGTGCTGCCGATCGGCGGCGTGAAGCAGAAGGTGCTCGCGGCGCAGCGGGCGGGGCTGACGACGGTCATCCTTCCGGCCCGCAACGGGCCCGACCTGGAGGACGTGCCCGAGGTCGTGCGCGCGCAGATGACGTTCCACCTCGTCGACGACGTGGCCGACGTCCTGCGCCTGGCGCTCGACGCGTCGCCGGCCCGGACGGTCGCGGCCTGACCCGAGCCCGACCCGAGCCCGACCCGAGGCGAGCTACACCTCGACTTCGGCGCCTCTCCCGGCGTGGCTGAAGTCGAGGGTCTCGCCCGGGGTGAGCGGGAAGTGGCAGGCCACGAAGTGGTCGCGCCCGGCGCCGTCCGCGACGGGGCGGATCTGCGGCTCCTCCTCGGCGCAGCGGACGTCGGCCTTCGGGCAGCGGGTGCGGAACCGGCACCCCGTCGGCGGGTGCACCGGCGACGGGATCTCGCCGCCGAGCACCTGCTCGGTGTCGGGGCGGACGCCCGGGTCGGGGACGGGAATGGCGGCGAGCAGGGCCGCGGTGTAGGGGTGGGCGGGCGCGGCGTACAGGTCGTCGGGCGCGCCCACCTCGCAGGTCTTGCCGAGGTACATCACGAGCACGCGGTCGCTCACGTTCTTCACGACCGCGAGGTCGTGCGCGATGAAGACGAGGGTCAGGCCGTAGCGGGCCTTCATGTCCTCGAGCAGGTTCAGGATCTGCGCCTGGACCGACACGTCGAGCGCGGAGACCGGCTCGTCGCAGATGATGAGCTTGGGCTCGGTGATCACCGCGCGGGCGATCGAGATCCGCTGGCACTGCCCGCCCGAGAACTCGTGGGGCCGCCGGCCGCCGTTCGCAGGATCGATGCCGACGGACTCGAGGACCTCGTCCACCTTCGCCGCGCGCGACGCCTTGTCGCCGATCGACCAGATCTCGAGGCCCTCGGCGACGATGTCGCGCACCCGTCGCCGCGGGTTCAACGACGAGATCGGGTCCTGGAAGATCATCTGCATGCGGGGGCGGATGCGGCGGAGCTGCTCGCCCGAGAGCTGCGTGAGGTCGCGCCCCTCGAACGTGACGGAGCCCGAGGTCGGTCGCGGAAGCTGGACGACGGCACGGCCCGTCGTCGACTTCCCGCAGCCCGACTCGCCGACCAGCCCGAGTGTCTCGCCCTCGACGATGTCGAAGCTGACGTCGGACACCGCGTGCACCTTGAGGCCGTGACCGGCCGGGAACTCGACTACGAGATGCTCGACCCGCAGGAGCGCGCCCTGCGGGTCGCGGAGGTGCGCGGTCCCGCTCCCGGCCATCAGCCACCCGCCGCGTCGGACGGTGGGGCGGCAGCCGGGCCCGCGGCGACCGGCTCGGCGGCGATCGCGGCCGCCGCCACGAGCCCCGCGCGGCGGTTGCGTTCGAAGGCGGCCGCGCCCTCGGGAGTGCCCACCGGGAACCAGCACCGGTACTGGTGCCCGGGCGACGCGTCGAGCAACGGCGGCTCCTCCTCGCGGCAGCGGTCCTGCACGTAGGCGCAACGGGGCGCGAACTTGCAGCCCGGCGGTGGGTTGACGAGGTCGGGTGGCCGGCCCGGGATCGTCGCGAGCCGGCTGTGGGGCGGTTCGCCGAGCTTCGGGATCGACGAGAGCAGCGCCTCGGTGTAGGGCATCTTCATGTCCGCGAACAGCACCGACGTCGAGGCGCGTTCCACGATCCGGCCCGCGTACATGACCGCGATCTCGTCGGCGCGCCCGGCGACCACCCCGAGGTCGTGGGTGATGAGCACCATCGCCATGAACCGCTCGTCCTGCTGCTGGCGGATCAGGTCGAGGACCTGGGCCTGGACGGTGACGTCGAGGGCGGTCGTCGGCTCGTCGGCGAACAGTAGCTTGGGACCGCACGCGAGCGCGACCGCGATGCACACCCGCTGGCGCATACCACCCGAGAGCTGGTGCGGGTACTCCTTCAGCCGCCGGCGCGGCTCGGGGATCCGGACCGACGCGAGCAGGTTCTCGGCGAGGTCGTCGGCGAAGTCGCGGCTCACGTCCAGGTGCTCGCGGATCGACTCCGTGATCTGCGCGCCGATCTTCATCACCGGGTTCAGCGACGTCATCGGGTCCTGGAAGATCATCGCCATCTGCGCGCCCCAGTAGGCGCGCATCTCCTTCGGCGAGAGGTGCGAGATCTCGGTCCCCTCGAAGCGGACCGACCCCTCGCGCACCGTCCCGCGGCGGGGGAGCAGGCCCATGATCGAGCGGGAGAGGACGGTCTTGCCCGACCCCGACTCGCCGACGACGCCCAGCGTGCGACCGGCCTCGAGCGACAGCGAGACGCCGTCGACGGCCTTGACGAGCCCGCGGTCGGTCTCGAACCCGGTCCGCAGGTCGCGCACGTCGAGGAGCGGGGGCGCGGGGCTCGACGCGACCGGCGCGTGGCCGTCGCCGGCCGCGGTCATATGCCGGCCTCACGGACGTCGAGGCGAGCGCGCACCACGTCGCCGAGGTAGTTGAGCGCGAGCACGGTCAGGAAGATGAGGATGGCCGGCTCGAAGACGATGTGCGGTGAGCTGTTCAGGTTTCCGCGTTCAAGGGCGATGATGTTTCCCCACGACGGCGTCGGCGGCTTCACGCCGACCCCGAGGATGGCGAGCGTCCCCTCGGCGACGATCGCGACGGCGATGCCGAGCAGCGCGATCGAGAACATCGCCGGCAGCACGTTGGGGAGCACCTCGCGGACCATGATGCGCCCGTTCCTGGCCCCCTGGGCCTTGGCCGCGAGCACGAACTCGCGCTGCGACCACGACAGGGCGCTCGCGCGCGTGATGCGCCCGAGCAGGGGCACCGACACGACGCCGATGGCCAGGATCAGGATCACCTTCGGGTCGTGGAAGAAGCCGCTCTGGTTCCCGGACACGCCCTTCGTCGACGCCTGCAGGTAGGCGACGAGCGCGAGGGCGAGCACGATCGCCGGGATCGACAGCAGCACGTTGAACGCGCCGCTGATCACCGTGTCGATCTTGCCGCCGACGTAGCCGGCGATCAGGCCGAGGAAGCCGCCGATCAGGAACCCGAACGTGACCGCACCGGTCGAGACCACCAGCGAGCTCCACGATCCGTAGGCGAGCCGGGCGACCATGTCGCGCCCGTTGCCGTCGCAGCCGAGCAGGTATCCGGAGGCGGTTCCGTCGTTCGCGAACGGGCCCTTCCGCGCGCACGACGCGACGACGTTCGTCGGGCTCCCGACCGGGAGGAGGCCGAGCTGCGCCAGGACGGCGACGCCCACGATGAACACCATCCAGCCGATGGCGATCCAGGCGCCGATCCCGAGGCCCTTGCGGCGGCGACCCTCGGGCCCGAGCGCCACGGCCGCGAGCTCGGTCTCGAACCCGCCGATGGCGGTGCCGCCGGCGAGCGAGTCCGCGACGAGCTCGTCGGCGACGTCGCCCGGCGTGCCGGGCAGCAGGTCACGCGGCGGTTCGGGCACGGCGGATCCTCGGGTCGAGCACGGCGTACAGGAAGTCGACGAGGAAGTTCACGATCACGAAGAGCGCGCCGAACACCAGGATGTAGCTCTGCAGCTCGACGTACTCGTTGGCGACGACGGCCTGGTAGATCTTCAGGCCCATCCCCGGCACGTTGAAGATGACCTCGACGACGACGGCGCCGCCGATGAGCGTGCCGATGTTGAGCCCGGCGACCGTCAGCAGCGTGAGGCTCGACGGCCGCAGCGCGTGACGCCACAGGATGCGCCGGTTCGGGATGCCCTTGGCGCGCGCCATCGTGATGAAGTTCTCCTGCAGGGTCGCGACCATGTCGCTGCGCAGCAGGCGCATGTAGATCGCGATCTGCCCGACCGCGAGCGTGAGCGCGGGCCAGAACATGAACTCGAGGTGGTTGCCGAGCTGCATGTGCCGGCTGCCGTCGAAGAGCGGATCGAGCCATCCGGGGGCGTAGCCCCCGGTCGGGAGGATCTTGAGCTGCGCTCCCAGGAAGTAGCTGATGAGCAGGGCGAGCACGAAGTTGGGGAGTGCGAGCATCGCGAACGAGGTCGTGTTGATGGCGCCGTCGGTGCGCGTGCCGGCGCGGTAGGCGGCGAGCACACCCAGTGGGATCGCGAGGGCCAGCGCGAGGATCTGCGCGTAGACGATGAGCTCGAGCGAGACCGGGAGCGACTGCTTGATCAGGTCGCTCACGGGGGTGTTCGTGGAGTACTGGTGACCGAAGTCGCCCTGGACGACGTTGCCCAGGTAGTCGACGTACTGCGTGAAGAACGGCTTGTCGAGGCCGAGGTCCTTCTTGAGCTGCGCCCGCTGCTGGTCGGTGCCGAACGGGATGATCGTCTTCGTCGGGTCGCCGGGGAGGATGCGGACGAGGCAGAAGGCGAAGAAGCTGACGATCAGCAGCACCACCGCGAGCTGCACGAGCCGCCGCAGGATCAGCTGCACGGGACCGCCTCTCTACCTTCTCCGCTCATGGCCGTGTCGGCCTCGTCCGCACCCCCCTGGCTCTCCCCCTCGACTCAGGACCTGTAGAGGCCGACGACCGGGATCCGGCCGTAGTAGAAGCGGGCCTTCCCACCGTTGTCGGGCAGGGGCGGGCCGAGCAGCCCCTTGACGTTCGGCTTCGCGGCGATGACCCAGTCGACGTACCACATCGGCAGGTTGTAGAGCTGCTGCGACATCCGCTTGTTGAGCTGCGTGTAGGCCGCGACCTGGGCTTCCGGTGTCGACGCGGCCCGGCCCTGGTCGAGCAGCGACTGGAACTGCGGGTCGTTGAACTTCCCGAAGTTCACGGGCGAGCCCGTGTAGAACCACACGTAGCTCGCCGTGTCGGTGTACTGCGGGTCGCTGTGGATGTTGCGCCAGAGCAGCAGGCTGAAGTTGCCCGACAGCGCGTCGTTGATCTCGGCGCTCTGCTCGATCGCCGAGATGTTCGCCGTGATCCCGGCCTGGCTGAGCTCCTGCTGGATGAGCTGGGCCTCGGCGGCGTTGTCGGGGTCGGGTGTGCTGAGCAGCGTGACGTTGAACTGCCCGCCGTGGGCTGCCTTGTATTGCGTGGCGAGTTGCTGCGCCTTCTTCAGGTTGAACTTGGGGAGCCCGCTGTTCTTGACGTAACCGGTCGCGCCCTTGTCGTAGATGCCGGCCGCCAGCTGGAAGATGTTCTTGTTCCGGATCTGGTTGATCTCCTGCCGGTTGATGGCGTAGGCGACCGCCTGGCGGGCCGTGAGGTCGTCGAACGGCGGCTTGGCCACGTTGAACATGTAGTAGCGCTCGTCGCGGGTGCCGCTCTGGTCGCGCAACAACGTCACCTGCCCGGAGCCGAGCTGCTGGAGCTTGTCGATGCTGAGCGCGGTCGAGGTGTGCTCGAGGTCGAGCTGCCCTCCTTCGAGCTGGTTGTCGCGGGCCGAGGCGTCGACGACCGGCACGAACGTGATCTTGTTGAGGTAGGGCAACTGGTTGCCCTTGGCGTCCTTCTGCCAGTAGTTCGGGTTGCGCTCGACGACGAGGCTCTCGTTCTGCTTCCAGTCGACGAGCTTGAACGGACCGGTACCGATCATGTTCGTGGCGCACGTGGCCGGGTTGTTGATCTGCGCCGGCGCCATGATCCCGAGCCGGCCCGTGCTGTAGAGGTAGCCCGGGAACGCCGGCCAGGGCACCTTGGTCGTGACCTTCACGGTCAGCGGGTCGACGACCGAGACGTCCGCGATGTTGGTGAACACGAACGTGAACAACCGCGCGGGCAGGTTCGGGTTCGCCCCCCGGTACGAGTCGAGGTTCAGCTTGAGGGCGTTGGCGTCGAGCGCCTCGCCGTCCTGGAACTTGACGCCGTCGCGCAGCGTGATCGTCCACTGCGTGAAGTCCGCGTTCGGGGTGACCGACTTCGCCAGGTAGGGGACGTACTGACCCTTCGCGTTCGGGACCGTGAGCGTGTCGTAGATCGCCGCCACCACCTGGATACCCGAGATCGCGAGCTGCGCCTGGTTGAGGCAGTAGCCGCCGGTCGTCTCGGCCTCGAGCCCGAAGCGGACCTCGCCGCCCTGCTTCGGACCTTTCGCCGCCGCCCCGGCGCCGGTCGCACCCACCCCGAGGAGCCCGACCGCCGTCACGGCCACCACCCCGATCGCGGCGAGCGCCCGCCTCGCATGACGGCGCGATCCGTGCCCTCGGTCGCTCACGTTCTCCCCCCGGTGCTGGTACCGGGCCACGGCGGGCCCGTCCGGACGTTGCCTGTTCGGTTGTCTCGGCGTGGTCGCGGTTCCCGCCGAAGCGACTGTGACGCCGGTCACGTTCACCTCGAACCGCCAGAATAGAAGCGCTCGACCCCCTGTCAATCGCGCTCCGGCAACATATCTACCAGCCGGTAACGCGCTGAACAGGTCAAACGGCTCTACGGTCCGTGGTCATGGCCGGTGACGGCGCCCGCGCCGGCGGGCCGGAACGGTTCGTGCGGGTGACCCCGAGCTGCCGCATCCCGGTCTCCGAACTGCGCATTCGCGTCAGCCGGTCGGGCGGACCGGGCGGCCAGCACGCCAACACCTCCGACACGAGGGTCGAGGTCAGCTTCGACGTGGCGGCGTCGCGCGCGCTCGGGCCCCGCCAGCGGGAGCGGCTCCGGGCCCGCCTGGGCCCGGTCGTCCGCGCCGTCGCGGCCGACACGCGGTCGCAGGCCCGCAACCGCGAGCTCGCGCTCGAGCGCCTCGTCGCCCGGCTCCGCGCCGGCCTGGCCGTCCGCCCGCCGCGCCGGCCCACGCGTCCCGGCCCGGCGGCCGCACGCGAGCGGGTCGAGGCGAAGCGCCGCCGGGGGGAGCTCAAGCGCACCCGACGCCCGCCTCCACGCGGCGACTGAACGCGTCGCCTGTCGGCGAGGAAGTCGGAGGGCCCCGCGTTGGGGGTCGAAGGGCCCTACTGGCGTGGCCGCGGCGCCGCCGATGATGGCGGTCGAGTCCGGTTCCCCGCTCCTGGGAGGTCATGGTGCGCGTGCGACGGAGGAACCCCGACGACCGCGGATTCGGGGCTGCGACGATGGTGTTCACGCTCATGACCGTCGTGCTCGCGTTCTCCGCGCTCGCGATCGCCGGGCGGGCGTTGTCGAAGAGCAACGACGCGAGCAACCGCGTCCAGGCCTCCGCGGGGACGGAGGTCACGCTGAGCGAGTTCTCGATCTCGCCGAAGATGATCAACGTCGACGTCGGCGCGACGCTGAGCGTGCACAACGCGGGCAAGGTCACGCACAACCTCACCGTGCAAGGCACGAGCCTGAAGACGTCCGACCTGGCCCCCGGAGCGACCGAGAGCCTCGACGTCTCGAGCCTCAAGGCAGGCTCGTACACCGTCTACTGCGCGATTCCGGGCCACAAGGGCGCGGGCATGGTCGCGATGCTGATGGTCGGCGGCGGCACGAGCGGCGCCGCCACGGCAACCGGCGGGACCGACACCGCGGCCAACGACGCGATCGACAAGACGATGGCCGACCGGACCAAGGCGTTCCCCGCGAAGACCGCCGGTGTCGGCAACCAGCCCCTCGCACCGACGGTGCTGCCCGACGGGACGAAGGAGTTCGACCTCACTGCCAAGATCGCCGACTGGGAGGTCGAGCCCGGCAAGACCGTCAAGGCGTGGACCTACAACGGCACCGTTCCGGGACCGCTGATCAAGGTCGACGACGGCGACAACGTCAAGGTCGTCCTCAAGAACGAACTGCCCGAGTCGACCGTGATCCACTTCCACGGCATCACCGTTCCGAACGCGATGGACGGCGTCCCCGACATCACCCAGCCGCCGATCAAGCCCGGTGAGACGTTCACCTACCAGTTCACCGCCCACGGTTCCGAGCTCGGCATGTACCACTCGCACCACCACGCCGAGCACCAGGTGCCCGACGGGCTGATGGGCGTGTTCCAGGTCGGCGACCCGCCCGTGCCGGCCGGGGTCATCGTGACCCAGCAGATCCCGATGGTCCTCAACGACGCCGGCGTGGTCGGCCTCAGCCTGAACGGCAAGTCCTTCCCGGCGACGGCGCCGATCGTCGCGAAGCTGGGCGACTGGGTCGAGATCAACTACTTCGACGAGGGACTGCAGATCCACCCGATGCACCTGCACGGGCTCCCGCAACTCGTCATCGGACAGGACGGCTTCGCGGTCCCGAACCCGTACCAGGTCGACACGTTGATGATCGCGCCCGGCCAGCGCTTCACGGTGCTCGTCCACGCGACCGAGAAGGGCGTGTGGGCGTTCCACTGCCACATCCTCAACCACGCCGAAGGTGACAGCGGCATGTTCGGGATGGTGACGGCCTTCGTCGTGCAGTAGACCGGCATCTCTTCGGACGCCGGGCTGGGATCGTCCCGCCCGGCGTGCCGAGAACGCGAGATCTGCGAAGCTGGCGCACCAATGGGCACCGTTGTCGACGTCGTCCTGGTGCTCGCCGGGGTCACGTTGGTGTGCATCGTCCTCGACTCGGCGATGCGAACCTTCGTGCTGCCGCGCGCCGTCGTGTCACGGCTCACGCGCATTGTGTTCCGCAGCCTGCGGGTGCTCTTCGACGCCATCGCCCGGCGCTTCAAGACCTACGAGGGCCGTGACCGCGTCATGGCGTTGTACGCGCCCTTCGGCCTGCTCCTCCTCGTCGTCAGCTGGCTCGTCATCCTCATCGCCGCGTACGCGTTCGTGCTCCGCGGCGCGGTCGTGCACGACTGGGCCAGGGCGTTCGAGCTCAGCGGCTCGTCGCTGTTCACGCTGGGGTTCGTCGTCCCGCCCCGGACCGCGGCCGGCTACGCGTTGTCGTTCGCCGAGTCGGCGTCCGGGCTCGCGGTGCTCGCGCTGCTGATCGCGTACCTGCCGACGATCTACTCGTCGTTCTCGCGCCGGGAGCTGCTCGTCGCGAAGCTCGCGGTGCGGGCGGGGACGCCGCCGACCGCCGTCGAGCTGCTCGAGCGGTTCCACGCCATCGGCTGGACCGACCAGTTGCCCGAGCTCTGGTCGACGTGGGAGGAGTGGTTCGCGGAGCTCGCGGAGACGCACACGACGTTCGCGGTCCTCCCGTTCTTCCGCTCGCCGAACCCGAACCGGTCGTGGATCACGGCGGCGGGCGCCGTGCTCGACGGCGCCGCGCTCGCGAACTCCGCGCTGTCGATCCCGTGGTCCCCCGAGGCCGGCCTGTGCATCCGGGCCGGCTACTTGGCGCTTCGCGAGCTGGCCGACCTGTTCGGCATCCCCTACGACCCGGATCCCGCACCCGACGGGCCGATCAGCATCAGCCGGGACGAGTTCGACGACGCGTACCGCCGGCTCGGCGGGGCCGGCGTCCCGATCCGGCCCGACCGGGAACGGGCGTGGCGCGACTTCGCGGGATGGCGCGTCAACTACGACTCGGTGCTGCTCGCGCTCGCCGGGTTGACGATGGCGCCGTACGCGCCCTGGTCGTCCGACCGGTCGCTGCGGGTCCGGCGCCCGCCGATCCTCAGGGTCCGAACAGCCACGTCTCGCGGAGGCTCGGCGGCGCCCCGCGCCGGATGAACCACTCGGTCCCGAAGCTGTGGGCGAAGAGGTCGGGCGGTGCGGCCAGGAAGAACGAGTCCGACGGGATCTGGCTCGCATGCGCCGCCATCGCGGCCCGCTTCTGCTCGGCGAAGGCGCGGACGTCGACGGTCGTGGTGATCCGGTCGGCGTCGACCCCCACGTCGAAGGTCTCGGGGTCGGGCATGTCGTCGGGCGGCGGCTCCAGCGCCAGCTCGTCGCGGGTGGCGCGGATGAGGTCGCGGACGTGCTCGCGGTCGACGGTCGCCTCGTACACCCGCGCCGTCCCGGCGAGCTCGGCCGCCCGCACACCGACCCGGTGCACCTGCACGTGGTCGGGGTGCCCGTACCCGCCCCGCTCGTCGTAGATCGTGAGCGTGTCCGCGGCCTCCTCCCGGAGGATCCGGGCCAGGCGCGCCGCCGCCTCGTCGACGTCGGCCGACCAGAACGAGCCGGCGGCGTCGTTGAGCGGCTCGCCCTCCATCCCCGAATCCGAGTAGCCGAGGTACTCGACCCGGGCCACGCCCAGGATCTCCGCGGCCCGCCGGGTCTCGGCCACCCGCCGGTCGGCCAGCGTCTCGCCCGGCGCGAGCACACCGTCGGCGACCTCGCCGTGGTCGCCCCGCGTCGCGACGACCAGCACCACCCGGTGGCCCTCGGCGGCGGCCCGGGCCATCGTCCCTGCGGTCAGGATCGCCTCGTCGTCGGGATGGGCGTGGAACACCACGAGCGTGCCGGCCATCGCCGCATGCTCGCGCGCCGCGCCGCGGCGTTCGCGAAGCTGACACGCAAGTCAGGGATCGACGCTAGAGTCCTCCCGAGGTCGCCGGCTCCGGGGGGTTCCAACGCCGATGCGGAATGGCGGATGGGGGGCATCCCGTGCCGCCGCGCTGCTGCTCGCGATCGGCCTCGTCGCCGGCCTCGGCGCGGCGCCGGCCGGCGCCGCGGTTCCGCCGCCGACCGACCCGGGTACGCCCGGGGTCACGGCCACCACGATCCGCGTCGGGGGCGTCGCGGCGCGCACCGGCGCCGACGGGCGGGTCTACGAGCACGCCCTCGCCGGGGCGCGTGCCTACTTCGACCTCGTGAACCGGTCGGGTGGCGTGGGCGGGCGGCGGATCCGCCTCGTCGCGACGGCCGGCGACGCGGGGGACCCGGCGCGTGACGTCGCGTCGGTGCGCGAGCTGGTGGAGCGCCGCGGCGTGTTCGCGGTCCTGCCCGTCGCCACGCCGAGCTTCGCGGCGGCCGGCTACCTCGCGACGAACGCGGTGCCCACCTTCGGTTGGACGGCGCCCGGCGGAGCCACGACCGCGTGGAGCGCCGGGCCGACGCTCTTCGGCGACGCCGGCTCGTACGAGTGCCTGACCTGTGCGCGGCTGCCGGCGGCGTTCGTCGCCCACGAGGTCGGAGCGACCCGCGTCGCGGTCGTCGCCGGCCCGACGCCCGGTGCGGCGGCGTGCGCCCGCGGGCTGCAGGCGGCCTTCGCCCGGTACGGGCCGCCGGTGGAGCTCGTCGACTCGGGGGCGACCGCGGGCGCGAACGACGCACAGAAGCTGCACGACCTCCGCGTCGACTTCGTCGCGATGTGCGGCGACGTCGGTGCCGCGGCCCGGCTCGCCGACGCGCTCCGCGGTGCCGGCACGCAGGACGCCCACCTCTTCGTCACCGACGGGTACGCGCCCGCGGCCGCCAGACGGCTCGGCGCCAGCCTCGACGGCGTGTACACGGCCACCGGGTTCCTCCCCGTCGACCCCGCCTCGAAGGTGCCGGGCATGCGGCAGTTCGTCGCCGCGATGAAGGCGGTGCACGTCGCGGCGGACGAGCAGGCGCTGGCCGGGTGGCTGAACGCCGCCCTGTTCGTCGCCGGGCTGCGCGCGGCCGGCGCCGAGCCGACGCGGGCGCGGGTGGTCGACGCGATCAACGCGATGACGGACGACACCGCCGACGGCATCCTCCCCGGGCTCGACTGGAGCGCCGCCGGGCACGGGCCGGCGCGAACCGGGTGCTCCGCGTACGTCGAGGTCGTGAAGGGCGCCTACGTCGCGCGGTTCGGGCAGCCCGGAAAGCCCTTCGTCTGCTTCCCGCAGTATCCCGACCCGGCGACGGTCGACGCGCCGACCTACCGCTGAGGTCACGGAGCCAGTGAAGACGCGGCAAAGGATGCGTAGGCTTTGACGATCTTGCGACCTCGTGGGGACGTGACGCCGTGGACGTGATCCAGTGGCTCATCGAGGGGTTCCCGGTCGGCTGCGTGTACGCGCTCGTGGCCATCGGTCTCGTCCTCACGTACAAGACGACCGGTGTGTTCAACCTCGCGTTCAGCGCCCAGGCGTTCTTCTCCGCCTGGGTGATGTACGACTTCGTCGAGCTCAACCACCGGCCGTTGTGGCTGGGCTTCGTCGTCTCGGTGTTGATCGCGGCGCCCGCGCTGGGCTTCGTGCTCGACCGCGCGCTGTTCCGTTACATGCGGACGGCATCGGGCGTGGTGAAGCTCGTCACGGCGCTCGGGTTGTTCGTCGCCATCCCCGAGATCGTGAAGGCCGTCTTCGACGAGCAGGCGCAGTACGGCCCGCCGAGCGTCGCCCCGCTGATCGGGATCGCCAAGAACAAGGTGTTCCACATCGGCGACTACGTGGTCGCCGCGGACCGGATGACGACCGTGATCGTCACGCTCGTCGTCGTCGTTGCGCTCGGCCTGCTGTTCCGGTACACCGCGATCGGGTTGCGCATGCGGGCAGTCGTCGAGAGCCCCCGCATGGTCGAGCTGGCGGGTGTCGACTCGGAACGCACGGGGACGATGTCGTGGATGCTCTCGAGCTTCCTCGCCGGGCTCGCCGGCGTCCTGCTCGCCCCGCTGTTCGCCACGCTCGACGCCAACAACTACACGCTGCTCATCGTCGCCGCGATCGCCGCGGCCGCCGTCGGCCGGCTCAACAGCATCCCGATGACCCTGCTGGGCGGGCTCATCCTCGGCATCGGCCAGCGCGCGCTCCCCGACGTGCTGAGCCAGTTCGGGATCGGCGTCGACAGCTCGCTCTCTCAGGACCTGCGACCCGCGTTCCCGTTCCTCCTCCTGTTCCTGCTCCTCATCTTCTGGCCCGCGCTGCGCAACCGGCGGGAGGTCACCGACCCGCTCGCGGGGGTCGACCCGCCGCCCCCCGCGGTCGCAGCCGAGTACAAGAACGCAGAGCTGCAACGGACGACGAAGATCATGTTCCCGATCTTCATCACGGGGTTCCTCGTCGTGATGATGACGCTCGTCACGCCGCTGTGGGTCAACCGCCTGACGTTGGGCTTCGTGCTCGCGGTGATCTTCCTCTCGATCACCGTGTTCACCGGCTTCGGTGGTCAGATCTCGCTCGCGCAGGCCACGTTCGCCGGCATCGGCGGCTTCACGATGGCGAACCTCGCCCACGACTGGGGCATACCGGTGCTGCTGGCGACGCTGATGGGCGCGGTGCTCGCCGCCGCCGTCGGCGCGCTGCTCGCCGTCCCCGCCCTGCGCCTCGGCGGCATCTACCTCACGCTCGCGACCCTCGCCTTCGGGCTCATGGTCGAGCAGGTCGTCTTCAACCGCGAGGACGTGTCGAACGGCGAGTTCGGCCTCGGCGTGTCGAGACCCGAGTTCGCGCGCGGCGACCGCGCGTGGTTCCTGCTCGTGTTCGGGATCTTCGCGATCGTCGGCTTCCTGGTGATCTTCATACGGAAGGGGACGACGGGCCGCTTCTTCGCCGCGCTCCGCGGCAGCGAGACCGCCGCCGCGTCGATCGGGATCAACGCGACGCGCCAGCGGATCGTGCTGTTCGCGCTGTCGTCGGGGATCGCCGGGTTGGGCGGTGGTCTCCTCGCCATGCACGACGGCACGATCTATCCGTCGACCTACCCGGTGTTGCTCGGCGCCGCGTGGGTCGTCCTCGTCGTCACGCTCGGCACACGGACCGTCGACGGCGCGGTGAACGCCGCCATCGGCTTCGTCGTGTTCCAGTGGCTGCTGACCGACGCGCTGCAGCTCCCGGGCAGCTTCCCGCTCATCCTGTTCGGCCTGGGCGCGATCACCTATGCCCGCCATCCCGAGGGCATCGTCGAGCTGCAGACGCGGAAGGCCATCCTGGCGCAGGTCCGCGGGCGGGCCTTCAACGTGCGGGCGAAGGCCATGGCGGCCGCGGGACGGGTGCCGAGGGAGTTCACGCCCAGCGCGCTGGTCGTCGTCCCGGTCGCGGCCGGGCCGGTGCTGTACACGCTGTACGTGTTCGGTCGCAGCCTCGGCCAGGGCCACTGGGTGACCGTCCACTCGCCGACCCTGCTCGCGTTCGTCCTGCCCAGCGTCGCCTTCCTGCTCGCGTGGATCTTCCGCACCGACCTCCTGCTGCGCCGCGCCGGCGGCTACGCGCGCGGTCCGCAGCTGCTGCTCGCCGGCGGCGTGGTCGGCGCGCTCGTCGGACTGCTGTTCAACAGCCAGGGTTGGGCGCAGGGCAGCGCGCTCGACGACGCCCTCGTCGGTCTGCCCGTGGGGATCGCGCTCGTCGCGTTCACGCTGCTGCCGTGCCACTACGAGCGGATCGCCGCCGCGCGCGACTGGCGGGACCCGTGGGTCACGTGGCGCGACGGGCGGACGCCGAGCGGGTTCGTGCTGGCCGGCGTCTACCTGTTCCACCGCGTCACGACCGACAACCCGCCCGGCGGCTGGCCGGTGTACTTCGTCGCCGCCGTGTCGGTGATCACATGGCTGCAGTGGGTCGCGGCGGTCCAGGGGGCGTGCAACGAGCTGTGGCTCGGCCCGGTGGGCGGCGAGGACGAGGCGGCGGTCGAGGCCGCCCCCGTCGCCGCCGAGGTTCCCGCGGCGACCCCGGTGGGTGGGGGGATGCAGGTATGACGCTCGCGCCGGCCACGACCAGCCTCCTCGACGCCCGGGGCGTCACCAAGCGGTTCGCGGGGATCACGGCGCTCAGCGCCGTCGACCTGCAGGTCGGGTACGCGGAGATGGTCGGCCTGATCGGCCCGAACGGCGCCGGGAAGACGACGTTCTTCAACTGCCTCCTCGGCATGCTGCGTCCCGAGGAGGGCACGATCGAGTTCGACGGCCGCGACCTGGGCGGGTCCCCCGTGTACAAGCGGGCGCGCCTCGGGTTCGGCCGCACCTTCCAGCGACTCGAGCTGTTCTCGGGGATGAGCGTGCGCGAGCACCTGCTCGTGACCGAGCGGTCGCGGCGCGGCGACGGGCGTCTGTGGAAGGACCTGCTGAACCTGTCGAAGCCGCGAGCCGACGAGCTCGCGGCGTGCGAGGAGATCATCGAGCTGCTCGGCCTCGAGCACGAGGCCGACCGGCCGGTCGAGGCGTTGAGCCTCGGCCGCGGCCGCCTCGTCGAGCTCGGGCGCGCCCTGATGATGCAGCCCAAGCTCCTGCTGCTCGACGAGCCGTCGTCGGGCCTCGACATGCGGGAGACGGCGGCGCTCTCGGAGCGGCTCGCCTCGGTCAAGCAGGAGCGTGGCTTCGCCGTGCTCCTCGTCGAGCACGACGTCGAGATGGTGCAGCGCCTCGTGTCGCGGCTCTACGTCCTCGACTTCGGCACGCTCATCGCGTCCGGCCCCACCGACGACGTGCTCGGCGACGAGGCCGTCCGCAAGGCCTACCTGGGAGACGTGGTGTGACCGAGCAACCGGACGGAGCGAGCGGCGTGAACGGTGCGGCGCCGTTGCTCGAGCTGCGCGACGTCGACGCCGGGTACGGGCCGTTCCGGTCGTTGTTCGGGGTGTCGTTCGCGATCCGGCCGCACTCGGTGATGGCGCTGCTGGGATCGAACGGGTCGGGCAAGACGACGGTCGTGCGCGTCTGCTCCGGGCTGCTCAAGCCCACCTCGGGTCGCGTGCTGTTCGAGGGCACCGACGTGACCGGCAAGCGCGCGTACAAGCTCGCCCGCCTCGGGGTCATCCATGCACCCGAGGGGCGTTCGGTGTTCGCGTCGCTCACCGTCGAGGAGAACCTCGCGCTCACCTTCCGTCAGGTGTTCGGCCGGCGCGGGACGCAGGGCGCGCTGCAGCGGGCGTACGACCTCTTCCCGAGGCTGGGGGAGCGGCGCCGCCAGATGGCCGGCACGCTCTCGGGCGGGGAGCAGCGGATGCTGTCACTCGCACGCGTGCTCGTGCGGGCCCCCAAGCTGCTGATCACCGACGAGCTCTCGCTCGGACTCGCCCCGGTCGTGATCGACGAGGTCTACGAGACGCTGGCCACGATCCGCAACGCGGGGACGGCGTTGCTCATCGTCGAGCAGCACGTCCGCCAGGCGCTCGGCCTCGCCGACGACGTCGTCGTGCTCGCCAAGGGCACGGTCACGCTCTCGGGCCCGGCGGCGGAGCTCGGCGACATCACCGAGCGCCTCCTGCCCGCGGCCCACGAGGCTCCCCACCCCAACGGCCAGCACTAGGGGGGAGCAGGCCGCAGGCCGTGGGCACCCGCGCCGGACGCGGCAGCGCCGCCCCGAAGGGCGGCGCTGCTCCATCCGCCGAGCCGCTCCGTGGGGGCGGCCCGTTGCGCGCGTGAGGTGGACGGTTACTTGGCGGTGCCGTTGATGATGTCGGCGCAGGGGCCGCTCGCGAGCACGTTCGGGTCGCCGAGCGCCTGCAGGTTGCAGACGGTCTCGGCGGTCACCTTCCACTTGCCGTGGTCGAGGATCGCGCCGCCGGGTGCGGTGACGAGACCCTTCGCGACCTGCCCGTTCAGGACGAGGTCGTAGGCGACCTGGGCCGACTTGCCGTTCTTGGCGCAGGTGATCGAGTTGATCTGGATGCTCGTCGTCGCGGCCGCGGCCGCGTTGGCCGCCGCGCTCGCCTCGAACTGGGCCTTGAAGGCCGCGTTCGTGTCCATGAACTGGATGTACGCCTCCTTCTGCTGAGGCGTGTACCCCTTGGTGCCGTTCAGGAAGTAGTCGTAGGCGTTGCGGATCGCGGCCTCGTCGCACTTCGCCTTCTTCTTCTTCTTTTTCTTCTTCTCGACGACGCTGTGGTGGCTCTTCCCGTTCACCGACGCGCCCGCCGTCGTCGCCGTGGCCTCGAGCGTCAGCGCGCCCGCAGCCAGGGCGGCGACCAGCAGCACGAGCGCTCGTCTCCGCATGGTCCCCCCCATCCCCTTGTCGTCCCCGACGCCGTCCGCCCGGGTTCGAAGCTGACGTGACTGTCAGGGAATATAACCCGGCGTCTCCGCCGGCGGGTGTCGCCTCCGAGGTCTCATGCCGGTCCGTAGACCGCGGCGCGAGTGACGGTCGCGAGCGTGTCGAGCATCTCCTCGCGGCCGACCTCGAGCTGGCGCGAGAGCACGTAGTAGCTGCTGCGCTCGATCATGGCGACGATCGCGAGGGCGGCGACCTCCGGGTCGACGTCGGGGGCCGCGGCGCCGATGCGCTCGGCCAGGCAGGCCGCGAAGCGCACGACGAGCTCCCCGCCGATGCGGCCGAACTCGCTGTCGACGATCTCCGCCTCGGTCCACGCGCGGATCACGGGGCCGTACTGGTCGTAGAGGTCGGCGAAGCGCCCGAGCCAGTCGCGCAACGCCCCGCGCCCGTCGCCGTCGGGCGTGAACGCGGGGAACTCCGACGCGAGCTCGACCATGTGCTCGGCCACGTCGACGGCCAGGGCCCGGAAGAGGTCCTCTTTGTTGGCGAAGTAGAGGTAGAAGGTGCCGTGGGAGGTCTTGGCCGCCTTCACGATGTCGTCGACCCGGGCCGCGTGCAGCCCGCGCTCGGCGAACACCGCCACGCCCGCGTCGAGGAGGCGGCGGAGCGTGCGGCGACCGCGGGCGCGCAGCTCGCGGCCCTGCGCGGGGGTGCCGACCCGGGACGCGCCGGTTCCGGCCGGTCTCTGGGCCATCCGACGAGGGTAGAGGGAGATGACGCCTGTGTCACGTTTCGGGCCGCTCGCGATACGCTCCGAAACATGACCACTGCCTCGACCGCACCGTCGTTCGCCGACCTGGAGGTCGGCGACACCGCGCCGCCGCTCGTCGTCGAGAAGCTGACGCGCACGAACTTCGTCCGCTACGCGGGCGCGTCCGGCGACTTCAACCCGATGCACCACGACGAGACGATCGCCACCTCCGTCGGCAACCCGTCGGTCTTCGGGCACGGCATGCTGACCGCGGCGCTGATGGCCCGGGTCGTGAAGGACTGGTTCGGGCCGGAGTCCATGCGCCGCTACCACGTCCGGTTCTCGAAGCAGGTCTGGCCCGGCGACACGCTGACCTTCGACGCCACGGTCACCGGCAAGCGGGAGGAGGGCGGCGAGTCCCTCGTCGACCTCGAGCTGACGGCGAAGAACCAGGACGGGGTCGAGGTGCTCACCGGGTCCGCCACGGCCGCGGTGGGAGGCTGACATGGGGCTGCTCGACGGACGCGTCGCCGTCGTCACCGGCTCCGGCCGCGGGATCGGCCGGGAGCTCGCCCTGTGCATGGCGCGCGAGGGCGCGAGCACCGTCGTCAACGACGTGGGCGGCAGCGTCGACGGCCGGGGCACCGAGGCCGACCCGGCGGCGCAGGTCTGCAAGGAGATCGAGGCGTCCGGCGGCAAGGCCGTCCCCAACTACGACTCGGTCAGCGACTTCGCCGCCGCGGAACGCATCGTCGGAACCGCCGTCGACGCGTTCGGCAAGATCGACATCCTCGTCAACAACGCGGGGATCGTGCGCGACCGCACGCTCGTGAAGATGACCGAAGAGGACTTCGACGCCGTCATGGCCGTCCACCTCAAGGGCTCGTTCAACTGCGCGCACCACGCCGCGATCCGCATGAAGGACGCCGGGTACGGCCGCATCATCAACATCACCTCGTCGGCCGGGCTGCGAGGCAACTTCGGGCAGACCAACTACGGCGGGGCGAAGGCCGCGCTCATGGGCCTGACCTTCATCTGGGCGCTCGAGCTCGGGCGCCACGGCATCACCGTCAACGCGGTCGCGCCCGCCGGCGCGACCCGGATGACCGCAGGCCTCTACGAGCGTGCCGGCACCGAGCCGCCGCCCGAGCAGAACCCGGCGCACAACGCGCCGCTCGTCGCGTTCCTCGCGTCGGAGCGGGCCGGGCATGTGAACGGCCAGATCCTCGGCCGCACCGACTACGCGTTCACCCTGTTCCAGCACCCCAAGCAGATCGCGTGGATGTGGCGCGACGGGGGCTGGACGCCCGAGCTCGTCGCCCAGTACTTCGACCAGACCCTCGGTCAGCACCTCCAGACGGTCGGGATGGTGATGCCGAGCGGCATGGAGTACACGGGCAAGTCGTAGGCGCCGGTCGGTCGGGCGCGTCGGCGTGCGGTACCCGCTCGGGGTCGTCGACGTCGTCTACTGGAGCGACGGCGACGTTGTCGCCCGGGCCGAGCACGCCCGGGCCGACGGGTTCGACCACGTCGACGTCGCCGTCGACGTCGACCCGGCGACCCTGGCCCTGCCCGTCGGGTGCCCGACCGCCTTCCCGCGCCCGGTGCCGGGCTGGTGCTCGACGCCGGCACCCGTGGCCGGCGAGGGCATGTGGGAGTGGTGCGTGAAGCGGTGGCGGGCCGCGCCGGGCGCGCTCATGGAGCCGTGGGCGGGCGCGGCGGTGAACTCGCTCGACTCGGCGCGGGCGATGATGGCCGAGGTACCGGGCCTGCGCCTGCTGGTCGACACCGGCCACGTGGCCGACTGGGGCGGCGACCCGCTCGAGCTGCTCGAGTACGCGGGACACGTCCAGCTGCGCCAGGGACGGCCCGGGTCGACGCAGCTCCACGTCGACGACCCGACCGGCGTCGTCGACTTCGCGGCCGTGCTCGCGCGCCTCGACGCGCTGGGCTACCGCGGCCGCCTGTCGGTCGAGTACTTCGACCTCCCCGACCGCGGCTGGCCCCTCGCCGATCCGGTCGCCTGGGCCAACGACCTCGCCGCGGCGGTGCGCACACTCCTCCCCTGAACCGTGCCACCTTGGCGTGCCTCCGACGCCGGTGATCGCGTCTGTGCCATCTTCCGCCGTACGCGCAGGTTTCCCAACAGACGCGGATAGGTTCAGGGGATGGCGCTCAGGGTGCTCAACATGATGCGCGAGCTCGGCGAGCAGGCGGTGCTGTCCGTCGACCCGGACGCCGAGGTGGTGGCCGTCCCGCCCGCCGAGGAGTTCGCGGACGCGCTCGCCGACGGTCTCTCGGGCGAGATCCTCCTCGCGTCCTGGCTCGGACACCCGATCTTCGACCATCTCGACGAGCTCGGGGTGCAGTGGATGCACATCCCCGGAACGGGCGTCGACGCGTGGCCCCGTGAGCTGCTCGGCGGACGGACGGTGACGTGCGCGCGGGGCGCGAGCGCGATCCCCATCGCAGAGTTCGTGATGGGCGAGATCCTCGCGTACGCGAAGCAGTTCCCCGAGGTCTGGATCACGGAGCCGCCGGAGCGCTGGAACGTCGCGCACCTCGACGAGCTCTGCGGGCAGACCCTCGGCCTCATCGGGCTCGGCGGCATCGGGACGGCCGTGGCGCGCCGCGCCCTGGCCTTCGACATGCGCGTGCGCGCGCTGCGCCGACGCCCGGCCCGCGAGGCGCTCGCCGGGGTCGAGCTCGCCCGTGACCTGCCCGACCTGCTCGGGACGTCCGACCACGTCGTCGTCGCCGCACCGGCGACGCCGGCGACGCAGCGCATGCTCGACGCGGACTCGCTGAAGCTCGTGAAGCCCGGCGTCCACATCGTGAACATCGCCCGCGGTGCGCTGATCGACCAGGACGCCCTGCGCGCCGCGCTCGACGACGGCCGCGTCGCGATGGCGAGCCTCGACACGGTCGACCCCGAGCCGCTGCCCGCCGGCCACTGGATGTACACCCACCCGAAGATCAGGCTGAGCGCGCACGTGTCGTGGAGCACCCCGCGTGGCTTCGAGCGGATGGTGGCGCTGTTCGCCGACAACCTCGAGCGCTACCTCGCGGGGCAGCCGCTGCACGACATCGTGGACGCCGACGAGGGGTACTGAGCTGGCCGGCCCGGAGCGCTCGCCGGGCGCCGTCGTCGTCGGCACCGGGTTCGGGACGCGTGTGCACGTCCCGGCCCTGCGCGCCGCCGGCTTCACCGTCGAGGCACTGGTCGGTCGCGATCCCGACCGCACGCGCCGGCGTGCCGACCGGCTCGGCGTGGCGCGCGCGTGCACGTCGCTCGACGACGCGCTCGCGATCGTGGGCGTGGAAGCGGTCACGATCGCGACGCCGCCGGCCGGGCACGCCGAGCTCGCGATCCGCGCCGCGGAGGCGGGCCGTCACGTGCTGTGCGAGAAGCCGTTCGCGTTCGACACCGGAGAGGCGCGCGCGATGCTCGGTGCCGCCGAGCGTGCCGGCGTCACGCATCTCGTCGGGCACGAGTTCCGCTGGGCGACGGACCGCGCGACCGTCGGGCGCGCCATCGCCGAGGGCCGGATCGGCGAGCCCCGTTTCGCGACGTTCCTCTCGTACGTGCCGCTCGTCGCCGATCCGGCCGCGGCGGTGCCCACGTGGTGGTTCGACCCGCGGGCGGGTGGCGGATGGCTCGGCGCGTCGGGATCGCACGTCGTCGACCAGATCCGGGTGTGGCTGGGCGAGTTCGCCGAGGTGAGCGCCCGTCTCGCCGTCGTGTCGGCGCGGGACGCCGTCGCCGAGGACTCGTTCACGATCCGGTTCCGCCTCGCCTCCGGCGTCGACGGCGTCCTCCAGCAGACCGCCGCCGCCTGGGGGCCCATGGCCGGCGCCACCCGCGTCGCCGGGACCGACGGCACGGTGTGGATCGACGGCGACGAGGCCTGGCTGGCGGACCGCGACGGAACGCGCCGCCTCGAACCGCCGGCCGATCTCGCGTTGCCACCGGCTCCCGAGGCGACCGACGACCCGCGCCACCGCTTCACGCACCTCGAGCTCGGCCCGTACACGCGGCTCTGCGAGTGCCTGCGCGCCGGGGTCGACGGCCGTCCGCCCTCCGCCTCGGTGCCCGTCCCGACCTTCGCGGACGGCCTCGCCGAGATGGTCGTCCTCGACGCTGTCCGCGAGTCGGCCGCCCACGACGGCGCGACCGTCCGCCTCTGATTCGCGGATTACCAGGGGGTGCCGTAGCGGTCGCGGTGGGTGCGGGTGGCGACCGGGTCGCGGCGCGACAGGCCGAGCGGGCGGGCGGGGTAGCCGAGGGGGACGACCGCCTGCGGAACGACCGGGTCGGGGAGGGCGAGCAGCTCGGTGAGCTCGGCGCCGTCCTGGATCCCGAGCGTCGTGAGGGCCGATCCGAGTCCCAGCGCGCCGGCGGCGAGGAGGAGGTTCTGGACGGCCGGGAAGATCGACGACGCCACCGTCTGGCGCAGGCACCGCTCGAGGTCGGCGCACACGACGACGAGCACGGGTGCGGCCCGGTAGCCGCCACCGGCGATCCCCTCGTCGACCTCGGCGAGCAGCTTCGGGTCGAGCCGCTGCTCCGCGAACGCCCTGCCGCCCGCGGCCCAGGCGCGCTCGGTCAGGTCGGCGATCGCGGCGCGGGTCGTGTCGTCACGCACGACGACGAAGACCCAGGGCTGGCGGTTCTCGGCGCTCGGCGCGTACGTCGCGCACTCGAGCACCCGTTCGACGACAGCGTCCTCGACGGGTGTGGGTGCGAACGCGCGGTGGGCGCGCTGGCGGCGGACGACGTCGAAGAAGCCGGGTTCGTCGTCGGTCACGCGCGCCGTTCGCCGAGCCGCTTGAACGTGTTGACGTACATGATGCGCAGCGCGTCGTGCCAACCCCACTCCGCGAACTCGGGTGTGCCCTGACGGCCGAAGCGCTCCTCGACGAGCGGCGTCATGGACTTGAACGCGAGCTCGGGCTCGTCGGTGTCCATCTCGTAGAAGTGCAGGTACCGGGGGTCGCCGCCGGTCGCGTTCTCGTAGGGCGTGATCATCGTGTAGCCGGGGACGCCGACCTGCGCGATGCGGCGGATGTGGACGAAGTCGCCCCAGTCGCGCAGCGCCTGCGCGTCGGCCGGGTCGTTCGGGCTGATGAGGACGAGCGAGAGACCGATGGTCGGCCGGCCCGAGAGGCTGCCCTGACCGGGCCGTGGGGTGCGCCGGAAGTGCAGCCCGTCGACGTCCGCGGGCGTCGGCGGCGGCGCGAACCCGTCGCCGACCTCGTAGACGCCGAGCAGCGTGAACTCGGGGAGGACGCGGGGGAGGTCGGCCCGGTCGACGTGCACGTTCTCCCACCACGTCGCGCGCTCGACGCCGGGCAAGGAGAGCACATCGGGCACGCGCTCCGCCGCGTACGACTCGGGCGCGCGGCTCGTCATCTCGAGCCACAGCCCCCGCGTATCGCGGCCCTCCACGGCCGCGGAGTCTAGGGAACTCGCGAGCTACCGGGGCGGTGAGGCGACCTGCCGCGGAGGGCCTGATGGGTCAGGCCGCCTCACCGTCCGGTCCGTCGTCGTCGACATGGATCAGTCGCACGACGACGTGCTCCCCACCACCGTCCGAGGGTCCGATCGAGCGCAGCGCGTAGCAGGACGAGCTGCAGCCATTCGCGGGGGACGAGATCGGCCCGGGCCGCTCGGGGGAGGATCCTGCGGGCGACCGCCGCCCCGGGCGTCTCCCGCGCGCGCTCCGGATCGGCACGAGCAGGCCCAGGGTCTCGGTCGAACCGACGGTTTCCGACTCGGCCGGGGCCCACCGCCCAGTGCGGTCGTCCGCCCCGGTGAGCTCGAGCCGAGTCATGTGATGGCATCGGAGGACGCGCCCGGGCCACGGAGACACGGACGGGTCGAATCCGCGTGATCCAGCCGGGCCACCGGCGCGCGGACCAAGGTCCCGTGCCATGCAGCGTGGCGACGAAGATACCGACCGCGCGAAGGGTGCAGTACCCTTGCGCCCCGGGAGGACGCCGGGGCCCGTGGCCCCGGCGGACGCGACACCGGCGCCTCGGCGCCCGACCGCGTGGGACGGCAACATGGCGAACACGACCCCGACCGGTGGTCCGAGTCTCACCGACACGGGCGAGTCCATCGCCGTCCTGATCGTCGACGACCACGAGCTCGTCGCCGAGGCGCTCGTCCTGGCGCTGAACGAGGTGCCCGACTTCCACGTCGTCGGGCGTGCCGGCACGGTCGAGGAAGCCGTCGAGATGGCGCGAATCCGCCGGCCGCGCGTCGTCGTCGTCGACTACCGCCTGCCCGACGGCACGGGCGCGAACGCGACGACGCGCATCCGCGAGGAGAACCCCGATCTCGACGTCGTCATGCTCACCGCACACGCCGACGCGAAGACCGCGGCGGAAGCGCTCGAGGCGGGGTGTAGCGGCTTCGTGCCGAAGGAGCGCCAGGTCGACGATCTCGTGCGCGCGATCCGCGGCGCGGTCGCGGGCGAGATCGTCGTGCCGCCGGAGCTGCTCGACGGGCTGGTGTCGCGCCTGCGGCCCCGGCGTCCCGAGCTCGGCGACGATCTCACCCCGCGGGAGGTCGAGGTCCTGACGATGCTCGCCGAGGGCCGCTCGACCGATCAGATCGTCCAGACGCTGATGTTGAGCACGCACACCGTCCGGAACCACATCCGCAGCATCTTGGCCAAGCTCCAGGCGCACTCGCGTCTCGAGGCCGTCGCCGTCGCAGTGCGGCTCGGCATCGTGCGCGCGGGCGGCGCCAAGTGACGGCCGCCCGCCCGATCCGGGTGGTGCTGGCCGAGGACGAGTCGATCCTGCGGGATGCGCTGAGCGCGTACCTCGCGACCGATGCCGGCGTCGAGCTGGTGGCGACGGCGACCGATGCCGACGGCGCGGTCGACCTCGTCGAACGACTCCGGCCCGACGTCGCCATCATCGACGTCCGGATGCCCGGCGGCGGCCCGAGCGCGACGCGTGCCATCACGACGCGCGCGCCCGGGACGAGCGTCATCGCCTTCTCTGCGTACGACGACGAGACCGCGAAGGCGGAGATGCTCGCGGCGGGCGCGGTGCGCTACGTCGTCAAAGGCCAGTCGCCGGGCGAGATCCTCGACTCGATCCATTCCGTCGCGGGCCGCGGCTGAGCCGACGATCCTCGTTCGGTCGGTGAGGCATCAGGGCAGCCACCACTCGACGACGGTGCCGCCGCCGGGAGTGCTCCGGATCTGGAACGTTCCGCCGGTCATCGCCGCCCGCTCGCGCATGCTCGTGAGCCCGAGCGGCGACGAACCGCTGTTCGCGCCGCCGAGCTCGAAACCGACACCGTCGTCGCTCACGCGGGTGACGAAACCACGGTCGCGCGTCTCGACCACGACGTCGACGCGTGACGCACGCGCGTGCCGGCGCACGTTGGCCAGCGCCTCCTGCGCGATGCGGTAGAGCACGATCCGCGTCGCGTCCGAGGGCTCGGCGTCGTAGTTCGTCACGAGGTTCCAGTCCACGCTGTCGTCGCCGAAGGTCTCGTCGAGGAGCTCCTCGAGAACCTCGCGCAGACCGGCGCGGTCGAGGGCCGGCGGCCGGAGCTCGAACAGCAGCGTCCGGACGCGCTGGATGGTCGTCTCCACCGTCTGCTCGAGCGTGGCCAGGAGCTCCCGCTGTTCGGGATCGTCGATCCGGTTCGCGAGCATGCGCAGGCGGATGCCGACCGCGACCATCGCCTGGATGGCGTCGTCGTGCACCTCGCCCGCGATCCGTTCCCGCTCGTCCTCGGCCGCGCGCACGAGCGCGCCGACGAGCTGGGCCCGGTCGCCGGCGGCCCGCTCCGCCTCCTCGGCCCGGAGCGCCAGGCTGCGGATCACGAGCCGGTCGGCGGCGGCGTAGGCGAGCAGCACGGCGAGGCCGCCGGCGACACCGACCACGATCACGTCGGAGTCCTGGTGGCCGTCGCTCGTGACGACGAGGGCCACCACCAGCAGCGGGAGCACGGCGACGAGTGCGGCGAGAGCGGCCATCCCGCGCAGCCCCGCGAAGAGGTTTCGCACGCTGCGGGCGAATGTACCAGCGCAAACGGGCGCGGCCGCGGTCCTCCCGACCGGACCCCGGCGGCGCGAGGCCGATCGGTAACCTGACGGACGTGTCAGTACCGAGGAGTGGGGCGCGCCGCACGGGCGCGCCGGGCGAGCCGAGGGTGCCGGGCGAGCGGGGGGAGCCGGGCGAGCCGGGGGAGAGCGGTCTCCGCCTGAAAGCGGTCCCCGCGCCGGGGGAGGCGCCGATGCCGGCGGCGGACGCCGCCGCGCTGCTCCGGGCCAACGCGGCCGCGCCGGAGCGCCGGGACCGCCCGGCCGTCCGCTTCGAGGACCGGGTGTGGACCCACGGCGAGTACGTCGCCGAGTGCATGCGCTGGGCGAACCTCTTCCGCTCGCACGCGGCGCGCGCCGCCGCGCCCGACGGCGCGCTGCACGTCGCCGTCCTGCTCGACAACACGCCCGACTACCTGTTCGCGCTGGGCGGAGCCGCGCTCTCGGGGTCCGCGGTGGTCGGGCTCAACCACACCCGGCGCGGTGAGAACCTCCGGCGCGACGCCGAGCACACGCACTGCGGGCTCGTCGTCACCGAGCCGCGTCACGAGGCGCTGCTCGAGCCGATCGCCGCCGCGCTCCCACCCGTCCTCGTGTCGCACCGCTTCCCGGAGCCGGGCATCGAGGACGGACCGTCGGTGTTCCCCGACGACCTCGACGACGCGCTCGGCGCGTTCGACGCGACCGATCCCGGGTGCGAACCCGGAGCCGACACGCTCTGGGCGCTGATCTTCACGTCGGGCACGTCCGACGCGCCGAAAGCCGTGATCTGCACCCACCGCCGGTTCCTGGTCACCGGCAACCGGATGGGCATCATCATGGACCTCGGCCCCGACGACGTCGGCTACGTCTGCATGCCGTTGTTCCACTCGAACGCTCTGATGTGCGGGTGGGCGCCGTCGATCGTCTACGGCGCGTCGATCGGGCTGGCCCGGCGGTTCAGCGCGTCCCGCTGGTTGGCCGACATCCGGCACTACGGGTCCACGTACTTCAACTACACGGGGAAGCCGCTCGCGTACATCGTGTCGACGCCCGAGCGACCCGACGACGCGGACAACCCGTTGCGGGTCGCGTTCGGGAACGAGGGGTCACCGGAGGTGGTCGACGCGTTCGCGCGCCGCTTCGGCGTCGACGTCGTCGACGCGTACGGCGCGACCGAGGGCGGCGTCGCCGTCAACCGCGACGTCGAGGCGCGCCCGGGAGCGCTCGGCCGGGCGGGCGACAACGTGCAGGTCGTCGACGAGGACGGCAACCCGCGGCCGCCCGCCCGCTTCGACGACACGGGCCGGCTGCTGAACGCCGCCGAGTGCGTGGGCGAGATCGTCAACACCGCGGGCGCGGGCCCGTTCGAGGGGTACTACAACAACCCCGAGGCGAACGCGCGCACGCTGCGGTTCGGCTGGTACTGGTCGGGCGACCTCGGCTACCTCGACACCGACCGCTATCTCTACTTCGCGGGTCGCAACGCGGACTGGATCCGGGTCGACGGCGAGAACTTCCCCGCCGGGCCGATCGAACGCGCGATCTCCCAGCACCCCGACGTCGTGCTCGCCGCGGTGTACGGCGTGCCCGACGACCAGGCCGGCGACCAGGTCATGGCCGGCCTCGTGTTGCGCGACGGCGCCCCGTTCGACCCGGTGGCGTTCGGCGCGTGGATCGACGGCATCGCCGACGTCGGGCCCAAGTGGCGGCCGCGCTACGTGCGCCTGCTGGGCGATCCGCCGACGACCGGAACCAACAAGGTCGTCAAGCGGACCCTGGTGCACCAGAAGTGGCGGGCCGACCGGACCGGCGGCGACGCGGTGTACGTGCGCGAACGGGGTGAGACGGCGTACCGTCCGTTCACGCCCGACGACGAGCGGGCGCTGCACGACCGCTTCGTCCACTTCCAGCGCGACCGCTTCTGGGACCTCTGAGGTCGTCACCGCGTGGATCTCTCGTTCACCACCGAAGAGCTCGCCTTCGCCCACGAGATACGCGGGTGGCTCGACGCCAACCTCGAGCTGCCACCCGCGTTCGACTCGCTCGCGGACGAGATCGAGTGGGGCCAGGCCTGGCAGGCGAAGCTCGCCGCCGACCGTTGGGTCGGTATCCACTGGCCGGCCGAGTACGGAGGGCGCGGCGCCTCGCCGGTGCAGGTCGCGATCTTCAACATGGAGTACGCGCGGTCGCGCGCGCTGCAACCGGTGAACCGGGTCGGCATCAACCTGGCCGGGCCGACGCTCCTCGCGCACGGCACCGAGGAGCAGAAGCAGCGCTGGCTCCCCGCGATCCTCGACGCGCGCGAGATCTGGTGCCAGCTCTTCAGCGAGCCGGAGGCGGGCTCCGACCTCGCGTCGTTGCGGACGGCGGCGACACCGGTCGAAGGCGGCTGGGTGCTCGACGGGCAGAAGGTGTGGACGAGCTACGCGCAGTTCGCGCGCTGGGGGATCTGCCTCGCCCGCACGGATCCCGAGCTCCCGAAGCACAAGGGCATCTCGTACCTCGTCGTCGACATGGCGGCACCCGGGATCGAGATCCGCCCGCTCGTGCAGATCACCGGTGAAGCCGAGTTCAACGAGGTGTTCTTCGACGACGTGTTCGTGCCCGACGACCACCTCGTGGGCGGGCTCCACCAGGGTTGGGCGGTCGCGAACACGACCCTCGCCCACGAACGGGGCACCGCGTTCCCGTTCAAGGAACAGGTCGTCCACGAGGTGTACCTCGACGAGCTGTTCGGGCTCGCGCACGAGCTCGGCCGCCTCGACGAGGTGGAGGTGGCCGACGGCCTCGCGCAGTCGTTCGTCGAGCTGCGGGTGTTGCGGCTGCACAACTGGCGAACGCTCTCGAGGCTCTCGCGTGGCATCGAACCCGGTCCGGAGTCGAGCTGGGTGAAGCTCGCGTGGACCGACATGACCCAGCACCTCTCGGCGCGCGCGGTCGATCTGCTCGGTCCCGCGGCGCCGCTGTGGCGCGGCGCCGCGGGCGATCCGGCCGGCGGCAGGTGGCAGCGGCAGTGGTTGTGGAGCAAGGCGGCGTCGATCGCCGGTGGCACGTCGGAGGTGCAGAAGAACATCGTCGCCGAACGCATCCTGGGGCTTCCCAGGGGATAGGGGAGCCGTGCGCGTCGTCGGGTTCGACCATCTCGTGCTCGTGGTCGGGGACGTCGAGCGCGCGCTCGCGTGGTACGGCGGCGAGCTGGGCCTTCCCGGCGAGCGCGTCGACGAGTGGCGGCGGGGGGAAGTGCCGTTCCCGTCGGTGCGCGTCGACGAGCACACGTTGATCGACCTGGTGGCCGGCGAACGGACGGGCTCGAACGTCGACCACCTCTGCCTCGTGATCGACGGGGCCGACCTGGCCGAGCTCGCGGGCACCGGGCGCTTCGACGTCGTCGGTGCGGGCCCGGTGGACGGGCTCTTCGGCGCCCGGGGCTACGCCACGAGCCTCTACGTGCGCGACCCCGACGGCAACACCGTCGAGCTGCGCAGTTACGCGCCGGATCCTCGGGGCGGGGGCGCACGCTGATGTTGCTTTCGGGGTATCCGACGCGACTAGTTTTGCGGCCGGTAGGTCCGAGGGTGTGTCGTCGCGAAGTCGCAGTGCTCCCTCGATCGAAGAACAAAGGGAGCGTTGACTGTGGCAACGGGGACCGTGAAGTGGTTCAACGACGAAAAGGGTTACGGCTTCATTGCACGTGACGGCGAACCCGACGTGTTCGTTCACCACAGCGCGATCTTGATGGACGGGCGCCGGACGCTCGCCGAGGGTCAGCGGGTCGAGTTCGAGGTGGGCCCGGGGCGCAAGGGCGACGAGGCCAAGGACGTTCGCGTCGTCGGTTGACCGTCAGAGGAACCGCCGGATGAGGCGGTCCTTGAGGGGCGAGTACGGCGGGTACCCGATCTTCGGGTCGACACGGGTGGAGCGGGTCAGCACGCTCCTCGCGTGACTGAACGTCTCGAACCCGGCACGGCCGTGGTAGGCGCCCATCCCGCTCGGGCCGACACCGCCGAAGGGCAGCGCCGGCACCGCGACGTGGAACATCGTCGCGTTCACGCACGCGCCCCCCGACGACGTGCGGGCGATCACGTCGCGGGCCACGTCGCGGCGGCGTGAGAAGACGTAGAGCGCGAGCGGGCGGTCGCGCTCGTTGACGAGCTCGACGGCGTGGTCGATGCCGTCGACGGGGAGCACGGGCAGCACCGGCCCGAAGATCTCCTCCTGCATGGCCGGGATGTCGGGCGTGGCGTCGGCCAGCACGGTCGGTGCGATGTAGCGCTCCGAGGCGTCGTGATCGCCCCCGACCGCGATCTCGGCGCCGTCGAGCAGGCGCACGACGCGTTCGAAGTGGCGGTCGTTCACGATGCGGGCGTAGTCGGGGCTCGCCTTCGGGTCCGGCCCGTAGAAGCCGCGGATCGCCGTCGTGATGCGATCGATCAGCTCGGACGCGACGCTGCGCGTGACGAGCGCGTAGTCGGGCGCGATGCACGTCTGCCCCGCGTTGAGGAACTTGCCCCAGGCGATCCGGCGCGCCGCGACGTCGAGGTCGACGTCGTCGTCGACGATCACCGGGCTCTTCCCGCCCAGCTCGAGCGTGACCGGCGTCAGGTGCTTCGCCGCCGCTTCCATGACCACGCGGGCGACGCGCCCGTTCCCCGTGTAGAAGATGTGGTCGAAGCGCTCGGCGAGCAGCGTCGCGGTCTCGTCGGGCCCGCCCTCGACCACCGCGACGCAGTCGGGGTCGAGGTAGCGGGGGACGACGCGCGCGATCACCTCCGACGTTCGCGGTGCCACTTCCGACGGCTTCAGCACCGCGCAGTTCCCGCCCGCGATCGCGCCGACGAGGGGCGCGAGCACGAGCTGGACCGGGTAGTTCCACGGCCCGATCACCAGCACCACGCCGAGCGGCTCGTGCACCACGTACGCCTTCGCCGGCTGGACGACCAATGGCGTGCGCACCCGACGCGGTCTCGTCCACCGCCCGAGGTTCCTCCGCGCCATGTCGAGGTCCGCGTAGAGGAAGCCGACGTCGGCCGCGTACGCCTCGGTCGCGGGCTTCCCCAGATCGGCCGCGAGCGCGCCGAGGAACGCACCCTCCTGCTCACGCAGCATCGTGCGCATCCGGTCGAGCTGCGCGCGGCGCCACTCGAGCGGCCGGCTCCGCCCGGCGTCGAAGCTCGCCCGCAGCCCTTTGACCAGGGCCGGGATGTCGGTCGCGTCCATCGCGCTCCTCACAGGTGTGCGAACAGACCCTCGAGCGTGGGCGCGCAGGCGCACTGGGCCTCGGGGTCGGGCGGCGCCGTCGGATCGGGCCAGTGGCCGTCGCGCATGAGGTACACCGGCGTCATGCCCACGTTGCGCGGGCCCACGACGTCGGGCCCCCAGGTGTCGCCGACGAACAGCGTCTCGTCGGCGCGGGCCCCGAGCTTCTGGAGCGTGTGCTCGAAGATCAACGGATGCGGTTTGCGGGCGCCCGCCCACGCCGACGACACGACGGTGTCGACCATGCCAGTCAGGCCGACCTCGTCGATCGCCTCGGCGAGGTTCCAGTCCCAGTTCGAACAGATCCCGAGACGCAGCCCGCGGGCGCGGAGCTCGCGCAGGACGTCGACCACCTCGTCGTAGCGGTTCATGACCCGCGTCGCGGTGCCGGCGCGCAGCTTCTCGACGATCAGCTCGTACTCGCCGGGGTGCACGTCGGTCTCCGCGAGCATCGAGAGCAGGCGCTGCCGTTGCCACGCTGCGTACGCGTCGCGGTCGCGGGAGTGTTCGACGTGTTCGAGTCCGTCCTGTTCGCTCTGCGACCACCAGCGCTCGCGCAGTTCGTCGGGCATGTCGTAGCCGTGCTCGGCAAGGACCGCGTCGATCGACACCCACCCCGTCGCGTGCGCAAGCGTCCCGTAGAAGTCGAGCAGAACGGCCGTCGGCACGTCCCGAGTCTACGGACGGCACCCGTCGACTCGGGACGTGGACCCGGGCCGGCTGCGCCGCGCCGAGAAATCTAGCGATCGCTATATTTGTTGCGGCCGGAACGGGCGAGAGGTGAGATCCATGGCACTGGTACCGACGTCGCTCGACGAGATCGACTTCTGGGACCTCGACATGTTCGAGTTCGGCGATCCGCACGCGGCATGGAAGCTGCAGCGCGACCAGGCGCCGGTGTGGTGGCACGAGCGGCCCGGCGGCGAACCCTTCTGGAGCATCGCCCGCTACGACGATTGCCACGCGGTTCACGCGGATCCGAGGTTGTTCAGCTCCGAACGTGACGGGATCGTGATCCGGACGGACGAGCAGCTGCGCAACGACGACGTGGGTTCGCTCGGGTTCAACCCGATGATCCACACCGATCCGCCGCGGCATGCACCCCTCCGGAAGGTCATCTCGCACAACTTCACGCCGCGCGCCACCGCGCAGCTCGAGGACCAGCTTCGTGGCTTCGCCACGAGGTGCCTCGACGAGGCGGCCGAGCGGCGCGCCGTCGACTTCGTGAACGACATCGCACATCGCATCCCCGCCGCGATCGCGTTCGCGCTCATGGGCGTCCCCGAAGACCGATGGGCCCGGCTCGCCGAGCTCGAGCACATGACGGTGTCGTCGAGCGATCCCGAGTTCACGCACGGCAAGTCCGCGTCCGAGGCGGCGGCCGCCGCCAGCGGGGAGCTGTTCGGTTACTTCGCCGAGCTGATCCAGGAGCGGGCGAAGGAGCCGGGCGACGACCTGTTGAGCCAGCTCCTCGCCGGCCACGTCCGGGGCGAGAAGCTGCCGTGGCAGCAGGTCGTGGCGGAGGCCGGGCTGTTGCTCGCGGGCGGGCTCGACACGACCCGGGCAGCCGCGTCGGCCGGCGGGATGCTCCCGCTCCTCGAGCGCCCCGATCAGCTTCGCGACCTGCAGGAGGACCCGTCGCTCCTGTCGACGGCCGTCGACGAGTTCGTTCGCTGGGCGAGCCCGATCACGTCGGAGGCCCGAACCGTCACGGGGGAGACGGAGCTCGGAGGGCAACGCCTGCGCGAGGGCGATCGCGTCGTGATGTGGTCGCCGTCGTGCAACCGCGACGAGGCACACTTCGACGAGCCGTTCCGCTTCGACATCCGCCGGCAGCCGAACCGCCATCTCTCCTTCGCCTACGGCGAGCACTACTGCCTCGGCGTGCACCTCGCCCGCCTCACGTTGAAGGTCGAGTTCGACGAGCTGTTCCGGCGCTTTCGCACCTTCGAGCTGGCCGGCGACGCTGTGCGCGTCCGTTCCAACTTCGTGGGCGGCCTGAAGCACCTCCCGGTCGTGCTCACCCCCCGGTAGCACCCGACCGTGGCGACGCAGGCGGAGCGCAGGGACGAGACGCGTGCCCGGCTGCTCGCGGCCGCGGCGACGGTCTTCGCGGATCGGGGGGTCGAGGGCGCGTCGGTGGACGCGATCGCCGAGGAAGCCGGCCGGACCTCGGGCGCGCTGTACGCGCACTTCGGCAGCAAGGAGGGCCTGCTGCTCGACCTGCTGGAGACGTGGCGGAACGAGGTCTCCACCGCCATCTCGGTGGACCTGTCGCAGGCCCGAACCCTCGACGCACGGCTCCTG